>WBZL01001981.1_pt1 | contig 20482 bp, 16 predicted proteins | sample 5204291 | NCBI WGS metagenome assembly WBZL01 (sample SAMN12344345, study PRJNA552823) | activated sludge metagenome | biome: Activated sludge suspended growth; feature: Nitrification reactor; material: Wastewater; isolation source: activated sludge from nitrification reactor of wastewater...
CGCCCGCCACCCCGGTCACGGCGAAGCGGGTGGCGCTCGTGCGCACCCGCCACCAGGTGCGCCCGGTGACGGCGTAGAGCAGCACCGAACAGGCCACCCCGCCCACACCGGCCACCGCCGCTGCCACCTGGAGCCCGGTCACCAGTCCGGCCTCCAGGTCCAGCACGGACGCCAGGGCGTGGGCCACGCCCAGTCCGGCGAAGGCACCGAAGGCCACGATCTCGCGGCTGAGCCAGGAGTGGCGGATGCCGATCACGGCCCGCCAGGCCTGCAGGGGCCGACCGAGGTGGCCGACCGACGCGGCCAGTGCCACGAGGGCGACGCCGAGCGCGGTGACCGGTACCGCACCGGGCACGGCGTCGGGCGACACCAGGCCGAGGGTGGCGGCGACCACGGCGGTGCCCACCGCCACCTGGGTGAGGGCGAGCATCACGGCCAGCGGCGTGTGGGCGTGCCCGGGGGTGACGACGCGGTGGTCGGCGAACGTGCCGCTGGCGACCCGCGTCGAGCGGTACCGGGTGGTGGGGACGGTGAGGCGGGAGTCGGGGGCGCCGGGCACCAGGCGCAGGTCGGGGTCCGCCGCCAGCTCGGCGCGCACGGCGTCCACGTCGACCACGGTGATGGCGATGGCCCCATTGGGGCAGCCCTGCACGCAGGCCGGCGCCTCCCCTTCGGCGAGACGGCCCCGACACAGGTCGCACTTGCGGACGATGCCGAGCGAGGCGTTGTACTGCGGCACCTCGTACGGACAGGTGAGCGTGCAGTACGAACAGCCGATGCACTGGTCGTCGAGGTGGGCCACGATCCCGGTGAACGGGTCCTTCTCGTAGGCGTCCACGGGGCAGCCCGACAGGCAGGCGGGGTCGGCGCAGTGGTGGCAGGCGGCGGTGACCGTGAGCACCGACGGCCCGTCCGGCACCTGGCCGTGGACGGTGGCGACCGACCGCCAGTGCTCGTCGTCGTCGAGACCGTTGAGGTTGTTGCAGGCCGATACGCACGCCTTGCACCCGGTGCAGGCGTCGAGGTCGACGGCGAAGGCGTACTGCTCGCCCTCGCCGGGGCGGGCGGAGGGCAGGCGGTCGGCCCACCACCGCTCCCCGGCCGGCACCAGGTCGGCCTCGTGGATGCGGGCGAAGCGCTCGACCGGGGTGAGCTCCTGCTGACGTCCGAGCAGCACGTCGATCGGTGTGGTGCCCACACCCCACGGCCCCTCGTCGACCGGCGCGGGCCGGGCGACGGGGGCGCGGGTCCCGGCGGGGGTGGAGAGCCCGACGGGGGTGAGCAGGTCGGTGTCCACCGGTCAGCCGGCCCACGCCGGCACGGTGCCCACCTCGGCGGGGCCGCCCGCGATGGCGACCGGCTCGGTGGGGTCGCCGGCCGGAGCGACGACGCCGGCCGGACCCCGTGCGGGCTCCACCAGCCAGCGACCGGCCACCATGGCCAGCGCCGCGGCCCCGGCCATCACCAGGAAGCCGACGCCGGTGGAGGCGAACAGGAGGGTGGCGAGGAAGGCGATGCCACCGGCGTTGCCGTAGGCACCCACCATGCCGGCGATCTGGCCGCTGGCCCGCTTGTTGACGAGGGGGACGATGGCGTACACGGCGCCGTTGCCGAGTTGGGCGAACAGCGAGGTGACCACCACCAGGCCGAACGCCGCCGCCACCGGCCAGTCTCCCGACACCGTCGACAGTGCGACGAAGCCGAGGGACAGCCCGGCGAGGAGGGTGGACAGCCAACGACGCCGGCTGGCCACCACATCCGAGAGCATCCCGCCCATGGGGCGGGAGACGAGGTTGAGCACCGCGAACCCGGCGGCGGCCGCCCCGGCGGCCATCTCCGACAGCCCCCAGGTCCGCTCGAAGTACTCGGGCAGGAACGACACTGCGGCCAGTTCTGACCCGAAGGTGCAGGCATAGGCGACCGACAGGACCACCACCGACCGGAACGGGTACTGCTCGGCGGCCGGCACGGCGTTGGCCCGGGCGGCACCGTTGGTGCGCCAGATGGCGGTGCACTGGAGGCCGAGCAGCACGGCCACGAAGGCCAGCCCGGCGAGCAGCCCGGCCTGGTCGATCACCCCGGCCACCCGGATGCGCCACACGATCACACCGAGGGCCATCGCCAGCGGCACCGACAGGGCCATGAGGCCGAACACCGACCGACGGTCCGGCACCTGGAGGGCGGTGGCCGAACGGGTGCGTTCGAAGGGAACGCCGGCGGGGGTGTCGTCCACGGCCCGGTAGTAGGCGAGGCCGTACAGGGCAGCGGCCACGCCCACTCCGCCGGTGGCCCACCGCCAGGCGTCGGGCCCGCCGATGAGCGCGGCCAGCGGCGGCAGCCCGAGGGTGGCGGCCGCCGCCCCGAAGTTGCCCCAGCCGCCGTAGATCCCCTCGGCGGTGCCGAGCTCCGAGCGGGGGAACCACTCGGCCACCATGCGGATGCCGACCACGAAGCCGGCCCCGACCACGCTCACCGCCAGGCGGCTCACCACCAGCATCTCGAAGGTCTGGGCCGTGGCGAACAGCAGGCTGGCACCGGCCGAGTACACGAGGATGCCGGTGAAGGTGCGGCGGGGTCCGAACCGGTCGAGCAGGGTGCCCACCACCAGCCGGGCCGGGATGGTGAGGGCCAGGTTGCAGAGCCCGAGGGTCACGAGCTGGCCCTTGGTCAGGTCGAACTGACGCCCGATGGTGGTGGCGAACGGGGCGAACCCGAACCAGACCACGAAGGTGCAGAAGAAGGCGAACCAGGTGAGGTGCAGGGTGCGCTGGGCCGGGCCCCGGCGGAACATCGTGCGGGCCAGCGTCCGGACGTGGGCGGCGGGCGACAGCGCCGACGCATCGACGGTGGTAGTGGTCATGACGTGAGCCTGACGGGGTGGGGTTTCGCCCCCGTATGGCCGGCGTTACGTCGTGACCACACCCCCCGCACACCGGTGCACGGGGCCGTGTGCGGTCTGGCGGTGACCGATTTCACGACACCGCCGATTTCACGACACCGCCGATTTCACGACACCGCCAGGCGGTACCCGCGTCGCATCACGGTCTCGATCCCGTCCGACGCCGGACCGAGGCGACGGCGCAGTCGACCCACCGTGACCTCGACCGCGTGGTCGTCGGCCCCGTTGGCCCACACCTGCTTGCGCAGTTCGCCCTTGGACACCACGGCTCCGGGCCGGCGGCTCAGCGCGGTGAGCACCGCCCGCTCCCGGTCGGTGAGCTGCACCGGTTCCTCGCCCGCCACCATCACCAGCCGGCCCTGCACGCGCACGTCGGTGCCGGTGAGGCACAGGTCCACCGCCTGGTCGCGGAGGACCTGGGCCAAGGCCTGCACCATGGCACCGAGCCGGAAGGTCCGCGGTCGTCTCGGCGGCGCGAACCCGAAGGATTCGAGCCGTTCGGCCGTGACCGGTCCCACCGCCACCGGGACGGTACTGCCGGACTCGAAGGCGGAGCGGACGGCCTCCAGCGCATCGATCTGTTCGGCGAGTTCCACGAAGTTGGCCACCGCGTGCGACGAGGTGAAGGTGACGGCGTCGACCGTGCCGTCGGCGATCGCGGTGATCAGGCGGTGTGGCGGCAGGGGGTCCTCGGGCAGCTCCCACCGGTAGACGGGCACGGCCACCACGTCGAGGTCGGGGGCGAAGCCGGCCACCTCGTCGGCCAGTTCGGTGGTGGGGGCGCCGTCCAACTGCACCGCGATGCGCGTGCCCGGGGTGAGCGGGTGCAGCTCACGGGAACGGAGCTTGGCCAACACGTCGGACGACCGGGCGTCGGGGGCTTGCCAGGAGACGTCGAGACCGTGTGAGAGCGCGGCCCCGGCCGCCTTCGGTCCCCGGGCGAGGACGACCGGCGCCGGTGCGCCGGACGAGGTCGGTCCGCTGAGGGCGGTCAGGAGCTGGTCGCCCAGGCCCAGGCTGTCGGCGGCGTTGAACCAGCCGCGCACGCCCAGGGCGGTGATGAGCACGAGCACGTCGGGCGGCCGAGCTATGACGGCCTCGGTGGCGGCCCGCACACCGTCGGCGCCGTCGAGGGGGCGGGTGCGGATGACGGGGGCGTGGAGCACGGTGGCGCCCAGCCGGGTCAGGAGGGTGGTCTGCTCCTCGGCGCGCCGGTCGGCCGTGACAGCCACGGTGAAACCAGCGAGGGGCCCCAAGGTCATGCGGGCAGGTTCACCCATCGGTGTTTCCGATCCATTTCGTCGACGTGTCCCGGTCGTGACTCTGTGCTGGAGTCGCGTGACGGTCACCCGGACGGGCTCCGTGGTTGACTACGGCCCATGCGGGCAACGACCCAGGGGAGGACGGAGCAGCGGCCCGTGGTCGCCGTCGGAGGCAGCACTCCGGCCCGCCCGGCCGGACGCATCGCCTCGATGCTGGTCGGGACGGCGCTGGGGACCCTGATCCTGGCCCTGACGTTGACGTTGACGGCGTGTCCCACGGTCTTCCCGTCCGAGGCGGACGACAGCCGTCTGGTTCGCTTCGCGGTGAAGGTCCCGTACCGGGGTACGTACCCGAGGGACCCGGATCCCCAGAGGCTCACCGTCGGTGCTGCCGACACCGGGGCCCTCCGGGTGATCAGCCCGGTCAGCACCTCGGACTTCGGGACCTTCGTGATCGACACGGAGATCGAGATCGACGGCGACGCTCGGTACGAGCACTGTCTCCTCGAACCGCTGGTGGTCACGGACGTCGGATCCGGCGAGGCCGTGGCCGAGCTGCCGGCCGGGACGTGCCTGCGCGAAGGCACCACCTCAGAGGCGCCGCTCATCGGGCAGGGCGACAAGCCTTCGGGTTGAGCATCACCGAGGGTCCGGGAGCGACGGGGCGACCTCGACGATGTCGTCGACGACCCGGAACGGCCACGTCCCGATGCCGGGCGCACCCGCCTCCAGCGCGTCGCCGGTGTCCAGGCGGTACCGGCGCTTGTCGAGCGGGGAGGCCACGAACACCACCTCACTGCCGTCGACGTCGACCGATCCGGTGAGGCCGTGGGCCATCACGTTGGCCCCGCTGTGCGGGTCGATCCCGCCGACCACGGCATACCGGTCGTCCGGCAGGCGGAACACGGCCACGCACTCGTCTCCCACGAGTCCGCCGACGCCCCGGCCCTCGAGCAGCTCGTCGGTCCCGACCACCCGCACCCACCGGGACATCACGCCGACACCTCGGCGAGGTCAGGCCGCCGCGGGGCGATCCGGACGGGCACCGCTGGACCGTCACCCGGGGCTGGTGCCGGGGCATCGAGCCGACCGTCGGCCGCCACGGCACGCCCGGCCGGGCGGATCTGCCCGCGCTCCCGGGTGAACACCACCGTGGGGTCGGGGGTGCCGGGGGCGTTGACGAAGGTGGCGAACCGGACGAGGCGCTCAGGGCTGGCCAGGGTGGCGGCCCACTCGCACTCGTAGGTGTCGAGGTGGTGCACCAAGGCGGCGTCGAACTCCTCGGCCACCCCCAGGACGTCCTCGAAGATCACCGCCCGGAGCCGGTCGAGCCCGCCCTCCAGACCCTCCACCCAGGTGCTGGTGCGCTGCAGCCGGTCGGCGGTGCGCACGTAGTACATGAGGAAACGATCGATGGCGGTGACCAGTTCGTCGTCGGTGAGGTTCTCGGCCAGCAGGTCGGCGTGGCGGGGCTGCTTGCCGCCGTTGCCACCCACGTAGAGGTTCCAGCCCCGCTCGGTGGCGATGACCCCGACGTCCTTGCTCTGGGCCTCGGCGCACTCGCGGGCGCAGCCCGACACGGCCATCTTGATCTTGTGCGGCGACCGCAGCCCCTTGTAGCGGTCCTCCAGGAGGATGGCCATGGAGGTGGAGTCCTGCACCCCGTAGCGGCACCAGGTGTCACCGACACACGACTTCACGGTGCGCAGCGACTTGCCGTAGGCGTGACCCGACTCGAAGCCGGCGTCCACCAGCCGCCGCCAGATGGCGGGGAGCTGGTCCACGGTGGCGCCGAACAGGTCGATGCGTTGGCCGCCCGTGATCTTGGTGTAGAGGTCGAAGTCGCGGGCCACCTCACCGATCACGATCAGCTTCTCAGGGGTGATCTCGCCGCCGGGCACCCGGGGCACCACCGAGTAGGTGCCGTCCTTCTGCATGTTGGCCAGGAAGCGGTCGTTGGTGTCCTGGATGGCGGCCCGATCGCCGTCGAGGATGTGGCCGTTGACGATCGTGGCCAGGATCGACGCCACCGTCGGTTTGCAGATGTCGCAGCCGTGGCCGGTGCCGTGGGCGGCCAGCACCTCAGCGAAGGAGGTGTACCCGTGGATGCGGACCAGGTCGAACAGGTCCGCCCGGGTCTTGGCGAAGTGGGGACACAGGTCGGTGCAGACCTCGACGCCGGCCCGTCGGAGCGCGTCGTTCATCAGCGCCGTCACCTGGGGCACGCAGCCACCGCAGCCGGTTCCGGCCCTGGTCTCGCACTTCATCGCAGCCAGGTCCGAGCAACCACCCGACACCGCCCCCTCGATGGCGCCCTTGGACACGTTCTCGCACGTACAGATGCAGGCCTCGGCGGGCAGGGCCGCCAGACCACCGCCGACGGCGCCGGTGCCGTCCACCTGGGGTCCGCGGGCCAACAGCCGGGCGGGTTCGTCGGGCACCGGGGTGGTGCCGGTGATCACCTGGAGCAGGCTGGGGTAGGCGGTGGCGTCGCCCACCAGGACCGCGCCCAGGGCCCGGCTGCCGTCGGCCGACACCACCAGCTTCTCGTAGGTGCCGGTGACGGGGTCGTCCCACACCAGGGCCCGGGCGTCGGGGTCGTGGCGGTCGGCGTGGGGGTCGCCCAGGCTGCCCACGTCGACGCCGAGGAGCTTGAGCTTGGTGGACAGGTCGGCGGGCTCGAACCGGTCGGCCGGGAGCTCGTCGCCGGCCGCCAGCGCGCCCAGGCGGGAGGCCAGCAGCCGGGCCATGGTGTAGCCGGGGGCCACCAGGCCGTAGATGCGACCACCGACCAACGCGCACTCGCCGATGGCCGACACGGCCGGATCCGAGGTGGTCAGGTGGTCGTCGACGACGATGCCGCCGCGCTCCCCCACCTCCAGCCCACAGTCCCGGGCCAGCTGATCGCGGGGCCGGATGCCGGCGGAGAACACCACCAGGTCGGTGGGCAGCGGATCGCCCTCGGCGAAGGTCACCGCCGTCACCCCCTGCTCGCCCTCCACCGCGGCGGTGGCCACCCCGGTGTGCACGTGCACGCCGAGGGCCTCGATGTGGCCGCGCAGCACCTCGCTGCCGCGGGGGTCGAGCTGCACGGGCATGAGGCCGGGTGCCATCTCCAGCACGTGGGTCTCCAGCCCGAGCCCCAGGAGGGCGTTGGCCGCCTCCAGGCCGAGCAGTCCGCCGCCGACCACGACGCCGCGGGCCACCTCGGGACGCTCGGCGGCCGCGGTGATGGCCTCCAGGTCCTCGATGGTGCGGTACACGAACCGGTCGGGACCGGTGGCCCCGGGGATCGGAGGTACGAACGGGGCCGACCCGGTGGCGAGCACCAGGTGGTCGTAGGCGAAGCGGGCACCGCCGGCGGTGTGCACCGTGCGGGTGGCCCGGTCGATGCCCGCCACGGCGTCGCCCAGGTGGAGGGTGATGCCGTGGTCGGCGAACCACGCCTCCGACGTGAGGGCCAGGTCGTCGGCCTCCCTGGTCTTGAACCACGAGGTGAGCCCCACCCGGTCGTACGCCGGGCGGATCTCCTCGCCCAGCACGGTGACGGCCAGCCGGTCGAGCGCCCCGCTGTCGGCCAGGGCCTGGAGCAGCTTCTGGCCCACCATCCCGTTGCCCACCACCACCAGGCGCAGCGGGCCGTCAGCCGGGTCACGGAGGTCGGGGTTCTGGGGCTCGGGCATGTGGTCACCCAACACGCCCGCTGTCACGGCCCGGCGACGCCCCGGTGACGCCCCGACGAACGCCGCCCCCCACCCACCGGCCACCCCTGTGCGCCCGCGCACACGGCGGTCACCCGGGGTGTGCGCGCCCGTTCACCCGATCACCACATCCGCCCGACCCCACCCACCCCGATCGAAACGGCGTACCTCAGGCCCACCCCCCGGACCCCACGTACGCCAGAACGCGGGGTGGGGCGTCGCAGATCAGGTGGGACGGATGGCGAGGTTGTCGTAGATCTCGGTGATGGAGTTGGCGCGGTTCAGGGCGTAGAGGTGCACGCCGGGTACGCCCAGCTCGAGCAGCCCGGCCACCAGGTCGGTGGCCACCTCCACGCCCAGCTTGCGGGTGGCCTCGGGGTCGCCGTCGACCACGTCCATGCGCTCCTGGAGCGAGGCCGGGATGTGGGTGTTGTTCATGGCCGACATGCGTCGGGCCCCCGCCACGTTCACGAACGGCATGACACCGGGGAGCACCGGGGTGGTGCAGCCCAGGTCGGCCAGCTCGGCCACCATGCGCTCGTAGTGCTCGACCTCCCAGAAGAACTGGGTCATGCCGAAGTCGGCGGCGGCGAGCTTGGCGGCCAGGTGACGGCGGTCGGAGGCCCGGTCTGGTGAACGGGGGTGGATCTCGGGGAAGGCGGCCACCGCCACGGTGAAGTGGTCGACGTCGTGCACCAGCTCGACCAGCTCCGACGCGTAGGTGAAGTCGCCACCTGCGTCGGACCCGTCGACGGGCGGATCGCCGGCGAGGGCCAGCACGTTGTGGATGCCCGAGGCCCGGTAGTCCTCCAGCAACGACACCAGCTCAGCCCGGGTGTGGCCCACACAGGTGAGGTGGGGCATGGCCGGGAAGTCGTGCTCGGCGTTGATCCGCACCACGAGGTCTCGGGTGGTGGAGCGGGTGGAGCCCCCGGCGCCGTAGGTGACCGACACGAAGTCGGGGCGCAGGTCGGCCAGCTCACGCACCGTCTCGTGGAGGGCGACGGCACCCTCGGGCGTCTTGGGCGGGAAGAACTCGAACGACCACGTGGGGCCGGCGGCGAGGAGGTCGGAGATCCGGGTCATGGTGGGGACCGAGCCTACCGACCGCCCGGGTGGGGACCCGGCCGTTTCCCCGGCAGAATGCCGTCGCGTCGCCCGAAGGCCCTCTGGCACCATGGTTCCCGCACGGGGCCCGGCGGGTCGCCCGCGCCCTCCCCCGCAGCCACACGAAAGGTCGCCGTCCCGGCGCCAGCCATGACCGTCGACCACGCCATCGAAGCCCACGGGATCGTGAAGCGCTACGGCACCAAGACCGCCCTCACCGGCATCGACCTGGCCGTACCCTCGGGCACGGTCACCAGCGTCCTGGGCCCCAACGGGGCGGGCAAGACCACCGCGGTGCGCATCCTCACCACCCTCAGCCAGCCCGACGAGGGCAGCGCCGTGGTGGCCGGGTTCGACGTGGCCACCCACCCCACCGAGGTGCGGCGCCGCATCGGCCTCACCGCCCAGGACACCACCGTCGACGGGCTGCTCACCGGCCGCCAGAACCTGGTGATGATCGGGGAGCTGCACCACCTGGGGCGTTCGGTGGCCCAGCGCCGGGCCGGCGAGCTGCTCGAGGAGTTCTCGCTGAGCGACGCCGCCGACCGGGTGGTGAGCGGCTACTCCGGCGGCATGCGCCGGCGCCTCGACATCGCCGCCACCCTGGTGGCAGACCCCGAGGTGCTGTTCCTCGACGAACCCACCACCGGCCTGGACCCCCGGGCCCGCAACGAGCTGTGGGACGTGCTCGACACCCTGGTGGGCCGGGGGGCCACCATCCTGCTCACCACGCAGTACCTGGAGGAGGCCGACCGCCTGGCCGACGACATCGTGGTGGTCGACCACGGGCGCATCATCGCCCAGGGCGATGCCCGCACCCTCAAGCGCCAGGTGGGCGGCGACCAGATCCAGGTGGTCGTGTCCCGTCCCGATCAGCTCGACGCCGCCGTGGCCATCCTGGCCACCGCCACCCGCGCCAAGCCGGCGGTCGACGCCTCGTCCCGAACTGCCACCGCCCCCACCACCGACGGCGTGGGCTCGCTCGGCGCGATCGCCAGTGCCCTGCAGGCCGACGGCATCGAGGTCGACGACCTCGGTCTGCGCCAACCCACCCTCGACGAGGTGTTCCTCACCCTCACCGGCACCCCGGCCACCGACGACGAGCCCACGGAGGACCCCCGATGACCACCATCCCCGTCACCCCGTCCGAGTCCGCCCTGGCCGGCACCGCCGTGGACTCGAGCAGCGGCGCGCCCGCCGCCGCTCACCGCAAGGGCAACGTGTTGAGCGACATCTGGGTGATCGCCCGCCGGGGCCTGGTGCACATGCGCCGCCAACCCGAGGCCCTGAGCGACGCCACCATCCAGCCGGTGATGTTCGTGCTGCTGTTCGCCTACGTGTTCGGCGGGGCCATCGAGGTACCGGGCGGCGGCAGCTACCGCGAGTTCCTGATGGGCGGCATCTTCGCCCAGACCATCGTGTTCTCCGCCTTCGGCGTGGCCATCGGCATCGCCAACGACCGCAAGAACGGCGCCATCGACCGCTTCCGGTCCCTACCCATCTGGCGGGGTGCGGTGCTCGGTGGCCACGCCCTGGCCAACCTGTTCAAGGCCATGTTGCCCATCGTGCTCATGTCGCTGTGCGGCCTGCTGGTGGGGTGGCGGATCCGCTCGGGGCTCATCGACGCGGTGTCGGGCTACGTGCTGATGATCGCCTTCTCGTTCGCCATGGTCTGGGTGGGGGTGCTGCTCGGCAGCATCGTGAAGACGCCCGAGGGCGTGACCGGGATCGCCTTCGTGGCGCTGTTCCCCATCACCTTCGTGGCCAGCACGTTCGTGCCGGTGAGCTCCATGCCCGAACCGCTCAGGACGGTGGCCCAGTGGAACCCCACCACCACGCTCGCCGACGCCCTGCGGGAGGCCTTCGGCAACCCGAACACACCGGTGCAACCGGGAGACCCCTGGTCCATCGCCAACCCCGTGCTCTACACGTGGATCTGGGTGTTCGGCATCGTCCTGGTGTGCGCGCCGCTCGCCATCCGCGCCTACAACCGCAGCAACGCCGACTGACCCTTCCGGGCGGCCACAGCAGGGTTCGGGACACCCGATGAGCGCGGCGACGGGGTTCACCGAGGCGGTGGGAGTGGCGCTGGATGTCGACGTCTCGGCGTCGTCCGTCGTGCACGGCGGCGACGTGGCCGCGGCCTACCGGTTGACGCTGGCCGACGGCCGGACCCTGTTCGCCAAGACCCATCCGAGCCCCCCGCCCGGCTTCTTCACCACCGAGGCCACCGGGCTGCGCTGGCTCCGGGAACCCGGCGTGGTCGCGGTACCCGAGGTGCTGGCGGTGTCCGACGGCCCGGTGGCGTTCCTGGTGCTCGAGTGGATCGACGAGGGTCGGGGCGGGGCCGGTGGCACCGATGGCTCGGGCACCGAGGCCGACCTGGGCCGCGCGCTCGCGGCCCTGCACCGGGCCGGCGCACCGTGCTTCGGTCGGGAGGACCGGCGCACCACCGGCAGCCGAGCCCTGCCCAACGAGCCGTGCGACACCTGGGCCGACTTCTATGCCAACCAACGGTTGTTGCCGCTGGCCCGCCTGGCGCGGGACGGCCACGCGCTCCCCGCCGGCACGATCGACGCCCTCGAGCGGCTCGCCACCGGCTCCAGGCTGGCTTCGCTGCCCGGCGCCGACGAAGCCCCGTCGCGCCTGCACGGCGACCTGTGGGCCGGCAACCGCGTGGTCGACACCGCGGGCCGCAACTGGTTGATCGACCCGGCGTGCCACGGTGGCCACCGCGAGTTCGACCTGGCCATGATGCGCCTGTTCGGCGGGTTCGGCCCCGACGCGTTCGCCGCCTACCAGGAGATCCACCCCCTCGCCCCCGGCTGGGAGGACCGGGTGTCCCTGCACCAGATCGCCCCGCTGGTGGTGCACGCCGTGAAGTTCGGTGCCAGCTACGTCCCCGCCGCCACGAGGGCCATCGAGACCTGGTCCTGACCGGGCGGGCCGGCGGGGCCACAAGAGTCGGCGACCGGGGCGATCCCGTAGCCTCCGCCCGTGGATCGAGAGACAGGGACCAGGCGGCCAGACCGATTCGCACGGGTGCTCCGCGTGCTGGTGGCATCGCTGGCCGTACTGACGGTCCCGTCGCTGGCAGCGTGCGGCGACGGGGGCGACCCGGTGCGGTCCGCCGACCCCACCACCACCGCCCCGTCAGCGTCGGAGACCCCGTCCGGCCCGACCACGGCGACCGGGACCACCGACCCGGCGGGCCTTCCGGTCGGCGAGGGCGACAGCCCCTACTGGGTGGCCCACGACCTGCCCGACGGCCACGAGCTCATGGCGGCCGACGTGCGCCAGGACCCCGCCCTCGGGTCGGACCCGGCACCCATCACCGGGTACGGGCCGACGGGGCGCAGCCGAGACGATGCCGACCTGTGGGTGACTGCCATGGAATGGGACGCCCCCGCGAACTTCTGGGAAGGGGCCGACGACGAGGCGGAACGCGACGACTCGTTCCACCAGGTCACCATCCGGGGCCGGCGGGGCATGCAGTACCCGCTGAGCGGTGACGGACGCGACTACGGCACGGTCCTGGTGTGGGAGGAGCGGCCCGGGCTCTGGCTCCAGGTCGAGGCCGCCGAGCCGCTGACCGAGGACGACGCCTACGCGGTGGCCGACGGGCTGCAGCCCTTCCCCGAGGACCAGTGGGGCGCCCTGGTGACCGGCCTGGACCAGACCTGGCACGTGGAACCCGGCACCCTCGAGGTCGCCACCGTCCGCCCGGCGGGTGAGACCGAAGACGGTGATCGGACCCTCCGCCTCGACGCCCTCGAACCCGAGGGGTGGCACGACGTCCCGGTCGAGCGCCGCCTGCCGTGCGTCCGCCTCACCGTCGGCGACGCCTCCCTGGCCGAGGCGGCGTGCGACGGCACCCGGTGGTACGTGGTCGGCGGCCGGGTGTACCTGGTGGGCGTGGTCGGTGCCCTGCTCGATGGCGCCACCGTCCAGCTGTCGGCCTCGGGCCGCACCATCGACGCACTGGTGTACCCAGACCCGGATGGCCACGACGTCACCTACTGGGTGGCCGCGCTCGGCGAGGCGGGGTGCAGCGAGTACCTCGTGACCTTCCACCACACCGCCGACCAGCCCGAGGGCGACGAACCGGGGCAGCGGATGAACGGCGGCCCCGAGGCCGGCTGCGGCCGCATCGGCCTGCCGGGCGAGCCCGTGATCGATGGTCTCCCGCCCGATTCCGCCACCGTCCCCGCCGGCTGACCGTGGGCGGTCGCCGGGGCGGGCTCAGGTGAGGCCGGCGCGGCGTTCGGCGGCTTCGACGGCGTTGCGGAAGAGCATGGCGATGGTGGTGGGGCCGACCCCGCCCACCCGGGGTGTGATGGCGCCGGCCACCTCCTCGCAGCGTTCGTCGACGTCGGGCAGCAGCTTGCGGCCCTCGTAGCGCACGCCACCACCCACCACCACGGCACCGGGGCTGATGTGTTCAGGCTGGAGGATGCCCGGCACGCCCGCGGCGGCAATCACGATGCCGGCGCGGCGGGTGTAGTCGGCCCAGTCCGGCACACCGGTGTGCACCACGGTGACCGCGGCGTTGGCGGTGGGCCGCTTCTGCGAGAGGAGCAGGGCGAGCGGACGGCCGAGGGTGGTGCCCCGGCCCAGGATGCACACCTCGTGGCCCGAGACCGGGATCTCGTAGTGGGCCAGCAGGGCCTCGATCCCCGCCGGGGTGCACGGCACCGGCCCGGGCATGCCCAGTGCCAGGCGACCCATGTTCACGGGGTGGAGGCCGTCGACGTCCTTGTCGGGATCGAGCGCCAACAGTGCGGCGTCGAAGTCGATGTGCGGCGGCGTGGGGTGCTGGATCAGCACGGCATCGACGTCGCTGGCGTCGTTCATCTGGCCGATGGCCTCGAGCACGTCGGCCTGGGTGGCGTCGTCGGGCAGGTGCAGGTGCGGTGAGGTGAAGCCGAGCGACGCCGCCTTCTCCATCTTCATGCGGATGTAGCCGGCGCTGGCCGAGTCGCCGCCCACCAGGATCGTGCCCAGCCCGGGCGTGTGGCCGGCCGCCACCAGCGCGTCGATGCGGGGAGCCAGGTCGGCGAACACCGCCTCGGCCACCGGTGCCCCGGGCATCATCCGTGCTGCCATGTCGGTCCTCCAGTCCGGCCGTCACCGGCCCACGCGTGCCCCCATGGTGGACACCAGCAACCCCACGGCGAAAGTCCGACCCGTTCGCCCCGCCTCCGGATCGCCCGTGCAACCGGGCCGCCACCAGCTGCCCCGGTGCACATGCGACCGACGTCGGGACGGCGCCGGTCAGTCGTCCGTACATATGGGCGGCCTCCAGCCACCCTGGTGCACCGACGATTGTCCGCGTCAGCGGGTGAGGACCGGGGCGGGGACGACCCCGGTCACCGGGTCGACCGCGGCGGCACCCTCCACCGGGTGGAGGAGGTGGTGGGCGGCCGCGGCGATGCGGTCGGCCCAGATGCGGTACACCTGCGGGCCGGGGTGGAAGCGGTCGGCGCACAGCAGCTCGCGCCCGGCCGCCCGGCTGAGGTCGGCGGGCATGGTGGCCACGTCGACCGACACGGCGTGGGGGTGGCGGTCGACGACCCGGCGGCGGGCGGCGTCGAAGTAGTCGGCCCGCAGGCCTGCCAACCAGCGCAACGGCTGACCGATGCGGTCGGCCATGGTGATGTCGGGCATGGACATCACCACGGTGGGGGTGGGTGCCGCGGCCATGAGGATGGCGTCGAGCTCACGGGCGTAGCGGCGACGGGAGGTGCGGGAGGCCACGTCGTTGGCACCCACGCTCAACACCACCAGATCGTCGCCGCCGAGCTTGGGGGCCTGGTCTCGCAGCACGTCGGCCGCCTTGGAACCCGGTACGGCCAGCACCCGCAGCTCCACCGGCCGCTGCAGCAGGCGGGCCACCACCAGCGCCGGCGTGTCGTCGACGTGGTCGGCCCCGATGCCCGCCGCCAGGCTGTCGCCCACCCAGGTGACCCGCAGCGCGGGCTCACCTCCCGACTCGGGGCCGTGGCCCACCAGGCCGTCGGTGGCCACCACGGTGGGCGCCACGCCCGGGTGCCGGCTGGCCCGCCGGGCCTGCACGGCGCAGATGGCGAAACAGGCCCCGCCCACCACCGGACCCAGGCCCACCCCCAGCGCGATGCCCGCCACGGCCCACGGAGCGGAGCGGGGGCGACCGGTGGAGACGGGAGCGGGGTGCTGCATGGTGCTGCCTCGGGGGAACGGCGGAGCCTTCGCCTGCACCGCGCAGGCACTGAAGGGATCGGCGCAAGGAGCCGCTCCCTTGACCCCCAGCCTACGGCGCACCGCGGAGCACCACCCCCGTGGGCACAGGGCACGCGCTCGCTCGGTGCGGCGGCTCCACCGGGTGCGGTCGGTGTCGCTCCGGATCCACCCCGGCCGGTCGGACCGCTCTGGCCCGCGCTGGGCTGGGCGCCCGGCACGCTGTGGCTAGGTGACGTTCTGTCCGGTACGGCTCGCCGCCTCACGCTGACCTGGTCACGCGCTCGCTCGGTGCGGCGGCCTTGCCGGGCGCGATCGGTGTCGCTCCGACGTTGCACCGCTAGGGGGTCAGTGCTTGAACTGGCGCTCTCCGGTGAAGAGCATGGCGACGCCGAGCTCGTTCGCCTTGGCGATGGTGGCTTCGTCCTTGACGGAACCGCCGGGCTGGACGATCACGGCCACGCCGGCGGCGGCGGCGGCCTCGATGCCGTCGGGGAAGGGGTAGAAGGCGTCGCTGGCGCAGGCGCCGCCGGCGGCGCGGCCGGCGGCCTTCTCGGCGGCGATCTGGCCGGCCTCCACCCGGTTCTGCTGGCCGGCACCGATGCCCCAGGCCACGCCGTCCTTCACCAGGACGATCGAGTTGGAGGTGACGGCGGCGCAGATGCGGAAGGCCAGGGCGGCATCGGCCCGCTCGGCGTCGGTGGGCTGGCGCTCGGTGACCACCCGCCACTCGGCGGGCGGGGTGACCAGGCGGTGGGGCTCCTGCACCAGCCAACCGCCCGAGATCGGACGGAGGTGACGGGTGGCGGCGGTGGGGGCCACCGCCTCCAGCAGCCGGGTGTTCTTGCGCTTGGCCTGCAGGCGCTCCACCACGCCCGGGCCGTAACCGGGGGCGATCACCACGTCGGCCTGGGCGGCGGCCACCATGGCCTCGACGGTGGCGTCGTCGACCGGCTGGTTCAGGGCCACGATGCCGCCGAAGGCCGAGCGGGGATCGCAGTCGAAGGCCTTGGCATAGGCGTCGGCCAGGGAGTCGGCCACCGCGGCGCCGCACGGGTTGGCGTGCTTGATGATGGCCACCGCCGGTCGGGCCGGGCTGACGGTGCCGCCGAGCGAGCCCAGATCGTGGGCCAGCAGCCAGGCGGCGTCGGCGTCGAACAGGTTGAGGTAGCTGAGGGCCATGCCGCCGTGCTGGGTGGCGGTGGCCCACCACGGCTCCGCGCCCTGGTCGCGGTAGAGGGCGGCGGCCTGGTGCGGGTTCTCGCCGTAGCGGAGCGTGCGGTCCTCACGGGTGGCGGCCACGTGGAGGGTGGGGGGCAGGAGATCGCCGGCCTCGGCGTCGAACCAGGCCACCACGCCGGCGTCGTAGGCGGCGGTGTGGGCGAAGGCGGTGCGGGCCAGGCGGCGGCGGGTGTCGGCCGACAGGGCGCCGTGGTCCCGGATCTCCTCCAGCACCGCGGGGTACTCGGCCGGGTCCACCACCACGCCGAGCTGGGCGTGGTTCTTGGCCGCGGCCCGGGTCATGGCAGGCCCGCCGATGTCGATCAGGTCCTCGGCCGTGTCGCCGCCGTGGGTGAAGGCGGCCGGGTCGGAACCGAACGGGTACAGGTTGGTGACCACCAGGTCGATGGGCTCGATGCCGTGGGCCTCCATGTCGGCCACGTGGTCGGCCTTGGTGCGGTCGGCCAGGATCCCACCGTGCAGCTTGGGGTGCAGGGTCATGACCCGGTGCCCGAGGATGGCGGGGAATCCGGTGAGGGTCTCGGTGTCGGTGACGGTGAGGCCCGCCTCGCGCAGGGCCGCGGCGGTGCCGCCGCTGGACACCAGGTCCCAGCCCAGCTCGGCCAGCCCGGAGGCCAGCTCGACGATGCCGGACTTGTCGTACACGGAGAACAGCGCCCTCATGGTTGGGGGTCCCTTCGGGTCTGGGTGGTTCGGTTCAGATCGGGTGCGGCCAGGCCGGGAGCGGCCGGGTCGGGCGAGGCCAGGCCGGAGGCGGCCGGACCGGAGGAAGAGGTCGGGCGGGCCGGGGTCACACCAGCACCGTGCCGCGCTCGAGGATGGCCAGGATCGTCTCGGGGTAGATGCGGCGCTCCACGGCCTTGATGCGCTCGTGGAGCGAGCCCTCGGTGTCGTCGGCCAGGACCGGCACGGCCTCCTGGGCCAGGATCGGCCCGGTGTCCACGTCGAGCCCGGCCACGTGCACGGTGCAGCCCGAGACCTTCACCCCGTGGGCCAGGGCGTCGCGCACCGCGTGCCAGCCGGGGAACGAGGGCAGCAGCGCCGGGTGGGTGTTGAGGATCCGGTCGGGGAAGGCCCGGTGCATGGGCTCGGTGAGGATGGTGCCGAAGCCGGCCATGACCACCAGGTCGACCTGGTGGCCGGTGAGCACGTCGGCGAGCCGCTGGGAGTAGGCATCGCGGTCGAAGTCGGGACCGAAGCTCGTGCGCTCCACCAGCTCGGCCGGGATGCCACGGTCCGTGGCCAGGCCCAGGCCCCGGCAGGGCCGGTCGGCGACCACCACGGCGACGGGCACGCCCGCGTCGAGCATGGCGGTGAGGATGCTCCCCGTTCCCGACACCAGCACCGCGATGCGCACGTGGACCGACGCTACCGATCGCGCCGCGCCGCCCCCCAACCGACACCGCTTCGTAGGGCGGGGTTCACCGACCGGCCACACACGGTGAAGTACGTTGGCGGGCACAGCGCGTATCGCAGCAGCAGACGCCACAGGAGGCGGGTCCATGGATCTCAGCAAGCTCTCTACCGGAGACAAGGTGATCGCCGGCTCCGGCATCGCCCTGTTCGTCTTCTCGTTCTTCCCCTGGTTCAAGTGGGAGTTCGGCGGCTACAGCGCCAGCCAGAGCGGCTGGGACTACTTCTTCACCGGCATCGTTCCGGTGCTGTTCGGGCTGATCCTGGTGGGCTACGTGCTGGTCACCAAGGTGCTCGACGGCGTCACCCTCCCCGACCTGCCCGTGCCCTACCCGCTGGTGGTGCTGGGCCTGGGCGGCGCCGCCGCCCTGCTGGTGGTCCTCCGCCTGCTGATCGGCGCCGACGACGCCGGTACCGACGTGCTCGACCGGGGCATCGGCATCTTCCTCTCCACCATCGCGGCGCTCGGTCTCGGCGGCGGGGCCTTCCTCAAGTTCCAGGAAGAGGGCGGCGAGCTCCCCAAGAGCGGTGGCTCGGGCGGCCAGACCGGCAGCCAGCCCCCCACCCCGTTCTGACCCCCACGGCGTCCTGACCGATCCGGGCCCCGGCCCGGGGTCACCCGAACGCACGGTGCCCGCCCCTCGGGGCGGGCACCGTCGCGTCACGGGGCCGGGTGGTCCAGGCCGGCGGGTCAGGTCGCGTGGAACTGGCGGGCCCAGTGGCGGAACCGGGGGATGGGGCCGTCGCCCTTCACCAGCCGGGGTTGGTCCACGTAGCGCAGCCCCTCCCAGATCGGCACGTCCTGGCGGACCCCGCCCACCGCGCCGCGGTGCATGAAGTCGGCCACCTCGTCCACCGGCACGCCCGCCACCCGGTCGCCCTCGGCGGGCCGCTGCACGGTGGTGGCCACGGTGAAGTCGAGCGACCCGGCCGTGGTGGGGGTGGTGAGCAGCAGCACCCGGTAGCGCAGGCCCACGGCCTCGGCGGTGTTGAGCGAGTGGGCGTAGCCCAGCCCGTGGGCGTCGGTGTCGAAGAAGGTGGTGATCTCCGGCGGGCCCTCACGTAGGAAGTTGGGCGTGGCGAAGTGGAACTCGGAGTGGAACGACGGGCCCCGTTCCTCATAGCGGGTGCCCGACAGCGGGAAGCCATGGACCACGCCGAAGTGCACGGCATCGACCCCGTTCTCGTGCACGGTCTCCACGTGGGCGGCGATCGGGATGGTGGTGACGGTGATAGCGGTCCACCCGGCCAGGTCCAGGTCGGGGATGTCGAAGGTGGGTTCGCCACCGGCGGGGTGGTGCCAGGCGAAGAGGAACCCGAACCGTTCGATGGTGGGGTACGCCGGCAGGCGCACGGCGTAGTCGGGGTCGCCCGGGTACTCCGAGCCCACACAGGTGCCGTCGGGCCCCCAGCGCAGGCTGTGGAACGGGCAGCGCAGCGCCTCGCCCACCACGGCCCCGCCCCGGGCCAGGTTGGCGCCCAGGTGGGGGCAGTGGGCGGCCACCACCGCGGCCTGCCCCGACTCGGTGCGGAACGCCACCACCTGTTCGCCCACGAAGGTCCGCTCCAGCAGCGAGCCGGGCGCCAGGTCGGCCGACCGGGCCACCATGAACCAGCCCACCCGGAACGGCGGCCGGGGGTCGACGGCGGCGGGCGGGTTCACCGTGGTGACGTCGCGCTCAGCGCCCACCGGTCATCGCCCGGTGACGGACGACGCGAACCGCCCGGCGAACGCCCGCAGCGGCAGGTCGGCGCTGGTGACGATGCCGGGCGGGGCATCGACCACGGCGCGCACCGCGTTGAGGGCCGGCATGCCGGTGACGGTCATGCCCACCGAGGCGAAGGCCGCCACCGACGAGAAGTCGGTGCCGGGCTTCGGCAGGATCAGGTGCTTGCTGTAGATGCACGGATCGGCGTCGATCTGGGTGATGTAGCAGGCCTGGATGTCCCAGTGCGGCTCGGTGAGCGGCGTCATCTGCCACTCGAGGTGCATCTCGATGCGGGGCTCGCCGCCCACCATGCCCACGTACTTGAGGTAGCAGCCACCCAGCGACCCCTTGGGCAGCTGGTACCAGCCCAGGTCCACGTCCTTGGTGCACGCGCCCAACTCGTACTCGAAGCGCACCTCGTCGAGGGGCAGGTCGAAGCAGTCGGCCATGAGCCGCACCGCGTCCTCGAACACCCGGGTGTACTTCTCCAGCATCCCGGGCACCGCGGGGTCCTCGACCGACCGGCCGAAGCCCACCTCGTTCCACGTGTCCACCGAGTGGTGGCACGAGACGTCGACCGACTCTTTGCACAGCACCCGCTCGATCTCGGTGACGTCGGCGGAGTGCACGACGGAGAGGATCTGGGCCAGCCCCGGGTTCATGCCGGTGCCGTAGAAGGTGGACCCGCCCCGCTCGCAGGCGGCCTGGATCACCTCCCGCTCGGTGCGCCCCGACGGGTGCGGGTGGTTGGCCACCCGGTGGTGCCCGGTGATCCAGTCGGCCGTGGTCACGATGTTGATCCCGGCTTCCAGGATCCGCTCGTAGAGGTCGGGGTCGGGGAACACGCCGTGGAAGGTCACGCAGTCGGGCCGGGCCGCCAGGATCTCCTCCACCGTGCCGGTGGCCACCACGCCGATGGGGTCGATGCCCACG
>WBZL01001984.1_pt1 | contig 20465 bp, 18 predicted proteins | sample 5204291 | NCBI WGS metagenome assembly WBZL01 (sample SAMN12344345, study PRJNA552823) | activated sludge metagenome | biome: Activated sludge suspended growth; feature: Nitrification reactor; material: Wastewater; isolation source: activated sludge from nitrification reactor of wastewater...
TCGCCGCGATACGCGTCAGCGCCTCCCCGGCGAGGCCGCGGGGAAAGTCCGCGAGCCTGTAGAAGATGCCGTTCTGGTAGTGGATGTAGGTCTCGGAGCGTATGCCCTTGATCTGGATGTCCTGCGAGAACTGCTGCGCGAGTCGGCGACGCTCGGCTGGCACGGGCTCGACGGCGATCGGCGCTTCCGCATGCGACCCGACAGCGACCAGGGGCCAGGGTCCAGCAGCCAACGCTGCGAGCACGCCAGCGAGGCGCTCAGGGACCTCTGGATAGCCCGGTGGCGCCGTATGAGCGAGGCATCGAGGGGACGTGAAGATCTGCACGCGGGCATTCTAGCGGACCCCCTCCTTGGCGAGGGCAAGCGCCCGTGCTACAGTCCACTCGTTCCCCCGTCCAGGCGATGCTCTTCGCGACGCTCGCGCGCCGCCTCTGGCCTTCCATCGCCGCTCCACGAACCTCGGAGCGCCTCAGATGGAAGCAGAAACTCGTTCGTCCGTCACCACCGTTGTCACCCTGCCCGTCGGAGCCCCTCGGGCCCGGCGGCTCCCGCCGCCCGCGGACGCGGCCCTCGATGGCTTCGTCCGCAACCGCCGGCCGGCCCTCACCCGGCTCGTGGCTCGCCACCTTCGCCGCAGCGGGTGCCGGGCCGACCAGGAGCTCACCGAGGAGCTCGTCCAAGAGACCCTCTGCCGATTCCTCGAGCGGCTCTCCGGGCCGGTAGCCCCGGAGTGGGCCGCAGCGCCCCACCGTTTGGCGGCCTATCTCGACAAGATCGCCGTCAGCGTCGTCAGCGACCGGCTCCGCAGCCTGCACGCACTCAAACGCGGCAGCGGCCGGGTTGGGCAGATGAGCATCGAGGAAGAGCGCTGGCTGCAGGAAACGCGGGCGGACCCGGCGCCGTCGCCCGAGGAACGCCTGCTGGCACGGGAAGGCCTCAGGCGGGCATTGGCGCGCCTGCGCGTCCTCGAGCCAGGCACGGAAGGGGCGCATCGACTGCAGCTGCTACTGTGGGCTGCCGTCGCGGAGATGACCAGTCGCGAGATCGCCGCGCGGCTCGCCGGGCGAGCCTCGGCCGCAGGAGTCGACTCGCTACTCCATCGCTTGCGGCGCCGGCTACGGCGCGGTTGGGAAGAGAACTGAGGGGAAAGAAGGCAGGGAGCCGAGACCGAAAGCGCTGGCTAGCGGAGCTTCTCTTCGACGAACTCGACGTGCTGGCGCACCTTCGGATCGTACTTCTTGAACCGCAGCTTCTCGGTCGAGGCCTTCTTGTTCTTGGTCGTCGTGTAGAAGTAGCCGGTACCGGCGGACGAGACCAACTTGACTTTTTCGCGCATCGCCTGAGCCTCTCGGGCCAGCCTTGGCCCACCATCGTCCCGCTCAGCGAGGTGGAGCGGTGGAGGATTTGGAACTTGGCGGGGCCGACGGGACTCGAACCCGCGACCTCCGGCGTGACAGGCCGGCGTTCTAACCGGCTGAACTACGACCCCGCGCTGATGAAACCGACCTGCTATCGCTGCGAAACTTCAGAGCTGGTCTGCCGCTGCCGTCTCGATCTGCAACGACGACATCCACTCTTCGGGCCGCCAACTCTAGCCCTCTCTCATCCTACTCCGCAAGTCCGCTGACGACCTTCGATACTGTCTCGGCCTCGCGTCGCTTGGGACCAACCGGTGCCAGCTTGGTGGGAGGTGTGGGATTTGAACCCGCGACCCCCTGCTTGTAAGGCAGGTGCTCTAACCGCTGAGCTAACCTCCCTACAGCGGAAGAGCCGGTATCTTAGACATCGGCCTCCCGTTCGTCAACACCAGAGGTTCGTCAACTCCGGAGCGCACGTCGAGCCCGGCTGCGGGCGCAGCGGACCCGGCAAGGGAGTGTGTCAGAATTCAGGCCTGCTGCGGGACTGCGAACGTGCCTACGGCCGCAGCACTCCGCCAGCGCAGCTCTCCCGGTCTGCCGACGGACCCTTGAAACATGATCCCAACCCTGACCTGAAGCCAGAAAGGAGCTCCGCCCATGCACGCCGTCGCACCGCTTCACTACGCCTTCGACGCTCTCGAGCCCTATATCGATGCCCGCACCATGGAAATCCATCATGGCAAGCACCATGCGGCCTACGTGACCAACCTCAACAAGGCCCTCGAGGCCCACCCCGAGCTGCAGGGCAAGTCAGTCGAGCAGCTGCTGCGTGACTTTTCCGTCGTACCGGAGGGCATCCGTACCGCCGTCCGCAACCACGGTGGTGGTCACGCCAACCACACGCTCTTCTGGGACGTGATGGCTCCCAACGCCGGCGGTCAGCCCAGCGGTGACCTCGCTGCGGCGATCTCCGGCGCCTTCGGCAGCTTCGAGAGCTTCAAGGAGCGCTTCACCGCCGCCGCCGGTGGCCAGTTCGGTTCGGGCTGGGGCTGGTTGGTGGTCGACGCCAGCGGCAACCTCGAGGTGCTCGCCCGGCCGAACCAGGACAGCCCTCTGATGGAGGGCAAGACCCCCATCCTCGGCGTCGATGTCTGGGAGCATGCCTACTACCTCCACTACCAGAACCGCCGCCCCGACTACCTGCAGGCCTGGTGGAACACCGTGAGCTGGCCAGCGGTCGCTCGGCGCCTCTCGGCCGCCCGCGACTAGAGTCCGCCAGCCCCTCCGCTCCTCCCCGAGAGGCCGAACTCCGCCGTGAGAGTTCGGCCCCGGGGACATCTTGGCATTAAACATCCAACTCAAACCCTGCGGCCAACTTTTGGATATACATAAGTTTACACCTTTGTGCTCATGGCGTGCGCAATCGTGCGCCGCCTCCTGAGCGCACTGTCAAGATCTTTTCAACCCAGTCTCGCCTACAATGCGCCTCGAACTTGGAACGCATCCGCAACACCTTAGGATCGTCCAGTAAGGAGGCACGACGATGAACGACATGGACCTCGGTTCGAACCGCGATGAGCGCCACCTGACGAAGGTCTTCAAGGCCTTGTCGGATGGCACGCGCCAGGAGATCCTCCGCCTGCTGGAGAATCACCAGCGCACGGTGGGCGAGATCGTCGGCAACTTCAACCTCTCGCAGCCCACCATCTCGCGGCACCTCTCGGTCTTGAAGGAGGCCGACCTGGTGGTTGACCAGCGCCAGGGCCAGAACGTCATCTACCGCTTGAACGACGAAGCCCTCTCGACCTCGATGCGGGAGTTCTTCGGCCAGTTCCGCAGCTGCCAGGAAGCCCTGCGCTAACCGCGAACTGGGCAGGCCGTGCGTTCCGCCGTCTCAACCCGGCCTGGCCCCTCGGCTGGCCGGCCCCGGGTTGCAAGCGGCGGAGCCCCCTGGCATCGCCGTTGCCAGCCTCGGCCCCTAGCGGGAACCACCAGTGGCAGCGACGCCGTCGCCATCCCCGCCAGGTGGATGCCCACCAGGCGGCTAGATGATCAGCCGGCTTGAAGGGTATACTCCCGCCCCGCCGCTGGGCTCAGGCCCCCGCAGCGGGTGCAATTCCTCACAGGCGGTGTAGCTCAGCTGGTCAGAGCGAGCGGCTCATAACCGCTAGGTCATGGGTTCAAGTCCCGTCACCGCCACCACGCCCCCCTCCACGACGAGCGCCAGCGCTCAGCTGCTTTGCGAGCTCAGGGCCGTGCTGCTCGCCGGCCACGCCGCAAGAAGGCCGTCAACCCCCCTCGGCATCATTCTCGTTGCCTTCTCGGGCGGGCCCGACTCCACCGCCCTGCTCTGGGGCCTGCGACAGCTGAGCCGGGAGCTCGGCTTCGGTCTGGCAGCGGCGCACCTCGACCACGGCATGGACAACGGTTCGGCGGCGCGGGCACGACAGGCGCGACAGGTCGCAGCGGACCTCGGGATCGACGCGCTCGTCGTCGAGGTGGCCGTCCCGCAGCTGCGGCTCCCCGGCGAGAGCCCCGAGACCGCCGCCCGTCGCCTGCGCTATCGGCATCTCGAACGTCTACGGCGTGAGCTCGGCGCAGAGCTGATCGCCACTGCCCACCACCGTGACGACCAGGCAGAAACGGCGGTCTTGCGGCTGGCGATGGGGAGCGGCCTGCTCGGCTTGGCCGGGATCGAGGCTCGGCACGGGGCCGTGATCCGCCCCGTGCTGGGCCTCAGCCGGGCGCTCCTTGCAGCGGTCCTTGCCGAGCGCGGCCTGGCCGCCATCGATGATCCCTCCAACCGCAACTTCGAGGCCCTGCGGAACCGTTGTCGCCACCGTCTGCTGCCCGCCCTTGAGCGCGAGGCACCGGGGGTTGGCGAGCAACTCGCTCGCCTGGCGCGGCTCGCAGCCAGGGCGCGCGAGCGCCTCGCCGGCCCTCTCCTCACCCAGCTCGATGGCCGCTTCGAGACGGGCGGGCTGACGATCTCCCGCCGCGCCTTCACCGACCTCCCAGCCCCGCTGCAAGCCATCGCCCTCGGCCTCGCCCACCGGGCCGCGCGGGTGCCGTACCCCGCCACTCAGGCAGCGCAGCAGGAGCTCTGCCGCCAGCTCGGGCGGCGTGGCCGGGTCGGCTGCGACTGCGGTCACGGCCTGCGCTGGGAGGCTAGCGGCGGGCGCCTGCGCCTTGCTCGCGGGAGAGCGCCAGCGGTGGCTTTCTCCTATACTTTGCAGGTTCCTGGGGAGGTTTCGCTTCCCGAGATCGGTGGCTCGCTCAGCCTCTTTCCGGCGGCTGCCGACGAAGGACCGCGAGACCGGCAGCGTGCTGCCAGCGGCGGTCCGGCTGCCGCCAATCCGCGAGCGCCGCGCGCCGTGCTTTTCCTCGAGCTCGCTCCCGGCGAGACCGTGGAGGTCCGCAACCGGCGCGCCGGCGATCGGGTGCATCCCGCCGGCAGCGGTCGAGAGGTCCGGCTCAAGGAGGTTCTCGCCGACGTCCCACATTGGGAGCGCGACGGCATTCCGCTCTTGCTCGTTCGCGGTACCATCGCCTGGGTGGCGGGAGTGACGCCAGCGAAGTCCAGGCCGGAAGCGGACCAGGGGCGCTGGTGGCGCGTCGAGGTCGCCTTCGAGCCTCCCGAAGGAGCACCGGTCGAGGGCAAAGGCTGAATCTCTGCCCCAGGTTCGCCGTAGGTGGAATCGCGGATGGCGAATTTCGGTTTGCACCCTTGATACGAAAGCCGAGCGCGGCGAGATCGTCCCGGGCTGCGCGACGAGAGAGGACGCGTTTTGAACTCGACACTCAAGAGCCTGATTCTCTGGATCGCCCTCTTTGCGGCAGCGATGATGCTGTGGCAGACCCTGGGGGCTGGTCGCACCGCCCATCCCGATCCCACCTTCAGCGAGTTCATGCAGCAGGTGCACGATGGCCAGGTCGCGACCGCCACCATCAAGGGGAGGACGGTTACCGGCACCTACAAGGAAGGCGACCGTAAGTACACCATCCACCTGCCGTTCGAGCCCACGCTCGACTTCGAGCGCACGCTCGCCGAGCGTGGCGTGGTCACCGACGGGCAAGAGGACCGCGGCAACCCGATCGTCGCCTTCCTGCTCGCCTACGGCCCCATCCTGCTGCTCGCCCTGCTGTGGATCTTCTTCATGCGACAGATGCAGTCGGGTGGCAACCGCGCCCTGTCCTTCGGCAAGAGCAAGGCGAAGCTCCTCAACACCTCGGGCAAGAAGGTGACCTTCAAGGACGTCGCCGGCATCGAGGAGGCGAAGGAGGAGCTGCAGGAGATCGTCGAGTTCTTGAAGGAGCCCCAGAAGTTCCAGAAGCTCGGCGGCCGAATCCCGAAGGGCGTCCTGCTGATGGGCTCGCCGGGGACCGGCAAGACGCTCCTCGCCCGCGCCATCGCCGGCGAGGCGAACGTGCCGTTCTTCTCCATCTCCGGCTCTGACTTCGTCGAGATGTTCGTCGGCGTCGGCGCCAGCCGGGTGCGCGATCTCTTCGAGCAGGGCAAGAAGAACGCCCCTTGCATCATCTTCATCGACGAGATCGACGCCGTCGGTCGCCACCGCGGTGCCGGCCTCGGCGGCGGCCACGACGAGCGCGAGCAGACCCTCAACCAGCTGCTCGTCGAGATGGACGGCTTCGAGTCGAACGAAGGCGTGATCTTGATCGCCGCCACCAACCGACCGGACGTGCTCGACCCGGCCCTGCTGCGGCCCGGCCGCTTCGACCGCCGGGTGATGGTCGACCGGCCGGACCTCACCGGCCGCCTCGGGATCCTCGAAGTCCACACCAAGAGCTTGCCGCTCGCCGACAACGTCGACCTCAAGGTGATCGCGCGGGGGACGCCCGGCTTCGCTGGCGCCGATCTCGCCAACCTGGTCAACGAGGCGGCGCTGATCGCCGCCCGCCGCGACAAGAAGAAGGTCGAGCTGGGCGACTTCGAGTACGCCAAGGACAAGATCTTGATGGGCGTCGAGCGGCGGACCCTGATGCTGACCGACGAGGAGAAGGAGATCACCGCCTACCACGAGGCGGGCCACGCCCTCGTCGCCGCCTTCACCCCGAAATCGGACCCGCTGCACAAGGTGACGATCATCCCCCGCGGGCGCGCCCTTGGCCTCACCATGCAGCTGCCGTCCGAGGACAAGCACAACTACGGCAAGCAGTACATCGAGGCCCAGATCACCATCCTGATGGGTGGCCGGGTCGCCGAGGAGCTGACCCAGGAGGACATCACCACCGGGGCCGGCAACGACATCGAACGGGCCACCGACCTCGCCCGGCGCATGGTCTGCGAGTGGGGCATGTCGGACCTCGGGCCCTTGAGCCTGGGAAGCAAGGAAGAGCCGGTCTTCCTCGGCCGCGACTTCTCCCAGCGGGCCGACTACAGCGACGAGACGGCGCGCGAGATCGACCGCCAGGTGCAGTCGATCGTCCAGCGCTCCTACGAGCGGGCCCGCCAGGTCCTCGTCGACCATCGCCAGGCCCTCGACGCCATCGCCCACGCGCTGCTCGAGAAGGAGTCGCTCGAGAGCGACGACATCTACCGCATCATCCAGGAGCGCACGGGCCTCGACCTCGCCCCGCCGAAGAGCAGCCCGGACCAGGCGCCGTCGCCGCCGCAGGCACCGCGAGCGGGAGTGAGCGCGGCGCCGCAGGCGGCACCGCCGCTCGGCGGGCCGGCCCCCGAGCCGCAGCCCGCCACCCGCGGGCGGCTCACCGCGCCCAGCCCTTGAGCCACCGGTCGAGGGTCGCCCCGGCGCCGCGGGTGCGGCCCTCACCCTCGGCGCCGGAATGAGCGCTCGCCTCGCTGGCGATACACTAGGCGCTCGAGGGCAACGCAGCTTGCTAGAGACACTCCCGACCACAGCTCCCCCAGCCACGCGCTCGACCCCGCTGCCGGGTGGCCGCGAGCTCCGCTACCTGGCCCGGCCGCTGGTGATGGGCGTCGTCAACATCACACCGGACTCTTTCTCCGACGGCGGCCTTTGGCTCGAACCCGAGCACGCCGTCGCACACGGTCTCGCCCTCCTCGCCGAAGGCGCCGATCTTCTCGACCTCGGCGCCGAGTCGACGCGGCCCGGCGGCGGCGTCTACGGCGCGGGTGCCCGCGACGTGCCCGCCGAGGAAGAGGCGAGCCGCTTGCTCCCCGTACTCACGGCCCTCCGCGCCGCCACCGACAAGCCGCTCTCCGTCGATACCCGCAAGCCGGCGGTGGCACGCCAGGCGATCACCGCCGGCGCCGACCTGATCAACGACGTCAGCTGTCTCGCCGACCGCGAGCTCGCCGTGGCGGTGGCGGCGAGCGAGTGTGCCCTGATCCTCATGCACAGCCGCGGCGAGCTCGCCTCGATGCAGAAGGCACCCCGCTATGCCGACCTCGCCGGGGAGGTCCGCGGTGAGCTGGCCGGGGCCGTCGAGCGGGCGGTCGACGCCGGAGTCGAACCTCGGCGGCTGTTGATCGATCCCGGCATCGGCTTCGCGAAGACCTACGAGCACAACCTCGGGATCCTGGGCAACCTCGATTTCCTGGCGCCGCTCGGCCTGCCACGGTTGGTCGGTGCCAGCCGGAAGAGCTTCATCGGCCAGCTGACGGGAGGCGCTCCGCCGACGGACCGCCTCGCTGGGTCCCTCGCCGCCGTCGCCTGGGCAGCCGCGGCGAGAGTCGAGATGGTGCGGGTGCACGACGTCCGCGAGACCGTGCGCTTCCTCGCCGTCTGGCAGGCGGTCGCCGACCGCGCCGGAGGGCCCGCCGCGCGATGAGCCTGAGCGAGCTCGCCGGCCTGCTCTCCTGGCGCGACCTGGTCGACGTCGGCGCCGTCGCCGTCATCATCTACTACCTGCTGCAGCTGATCCGCGGCACCCGCGCCGCGCAGATGGCGATCGGCCTGCTGCTGCTCGGCCTGGTCTACTACCTGGCGCGCCTGGCGCGCCTGGCAACCCTCCAGACCCTGCTCGGCAACCTGCTGATCTTCCTTCCCTTCGCGGCCATCGTGCTGTTCCAGCAGGAGATCCGTCGGGCGCTCGCCAGCTTCGGGCGCAGCACCCTGTGGAACCGCGGCCCCGATGCCTCGGAGCTGGTCTCGGCCTTCAACGAGTTCGCGGTCGCCGCCACCGCGCTCTCGGGGCGCCGGATCGGAGCCTTGATCGTCATCGAACGGCTCGACGGCCTGCGCTCCTACGTCGAGAACGGCATCGTGCTCGACGCCCGCCTGTCCTACGACCTGCTGATCAACCTCTTCAACCCGGACGCGCCGCTGCACGATGGCGCGGTCATCGTGCAGTCCGACCGGATCGCCGCCGCGGCCTGCTTCTTGCCCTTGACGCAGAACCCCGAGCTCTCGAAGGACTTCGGCACCCGGCACCGCGCCGCCCTGGGGATCTCCGAGGAGACCGATGCCGTGGCGATCGTGGTCTCGGAAGAGACGGGGACGATCTCGCTCGCCTGCGACGGCCGGTTGACCCGCAACCTGGACGCCAAGTCCCTGCTCAACCTGCTCTACAAGCACCTGATCACCGACTTGTCGCCCGAGCAGGGCTCCGGGCTGAGGCCCTTCTAGCCATGCGCCGCGAAGTCAGCCTCTGGCCCTACCGGATCGGCGCCCTGCTGATCGCCATCGCGCTGTGGTTCGCCATCGCGGCCGAGAAGCGGGAGCTCGAGAGCGAGAAGGTGGTCGAGGCAAGTGTCACCTACAACACGCCCCGGCGCGTGGTCCTGCTCAACCGGGTCGGCGAGGTGCGGGTGCTGGTCCAAGGCAGCCGCAAGGAGATCCGCCGCCTGCGCCCCTTCGATGTCGACGTGCTCGTCGACCTTTCGGGAGGCAAGCCGGGGCTGGTCACCGTCAACCTGACACCGGACGACGTGGCGCTGCCGAACGACAACCTGACGGTGATCTCGGTCGACCCGAAGACGCTGACCTTGCGGCTGGACGACGAGGTCGAGAAGCGGCTGCCCGTCGAGGTGACCTTCGCCGGCGAGCCCGCGGCGGGCGCCATCCTCGCTGGTGCCACCGCCACCCCGGCAAGCGTGCTGGTGGCCGGGCCAGCGAGCCGCCTGGGTGATCTCCAGCGCTTGAAGACCAGCCCGGTGACCCTCGACGGTCATGCCTTCACCTTCGAACGCGAGGTGTCGTTGGTGGTCCCGGAGCCGTTGCTCCGCGTCCTCCAGCCCGGTACCGTCTCGGTCCAGGTCCGCCTCGAACAGCCGCCGAGCGGTCGCTCGGGGCCCTCGTAGCCTCTCTCCTACTCTTCCAGGAAGCCCGTGAGCACGAATCGTTGGTTTGGAACGGATGGAATCCGCGGCCACTTCGCTGAGCCGCCCCTCGACCGCTGTACGGTCACCGCGCTCGGCACCACCCTGGCTGCGGCGCTCGTGGCCCAGGGCCGGGAGCGCCCCCTCGTCGTCCTCGGCGGCGATCCGCGGGCCAGCACCCCTGCGCTCTGCTCGTGGCTCGCGAGCGGCCTCAGGAGCGGCGGTGCCCGCCTGCGCTACGCCGGCACGATCTCGACCCCAGGCGTCGCCTGGCTGGCTCGCCACCTGGGGGCGGTCGCTGGCATCGCCGTCTCGGCGAGCCACAACCGTCACCCTGACAACGGCATCAAGCTCATCGGGGGCGACGGCTTCAAGTGGAGCGAAGAGGCCGAGACCGCCCTGGAAGCCACGCTGCGGGCGGCGCTGGCGGCGGACCAGGGGCCCGGCGATGCCCCTGACGAGGCGCTGGGGGAGCCCGAGCCCGGCCTGGCGGCGCGCTACCTCGACGCCCTGGCCGCGACCCTGCCGGGTGCTGCTCCCCTCGCCGGCCTCCAAGTGGTGCTGGATGCTGCCCACGGCGCTGCCTCGGCGCTGGCAGCCCCTCTCTTCACTCGCCTGGGTGCCGAGGTCGAGCTCCTCTTCGCCAGCCCGGACGGCGTCAACATCAACGCCGGCTGCGGTTCCACGCACCCCGAAGCGGCGGCGGCGGTGGTACGCCGAGGCGGTCGCCTCGGCATCGCGTTCGACGGCGACGCCGATCGCGCGGTCCTCATCGACGAGCAGGGCGAGGTCCGCGACGGCGACGCCATCCTCTACCTCTGGGCCCGTGAGCTGCGGCGCCACGGTGGGCTCGAGCCGCCGACCATCGTCGCCACTTCGATGAGCAACCTCGGGCTCGAACGCGCCCTCGCTGCCGAAGGCATCGCCGTCGAACGCTGCGACGTCGGTGATCGCGCCGTGGTCGCCACCCTCCTGGCGCGCGGTCTGCGCCTCGGCGGCGAGCAGTCCGGGCACATCGTCAACCTCGGCCTCGCCACCACCGGCGACGGCCTGCTCACCGCCCTCGCCATGGCCCGGCTGGTGGCGGCGAGCGGTGAGCCTCTGTCCGCGCTGCTGACCGGCTTCCGGCGCTTCCCGCAGGTGCTGCGCAACGTGCGGGTCCGCCGCAAGCAAGCCTTCGCCGAGCTGCCGGCGGTCACCGCCGCGGCCCGTGAGGTGGAGAGCCAGCTGGGCGCCGAGGGCCGGCTGGTGCTGCGCTACTCCGGGACCGAGCCCCTCGCCAGGATCATGATCGAAGGCCCCGAGCAAGATGAGATCGATGCCATGGCGGCGACCATCGCCGTCGCCCTCGAGGAGAGCCTGGGATGAGCCGTGCCGTGCGTTTGCAGGTCAACGTCGACCACGTGGCGACGGTGCGGCAGGCCCGCCGCGCGCCCTACCCCGACCCCGTCGAGCTCGCTCGGCTGGCCGAAGAGGCCGGCGCGACGGGGATCACCGTCCACCTGCGCGAGGATCGCCGCCACATCCAGGACGCCGACGTGCGTGCCTTGCGCCGCAGCGTGCGCGGCCGGCTCAACCTCGAGATGGCAGCACGCGAGGAGATGCTCGCCATCGCCCTCGAGGTCCAGCCCCACCAGGTGTCGTTGGTGCCCGAGCGCCCCGAGGAGGTCACCACCGAGGGCGGTCTCGATGTCTGTGCTCACTTGGGTGAGATCGAGGAGGCCGCGCGCCGGCTGCGGGCGGCGGGGATCGACGTCTCGGTCTTCGTCGATCCCGAGGCCGCACAGATCGCTGCCCTCGCGGCCCTAAGGCCGCTCGTCCACGGCTTCGAGATCAACACCGACCGCTACACCCGCGCGCCGGCGAGCGCCGTCGCCGCGGAGCTCGACGAGGTGCGGCAGGCGGCCGCCCAGGGGGCAGCGCTGGGCTTCGAGGTCTATGCGGGCCACGGCCTCACCACCGCCAACGTCGGGCCGATCGCCGCCATCCCGGTGATCGAGGAGCTCAATATTGGCCACTGGCTGGTGAGCCGGGCGCTCGCCGTCGGGATGCCGGCGGCGGTCGGTGAGATGCTCGCCGCGATGGCCGGCTAGCGCTCGATCTCCCCCTCGAGGTCCGGCGAGACCTCGGGCTGCGAGGCGATCAGCACGGTGCTGGCGATCGGGAAGAGGGTGCGGTGGTAGCGCTCGCCGAAGCGGCAGTTGACCTCGAAGTAGCCGGGGGCATGGACGGCGAGCAGCTGTCCCCGCCCGCCCTTGATCCCCAAGAGCTCGTTGTGAATCAGCACCTCTGCCGGTAGCTCCATCGCCTCACTCCTGGTAGAAACCCTTGTCCTTGTATTCCTTGAGCTTGCGCTGCAAGGTGCGGAGCCCGATGCCGAGCAAGCGGGCGGCCTCGGCACGGTGGCCGGAGGTGCGGGTCAGCGTCTCGAGGATCGCCTGGCGCTCGATGCTGTCCATGGTTTTGAGCTCACCGTTCGCCGGCTGGATCGGCGACTGCGGGGTGCTGAGCGGCTCTTCGCCCTCGGCGGCACCGCGGACCTCGGGCGGCAGGTCCTCGAGGCGGATCTCATCACCCTGGTGGAAGATCACCACCGACTCGATGGTGTTGCGCATCTCCCGCACATTGCCCGGCCAGGGGTAACGGTTGAGGGCCGCGACGGCGCTCGGACCAAGGGTCTTGAGCGGCTTGCCGTGCTCTTCACAGAACTGCTTGACGAAGTGTTCGGCGAGCAGCACGATGTCCGGCCCGCGTTCGCGCAGCGGCGGGATGCGCAGGGTCACCACCTTGAGCCGGTAGTAGAGGTCTTCGCGGAAGCGGCCCTCGGCGACCTCCTTCTCGAGGTCCCGGTTGGTGGCGGCGACCAGCCGGAAGTCGACGTCGATCAGCTCGCTGCCGCCCACCCGCATGATCTGCCGCTCCTCGAGCACCCGCAACAGCTTGACCTGCAGCTCCGGGTAGAGCTCGCTGATCTCGTCGAGGAAGAGCGTCCCCTTGTGGGCTAGCTCGAACTTGCCGATCTTGCGCGCCACGGCGCCGGTGAACGAGCCGCGCTCGTGGCCAAAGAGCTCGCTTTCGAGGATGTCGTTGGGGATCGCGCCGCAGTTGATCGCCAGGAAGCGCTCGTCGCGGCGCGGGCTCGCCCGGTGCAGGGCGTTGGCCACCAGCTCCTTGCCGGTCCCCGAGCCACCGATGATCAACACGCTCGAGCGCGTGGGCGCCACCAGCCGCATCTGCTCGAAGAGACGCTCCATGGCGGGGGACTTGCCGATCAGGCTCTCGAAGCCGTAGCGCTTGTCGAGCATCTGCCGCAGGTTCTTGACCTCCTCCTTGAGCTGCTTGCGCTCAAGCAGGTTGCTGACGCGCTGGCGCAGCTCGTAGAGGTCGACGGGCTTGGTGAGGTAATCGTCGGCGCCCACCCGCATCGCCTCGACGGCCGACTCGATCGAGCCGTAGCCAGTGACCAGGATCACACCGAGGTCGAGTCCGCGCTCGCGCACCTTGTTGAGGAAGGCGATGCCGTCCATGCCCGGCATCCGCAAGTCGCAGACGGCGAGCCGAGCCTGGTCCATCTCTTCGAGGTAGTCCAGCGCCTTGCGGGCGTCGTCGAAGGTGCGCACGTCAAAGCCCGCCTTCTCGATGGCGATCGCCATCGACTCACGCGAGCCGGTTTCATCATCGATCACCAGGATCAGGGGCTTCTCCGCCATGGGCGCCATATTGGCACATCGCCCCGGGGCTGTCGAGGCGGCTAGGTCGGCACGTGGCGGTGGATCAGCCAGAGGTTGCGCAGGTAGATCACCCAGCCGGTCGCCTGGCCGAGGACGCCGACGGCGTCCTTGCGCCAGATGAAGTAGACGATGAGCATGGTCGAGCCGACGACGCTCATCCACCAGAAGACCGGCGGCACCACCGAGCGCTTCTCGCGCTCGCTCGCCAACCACTGCACCAGCATGCGACCGGCGAAGAGGACCTGACCCAGGAGGCCGAGGCCCACCCAGAGGATGCCGATCGGCGAGGTGATGTTGAGCAGACGCAGCCAGAAGCCGCGGTGGGCCTGCTGGGCGTAGACCTCGGCGGCGAACTGCTCGGGGCTCAGGCGTTCCACCCGGCCGTCACTGCGGGTAAGGAGGAAGCTGAAGGTACCATCCCCGTTGCGCACCAGGGGCACCGTCTCCGAAGCGCCGGCGAGCTGCGCCTTCACGGCGGCGCGCGGTGCCTCCTCGGCGGCAGCGGCGGGCAAGGCGAGCGACGGCAGGAAGGCGAGGCCCAAGCCGAGGGTAAGGGCGGCAAGGATAGACGGCGAGCGGTGGTCGGACGGCAAGCGCGGCCTCGTTTCGTGGCAGCTGGTGGCAGGTGGCGGCGGGCCAGCCAGGGGCGCCGCCGCGTGCAGGCGCATTCTAGCCTGGGTACACTTGGGCCTCATGCCAGCCCCAGCCGCCAGCCTCGACCACCTCGAGGGCACTCTCGAGCACGTGGTCTTCGCCAACGAAGAGAATGGCTGGATGGTCGCCCGGCTCGAGGTCGAGGGCCGGGTGCGGCCGGTGACCGTCGTCGGCCTGCTCGGTGACACCCAGGTGGGCGAGTTCCTCCACCTCGCGGGCCGCTGGCAGGACGACCCCAAGTTCGGCGAGCAGTTCGCCATCGAGAGCTTCCGCTCGGCGATCCCTACCACCCTCGCGGCGATCGAGCGCTACCTCGGCTCGGGCCTCATCCGCGGCGTCGGCAAGGTGATGGCCAAGCGGCTCGTCGAGCGCTTCGGCGAACGCACCCTCGACGTCATCGAGAAGTCCTCCGCCGAGCTCGAGAAGGTGCCGGGCATCGGCCGCAAGCGCAGCCGGCAGATCCACGAAGCCTGGCTCGAGCAGCGCGAGATCAAGGAGGTAATGCTCTTCCTCCAAGCCCACCAGGTGGGCACCTCGAACGCGCTGCGGATCTGGAAGACCTACGGCACCGACGCCGTGGCGATCGTGCGCGAGAACCCCTACCGGCTGGCGACCGACATCTTCGGCATCGGTTTCAAGACCGCCGACGCCATCGCCGCTAACTTGGGCATCCCGCCGACCTCGCCCCACCGCGCCGCCGCCGCCGTGCAGCACCTGTTGGTCGAGGCGACCGATCGCGGCCATCTCTTCTTGCCCCGCGGCGACCTGCTGAGCGCCGGCGAGCAGCTGCTGGGCGTCGGCGGCGAGATCGTCGAGGCGGCGATCGACGCCCTCGCCGAGCAGGGCGCGCTCACCCTCGAAGGGGCCGGCAGCGAGGCCGGTCGGCGCAGCGACGCGGCGGTCTACCTGCGGCACCTCTACGCCGCCGAGGTGAAGCTCGCCGACCGCCTCGCGCGCCTGGCGACGACCCCGCCCGAGCCCCTCGACCTCGATCTCGACCAGGCCCTCGCCTGGTTCGAGCAGCGCGAGGCCATCCGCCTCGCCGCCGAGCAGCGGGAGGCGATCCGTCGCGCCCTGGCCTGCCGCGTCTTGGTGATCACCGGCGGCCCGGGCACCGGCAAGACGACCCTCGTGCGGGGAATCGTCAGCCTGCTCGCCCGCCAGGGCCGCCGGGTGCTCCTCGCCGCGCCCACCGGCCGCGCCGCCAAGCGGCTCGCCGAGGCCACCGGCGCCGAGGCGAAGACGGTCCATCGGCTGCTCGAGTGGAACCCGCGGACCCTCGGCTTCAGCCGCGGCGCCGACGCTCCTCTCGAGGGCGACGTGCTGATCGTCGACGAGGCCTCGATGCTCGACCTGCCGCTCGCCCAGGCGGTGGTCGAGGCCCTGCCGGAGCGCGGCCACCTGATCCTCGTCGGCGACGTCGATCAGCTGCCCTCGGTGGGGCCAGGCTCGGTCCTCGGTGACCTCATCCGCTCGCGGGTCGTCAAGGTCATCCGGCTCACCGAGATCTTTCGCCAGGCGAGCCAGAGCGCCATCGTGGTCAACGCCCACCGCATCAACCGCGGCGAGATGCCCCTCGAGGGCGAGGCCGACGGCGCCGACTTCTTCTTCATCGAGCGCAACGAGCCCGAGGCCGTGCTCGAGACCCTGAAGACCGTGGTCAGCCAGCGTATCCCGAAGTCGTTCGGGCTCGATCCCCTGCAGGACATCCAGGTGTTGACGCCGATGAACCGCGGCCTCCTCGGTGTGGTGCAGCTCAACCAGGCACTGCGCGAGCTGCTCAACCCCCAGGGCAAGGAGGTGGCCCGCGGGGGGCGCGTCCTCCGCGTCGGCGACAAGGTGATGCAGGTGCGCAACAACTACGAGCTCGAGGTGTTCAACGGCGACCTTGGCCGGATCACCAGCATCGACGGCGAGGAGCAGATGGTCGAGGTGCGCTTCGAGGGCCGCCGGGTGCTCTACGAGCTTGCCGACCTCGACGAGCTGGTGCCGGCCTTCGCCTGCTCGATCCACAAGAGCCAGGGCAGCGAGTACCCCGCCGTGGTGCTCCCGGTGCACAGCCAGCACTATGTGATGCTGGAGCGCAACTTGATCTACACCGCCCTCACCCGCGCCCGCCGGCTCGCCGTGCTGATCGGCGAGCGCCGGGCCCTCGGCATTGCGGTCAGCAACCGGCGGGTGCGCCGCCGCTTCAGCCATCTCGCCGAGCGCCTCGCCGCCGCGGCTGGCTGAGAGAGCTACCTCAGCGCAGCTGCTCGAAGGGACCGCGAGCCGGCGGCAAGGCGACCGTCGAGCCGACGGCCGGCGGCCTCCAGGCCACGAGCTCGCCGCCTTGCCCTGGCGGCCCGTTCTGCCAGCTCACCCAGTCGACCGGCAGCGCTTCGAGCGGCTGCGGGAAGCGGTAGCGCAGGCGCCGCGGCCAGCCCGCCGGTGCCACCTCGAGGACTTCCACCCTGAGATCGCTGAGGTGCATCTGCTCGCCGACGGTGAAGGGCAGCTCCGCAGCCCGGAAGAGCTCGCCCAGAGGGCCGGCGAAGGGGCTGGCGGCGAGCTCTACCTCCAAGGTCGCGAGGTCCGGGCGGCTGAGCTCGGCGGCCATCGAGCCCACTGCCAGGGCCCGCACGCGGGCAGGCGCCGGCAGCCCGTGGGCCCGCTGGAAGGCAGGAATGGTCGTCACGAAGAGCAGGTAGTCCGGCGCCTGGACCACCACCAGGGTGCGCTCCACCACCTGCGGGCCACGCGGCAGGGCCGCGAAGGCGCGCTCTTGCTGCTCGCCCAGCGCTGCGGTGCTCCAGGCGACGCCCGGCAGGGCGAGCGCGGCGAGCGGCAGGTGGACGACGAGCAAGGCGGCGGTCGCCACCCGGCGCCACCTCGCCAACGGCTCGCCTGCTGCCTGGGGGCCCGCCGCCAGCCAGCGCTCGGCCAGGAGGGCCAGCAAACCGCAGGCCCCGAAGCCCACGAAGAGCAGCGTGCGGCCAGAAGGCAAAGCGCCGGCGATCGGCAGCAGGGCAAGGCCCATCCCCGTCACCCAGAAGCGTGCGCGGGCGTCCCGCCTCCATAGCGGGGCGAAGAGCAGGGCCAGGAGCGCGAGGAGAGCGTAGCCGGCACAGCGCAGGGCGAGCTGACCGTGCGGCGCGAGCAGGCCGTCGAGGTCCGCCGGCAACGGCGTCCACTGGCCGACGAGCATCACCGGCAGCCGCCTCACGAACGCCCCGAGAAAGCCGACGGGCTCGCTCGCGGGGTCGAGGTAGACGCCGGAGCCCGCGGCGCCGAAGCCCCCGAGCCTGTAGTAGACGGCCCAGAGGCCGCCGGCCAACCCGTAGGGCCAGAGGGCCGCGAGGGCCTGCCCTCGGGGCGCCGGATCGAGGTGCAGGGCGTAGGCGAGGAGGAAGCCGCCGGCCGCCACGGCCATCTCGCCGCTCAGCAGGCCGGCGAAGAGAAGCCCGGCCCCCAGCCAACGCAGGCCGGGGCGACCGTCCCCGCGCGCCCGCAGGTGGAGGCCCACGGCCAGCAGGCCGAACGTCCCGGCCACCAGGCCGTTGCGGTTGGCGAGCCAGGCCGCGGGGATGCCGTGGGCGTCCTCGACGGCGAAGAGGAGGGCGGCCAGCGCCGCGGCCGAGCCGCGGCCCAAGGCTCGGCGGTAGGCGAGGGTCGCCGCCAGCACCAGGGCGCCCAACCAGAGCAGGCTGTGGAGATGCATCAGCCAGATCTGCTGCGGCCAGAAGCGGTAGTCGAGCCAGTGGAGTGCCGCCGAGAGCGGTCGGCAGAACGAGACCTTGAGGCCCGCCGGCGCCCACCAGGGCAGGACGCCTGCCTCCCGGTACTGCGCGAGCCGGGAGGTGCTGCCGTCGAAGAAGGCGAAGAGCTGCAGCGGCTCGACGCCCCAGCGCTCCCCTTCGAGGAGGGTGAGCCGTTGGCTGTAGTCGTCGAGCTGCAGGCCCAGCCAGAGGGCGGGCAGGCAGAGCAGCATGGCGAGGCCGGCGAAGGCCCACGGCGCGCCTGGTCCGGCGAGACGCTGGAGGAGGGCGGAGAGCAGGCGCCGCAGCATGGCGGCGAGTCTAGCCCGATCCCGTACCGTGGCTGCTAAGCTCCGCGCATGGCACCAAAGGCCCCTTCCCGCTTCCGGTTCTGGCTCTTCGCCTCCCTCCTCGCCCTGGTGGTGGCCTTCCCGGCCTTCCTCGTCATCCGCCCCCTGCCGCGCGCCGGCGACCTCGGCCGCAGCATCCGCTCCCTCGCCGTCTTACCGGCGGTCGACCTGACGACCTCCGACGAAGGCAAGGCGTTCGCCGACCGCTTGAGCGTCAGCCTGATGCAGCACCTCGCCGAGACCTCGTCGCTCAACCTCGTCTCGCGCACCAATGTCGAGCGCTACCGCGGCACCCAGCGCAAGGCCGGCCAGATCGCCCGCGAGCTGGGCGTCGACGCCGTCCTCGAGATCGCCGTCGAAGGGCACCAGGACCGGGCGCGGGCCAGCGTCCAGCTGATCGACGGCCGCACCGACATCGGCCTGTGGAGCGAGAACTTCCAGCGCACCGGCGGCACCGAGCGACCGCTCGCCGAGGAGCTCGCCGAGGAGGTCTTCGGCGAGCTGAGCAAGGTGCTGGCGAACGGTAGGCCAGCACCGGCCGGCAAGTAGCGCCGGGCGGCCTGGGCGCCGGCGGCCAGCTACCTTCAGCTGCCTTCGTAGGTGAGGTGGAGCACGGCGGCACGGCAGCCCGCACTCAGGGTCACGACGTAGAAGTCGTCGTAGCTCGTCTCCGCGATCGGCTCGATCGCGCCTCCCCCCAGGGCCTCGATGATCGGCCCCAGGGTGTTGCTGTGGCCCACCACCAGCACCGTGCCGCCGGGCCGGGCGAGGATGGTCGCGGCGGTGGCCGAGGGGTCGTCGGCCGGGATCGCCTCCGGCTCGAGGCCCAGCGCTGCGGCGAGCGGTGTGGCGGTCAGCCGGGTGCGCTGGCGGTCGCTGACCAGGATGCGCACCACTCCGGCGCGCGCCAGCCGCCGGGCCAGAGCTTGGGCCCGTGCCTCGCCGGCCGCGGAGAGCACCGGATCGGTCTTGGGCTCCGCGGCCTTCTCGGCGTGACGCACCAGGACCACCGTCGTCGGCGGACCGCTGGCGTCGAGGGGAGCGGCGCTCGCGGCGGCCCCGGCGAGAAGCGCGAGGGCGCAGCCGATGGCCCTCGCTGTCACCTTACAGACTGATCGCTCCATGACCACCCCCTCCGGGAACTCCCGCGTCTCTGGCCGTTCGATACAGCGAGGATAGCGGTTGTCCGCCGGCGTGGCCACGCCCGCCCCGCTCCCAGGCCCCGGCCGCGCGGCGCGGCCCTCCGCGGTCGTGCCGCAGCTTGCCTTGCCTGGCTCGAGAAACGCGGGTTAGATTGACCGCGCTTGCAGGATCGCGATGATTTGCCACTTGGAGGCCATGAAGAGGAGGAGCGATGCGCAAAGTCGAGAGCGTGCCCCCGGAGATCTCCCCCAGTCGCTACATCGAGAAAGTCAGCCTAGCGACCGGCGAGGTTCTGCCCGGCGACATCCTCCCCAAGCAGCTCCTCGTCCACCATCACCGCGACTACCACATCGTCGACGTGCAGGCGCGGCGGATGATGAGCCGCCTGGTGCGCTCGACCGGTGACGAGGAGCGCGCGCGGCATCGGATGAAGGAGATCCGCCAGCTCGGCCACCGCGCCGCCGAGCTCATCGCCCGCGTCTTCGGCGGTGACCGCGACCGCATCGCCCGCGCCCTCTTTGGTCTGAAAGACCGCGAGTACTACTTCCGCTACCGCCAGCCGGCCCTCGCCGCCGAGGAGATCCACGCCCGCGTCGAGGAGCTGCGCCAGCACGCAACGGCGAAGATGGCCGCGGCCGCGGCTGGCGGCGAGCCGCGGCTGCGCGTGCTGCTCACCGGTGGCACGGGCTTCGTGGGCAAGGAGATCCTCTGGCAGGCGGCGCATGACGACGCGATCGCCGAGATGGTGGTGCTGATCCGCCCAAAGGTGCTGGTCGACCGCCGGACGGGCGAGGTGCGCGGGGTGCAGACCCCGGAAGAGCGCGGCCGCGACCTGCTACGCCAACTCTGGCTCGACGACAGCGAGCTCGCCGCCAAGTTCCGCTTCATCGAGGGCGACGTCGAGGCCCCCGGCCTGGGGATCGCCGAGGCCGACCTCGACGAGCTGCGCTCGACGCTCACCCACGTCATCCACTGTGCGGCGAGCGTCGCCTTCGACGACCCCTACGAAGAGTCTTTCCGCGCCAACGTCACCGGCACGCTCAATGCGCTGAGCTTCTCGCGCGACCTGCAAGCGGTGCCGGGCAGCCCCTTCGTCGCCCACCTGGCGATCGAGACCTCGTACATTCACGGCCGGCAGGTCAAGGACGTCGCGCGCGAGGATGAGATCGTCTTCCCGCGCAACTTCTACAACAACTACTACGAGCTCACCAAGGCCATGGCCTCGATCG
>WBZL01001987.1_pt1 | contig 20442 bp, 16 predicted proteins | sample 5204291 | NCBI WGS metagenome assembly WBZL01 (sample SAMN12344345, study PRJNA552823) | activated sludge metagenome | biome: Activated sludge suspended growth; feature: Nitrification reactor; material: Wastewater; isolation source: activated sludge from nitrification reactor of wastewater...
GCTCGCTATCGCTCAAAATTTAAAGAAAATGGCCGCTTAGGGCAGTTTTGTCCTTTTTCAACAAAAGTCAAAAAAAGAGGCTGCCTCGTTCTGAGACAGCCTCTTTGTTGTTTTAGATTAGCACAAGCTTGCTTGTAAGCGAATCTAAAACAACAAAAGCCCGCCAGCGTAGCAGGCGGGCTCTTTCATTTTCAAGATGGGGAAAACAGGATCATGCGCAGCATACTCCTGTTTTCCCGATGCCGGCCACTCGCAGAGTGGCTTTTTCATTTGCGGCAGGCTTGTAAGCTTGCTTACAAAGGCCGGGATTGGCAATAACCCTTTTTCGTTTGCACAAAATTTGCATAAATTACTGTTGTAAAATTTATTAGTTTTACTTTAAATCCTGTCCCAATGAATAAAACAATCAGCTTACTATTAGTTAGCTTATTTGCTTCAAGTTGTAACTCAGGCAATCAAACAACTAAAAATGATGGTACATCGGATACAATAAAAACAGCACCAGTCAAAGTTGTGGAGGAATTATTACCCGATACATCTTGTGAGTCCCTTGTTAAGTCGATAACAGATAAATTTACAAAAGAAAAAGTGGTTCTTACAAGGCATCTGTATTCTAATCAGGGAGATACTTGCTTAGAAATTTATGCTGGATTGCAAGATGATTTTAATTACAAAGGAAAAGACATCTGGCTTTATTTCAAAGTCAAAGGCCAGCCAGTTTGTGTTGATGAAAAATTTTCAGTTTACTTTTTGTTTGAAAACGATTTATCAATTAGAACTGTTGGGTTGTCATCAATAAATTGTGAAGGAAATACAGCTATTCCATTGAACGGTACTTATGACGGTTCAAAGCAAATTTTGAAACAACTATTGACTTCAAAGGTTAAAAGTATTAGAATAGAAGGTGACCATGTTGTTGACTTCAATTTTGAAACAACCCCTTCAATTGAGTTTTATCATTCTATTAAATGTTTAAATGATATGATAAAATAAAAACGTATGAAAATCATTTGCACGATTTGTCTCAGAAACATTTTATGTTAATAGCTGCATTGTACATTCGATTGAACCGATTTGTTTTAATTGTTTGACAATTTTCAAGTATCTTTTAGTGGGTTTGCCTGCATACATTTTTATAAAATTCTTTCTATAAATCTGCTCGAATAGTTGATCGACCTTGAAAGATACTCCAATTGTTTTATCTAAGTCTCTCCACTTTTTGCTTTGGATTTGTTTTTCGTACATACAACCCCTGAAAGCTGATCGGTTGTAAAAAAAAGGTGTCGGCTAAATATAGCTTTCTGCAACGCTTACCAGTATGGGGACAAACGAAATACCAAACACCCCCTTCGCCTTGCTACTCCATTTATCAAATCCGTTCAGGTCGGGAAACAGTATCACGCTTCTCTGCTTCAATATTCTGCACTTATCAGTGTTTCAAAATGGGGTACACAGGATCATTTAAAGTACAATAACGTTTCTCCTAAGGATGTAGAAGTTTCTTCTTTCAATATAAAAAAAAGCAGGCTTAGCGCCTGCTCTCCTCTCATTTACTTCCCTTTGCCACCCCCCGGAGGGTTGTTACCCCGACCTCCGCCTGAAGGATTGCCTGTTTGACTTGGTCCATTTTTGAGTTGCTCAATCAGGAGCGTTTGCATGAAGTTTTTCATAAGTGTTTGTTTTAATTTCATTGCAAACCTACTTTTCAAGAAAGGCTTTTAACTGACTACGGTAAGCAATTAGCTTTTCCGGTAAGGTAAGTTGCATTTTGAAGTTTTTATGGACTTTTTCATAGGCGATTCTACCAAATGTTTTCGAGAACATAATTTTAGGAAAAGCACTTTTGGGCATATTTAGATTGCATACATATTCAATATTGCCCCTCAATTCAAAGTATTCTATATTCACCACTGCCTCCTTTGATACCTGTACCAATCTTTGGTTCAGCCTATCAATCTTTGCGCACAATTGCTCCATTGAGTAATTTGCGTTATATGTGAAGCACTTTATCTCAGGTGAACTTTTTGCAGATTTCTCGATAGTGTAAATGGATTTTGTTTTATCCTTATTTTCACTCGTGATACAGAGTACGTTATATGGTGTAAACTTGTGTTCCTCACGAGTTATCTCGCCATCATCGATGACATTTCTGTTGTTCAATATCGTTCTATTTGTTTCATGTGAGATTACTTTACGTCTAACGCGAAGTGTAACGCCTAAATCATAAGTCTTATCGTCAGTCGCTTTTTGATATTCAGCAAATCCAAATACTAAAGGTTTTTCAATTGAGTCAATCAATTCATCCATTAAAACATCTCCTTCTTCCAGAAACTTAACGTATTGTGTTCGTTCCTCCTCAAATAATTCATCGAAAATTTTGGCTAATCGCTTCCGCTGTGCTTTAGATAATTTAGCACTTCTTAAATCCTTGGGCGATGTGATCAGTTGGCTATTTATTTCTATTAATATCTTCTTCTGCATGAAATATCCATTTTAGTATTAAAGCTCTTTGCCTCTAATTTTCAAATCTTTGGTTTGCTTTCTTTGAATTTCCTGAATTTGTTGTGTAGCCGATTTAAAACAATAATGATGTCTTCTTATTTAGTGAGTACCAATAAGCGACTAGGTTTTCTATTTAATTCTCTATAGGGCAAAAAGGAAGAAGTTTGCCGCAGAAATAAATACAATAACTACGCTACTTCCGCATTAAAATTTATTTCCTCGATAAGGGAAATGATCCTGGTCGCCACCTCATCATCAAACAATCCCGATATTCCTGCTGAACTTACATCCGTGAATGGTGAATCAAATAACATAGCAGGATCGATCGTTCCTTTCACAGTAAGGAAGTTAATGATCAGATCAATAAACCTTATCTGCCGGGAGTTCAGGTTTTGGGTGCTCAATAAGCCGGCAAATGCCACTTTCGCAGCGGCGATATCCAGCCCAAGAATACTGCGGATAAACTTCCCTAGCGGTTGCTCTCCGTAGGCTTTTATGAAGTCCTCTTTTGTTCCAAGAGTCCCTTGCTCGAAAAGCATCCGTTCGAGTTCTTGTAACTCATCCCTCGAGATCGGCTGGTTGGTCCGTAGCTTGGAAATTGTGATATGATTTTGCTGTTCTTTTAGGAATTGTTCTACTTTGCGCTTATAGGCTTCCAGATTATTGATATTGTAAACCAGTTGATGTTCTTCAGCCTGGCCATCATATTCGTCTATGAATGCTGTAAAGTAAATGGGTTGTTGTTCTATGTCAAGGAACTTAACGATCTCCCGGAGTTCAACCCGGATGCGTTCGATGCCGGGAATGGAACCCTGCGCCCAGAATTCTTTGTCCAAAGCAAGTTTGATGGTGTCCATTTTTTTGGCTACGGCCGGTATGCTGGCTTTTTTACTCAATCGTCCACTGATACCGATAACCTTCTCAATCATGTTGGCTTGCTTTCGCTCTCCATCGAGGACACTCAACTGTAGATCTAGCAACAATACATCGAATCGCTTGGCGAACTCGTCTTCACCGGCTTCAGTCATCAATGGAGCGATATGATCAAACAGTTCCTTGATGTCCAGATTTGTGAGTGCATTCCATGCAGCCGGATCACGGTATTTTTCGACTACCTGCCAATGCTGACGTACTACAAAGGACTCCATGTTCAATTCCTGAGTTTGCCTGATCAGTAAATCAATGATGGATTGACCATAGTCCTTTAACTCTTTTTCCTCCTGATTCAGCAGGGCAAAAGCCAGTCGTAAACGTAATTCAAATAAACGCTGGCTGAGTGTTTTCTGGTTAGTACCTTCAAATCCTTTTGGGTTAGCCGAGAAGAACTCCAGATTCTCACATAAATCAAAGATCACGAACTCTACCTTGTCCTCCTTGAAGCCGAACAGATCAGGACAGAGACGTGTTCCCCTGCCTACCATCTGCCAGAATTTCGCACTGCTGCGAACCGGTTTGAAGAATACCAGATTGCATACCTCCGGAACATCAATGCCGGTGTCGAGCATGTCAACAGATACCGCTATCTGGGGCATGCTGTTTTTCACCTTGAACTTGTTCAACAAGTCGTACTTGTATTCCTCCTGATAGTCGATGACTTTCATGAATTCGCCCATGTAATGCGGGTACTGCTTGTCGAAACGCTCCTTAATGAACATCGCGTGTTTGTGCGATCGCGCAAAAACAATGGTCTTAGCGAGCTTATCTCCTCCTTCAACTTTGATGCCGTGTGACATCAGATGACCAATGACTTTGTCGACCGTATCTGTATTGAACAGCCACTTGTTCAATGCTCCGGCATCAATCTCTTGTGGAAACTCTCCTGTGATCGGATCGGCAAATTCTTCTTCGTATTTTATTTTCTCTTCGTTGGTTAATTCAGCATACTTAATTCCCTTTCGTTGGAATTTAACCGGTACACTCATTGCACGTGGAGGAACGAGAAACTTGTCGTTTACCGCTTGTTCGAGTTCATAAGCGTAGGTAGGATTCTGTGGCTCTAAATTGAAAAGCCCGTAGGTGTCCCGGTCGGCTTCGTTCTTGGGAGTAGCTGTCAATCCCAACCGGATACCGTCGAAATAGTTAAAGATGTGCTTGTAGCGGTTATAAACGCTGCGATGAATTTCATCGAAGATGATCAGGTCGAAATGTCCAACACCGTACATTCTGCGATTCCCGTCCATCTCTCCATCGATCTGGTTGATCATCGTCTGGTAGGTCGAGAACACAATCCGGCTGCTTTCGTCTTCTTTCTCTTTGGTTAAATCAACTGCAGGTAAGTGTGGCAGATAATCGTTTAGATTGGTTTTGGCCTGGTGCACGAGTGCATTTCTATCGGCAAGGAACAGCACACGCTTTACCCAGTTGGTCTTCGACAGGAAATCAATGATGGATGCGGATACCCTTGTCTTTCCGGTGCCGGTAGCCATCACCAACAAAGCTTCCCGGCTCTTCTTCTCCAGTGCTTCAGCTACCTTGCGGATGGCCTCATGCTGGTAGTAACGGTTAGTGATGTCGTCGTTGATGGGTTGGTCCGCCAAGGGCTTTCGCATGGTGCGACGTTGAATCATCAACTGCAGCTCATCCTTTTTGTAAAAACCACAAACTTCCCTGGGAGGATAATTCACATCGTCCCAGAGCCATGTATTGAAGCCATTTGAATAGAAGATGACAGGCCTTTGACCGAATTCCTTTTCCAGACAATCCGTATAGCACTTGGCCTGATGCTGACCCACACGAGGGTCTCGCTTGGTCCGTTTGGCTTCCACCACCGCAACCGGCTTTCCATCATCACCCCAAAGTACATAATCCACATAACCATCACCGTTGGAACCGTTGGCTTGGGGCATGCAATTCTTGACCGGGTACTCCGGCACATTCACGCCATACGGATCCCAGCCGGCTTCCCGGAGCAGGGTATCTATGTATATTTTTCTAGTAAGGTCTTCGTTCGGATCAATAGGAGGCGGAACGAATTCGGCATTGTGCTCCTTGATGGCCTTGATGGCTGCCAGTTCCTCCTGCAACTTCTTCAGCTCACCCTGCTGACGGTGGTATTCCTCTTCCAGCCTCAGGAGTTCATCCTTGCTTTTGTCCTTGTGTTGCTCCTGCGGTATGAGGTCTTCACTGAAAGCCGGGATTTTGACTTTCTCTTCCGAATAGATCTGAACCACCCAACCGATGAAGCCATGCAATAGTTTTAATGCATACAATGCCTCCTGCGGTTTAATACGAGCATTGGTATGAACAGCAGCATTACCCAGCTTGCGAACAAGATTAATCTGATTAAACTGCATTGGAGCCACCACTTGCTTGAAGCCCTGCTCGTGCATCAAGGAGCTCAGGGAGGTATCGTAAGGCAGCGTCAAATCCGGATCATGCTCATACATCCATCGCACCCATTCCTCCAGACTCTTGCGGCAGAGCATACAGGCATACAGAGGAGCCGTGCTTACATAACGCTCCGCCTCCTGAGCCGTTGAGGCCAGTTTGGATTTATCGGGAGGTATGAATGAAAAATTGCTCATGAGACGAGTTCACCGGAGAAGGCCATATTAATAATAATTTCGAATAATTTATTAGAACTCACAATTTCGTCCCATGCAATTGAGAGACTTTTTTGACAGCCTAGAATAGATTTTTCAAAATCATTTTGAAGTCTAATTGGAGGTAGTATTACAGGAAAATCATTTATAATGCCTTTATTTAGATTAGGCATAGTTGTGCCAGCTGAACAATTCTCAAGAGCAATAACAGTTGATTTTTGGCTAAGAAGGTATGTAAGAAACAAGGGATTTAAAGTTGATTTCCGAGTAGTCATGAAAAGAGATCCAGTGCCACAAATTAAATGTTCCTCTCCGTTAACAAGGGCACAGCGGCCCATTTCTCCTCTTCTGCCGAGTACAACATCTCCTTCATGAAGATGATACTCTTTAAGACTATTGTACTTTTCTATACCGATTGAATACTTTGGATTAGGGTGTATTTTTAGGTTTTTAATGTGCATTGGATTTACGACAGGAATCCCTCCATGGACATAATCGGATTCATGCAATTGCGTTCCAAATGGACCAATTTGAATATTTGACAATGCGTCACCAAGTTTCTTTACATCCCACCCCTTCTCATTCCTCACCGGATCCCCGAACATATCAATGAAAATAGCCTGCGCCAGTTCATCGTATTTCTTCAGCAGCTCTTGGTCTTTCTTGCGGAGTGCATCAGCAGCATCAAGGATTTCAGCTATGCGTTTCTGGATGGGGAGTGGCGGGAGGGGGATTTGGATTTCTTTTAGAAACTTATAATGGCGACTATAGCCAACATCTGGCAAATTAATTGTCATCAAATAATAATACAAAAACTTTGCATCAAGTGTCGCCGCCTTCGGTTCTAATATTTTTACACCATCAGCCCCTAAGCAAAAATCAAATTCTACATACTTCAAACATTTTGTATGGTCACCAAAGACCACAACAGGAGAGTTACGACGTACAACATCTCCCTCATTTGTATAACCTCCTATAAATAAATCTGATTGATCAACAATGGGATATCGCCCAACTGATAAGTATTCAGAGCTTTGAAATTTTCGATTCCCTCCTGTTATATCATTAACAGCCTCCAAAAAATTGATATACTCCCACTTCATGCCAACATCTTTTTAAGTTGTTTCAAAAGTTCTGCTCGCTCTTTATCCAGCGTTTCAATATGGCTGATGATGACCTCCGGTTTCTCGTAGGTTTTCTCCTCATATACCACTTCCTTATACCGGTTGATGCTCAGGTCGTACTTGTTGTCCCGGATTTCTTTTACAGGGACCATGAAACTCTTATCCGTGCGTTTACGCTTGCTTTCCTTATCAAGGTTGTGGTAACGCTTTACGATATCCGGGATGTCATTCGCTTCAATGGGCTGGCGTTTATCATCGAGGGAGAACCCATCGGCCTCCATATCGTAAAACCAGACTTTGTCGGTTCCACCACTATTGGTCTTGGTGAAGAACAATACGGCAGTACTCACACCTGCGTAGGGTTTGAATACTCCGCTTGGCATGGACACCACCGCTTCCAGTTTTTGGTTATCTATTATTTCCTTTCTAATTTGCTGATGGGCCTTTGACGAGCCGAAAAGCACACCGTCCGGGATGATCACCGCAGCACGCCCACCCAGTTTCAGTCCTTTCAGGATCAGACCAAGGAAGAGCAACTCCGTTTTCTTGCTATCCACGATACTCAGGATTTTCCCGTCCACCGATTCTCTATCCAGGCTACCCTTAAAAGGAGGATTAGCCAGCACCAGTGATACTTTTTCCGTAAAGGAGGAATTCGCCTCGCTCAGAGAGTCAACATCCTTCAACTGTGGATTTTCAATTCCATGCAAAATAAGGTTCATTGCCCCGATGCGGATCATGGTCGGGTCAAACTCCATACCGACGAACATGTGATTTTGGAAATGATCCTTGATCTTATCCTTGAAGAGTTCCTTCTCGTAATGCTCCCGGATGTATTCCCCGGCCACGGTCAGGAATCCACAGGTGCCGGAAGATGGATCACAAATGATGTCGTCAATTTTCGGTTCCACCATATCCACCATCATACGGATGATATGACGAGGCGTGCGGAACTGACCGTTCTGTCCTGCCGATGCGATCTTGCTTAACAGATACTCATATACATCTCCCTTGGTATCCCGGTCGTTCATGTCGATATTGGAGATCATCTCTACCACCTGAGCCAGGAGACGAGGCGTCGGAATCATGAACGTAGCCCCTTTCATGAAACGGGTGAATGCAGAGTTTCGACTACCAACATTTCTCAGAAAATCGAACACGCCGGCTTCCTTAGTGAACTGCCTGAACATCACCTCCGGATCCATATTCTTGAACCGGCTCCAGCGTAGTTCCTCTTCGGTCTTCTTATAGATTGGATCCTCTATCGGCTTCTTCAGCAGATTCGCCTTCTGTTCTTTCTGGGTCTGCAACTCATCCAGTCTGCGGATAAAGAGCAGGTAAGTCATCTGTTCGATGACGGTAATCGGATTCGAAAGTCCGCCCGTCCAAAAAGCTTCCCAGACCTTATCAATTTGAGATTTTAATTCTCCTGTAATCATAATGATCAAAAACTGTTTTTTGCCGTAACGTGTTCACATTAAACACGATACATCTTATTTGTACGTATAAAGATAATCAATTTTTAATGACAAGTTAAACTTGCCCAAGCCCTTTAAACCAATTGAAGAGGTAAGTCCATAACCTAAGGTCAATCTTCTCCAAGATTTACTTCCGGATCGCTATTGTCCTCAACCCAAACATCAGCAACCCGAAGACAACTCACAAATTTATCACGAATATACCCAAGGTTATTGTCCTCGCTTACAAAAAGAGGGCCTGTTAAATAAATGGTACTTGTTTTTTTAACCGTATCTTTCATTTCAGTAAAAGCTGATTGTGTTTCAGTTATGCTGAACTGATCCTCATTTATAGTAAATCCAATACGATAGCTTTCGTCAAAACCACTATCACTTACAATTTTAGTAAGACCAAAAGAGACATCGATATATTGTTCAAATCTTGGCAGCTGTTGCATAGCGTAAATAGCACGTGCTAATCCCTGAATCTGATATGGAGAAATATTCGGTTTCTTTAATAAAGAATAGGCCGCTTCTAAAGCGAAGGAAATAGCTTCGTGGTCATTATTATTCAAACTCCAACCTTCTTCATAGACTTCTTCTTCATTATCCGTTTCATTACCGTACAGGTCATAATGGTCATCCATCCAACTGGCAAAAAAACCTTCCAGCTTATCGGAAATATCTTCCAATGACACCTCAACGGTTGACCCTTCTTCGAGTGGTAGTAATGTAACAACCACGTCATTCAATTTCTCTTTCGAAAGTGACTCCAAAATAATAGTAATGCTATCCTTTACATAACTTACCGCCAGTTGTCCTTCTATACCGGCAACCCCTCCTCCATTCCCATAATGATTCGCAACACTGGTAAGAATATCGTGCTTTTTCGCATCCGCAACTATCTGCTCAAAGATCCAATCGTACTGTTCGTACTGCTGCATAAATCTCTAATTAGAATATATCCAAAAATAACGGATTAAATATTGCTGTACAAATTTCGAAAAATCAAATCTTGGATATGCCGAAAATTACACAATCAGTTAAGAAAACTAATTTGCAGCCGTTAAAGATGGCTTATTTAAAAGCATATCAACATACACGGCATTTTCGAAAATTGAAACTAACATCAAAACCTTTACACCATAACCTTTAAACTCTTTCACCCCATCTCCCTCCCTTCGTGTGAAAGCCAGGATATTGGGTTACCTTTTTCACCTCCGTGTATAAAGATAAAACACCCGCCTATTTTAAAACCGTTACGCTATTTAATTCTCACACTATGCGTAACATCTTATGGATCTGTCTGGGCGCGGCCTTGCTGATCACCTCCTGCGGGAGTAAACAAACTGCTGAAAGAGCAATTGCTTCTTCTGAATCAGTCGCCTCTGAACCGGCTGCTGCTGTCTCTGTTGCCGACTCTGTCGGTTCTGCTGCTGTTATCCGAACCGCCGAATTGCGTCTTCAGTTTGATGCATTGCCGAAGGCACGTCAATCGCTCTCTGTACTTGTCCGTAAGTATCAGGGTTATATCGCACATGAACACGAAACACGCTCTGATGGCCGGCTCGAAAACCAACTGGAGATCCGGGTTCCGCAACAGGCTTTAACGGTTTTGTCGGAAGAGATCTGTTCGAAGGCAAAATATGTGGAGCAGAAGGAGCTGAACGTGGATGATGTGAGTATGGAATATACGGATGTACAAGCACGCCTTCAGGCCAAGCAGGAGCTGGAGAAACGGTATCTGCAATTACTGCAGCGCACGGGTAAAATCAGTGAGATGCTGGAGGTGGAGCAGCAGATGAATGTGGTGCGATCAGAAATCGAAGTGATGCAGGGACGGTTGAATTATCTCAATAATAAAGTGGCGATGGCAACACTAACGGTAAGCATGTACGAACTTTTACCTTCATCCTTACCACCCCAACGTGGCTTTCTGGAAAGAGCTGCAGAAAACTTCACACAAAGCTTTCATCTGTTGCAGGAAGCACTGCTACTCCTCATTTCACTATGGCCACTGCTGCTGATACCAGCTATCGTCGTCTCCATCCTCTTTTCACGCAGAAAAAAACCAACAATTGCGGCATAAAAGGAAACAGCGGCCCGCTATGTCGGCCGCTGTTTCCTTTTATTAAACGTATTATTCTTTAACGATGTTTCCGGTAACGAATCCCTTATCATTCGACAATCGGTAGATGTAAAGGCCACCGGCATACTCTTGCAGATCGATCTTAAAGGAGTGTTCACCTGCCGGAAGCTGTCCCATTGTTTTTTCATCCATCAACCGACCGGTCAGGTCAAAAAGGGACAACGTAACCGCTGATGATTCCTTCAGAAGGAACGGCAATGTTACAGTACCAGCCGCAGGATTCGGCCAGGCACCGGCATTAATAATTCCGGATGTATTTTGTTCTTCAAGTCCTGTCAACAAATCATACTTGATCTGCGCAGCTGCAGCACTGCCCTGCAGGTCACCCAATTCAACACCGGCAAGTAAGGCAAACGCAACCGTTACCGAATCACCCGGTGCGATGGTAAATGGTCCTGTTGAAACCACATCAATAACATCATTACCTGTACCTGTTCCGCCTGCTGTTGGTCGGTTGGTAGAAAGCGTCTGATACTTCTCACTATCATCATATCCATTTGAGAGATCAGCTCCCCCGCCACCACCGGTGATATTATCAACAGCATAATGACGGAAACCTCCGGAACTGGTCAGCAACTTGGTACCGGCATAGTAACCGGCGGCATCAGTACACCACGCATAACCCATTTTCAATCCCGCATCTTCTGCTGCCTTGTTATTGGCATATGTTTGAATATCCCAATCAGAAAATATCCCGGCATACACATTATTACGGGTAACACCGCTTGTGTTTTTGATTTTATACTCGAAAATATGATACCGCGCATCCGGGGCATTGGCAAACGAAAATGAGCGATACTCCATTAATAAACCGAGCGGTGCAGTTGCATTGGCGGCATCATTGAATTTTCCGTATGTATCAAAATCAGACCAGATTCCCGGTTCATGTTTCTGAACAGTAACAACCGGGCTGAAATCTTCATCCGTGGCTCCAACTACCGCACCTCTGACATTATCTGATACATTTCCATTTACGCCAACCATGAAACCGGTTTCATAAGCCAGCGTTCCGTCATTCAGGAAGTTGAAACCGAGGCCATCAGCCTGGCTGACGCCATTATAGCAAATACGCCCCTTACTGGTGTTGGTCGTATGCACATCATTAATGGTGATATTCAGATAGTCAACATTGATGGTTACCTCAAGCACCTGAAAATCGTTATAACTTCCATCTGACAAAGTGAACTTAAGCAGGATCGTTTCATTCTGAGGGGCAGTAGGGTTAATCTTTATAACAAAAGGATCAGCAGTATTATTGACGGTAGCCATCGTACCCAACACTCCGATGGTAGTTGTTCCATCGATGATCGAAACACTGCCGGAAGTAGTGCTCACAGTAACTATCAGGTTTGTTGTTGGTTGCAGGTAATTGGTAAAGTCAGCAGTGATACGCATGGTATCATTGGTGAGCAGGATATCGTCATTATTATCCGTAATTGCAATATGTTCCATTCGTACTGCCGGACCCGAATAACTCAAGGCTTCCAGAAGATTTACACGGCCATTTCCCAGCATATCCGGATAAAACCCATTGCCTCCGAGACTATAAATATTATCACAGGTAATTCGTAATTGCTCACCTACCTGTAAAGCGGTCCAGGTTGGGTGATAAGATTTGATGATGGCAGCACAACCAGCTGCAACCGGAGAAGCCATGGATGTACCACTTTGTTGTGCATATGTATCATCCCATTGTGCTGAATAAATATTGGAACCCGGAGCACAAACATCTATATAATATCCAAAATTGGAGAAGTTTGATTTGACATCATTAACACCGGTGGCCGCAACAGAAATTACCTTATCATACGCGGCAGGATAAAATTCATCCATTGAGGAATTATTTCCTGCTCCGGCGATTACAAGGCTGTTTCTATTGATGGTCGCATAGTCAATAACATTCTGTCCGAAACTTCCGGCACCACCACCGCCCCATGAACAGTTGATTACCTGGCAACCTCTATCTGCAGCATACACGATACCTTCATATGCCTTTGTAAGCGCACCTGTTGCATCAGCAATCTTTACAGGTAGAAACTTACAGCGAAACCCTGGAGAAGCAACTCCTGTTCCATTATCTGTTACTGCGGCAGCACAACCGGAAACATGTGAACCATGCCCGTTCACATTCACAGCCGGAGTATTATCATTTTCACCCAGATCCCAACCCATAAAATCATCTGTAAATCCATTGCCGTCATTGTCAATACCATCCACCGGATCGGCCCAGTTGCGCTTGATGTTCGGTTCCAGATCAGGGTGATCCATATCGGTTCCGGTATCCGTGATGCCAATTACAGTTGCTGTATCTCCTTTATGAATATCCCAGGCAGCGTAAGCATTGATCCTTGTAAGAAAGTATTGCAGGGACGTACCTGGATCGTTAGGATTATACTGTGGTGTAGGAATGAATTTCGGCTCTGCGTACAGGAATAATCCGGTAGCAAGTAAGGAATTGATTGTTTTCTCAAGGACAGCATCTGCTGAATAATGCAGTTCATAAATCAGTGACAAATCAACGAGTGTTTCTCCACGCTCGTTCTTTTCTGTTGCTGGTGGAAGATGATTCGGAAACATCTTCTGCAGATGCACCGTTCCGAGCGTTGCAATCGCTTTTGAGAATGTAGCAGACTGAATCTGCTGTTCTGCGCACAGCGAACGGTATTGTGGCTGTACACGAAGGATGATGGTTTTCGCCATATAATCCTTACTCGTAACTCCGGCAGGAAGACGGTAAGCGGAAACATTTTTTGCATTTCCTCCGGCCAGCGTGACGAATGGCAGCATCAGCAGGCCAGCCATCACGATTAAATGTTTGTTCATACGTTTGTCAGGTATTGTGTGGCAACGAATATAAGGCTTACCAAAGAATTCCCGAAGCCGATAGCGGTGACCGGTGTAAATTCATGGTAAAATAGCAGAAATTCCTAAAATTGCCAGCGTATCTGGGTTTTGATCTCCCGTGATGGCTCCGGCGACGGAACATCGCCTGCTGGTTTTTCATAGCTCGTGACCCCATACCGCAGCCATACATCCAACCCTTTCATCAGTCTGTAACGCAACAAGAGGTAGTATCTCATTCCGCTCGAATAATATGCTGGCAAACTGAACGATCCGGCCATGTCCTGTTCGTAGCTGTAGATGCGGCTATCGTATCCACCGGTCCGGAAAACCGACCATCGCCCGGCAATACTCCATGGTTTGCCCATCGGCTTGTATCTGCATTCCTGATAGAATAAAATCCCGTCCGACCGGCTCCCGCTACCTTTTTGTTGTACCCATTCACAGCGGACATTCATCTCCACATTTCTTCCCTGCATCCATTGCGCATTAAATCGCAGATTCCTGTGCAGCATATTCTCAGGATGCTTTATCCGATCACCGGCCACATCGGAAGGTTTTTCTTCCTGCCGGAAACGGAGATATACTTCTGTTGTACGGGCCGGAAGATAAGTAGCCTGCACCAGCCATTCTTTGCCGCTTACAGGAGCCGAGGTGGTGTACCTGAGCCAGGGAAACCTGAACAGGTCCAGATACCCTTGCACTCGGAATTGTTGATGCAATTGCCAGAGGGCGCCGATAAACAGGCCGTCTTCATTCTGCACTTTAGAACCTTCACGTAAGGCATCTGCTCCGGGCGACTGAAAATCGCGCGGATAGTGACGACCCTGCAGACTGATGGTAAATTGCTTGTCAGTCATCAATACGATACCCCCCAGATAAGCAATATCGCCTTTTCGGTCGGACGCGATTTCCGTATAGGCACTGCCGTTAGGAAGCAGCAGGCGACCGGAATAGCCAACGCTGATATAAGCTTTACCACCGAAGTCGAACCGTTCATATGGATCATCGCCCGGCCAAAGCGGATACTCGTACCCGGTATATTGTGCCGTCATTTCATGCCGCCATCTTTTCTCTTCGTGTTGCCAGTGAACACCCGCTACGGTCTGACCAAGATTGGCTTTTCGGCTGATCTCTTCCCAGGTACGGTGCAATCCGCTTTGCTGAATGCTGCTGACTTCAAACAACGTGAACGTAGTATCCACGGGAAACAAGGATGCGTCGAGACGGCGATAGGAAAACCATGTATGCAATGTAGTCCGGCGATTACCGATAGCGAGAGCAAGGCCACGGTAAAAACCAGTCTCACCCGATGAACTATACGGACGGAAGCCGGTTCCGCGCCGATACACCTGATGTACTTCGGTGCTTTTACCAAGCGAAATGCCATTCCATGCTACGAGTCCCTGACCGAACTGCACCTGATAATCCCCTACGGCCATCATTTTTACTTTTGTAGAAGGGCGAAAGAAAACATGCCAGCCGAAGTAGTCGATGCGTCCGCCGTTGCTGCGGTCGAGGAACCGTTCGCCGGCGTCTTTTTCCATCACCACACCGGCACTGAAATGCGATCCGGCCGTCATCTTATAGCGCAGGTACAACTGATTGGGGTCGCCAGTATAGAACGGATAATTTCCGTCACTGCTATAACCGGACTTATCCCCCAGATTTCTCCTACCCCTCACCGTTAGTTCATGTCGTGCTGCTGCCAGCACTGCTGAAGGACGAAAACGGCTGTCCACCACCGGCATGCCACATTGTAGAAACCTCCGTATTCTGCGGATGATCATGGTGTCCAACTCATCCACCACCTGCAGCTCTTCCACCTTCAGAAAACGACCAAAGCGAGCCCGGTGTCGTAGAATGCCCTGTGCCTGAGCAGGAGTCAGCAAGGGAGACTGAAGGATCTCAGCCGGGTCGCCCGTGTTGAGATCCAGCAGCAATCCACTTTCATCATCCGGCAACGGCAACTCCGGATTGCCGGTGGCCTCTACCACTTCCTGCAGTGTTTCGACACCTTGTTCACTCACTTCATTCTGCTGACCGAGGGCCATAACAGGAATCATCAGCCCTATCAATATCCAACTTCTCATATGCCTGTCGTTAGTCGCGGTAATCACTGGTCTCCACGCCGACCGAAGGACTCCAGCCTGGCAGTGTATTGTACACGGCCGATAGTCGTATCCTCAACCTGCTTACTTCCATCATGCAGCCAAAGGCCAGCCTGAAAGGATACCCTCCGCAACCCAGATCGATGTTCAGGCGATGATGCGGGCGATACCGGACAGCCAATAAGAATGAAGTCGTGGATCCGTACAAACCTGCCTCCGTCTGCAAGGCGAAGAGCGGGCTGAATCGATAGCGCAGGCCAATTGAAAAATCTTTAGAAGACACCACTGAACCCGACCGAAGCGGTATCCTGCAGTTACTGGCCACTTCCACTGCAGTACTCAGCCGCACCTGCAACCCGGAACGCAGACTCCAGGCAGTGATCGCACCATACCCTTCACCTTGCCTGATAGAAGCTTGTGCGGCACCCAATGCAGCACAAAAATTCCGCCCGAAACGTTTGCTGAATGCAAATGACAATTCCTGATAACGAAACAGGGAAAATCCCTTTACAGCAATTCCTGCGCTTAGAAAGGCGGCGGATGGTAAACGCAACTGCATACCGGCACCATATTCATTCAACTCTTCCAGCAAAAACGAGCGTGTAGCGTGAATGCCGGCCCGAAACGAAGAAATGGAATCTAACGTACAGGCATTACCGAACGTCTGGGCTCCTGGCGACTGAACGAACAAAGATTGTCCGGCAAGACCGGCACGTTCAGGCGGCAGCGGAAACTGGGCCACCGCCGATAATGAATACAGCAGGATAACTGCCGTCAGGCAATTTCGTTTATTCATATGAAAGGGGTTTATCCTCCCTTGAAAAAGGAGAGGTGAGTGATTTCTTGTTTTTTTTATTTCTTCTTCACAGATTTCTTCTTCGCACCAACGGCCATCTTTTTGCCGGTTGATTTTTCAGTTTTCGCAGCAGCCTCCATCACCTTTGCTTTCAGATCATCCTTGTAGGCGATGATGCGTTTCAGCAGCTGAGAATCGCCCGTAGCCAGCATCTGAGCGGCAAGGATACCCGCATTCTTCGCAGCATTCAACGCCACGGTAGCCACCGGAACACCATTCGGCATTTGCAGAATAGAGAGAATTGAATCCCAGCCATCGATACTATTCGACGACTTCACCGGAACACCAATCACCGGCAAGGGAGTCACGGAAGCAGTCATGCCGGGAAGATGCGCTGCGCCACCCGCGCCCGCTATGATCACTTTAATACCGCGACCCGCAGCATCTTTTGCATAAGTAAACATACGCTCAGGTGTACGGTGGGCAGACACAATCGTCATTTCATAAGAGACACCTAGCAGATCAAGTACTTCTGCTGCATCTTTCATTACCGGAAGGTCGCTGTCGCTACCCATGATGATTCCTACTAAGGCCATATGATAGGGTTATAAGGGTTTTAAATGTTTTAAATGTTAAAGTGGTTAATTATTTATTTGTTGAATTGTTAAAGTGTTTTGAGGGTTATCAGATGTGCGGAGATTTATGAGTTGAGTTGTTAATGGGAGGTAGAGTGATCCATCTGCTTCAGCAACGCTGCCTTTGGGTGGTCGAGTGATCCATCTGCTTCAGCAACGCTGGCTTTGTGTGGTCGAGTGATCCTTCTGGTTCAGCAACTCTGCCTTTGGGTGGTCGAGTGACGCTGGCCTTCAAACAGCGTTTGAAGCGTCAGCGTTGTATCGAGACCACCGCTTACGTTACTACTTTCAGGGTGCGTTGCACTTTCCTTGCGATCTGAATGGCTTCATCGAGGTGATCAGCCGTGATGGTGACGTGTCCCATTTTGCGGAAGGGCTTGGTGATTTTCTTCCCGTAGAGATGCACATATACGCCCGGCCATTTCATCACTTCTTCGATGCCGTGGTAATGTGCTTCACCCTGATGTCCTTCTTCGCCCAGGAGGTTGATCATAACGGCCGGCCTTACCGTAGCAGTATCTCCGGGCGGCAGACCCATGATCGCCCGCAGGTGTTGCGCATATTGTGAGGTGATATTTCCTTCGATGGTTTGATGCCCGCTGTTATGCGGACGCGGAGCCACTTCATTCACCAGCACATCGCCCTGCTTCGTCACAAACATCTCCACAGCGAGGAGTCCCACGAGTCCCATTTTGTCAATCACCTTGCGAGCAATGGAAATGGCTTTTTCTTCAATCTCCTTCGACACACGCGCCGGACTACAGAGAAACTCCACCAGATTCGCTTGCGGATTAAACTCCATCTCCACTACCGGAAAATGACTGATCTCTCCTAAGCGGTTCCGCGAAACGATCACGGAGATCTCCATCGCGAAATCGATCATCTCCTCCAGCACACAGGCACCATCAAATGCATTCGCGATATCTTCCGCCGACTTCAGTTTCATCACGCCTTTTCCATCGTAGCCACCTTTGCGCAGTTTCAACATGCCAGGCAAATGGCCACTCATCGCCGCCAGTTCTGTTTTATCCTTCACAAGCACGAAGGGCGCGGTAGGAATGCCATGCGAAACATAGAACTCCTTCTGCAAACCTTTATCCTGCACCATCATCAACAACTGAGGTTGTGGATACACGGGAACACCCTCGGCTTCCAGACGAAGCAAGGCATGTGTGTTCACATGCTCAATCTCAACAGTTAACAAACTACACTCTTTGCCGAAGCGATACACATCTTCCTCACTGCGGAAATCCGCATGTGTAAAGCGTTCGCAGAGATATCTGCACGGCGCATTTGCATCCGGATCCATCACCGATACGCTCACGTTCAGATTCACCGCCTCCTGGATCAGCATCCGGCCGAGTTGTCCACCGCCCAGAATCCCGAGTCGGAAATGTTGTCCTGCGAATTGTAAACTCATTGGTGCAAAAATAGTCGATTCCAACTCCATAGTCGTTTCTAAACGAATACAAATGTTTAACGAAACGAAACCTTGATAATCAGTAAATTGCCGAATTGGTGGGATGCCGAAGGCCTCGACTTGTGCTGAGCAACGCCTCAGCAGCTTGCCTCGATAGCCGCAGGCCCCGAGTGAGGAACGAACCTCGGGGGTGTCCCGTCATTGCATCGCAATGCGGGATGCCGCAGGCCCCGAGTGAGGAACGAGCCTCGGGGGCAAGTTGGTAAATCAGGGCGTTATTTAGAATCCAAGAAGAAATATATCCTCATAAATCAGTTTAATCCGTGTTCCCGACGGAGCATTTTTGGCCACTGATTGGTTATGAGGATTATGATTTTTTATGATGCTGGAATAGTATTCTGCAGAGAGGAACGCTGATGTGAAGGACCTGGCGGTTCCGCACGAAATGTGCGGAATGAATGGAATTGTTCTTAGCAGAAAAACTTCGACGATGGAACATGGTTCGGAGTCGAATTAATCCATAGCCAAATCAACCCATCGCGAGGCTTCGCGATCAAATTGGCTAATTCGCCAATTAGCTAATTCGCTAATTTACAGAACCATACACCGCTACCCACCTCCCCCTTTTTTCCCTAATTTTGCACCTTCTATGGCTGACGTACAGGTTCACGATAAAATATTCACTCCGTTCATCACGGCGACGCAGATTCAGGCGCGCGTGGCGGAGATGGGCGCGGAAATCGACCGCGAATATGCGGGCAAAAAACCATTGCTGATTGGCGTGCTGAATGGCTCGGTGATCTTCATGGCGGATCTGCTGCGTAACATCAAAACGGCTTGCGAAATTGGTTTTATCCGTGTGAGCTCCTATCATGGCACTGAAAGCACAGGATCTGTGAAGAGTGTAATGGGACTAAGCGATGATCTTTCAGGACGAGACGTGATCATTGTAGAAGACATCATCGATACAGGCGACACAGCAGTGTACCTGATCAACGAAGTGAGCAAGAAAAATCCGGCCTCTATCCGCTTTGCCACTATTCTCTTTAAACCCGCAGCGCTGCGTCAGCAGATTCGTCCCGATTATGTGGGCTTTGAAATTCCTCCCGCGTTTGTAGTCGGCTATGGTCTCGATTACGACGGACTCGGCCGCAACCTCGCAGATATCTATCAATTAAAATCCTAACCTAACCACATGCTGAATATCGTCCTCTTCGGTCCTCCGGGAGCCGGCAAAGGCACTCAGAGTGCCAAGCTGATTGAAAAATATAACCTCGTTCACCTGAGTACCGGTGATATCTTCCGCGCCAACATCAAGGGCGGAACTGAGCTGGGTGTACTTGCCAAGAGTTACATGGATCAGGGGCAACTGGTTCCTGACGAGGTAACGATTCGCATGCTGGAATCAGAAGCGAACAAATCACCTGAAGCACAAGGATACATTTTCGATGGTTTTCCACGTACTCCTGCTCAGGCCGAAGCGCTCGATAAATTTCTGGCTTCAAAAAACACTGGTATCACGATGATGCTGGCGCTGGTGGTTGAGGAAGAAGAGTTGAAGAAACGTCTGCTGCTGCGTGGTAAGGATTCAGGTCGTGCGGATGATCAGGATCCTGCTGTGATTCAGAAACGCATCGATGTGTACCGAAACGAGACAGAGCCTGTGCGCGATTATTATCAGGCTCAAAACAAATACACCGGTATTGACGGTATCGGCAGCATTGAGGAGATCTTTGATCGTCTCTGCAACGCCATCGATTCACATAATGCTTAATACAATTCATGTCGGGTTCAAACTTTGTTGACTATGTAAAGATTTGCTGTCGCAGTGGCGCCGGTGGTGGTGGTAGTGTGCATTTGCACCG
>WBZL01001988.1_pt1 | contig 20438 bp, 15 predicted proteins | sample 5204291 | NCBI WGS metagenome assembly WBZL01 (sample SAMN12344345, study PRJNA552823) | activated sludge metagenome | biome: Activated sludge suspended growth; feature: Nitrification reactor; material: Wastewater; isolation source: activated sludge from nitrification reactor of wastewater...
CCGCGCCGACGAAGCGGCGCTGCAGCGCCGTGGCCTCGCCAACCACTGGGGCTATGCGCCCGCAGCCTGGCTCGCCCCCGAGCCGCGCTACTGGAGCGGGCGCGCGGGCACCACCCCGACCGGGGAACTCGCGGGGGCGATCGACGCGCTGCACGCCGCCGGGCTCGAGGTGGTGCTCGACGTGGTCTTCAACCACACGGCCGAGCTCGACGCGGACGGCCCGATGCTGTCGCTGCGCGGGCTGGCCAACGCGCGCGCCTACCATCTCGACCCGCAAGACCCGGCGTGCTACCGCGACTGGAGCGGCTGCGGCAACGCGGTGAACCTCGGCGAGCCGCGCATGGTCGAGCTGGTCGTCGGCGCGCTGCGCCACTGGGCCGCGCGCTACCGCATCGACGGCTTCCGCCTCGACCTCGCGGTCACGACCGGGCGCGACCGCCACGGCCATTTCGATACCGGTGCGCCGCTGTTCGCGGCGATCGCCGCCGACCCGCTGCTCGCCCGCCTGAAGTGGATCGCCGAACCGTGGGACCTCGGCCCGGACGGCTACCGGCTGGGCGGGTTCGCGCCCGGCTGGATGGAATGGAACGACCGCTTCCGCGACACGATGCGCGCCTGGTGGCTATGCGGAGGGGGAGACCGCGGCGCATTCGCCCACCGCTTCGCCGGTTCTGCGGCGGAGTTCGACCACGACCGCCGCGCCCCCACGGCCAGCATCAACTTCCTGTGCGCGCACGACGGCTTCGGCCTGCGCGACGTGGTGAGCCACGACCACCGCCATAACGAGGCCAACGGCGAGCACAACCGCGACGGCCATCCGCACAACCACTCGTGGAACTGCGGCGTGGAAGGCCCGAGCGCGGACCCCGACGTGCTCGCCCTGCGCGCCCGCCTGCAGCGCGCCCTGCTCGCCAGCCTGCTGCTCGCCCAGGGCACGCCGATGCTGCTCGCCGGCGACGAGATCGGCCACAGCCAGCGCGGCAACAACAACGCCTACTGCCAGGACAACGAGACGACCTGGCTCGACTGGGCCGCCGCCGACCGCGAACTCCTCGCCTGCGCTCGAAGGCTGCTCGCCCTGCGCGCAGCCCACCCCGCGCTGCGCCAGGTCGCCTGGCTGCGCGGCCCGGAGCACGGCGAGGCGGCGAGCGTGCGCTGGCTGCGCCCCGATGGCGCCGAGCTGCAGGCCGCCGACTGGAACGATCCCCGCGAGCGCGCACTGGCGATCCTGCTGCATCCGCCCGGCCTGCGGCCGCACACGGTCGAGCACATCGCCAAACCCGCGGCCGCCGCACCCGCGCGCAGCGTGCTGCTGCTCGTCAATCCCGCCGCGGCCGCGTGCCGCTTCCGCCTGCCCGCGGGCGGATGGTCGCCGGTCTTCGACAGTGCCCGGGCCGACGGGGGCCCGGCGCCGCCCGCCCCCGGCCACGAAAGCCATCCTGTCGAGCCGGTGCTGTCCGCGCGCACCGTGCTCGTCCTCCTAGAATCCGCACAACACCACCAGGAGTCCTGATCATGCCTGCCGAAGCCGCCAACCGACGACGGATCCTCACGCGCCGCACCCTCGCCCTCGTGCTCGCCGGCGGGCGCGGCTCGCGCCTGCGCGATCTCACCAACGTGCGCGCCAAGCCGGCGGTGCACTTCGGCGGCAAGTTCCGCATCATCGACTTCGCGCTGTCGAATTGCATGAACTCGGGTCTGCGCCGCATCGGCGTGATCACACAGTACAAGTCGCACTCGCTGCTGCGCCACCTGCAGCGCGGCTGGAGCTTCCTGCGCAACGAGATGGGCGAATTCGTCGACCTGCTGCCGGCGCAGCAGCGCATCGACGAGGAACAGTGGTACCAGGGCACCGCCGACGCGGTGTTCCAGAACCTCGACATCATCCGCAACTCCACGCCGCCCGACTACATCGTCGTGCTCGCCGGCGACCATGTGTACAAGATGGACTACTCGATCATGCTCGAGGACCACGCCGCGAGCGGGCGCGGTGTCACCGTGGGCTGCATCGAGGTGCCGCGCGAGGAGGCCAAGGCCTTCGGCGTGATGGCGATCGATGCACAGCGCCACATCACCGCCTTCGTCGAGAAGCCCGCCGACCCGCCAGCGCTGCCGGGCAATCCCGGGCTGTCGCTCGCCAGCATGGGCATCTACATATTCTCGGCCAACTACCTCTACCGCCTGCTCGAGGACGACGCGAAGAACCCGGACTCCAGCCACGACTTCGGCAAGGACCTGATCCCGCGCGCGGTGGCGGAAAACCAGGCGCTCGCCCACCCCTTCACGCTGTCGGCGATCGCCACCCCGCCCTTCTCCGGCCCCTACTGGCGCGACGTCGGCACGGTGGACGCCTACTGGGCGGCCAACCTCGACCTCGCCTCGACCACGCCGGCGCTCAACATGTACGACAAGGACTGGCCGATCTGGACCTACCAGGAGCAACTACCGCCGGCCAAGTTCGTGCACGATCTCGACGGTCGCCGCGGCGAGGCGCTCAACGCGCTGGTCTCGGGCGGCTGCATCGTCTCCGGATCGGTCGTGCGCGAGTCGGTGCTGTTCTCCAACGTGCTGGTGCGCTCCTACAGCACGATCGAGCAGGCGGTGGTGCTGCCCGACGTGCAGATCAACCGCCACTGCCGCCTGAAGAAGGTCGTCATCGATCGCCACTGCGTGATCCCCGAGCGCACGGTGATCGGCGAGGACGCCGAGGCGGATGCGCGCCGCTTCCATCGCACCGAGGGCGGCGTGGTGCTGGTGACGCGCGAAATGCTCGACCGACTGTGAGCGCGGAGACCAGACGATGCGGATCCTTCAGGTGTGTGCCGAGATCTTCCCACTGCTGAAAACCGGCGGGCTGGCCGACGTCGCCGGGGCGCTGCCGCCCGCCCTGGGCGCGCTCGGCGCGGACGTCCGGGTGCTGCTGCCCGGCTTCGACGCCATCCTCGCCGGGCTGGAGTCGCCGGTCGAGATCGCCCGCCTGCAAGCGCCGGGCGGGATGGGGAACAACCCGGCGCGGCTCCTGCGCGGACACCTGCCCGCGATCGGCGGGGAGGCCTACGTGATCGACGCCCCGGGCTGGTACTTGCGCACGGGTGGTCCCTACGCCGACGCCGCACAGCAGCCCTACGCCGACAACCACCTGCGCTTCGCCCTGCTCGGGTGGACCGCAGCCGAGCTCGCCCAAGGGCTCGACACGTCCTGGCAGCCCGGCGTGGTGCACGCGCACGACTGGCACGCCGGCCTCGTGCCGGCATGGTTGCAGGTCGCGGCAGCGCGCGGGCGGAGCGTGCCGGGCTGCGTGTTCACGGTACATAACCTCGCCTATCAGGGCATGTTCCCGCGCGCCTGCTTCGACGCGCTCGGGCTGCCCGCGCATTTCTTCTCGATCCACGGCGTGGAGTTCCACGGGCACCTCAACTTCATGAAGGCCGGGCTGTACTACGCCGGGCGCGTCACCACGGTGAGCCCGAGCTATGCGCGCGAGATCCAGGGGCCGGAACAGGGCTGCGGACTGGACGGCCTCCTGCGCGCCCGCGCGCACGAGCTCTCGGGCATCCTCAACGGGGTCGATGCGGCGGTGTGGGATCCGGCCACGGATACCCTGCTGCCCGCGCGCTACACCGCGGACGACATGGCCGGCAAGGCGCGCTGCCGCAGCGCGCTGCGCCGCGAACTCGGGCTGGCGGGCAAGGCCGAGGGCCCGTTGTACTGCGTGGTGAGCCGGCTCACCGAGCAGAAGGGCCTGCACCTGGTGCTGCAGGCCCTGCCCGCGCTGCTGGCGGGCGGCGGCCAGCTCGCCCTGCTCGGCAGCGGCGACGCCGGGCTGGAGGCCGCCTTCCGTGACGCGGCGGCAGCCGCGCCTGAATCGGTGGCGGTGCGCATCGGCTACGACGAAGCCTTCGCCCACCGCCTGATCGCCGGCAGCGACGTGATCCTGGTGCCCTCGCACTACGAACCCTGCGGCCTGACCCAGCTCTACGGCCTCAAGTACGGCACCCTGCCTCTGGTGCGGCGCGTCGGCGGCCTCGCCGACACGGTAGCCGACACCCGCCTGGAGACGCTCGACACCGACGCCACCGGCTTCGTCTTCGAGGAATTCTCCGCCGCTGCGCTCGAACGCACGCTGCTGCGGGTGAATGCCGTCCACCGCCGTCCCACCGAATGGAGACGCGTGCGCGCCCGCGGCATGGCGAAGGACTTCGGCTGGGCGCGTGCCGCGCGGGAATATCTCGCCCTTTATCGTGGTCTCACGCCTGCATGAGGTCGCGCCGGCGCCCGTCGCCGCACCCGCTTCGCGCACGGCCCGCCGCGGGCAGCTTCTGTGCTATACAGGACGAGTCCGACCGCCACGGAAACCATGCGGCATGCGGGACCGCCGCCACTGACCAGGTGAGCCCCATCGACGCGTCCAGACCGCACCCACCGCCTCGTGCCGGGCATGTGCTCGTGGCGGCGCTCGCCCTCGGCGCGGGCTCGGCGCAGGCCGCGGGGATCGATGCCGGCGGGCTGGCCTGGAACGGCGGTCTGGTTCTGCTCGGCGGCGGGCTGGGCTATCTGCTCGGCCGCCGCAGCCTGCGCCGACGCACCCTCGCCGGTGCGGCAGAGGGCCGCGCTGCGGACGACCCGCTTCACGACGACGCCCCGGCGAGCGGCAGTGCGGCTTCGAGGCGGCAGTGGGCAGGCACGCCTGCAGACGCCGACGATTGCGCGCCGGCGAGCGCGCTCCCCCACGCCCTCCTCCCCGCCGCGCACGCCGCTCCGACCGCGCCCGCGCGCGCAGGCGCGGCGATCGGGGTGGTCGCGACCGAATCCTATCGCGAGGTGGTCGATTCGCTCAGCGAGGTGCTCTTCCGCACCGACGAGCTTGGCCGCCTGGTGTTTCTCAACGACGCCTGGAAGGATCTCTCCGGTTTCGATCTGGACGCCACGCGCCAGCATGCGCTGACCGATTTCCTCCATCCAGACGACCGCTTGCGCGCACGCGACGCAATCCGCGCCCTGCTGTGCGGAGACGGCCAGGAATGGACCGACGAGTTGCGGCTGCGCACGCTCTCCGGCGAGATCCGCTGGGTGGCGATCGACTGCCGTGCCTTGCGCGACGGCAGCGGGCAGGAAAGCGGGATCGCCGGCACCATCGACGACATCTCGGCGCGCAAGATCGCCGAGTTCAGCCTGCGCAACCTGAATCAGGAGCTCGAGTCGCGGGTGCGCTCGCGCACCGCCGAACTCGAGACCGCGGTGCGCGAGCTCGAGGCCTTCTCGTATTCGGTCTCGCACGACCTGCGTGCGCCGCTGCGCGCCATCGACGGCTTCGCGCGCATCCTCGTCGAGGAGGCCGGGCCGCGGCTCGACGAACGCCAACGCGAGCAGCTCGTGCGCATCCGCGCCGGCGCCGAGCGCATGGCGATCCTGATCGATGCGCTGATCGACCTCGCCAGCGTCTCCCGGCAACCGTTGCGCAGGAGGCCGGTCGACCTGTCGCGCATTGCCGAAGCGGTGATCCGCGACCTGCAGGCGGAGTCGCCCGGGCGCGTGGTCGCGGTCGAGATCACCAGCGACATGACGGTGGTCGCCGACCCGGTGCTGATGCACGTGCTGCTCGACAACCTGCTGCGCAATGCATGGAAGTTCACAAGCCAGTGCGAACATCCGCGTATCGTCTTCGGCGCGGAACGCGACGGCGAGCGCACGGTGTTCCACGTCGAGGACAACGGCGCCGGATTCGAGATGAACTACGCGGGCAAGCTCTTCCAGCCCTTCCAGCGCCTGCACGCGCAGCACGAGTTTCCCGGCACCGGGATCGGGCTCGCCACCGTACAACGCATCGTCGCCCGCCATGAGGGCCGGGTGTGGGCCAGCGCGGAACCGGGCAAGGGCGCGCGCTTCTGCTTCATGCTGGGGCATTGAGGGTGACGACGCCGCGCTCGGAAACGGGAAAGCCCACTCCGGACAACGGCGGTCGGTCGGCCGCGGCACCAATCGCAGGCGGCAGAGACAAAGGTCTCAACTGCCCGTTGTGCACTGCAGTACAATGAATCCCATTCCGCGCGCGCCCTGCGCCCGCCAAACCATTGCAGCACACCACTCGGACCTCAGGTGGCCACCATGAAAGAAAAGCACTATCTGACCCCGCTCCTCGAGCCGCGCTCCGTCGGCATCATCGGCGCCAGCGAACGCGAGGCCTCCCTCGGCAGCGTGCTCATGCGCAACATGCTCGAGGCCGGCTACAAGGGCAAGCTGTTCGCGATCAACCCGAAGCACGAGAAGGTGCACGGGGTCGCCTGCTACAAGTCGGTGGAAGACGTGCCGCAGCGCCTGGACCTGGTGGTGATGGCAATCCGCGCCGAGAAGACCCCGGCGCTGATGGAGGCCTGCGGCCGCGCCGGGGTGAAGGCGGTGATCCTGCTGTCGGGCGGCTTCTCCGAATCGGGCGCGCGCGGCGCGCTGCTCGAGCGCCAGGTGGTCGAAGCCGCGCACCGCCACCGCATCCGCCTGCTCGGCCCCAATTGTCTGGGCGTCATGCGGCCGCAGCTCGGCGTCAACGCCACCTTCGCGCACGCCAGCGCACTCAAGGGCAGCATCGGCCTGATCTCGCAGTCGGGCGCGCTGTGCGCGGCCATCCTCGACTGGGCCAAACCGAACAACGTCGGCTTCTCGACCGTGGTGTCCCTGGGCTCCTCGTCCGACATCGACTTCGGCGAGGTGCTTGAATACATGATCTCGGACCCGCGCACCGAGAGCATCTTCCTCTACGTCGAAGGCATCCGCGACGCCCGCCGCTTCATGAGCGCGCTGCGCGGCGCCGCGCGCGTCAAGCCGGTGCTGCTGGTCAAGGCCGGCCGCCACCCCGGCGCCTCGCGCGCGATCCTGTCGCACAGCGGCGCGCCGATGGGCGAGGACGCGGTGTTCGACGCCGCGCTGCGTCGCGCCGGCGTGATCCGCCTGTACAACATGGGCCAGCTCTTCGCCGCGGCCAACGCGCTGTTCTCGCACTTCCGCCCGCGCGGCAACCGCCTCGCGATCATCACCAACGGCGGCGGCCCGGGCGTCATGGCGGCCGACCGCGCGGCCGACATCGGCATCCCGCTCGCGGAGTTCGCCGAGAGCACGGTCGAGAAGCTCAACGCCTGCCTGCCCAGCGGCTGGTCGCACGGCAACCCGGTGGACATCCTCGGCGACGCCGGCCCGGAACGTTATCGCGCGGCGCTCAAGGCGGTGCTCGAAGGCCCCAACGTCGACGGCGTGCTGGTGATGCTGACCCCGCAGGCGGTGACCGACCCGAGCGGCGTCGCCGACGTCGTGATCGAGCTCGAGAAGACCGCCGACAAGCCGGTGCTGGTGTGCTGGATGGGCGAGGAGCTCGTCGCCGAGGCGCGCGCCAAGTTCAGCGCCGCGGGCATCCCGCACTTCCGCACGCCGGAGCCGGCGGTCGAGCTCTTCAGCCACATCTCGGCCTACTACCAGAACCAGAAGCTGCTGATGCAGACGCCGTCCTCGCTGTCGCACCTGCCGCCGCCCTCGATCGAGAGCGCGCGCCTGGTGATCGAGATGGCCCTGTCCGAGCGCCGCAAGAAGCTCAACGAGATGGAGTCGAAGGCGCTGCTCGCGGCCTTCCGCATTCCGATCGCGCAGACCGTGGTCGCGCGCAGTGCCGCCGAGGCGATGGTGCTCTCGGCCGAGATCGGCCTGCCGGTGGTGATGAAGATCGACTCGCCGAACATCGTGCACAAGTCCGAGGTGGGCGGCGTGCGCCTGAACATCCGCAGCCTCGCCGCGGTGCGCTCGACCTATCAGGAGATCCTCGACGAGGTCAAGCGCGTGCAGCCCGAGGCGGTGATCAACGGCATCGCGATCGAGCCGATGATCCAGAAGCGCAACGGCCGCGAGCTGGTGGTGAGCGTGCGCCGCGACCCGGTGTTCGGCCCCGCGATCACCTTCGGCGAGGGCGGCAACCTGGTCGAGGAGAACCGCGACGTCGCGGTGGCCCTGCCGCCGCTCAACAGCTTCCTCGTCAAGGACATGATCCGCTCGACCCGCATCTCCACCCGCCTCGGCGAGTTCCGCAACATGCCGGCGGTGGACATGAACGCGCTCGAGCTGGTGCTGTTGCGCATCTCCGAGATGGTCTGCGAGCTGCCGTGGATCACCGCTATGGAGATCAACCCGCTGATCGTGGACGAGAACGGCGTGGTCGCGGTCGACGCGAACATCAGCGTGGAAAACGTGTCTCCGACGGCGGACCGCTACGACCACGTCGCGATCCACCCGTATCCGTCGCACCTGATCAGCACCTGGACCGTGCCCGACGGCACCACGGTGACGATCCGTCCGATCAAGCCGGAGGACGCCGAGCTCGAGGTCGACTTCGTGCGCCGCCTGTCGGCCGAGACCAAGTACTACCGCTTCATGAACACCATGCGCGAGCTGCCGCCCGCGATGGTCGCCCGCCTCACCCAGATCGACTACGACCGCGAGATGGCCTTCGTCGCCACCCTCGAGGCCGACGGCGTAGAGAACGAGATCGGTGTGTGCCGCTACGCGGTGAACCCCGACGGCGAGTCCTGCGAGTTCGCGGTCGTGGTGGCCGACGACTGGCAGCACCGCGGCCTCGCCCGCAAGCTCATGGGCGTGCTGATCGAGACCGCGCGCAGCCGTGGCATCCAGTACATGAACGGCGTCTTCCTCGCCAACAACGAGCGCATGCTGAAGTTCGTGCAGAAGCTCGGCTTCGTGCTCAGCAACGACCCGGAAGACAGCTCGGTCAAGCTGGGCATTCTGGCGCTGCAGGACTGAGCGATGCCCGCGACGATCGAGCCCATCGAGTTCCACGGCCAGCCAGCGCTGCGCCTGGCCACCGCCTCGGGTGCACGCGCGGTGGTGGCGCTGCACGGCGCGCAGGTGCTGTCGTGGGCGCCGCCGGGTGGCGAGGAGCGCCTGTACCTGAGCCCGAAGGCAGTGTTCGACGGGCACAGCGCGGTCCGTGGCGGCATCCCGGTGTGCTTCCCGCAGTTCGCCGACCTGGGCCCCCTGCCCGCGCACGGCTTCGCGCGCAACCGGCGGTGGTCGCTCACGACCGAGCGCAGCGGCAAGGACTTCGCCCTCGCGGGGCTGACGCTCGCCGACGACGAAGCCACCCGCGCGCTGTGGCCGTACGCGTTTTCGGCCGAGCTGTCGATCCTGATCGAGGACAGCCGGCTCGACCTCGAACTCGAGATCACCAACACCGGCGACGAGGCCTTCGAGTTCACCGCCGCGCTGCACACCTACCTCGCGGTACGCGAGGTCGAGGAATCGCGCATCGAAGGCCTGCACGGCTTCTCCTATCGCGACAAGACCGACGCCGACCGCATCCAGCGCGATAGCGGGGACGCCCTGGTGATCGAGTCCGAGACCGACCGCGTCTATCACGAGGTAAACCGCCCGCTGCTGCTGCGCGAATACCACCGCAGCCTGGGCGTCAATGCCGACGGTTTCCCCGACGTGGTGGTGTGGAACCCCTGGATCGAGCGCAGCGCCGCGATCGCGGACCTGCCGGACGACGGCTTCCGCCGCATGCTCTGCATCGAGGCCGCCGCCGCCCGCCAGCCGGTACGCGTGCAGCCCGGCGAATCGTGGTGGGGGCGGCAGACCCTGGTCGCCCTCTGAGCCTGCGTCGCGCACGCACGAGCCGCCGCAGCCTCGCTGCCTTCTGCCGGAGCGACGCGAGTCGCACTGACGGCGCCCGGAGTCCGCGCCGCCGTCGCCGGATCGCCCGCTCACGACTCGCTTCGGCCCGCAGCGGCCGCCACACCGGTCCGCGGGTTGCTCTCCCCGCGCCGCCTGTTGCACTATCCGGGCCTTATCTTCTGCGCTTCACCGCCTCTTCCCCATGCTCCCCCCGATCGAATACCGCATCGCCGAAGAGCTCGGCGTCTCGCCGCGCCAGGTCATCGCCGCCGTCCAGCTCATCGACGATGGCGCCACCGTGCCCTTCATCGCCCGCTACCGCAAGGAAGTCACCGGTGGCCTGGACGACACGCAGTTGCGCACGCTGGAGGAGCGCCTGGGCTACCTGCGCGAGCTCGAAGACCGCCGCGCCACCGTGCTGGCCTCGATCGAGGAGCAGGGCAAGCTCACCGCCGAGCTGCGTGCCGAGGTCGAGGACGCCGACACCAAGCAGCGCCTCGAGGACCTCTACCTTCCCTACAAGCCCAAGCGCCGCACCAAGGCACAGATCGCGCGCGAGGCCGGCATCGGCCCGCTGGCCGAGACATTGCTCGCCGACCCGACCCTGACGCCCGAAGTCGAAGCCGAAAAGTACATCAACGCCGAGGCCGGTTTTGCCGACACCAAGGCGGTGCTCGACGGCGCGCGCCAGATCCTGATGGAGCACTTCGCCGAGGACGCCACCCTGCTCGGCGAGCTGCGCAGCTACCTGCACGAACATGGCCGGGTGCGCTCGAGCGTGATCGAGGGCAAGGAGAACGAAGGCGCCAAGTTCCGCGACTGGTTCGACTTCGCCGAACCGATCGCCACCATGCCCTCGCACCGTGCGCTGGCGCTGCTGCGCGGGCGCAACGAAGGCGTGCTGCGCCTGGCACTCGACGTCGAGCGCCCCGACCCCGACGCCCCGCATCCCTGCGAAGGCCGCATCGCCGTGCGCTTCGGCATCCGCAGCCAGGGCCGCCCGGGCGACCGCTGGCTCGCCGAGACCGCGCGCTGGGCGTGGAGCGTGAAGATCTCCATCCACCTCGAACTCGAGCTGATGAGCGAGCTGCGCGAGCGCGCCGAGGAAGAGGCGATCCGCGTCTTCGCGCGCAACCTCCACGACCTGCTGCTCGCCGCCCCCGCCGGCACGCGCGCCACCATCGGCCTCGACCCCGGAATCCGCACCGGAGTGAAGGTCGCGGTGGTGGATGCCACCGGCAAGCTGGTCGACACCGCCACCGTGTATCCCTTCGAGCCGCGCCGCGACCGCGAATCGTCGATCGCCACCATCGCCGCGCTGGCGAAGAAGCATGCGGTCGAGCTGATCGCCATCGGCAACGGCACCGCCTCGCGCGAGACCGACGCGCTGGTGGCCGAGCTGATGAAGCGCTACCCGGAGCTGCAGCTGACCAAGATCGTCGTCTCGGAGGCCGGCGCCTCGGTGTATTCCGCGTCCGAACTCGCCGCACGCGAGTTCCCCGAGCTCGACGTCAGCCTGCGCGGCGCGGTTTCGATCGCCCGCCGCCTGCAGGATCCGCTCGCCGAGCTGGTCAAGATCGATCCCAAGTCGATCGGCGTCGGCCAGTACCAGCACGACGTCAACCAGGGCCGCCTGGCGAAGAGCCTGGACGCCGTGGTGGAAGACTGCGTGAACGCGGTCGGCGTGGATGTGAACACCGCGTCTGCACCGCTGCTCGCACGCATCTCGGGTCTGAACGCCACGCTCGCCGGCAACATCGTCGAGTATCGCAATACCCGGGGCCCCTTCCGCAGCCGCAGCGCATTGAAGGACGTGCCCCGCCTCGGCCCCAAGACCTTCGAGCAGGCCGCGGGCTTCCTGCGCATCCCCAGCGGCGACAACCCGCTCGACGCCTCCTCGGTGCACCCCGAGGCCTACCCGGTGGTCGAGCGCATCCTCGCGCGCGTGCGGAAGAGCGTGCGCGAACTGATGGGCAACGGCGGCTTCCTCAAGAGCCTGAAACCGGAGGAGTTCACCGACGAGCGCTTCGGGCTGCCCACCGTGCAGGACATCCTCGCCGAACTGGAAAAGCCCGGCCGCGACCCGCGCCCCGAGTTCCGCACCGCGACCTTCCGCGAGGGCGTGGAGACCTTGAAGGACCTCGAGCCCGGCATGCTGCTCGAAGGGGTGGTCACCAACGTCACCAACTTCGGCGCCTTCGTCGACATCGGCGTGCATCAGGACGGCCTGGTGCACATCTCCGCGCTGTCCAACACCTTCGTCAAGGACCCGCACAGCGTGGTCAAGGCGGGTCAGGTGGTGAAGGTGAAGGTGCTGGAGGTGGACATCCCGCGCCACCGCATCGCGCTCACCATGCGCCTGGGCGACGAGGTGACTGCGAAGCGCGGCGAGTCCGGCGCCCGGCGCGACGAGGGTGCGCCGCGGCGCGGGGAAGGCGGTCAGGCCCCGCGTAGCGAGCAGCGCCCGCGCGGCGGTGACAACCGGCGCCCGCCCGCGCAGGGCAAGGGTGGCGCGCGCCAGGAGGCTTCCCGCCCCGCCGCTGCCAACGCACTCGCCGAAGCATTCGCCCGCGCCCGCGGCAATCGCTGAGGAGGCCGTCATGCCGACGACGATCCACGGCATCAGGAACTGCGACACCATGAAGAAGACCTTCGCCTGGTTCGACGGCGCGGGTGTCGCCTACCAACTCCACGATTACAAGAAGGCCGGCGTCGACGCCGCCACACTCGCGCGCTGGTGCGAGAAGCTCGGGTGGGAAGCGCTCGTCAACAAGCGCGGCACCACCTGGCGCAGGCTCCCGCCCGAGCAGCAGGCGATCGCCGACACGGCCGCCGCGATCGCGCTGATGCAGGCCCAGCCCAGCCTGATCCGTCGCCCGGTGGTCGAGTTCGCCGACGGCGGACTCGTCGTCGGCCTGGATACCGAGGCCTTCGAGCGCCACAGCCGGGGCCGAGCCCAACCGCCAGCAGGAACACCGGACACTCCAAGATGAAGACGCCCCTCCCCACCAGCTATGTGCAACGTTTCCTGCTCGAGGACCTCGACATCCGCGGCGCGGTCGTGCGCCTCACCGACGTCTGGGAAGCCATGCAGGACGGGCGCGGCTATGCGCCCGCGGTGGCGCGACTGCTCGGCGAGATGAGCGCAGTCTCCACCGTGATCGCCGGCAACCTCAAGCAGCCCGGCCGGCTGACCTTCCAGATCACCGGCCACGGCCCCGTCAGCCTGCTGGTGATCGACTGCGCCGAGACCCTGAACCTGCGCGGTTACGCCAAGGCCGAGGGCACGCCCGCCGCGGGCACGCTGGTCGAGCTCGTCGGCGACGGGCGCCTGCAACTCTCCCTCGACATCGAAGGCCTCGATCAGCCCTACCAGAGCCTGGTGCCGCTGGAAGGCGACAGCATCGCCGAGGTCTTCGAGCACTATCTCGTCCAGTCCGAGCAGCAGCCCGCCAGGCTGTGGCTGGCGTGCAGCGCGCAGGCGGCGGTGGCCCTGTTCGTGCAGAAGCTGCCCGGTGCCGACCTCAAGGACATCGACGGTTGGTCGCGCGTCCAGCAGCTGGCCCACACCGTGCGCGAGGACGAGCTGCTCGGCCTCGACGCCGAGCAGATCCTGCGCCGCCTGTTCGCCGAGGAGGACATCCGCCTCTTCGACGCGCGTCCGGTCACCCACGAATGGCCGGCCGATCCGGACAAGATCGCCGAGATGTTGCGCGCACTCGGCGAGGACGAAGTACGCACGGTCCTGGACCAGCATGGCGAGGTGGTGGTGCATGACGATCTGTCCAACCACACCTACCGTTTCGATCGCAGCGACGTGGACGCGCTCTTCCGCCCGCCCACCCTGCATTGAGCCGGAAGCCGGCAAGGCCGGCCGGCTTGCGCCGCCGGCCTTGCCCGAACGTGTTCGCCTAAGTACACTCGCTCGATTTTGAAGACCGTTCAGCACATGTCCGCCAGCGCGCCCGCAAGATCGATCGAGTTCCACAACACGACCCTGGGCGCCACCATCGCCGTCCTGCAGGCGGCGGAACCGAGCACGCTTGCCGATTCGCTGCACAAGATGCTCGGCGGCATGCCCGACTTCTTCAGCGGCGAACTGCTCATCCTCGATTTCGGCGGGGTGGCGCAACTGCCCGAGCGTATCGATTGGTCGGGCCTGCAGTCGCTGCTGCGGCGCTACCGCCTGCAGCCGATCGGTGTGATGCGCCTGGCGGCGGAACACCACGAGGGCGCCCGGCGCGCCGGGCTCGCGCTGGTCGATCCGGCGCAGCTCGCCGCCCGCCCGCCCGCCGAGGCGCCCGCGCGCCACGCTGCTCCCGCGGAGCCCGCGCCCGCGGCTGCGCCGCCCCCGCTGCCGCCCCCGGTCGCCGCTGCGGCCACCCCGACCATGTTCGTCGAACGCCCGCTGCGCTCCGGCCAGCAGATCTATGCGCGCGGCACCGATCTCGTCCTGCTCGGTGGCGTGAGCCCCGGCGCCGAAGTCATCGCCGATGGCAGCATCCACTGCTACGGCCCCCTGCGCGGACGCGCGATCGCGGGCGCTCAGGGCAACCAGGCGGCGCGCATCGTGGCCAGCAACTTCGGCCCCGAACTCGTATCGATCGCCGGCGTGTACCGCACCTTCGAGCGCGGCATTCCCGAAGCCTTTGCCGGCAAGCCCACCTTGGTGCGGCTGAACGGCACCGACCATACACTCAACCTCGAAGCGCTGAAGCTCGACTGAGCCAGCCATACCGCATCCACAAGGGGAAACCGTGAGAGTCATCGTAGTAACTTCGGGCAAGGGCGGCGTCGGCAAGACCACCACCAGTGCGGCATTCGCCTCCGGACTCGCCCTGCGCGGCTTCAAGACCGCCGTCATCGACTTCGATGTCGGCCTGCGCAACCTCGACCTCATCATGGGCTGCGAGCGTCGCGTCGTGTACGACCTGGTCAATGTGGTCAATGGCGAGGCCCGCCTGAACCAGGCCCTGATCAAGGACAAGCACTGCGACAACCTGTTCATCCTCCCGGCCTCGCAGACGCGCGACAAGGACGCGCTCACCGAGGAAGGCGTCGAGAAGGTGCTGCAGGAGCTCGAGCACATGGGCTTCGAGTACGTGGTGTGCGACTCCCCGGCCGGCATCGAGCGCGGCGCGGTGATGGCGCTGACCTTCGCCGACGAGGCCATCGTGACCACCAACCCCGAGGTCTCCTCGGTGCGCGACTCCGACCGCATCCTCGGTATCCTGCAGAGCAAGTCCAAGCGTGCGCGCGAGGGCGGCGAGCCGGTCAAGGAGCACCTGCTCATCACCCGCTACTCGCCCAAGCGCGTCGAGGACGGCGAGATGCTGTCGTACAAGGACGTGCAGGAGCTGCTGCGCGTGCCGCTGATCGGCGTGATCCCCGAGTCGGAGTCCGTGCTGCACGCCTCGAACCAGGGCACGCCCGCGATCCACCTCAAGGGTACCGACGTCGCCGAAGCCTACGCCGACGTCGTCGGCCGCTTCCTCGGCGAAGACCTGCCGCTGCGCTACGTCAATTACGAAAAGCCCGGCCTGATCAAGCGCCTGTTCGGAGGCAAGTGACATGTCCTTCCTCGCCCGCCTCTTCGGCGAAAAGAAGAAGACCGCGGAGATCGCCAAGAACCGCCTGTCGCTGCTGATCGCCCACGAGCGCGCGGGCGACAGCCCCAGGGCCGACTTCCTGCCCGACCTGCAGCGCGAACTGATCGAGGTCATCTCGAAGTACGTCGCGGTCAACCCCGACGACATCAAGGTCCAGCTCGAAAAGCAGGACAACTACGAGGTGCTCGAGGTCAATATCGTGCTGCCGGAGCAGAACCGCTGAGCCTCGGCCGCCCGGGTGATGAAATCGGTAACCATAGCGGACTTAAAATCCGCCGGCGCAAGCCTTACGGGTTCGAGTCCCGTCCCGGGCACCATCCCGCTCAGCCATTGTCCCATCCTTGCTGCGGCGTCCTGCCCGGCACAGTGACCGGACAGTCCTCGCCATGATCGTACTCGACCTACACTGCAGCAATGCACACCGCTTCGAAGGCTGGTTCGGTTCCGCCGCAGCCTTCGAGGCGCAGCTCGCGGACCGCCTGGTGAACTGCCCGATCTGCGGCGCCACCGAGGTCCGCCGCCTGCCGAGCGCGCCCTACGTCCAGACCGGCCAGTCCGCCTCGGCAAGGCCGCCCGCAGCCGGTGAGGTGCAGGCCGCGAGCGCCGTCCCTCCCTCCGCTCCTGCTCCCGAAGGACTCGCGCGCCTGATGACGCAGCTGCGCAGCCTTGCGCGCGTTGCGGAGAACGTGGGCGAGCGCCTGCCCGAGGAGGCGCGCCGCATCCACTACGGCGAAACCGAGGCGCGCGACATTCGCGGCTCGGCCTCCGCCGACGAGGTCGAGTCCCTGCTCGAAGAGGGCATCCTGGTGCTGCCGGTCCCGCCAGCCGAGGAAGACCTGCACTGAAGAACCAGGGCGCAGGCGGGGATGCGTGCCGAGCACGGACCGCCAGGTCCACCGCCCTGTCGCAGCCGTGTGGAGTGCCCGTCCTCAGGTACGTGCCAGCATCAGCGGCACGCGCATCTCGTCCGCGCTGAGGCCACCATGCACGCCGATCATGGTGTGCTCGTGCTCGCCCGCCACGTGATCCACGATCGTCCACCCGGCCTCCATCAGTAGCGCGTGGCTGCCCAGGCGTTCGGACAGCCGCGGATGCACCTGACCCGGGCCGAGCAGACCGGCGGCGAGAAAGTCTTCGCCGCGCACCGCCACCGCCTTGCCACGCAGCTCGTCCGCAGCCCACGCTTCGAATTCGGCCTGCGCACCGGCGCGCACCCGGCAGAAAGCCAGCCGGCGCTCGCCGAACAGCGGCGCGGCGAGCATGGCGGCGACCTCGCCGTCGGGCGCGAGGTCGATGCGGCGCTCGGGTGGCGCGTCGATGAAGCCGTGGTCGGCCGTCACCAGCAGACGCACGTCGCGCCCCGCCAGCGCCTGCTGCAGCGACACGAAGGCGGCATCCACGCGCGTGAAGCACGCGACCGCCTCGGCCGAGCGGCAGCCGTGCTGGTGGCTCAGCATGTCGAACACCGGGTAATAGGCGTGGATCAGCCCGCCACTGTGCGCGAGCGCATCGGCCATGTCGACGATGGCGGCCACGTAGTCCTGCAGCCCTTCGTAAGGCTCGATGTGTGCCCCGCGCCCATGGTGCAGCGAGAAGCGCGAGAATGCGATCTGCACGGGGGAGACCAGGGTGACCGGTCGGCAGGCGTGGCGATACATCGGCGCCACCGGGAACAGTCGCGGCAGCAGGCGGAAGGCCTCCAGCGGCTCGCCGCTGCGGCGGATCAGCGGCAAGGGCGCGATCACGCCACCGAAGCGGCGATCGTGGATGAACCAGCCGTTGAGGCCGTGCTCGACCGGCGCGACGCCGGTCGCCAGCGTGGTGATCGCACTCGCCGTGGTGCTCGGGCACACCGAGCTCAGGCCGGCGTGCTTGGCCGCATGCAGCGCGGAGCCCCACCCGACCGTGTCGAGAAAGCGTTCGCCCAGCCCGTCGATGACCAGCAGCACGACCAGCGCGCGCTCGCCCGGCGCGACCTCGGCCGCAGGCCACCCGGCCTTGCGGTCGTGCAGCCAGTGGCGGAGCCCGCGCGCGAAGCCGTAGAGCCCGCCGTCGCCATAGTCGGGAAGAACGGCGCCGGCCGGGAGGGGCAAGGTGGAGTCGATGGTGAAGGGCATGCGGTGCGCGAGGATCGCAGAGAGCTCCGGGAGAGCTTCGAGCCTACCCTGCAAGGCCGCGCCCGGCAAACCGCCGGCGAGGCATGCACCGCGGGGGCACAATGCAAAAGCCGGATGGGCGCTGGGCGCACATCCGGCTTTCAGAATCTGGAGCGGGAAACGAGTCTCGAACTCGCGACCTCAACCTTGGCAAGGTTGCGCTCTACCAACTGAGCTATTCCCGCTTTGACGACAGGGCGCAAATTCTAGCTTCTTTTGCACCGCATCGCAATACTTCTTTACAACTTTTTTACTACTGGAGGCGCGACTCGGAATCGAACCGGGGTACACGGCTTTGCAGGCCGCTGCATAACCACTCTGCCATCGCGCCACAACCGTTTCGGCCAGCTGCCCCAATGCCCCGGGGCCACTTGGCTGGGCACTGCCCAGCCTGCGAATTCTTTGGAGCGGGAAACGAGTCTCGAACTCGCGACCTCAACCTTGGCAAGGTTGCGCTCTACCAACTGAGCTATTCCCGCCCGGGAAAGACCGCCATTATAGACACAATTCTTAGCTCGTCAACCCCTATCTGCGCTTTCTCGCGATCCGCTTCATTCTTCCGTCTCGCGCAGCAGCGGCATCGCGCGCCGGAGATAGTACCCCATCGACCATAGCGTGAGCGCGGCGGCGACGTAGATCAGCACTTCTCCGGCCAGGCGCAGGTCGAAACCGTACAGGGAGGCATCGAACAGCAGCATCGGGATCGCGACCATCTGCGCGGTGGTCTTGAGCTTGCCGACATAGGCCACGGCGACGCTGGCCGACTGGCCGACCCGCGCCATCCACTCGCGCAGGGCCGAGATGGTGATCTCGCGACCGATGATGACGACCGCGATCAGCGCATCCACTCGACCGAGCTGCACCAGCAGGATCAGCGCGGCGGCCACCATCAGCTTGTCGGCAACCGGGTCGAGGAAGGCGCCGAAGGCCGAGGTCTGGCCGAGCGCGCGGGCGAGGTAGCCGTCGAACCAGTCGGTCACCGCGGCGGCGACGAAGATCACCGTGGCGACGAGGTTCTGGGTCGCGATCGGCATCCACGATTCGGGGAGATAGAAGAGGCCGACGAAGACCGGGATCATGGCGATCCGCGCCCAGGTCAGCGCATTCGGAATGTTGAGCGGCATGCCGGAGGGCGACTCGCAAAGGTTCGGGGAGCGGCGAGTATATCAAGCGCCCATACGCGCGTAGGGACGGCCGCATTCCGTGCGTGCGCGCAGCGTGCCGAAAGTCCCGCCCTGCAGCGCTTCCGGTGCACACAGGCACGCGTGCGCTAGGTAAGATCCTCGACAAGCATCCATCTTCCTCGCATCGGCCGTTCCGGTCCCTTCCAATGCCTGCCCCCAGCTCCCTGGCCGCCTGGAAATCGCTCCAGCAGCGCCGTCGCACCCATCTCCCGCGCTCCCTGCGCGAGCGCTTCGCCGCCGATCCCGGGCGCGCCGCACGCATGCAGGCCAGCGCCTGCGGCATCACCCTGGATTACTCGAAGAACCTGCTCGACGACGACGAGCTGGTGCTGTTGCTGCGCCTGGCCGACGAGGCCGATCTCGCCAGTCGCATCCGGGCGATGTTCGGCGGCGAACGCATCAACACCACCGAGGTCCGCGCCGTCCTCCACGTGGCCCTGCGCTGCCCGCCGGGGGCACACTGGCCAGTCGGGGACCTGGACGTCGCTGCCGAGGTGCATGCGGTGCGGGCGCGCATGCGCACGTTCTGCCTGCAGGTGCGCGGTGGCGACTGGCGTGGCCACGGCGGCGAACGCATCACCGACGTGGTGAACATCGGCATCGGCGGCTCCGACCTCGGTCCGGCGATGGTGTGCGAGGCGCTCGCGGACCACGCCGGCGACGGCCCGCGCGTGCACTTCGTCTCCAACGTGGACGGCGTGCACATCGGCGACGTGACGCGCCGCTGCGATCCGCGCAGCACCTTGTTCGTGGTCGCCTCGAAGACCTTCACCACGCAGGAGACGCTCGCCAACGCGCACGCCGCACGCGCCTGGCTGGTGGGCGCGCTCGGCGACGAAGCCGCGGTGGCGCGCCACTTCGTCGCCGTGTCGACCAATGCCGCAGCGGTGCGCGACTTCGGCATCGACACCGCAAACATGTTCGGCTTCTGGGACTGGGTGGGTGGGCGCTTCTCGCTATGGAGCGCGATCGGCCTGCCCATCGCGCTCGCGCTCGGCCCCGATCGCTTCGACGAACTGCTCGCCGGCGCGCACGCGATGGACGAGCATTTCCGCACCGCCCCGCCTGCCGCCAACCTGCCGGTGCTGATGGCGCTGCTCGCCATCTGGAACGTGAATTTCCTCGACGCCGCCAGCCAGCTCGTCGCACCCTATCATCAGCGCCTGCACCGCCTGCCCGCCTACCTGCAACAGCTCGACATGGAATCCAACGGCAAGTCGGTGCGCCGCGACGGCACGCCGGTGGATTGCCGCACCAGCCCCATCCTGTGGGGCGAGCAAGGCATCAACGGCCAGCACGCCTATTTCCAGCTCGTCCATCAGGGCACGCAGCTCGTGCCGGTGGATTTCATCGGCGTGCTCGATCCCGGCCGCGAGGACGAGGCCCTGCACCGCATCGCCTTCGCCAACCTGGTGGCGCAGGCCGAAGCGCTGATGCGCGGCAAGACCGCCGCCGAAGCCGAGGCCGAGATGCGCGCGGCCGGCGTTCCCGAGGAACGTATCGCTGCCCTGCTCCCGCACCGCGTCTTCTCCGGCGACCGGCCGAGCAACGTGCTGCTGCTCGATCGGCTCGACCCCTTCACGCTCGGCGCGCTGGTCGCCGCCTACGAGCACCGCACCTTCGTCCAGGGCGTGATCTGGGATGTCAACAGCTTCGACCAATGGGGCGTGGAGCTCGGCAAGCAGCTCGCCGCGCGCGTGCTGGCCGAGCTCGACCCGCACGCGGCCGCCCCCGCAGCGGACGCCCACGACGCCAGCACGCGCGGCCTGATCGAGCGCTATCGCGCCCGCCCGCGCTGAGGGCCGCGGCGCGAGGTGCCTGCG
>WBZL01001990.1_pt1 | contig 20431 bp, 17 predicted proteins | sample 5204291 | NCBI WGS metagenome assembly WBZL01 (sample SAMN12344345, study PRJNA552823) | activated sludge metagenome | biome: Activated sludge suspended growth; feature: Nitrification reactor; material: Wastewater; isolation source: activated sludge from nitrification reactor of wastewater...
GGGGGGGGGGGTGAGAGGGTGAGAGGGTGAGAGGGTGAGAGGGTGAGAGGGTGAGAGGGTGAGAGGGTGAGAGAGGGTGAGAGGGTGAGAGAGGGTGAGAGGGTGAGAGAGGGTGAGAGGGAGTTAACAATCGACATGGAGATAAAAGTAGTAAAGGGCGATGAAGCCAGGGCGCATATAGAGGCGCTGGGACGGCTGAGGATCAGTGTGTTCAGGGAGTGGCCGTATTTATACGACGGGAATATGGCGTATGAGCGGGATTACCTGGAGGCATTTGTGACGTCAAAAGACAGTGTGCTGGTATTGGCGATGGATGGAGGCCGGGTAGTCGGCGCTTCTACGGGGTTGCCGTTGGCGGCAGAAACCCCGAACATAGCCGGGCCGGTGGAAGCAGGGGGGTATGACCCTGAGCGGGTGTTTTACTTCGGGGAATCCGTCCTGGAGCCCGCTTACAGGGGGCAGGGGATCGGCGTGGCGTTCTTTCACTACAGGGAACAACATGCCAGGCAATTGGATCGTTTCCATTGGCTGGCCTTTTGCGGGGTGGTCCGGCCGGAAGGCCATCCGTTGCGGCCTGCGGATTATGTCCCGCTGGACCGGTTTTGGCAAAAGCGCGGATTTGGGCCTACGGATCTGTTTGCCCGGATCGGGTGGAAGGATATCGATGGTGCGGAGGAGACGGAAAAGCCGTTGAGATTCTGGATCAAATCCCTGGATCGGGGCATATGAGCCAAAAATAACGGGTATGTATATGCTTTTGCGCGAACGGCGTGCGAAAGTTCCTATTTTTGCGAAGAATTGCCAGATTTTGATCACTAACCAATGTTATATGAAAATTTTGAAAAAGACCGTTTTTTTCCTTTCGATGGGATTTTTGACCGTTCAACTGAATGCCCAGAGCGAAAAGCTGCTTGACGCTGTCGCCCAGGAAACCTGCGATTGCATCAAGGATAAAGATGTCTCCAAAATGACGACGGAAGAGCTCCAGGTAGAGCTGGGCATCTGCATGATGGGCAGTCTGGGGACCCATCAGAAAGAGATGGGCGGAAGCCTTGACCTGACCAACCAGGCCTCCATGCAGGCGTTCGGTGAGAAAGTGGGCGTAAGAATGGTTGCCAAATGCCCGGAACAGATGATGAAGGTCGTTTCTTCTACGACCGCCACGGACAAAGGCGCGGATAACATCGCTACGGTAGAGGGCAGTTTCAAGCAGGTTGAAGGTACTGAACTGACCTATATTATCCTTGAAGAAGCCGACGGCAGCCAGCAGAGACTGTTGTGGTTGCGACCCTTTGAAGGAGAGGAGCTGCTGAAAGGCAACCCCGGCGCACTGAAAGGAAAGAAAGTTGTTATTGAATATACACCCATTGAATGTTATTCCTCCCAGGCTAAAAAATATGTAACAAGGAAGGAAATCGTTTCTCTGAAACCGGCAAACTGACCCTGTTCATTGTGTTCACCCCGACTGGCTACACACATTTCTTAATTTAAACCATTTTACAACTATCTGGAAATGAAGCTCAGCGGAATTTTTCAAACTACTTTCTTCTGTACGGTTATTTTAGCGGCAGGTTGCGGCTCGGAAGCCAAGGAATTGGATGCTGCCGATCTGATCGGACGCTGGGACGTTCGGGAAGCGTTGAGAAACGGCCAACCAACCGGGACCCTCGATCAATTGTACTTTGAATTTTTTGAGGATGGTACCATGCGTACCAACCTGCCCAATATGGAGTCCGCCACTTATGTCGTGGAAGGAAACCTGATCAAACAGCGGGAAAGCCCCATTCAGACCGATTATACCATTGAAAGTCTGACAGATACAGCGATGGTGCTGACCACGACGATCAGCAATTACCCCTTCAGGTTCACGATGTCGAAAGTGGTGATGGAGAAATAGCGGAAAACTGACTTTTGCAGGATATTTTTTGGAGAGGACGCCCAATTCGTGTAAATTGTGGTAAAATTACCCTTATGCGCCGGCTGTTGACTGTTACGCTTCTGGCTTTGTTGTTCTGGCAAAGCGCATCCGCATTGGATGCCAGTGTTTCCTATGCTGTTTTCAAAAGCTCGGAAAAGCCCTATATCGAGGTTTACCTGCACATCGTAGGTTCCACCAGCACTTTTGCCAAAGTGAACGATTCCCTTTACCAGGCCAGGGTGGAGGTCCTGATCCTGTTTGAAAGGGACAGCCAGGTCGTCAAATTCGACAAATTCCAGCTCAACAGCCCAATGACGGCCAATCCGCTGGATTTCGTCGACCTGAAACGCTACGCGCTGGATTCGGGCGAATACCAATTCTCCGTCGAGATCTCGGACATGAACCGCAAGGGTAACGCGCGTACCTACCAGACCATTGTGGAAGTCGATTTCAACGACGGGTCGGTAGAGCAATCCGATATTGCCCTATTGGCCCGCGTGGAGAAAAGCCAGGAAGCTTCCGCTTTCCAGAAAAACGGGTATATCATGGAACCGGCGCCCTACAATTTCCTGGGTAAAGGCGTAGACAAACTGACCTTTTACCAGGAAATTTACCATACGGATCAATACCTGCCCGAAGACTTTGTGCTTACCTATACCATAGAAGCCGTACAGAACGGCGAAACCAAAACCATGCTGATCGGGCACAAGAAGCATAGCCCTGCCGAAGTCATACCGGTGCTGATGCAGCTGGATATCTCCAAGATCCCCTCCGGCAACTATTATTTGGCCCTGGAGATCCGCGACCGCTACAAAAAGCTGATCAGCCGGAAACAGGTTTTTTTCCAGCGCAGCAATCCTTACCTGTGGCAGAGCGAGGAAGAACTGGCCGCAACCGATATCTCCAATGAATTCGTCCAGCAACTGACGCCGGAGGAACTGGAATTCGGCCTGCGCGCACTGGGGCCCAAAATCCCGCAAACGGACGTTGAAGCCGTCAACATGATGCTGCAGGCCAAAAATGCCAACGCACAGCGCATGTACCTGTTCACCTACTGGACCCAGCGCTATCCCGCCAACCCTGAACAGGGCTATAAAGCTTATATGGAAGTCGCCAAAGCGGTGAACAACCTGTTTGAATCCGGGTTCCGGCACGGCTTTGAAACCGATCGCGGGTACGTATTCCTCAAATACGGCCGCCCCGATGATATCGAACAACAGGAAGAAGAGCCCAGCGCGCCGCCCTATGAGATCTGGACCTATAACAACTTTCCCGCTACCGGCCAAAGCAATGTCAAATTCATCTTCTACAACCGGTCCCTCGCTCCCGGTGACTACCGCCTTTTGCACTCCAATGCCCGCGGTGAGCTGAACAACCCGCAATGGCAGCAGGAACTGTATCGAAACGCCCTCGGCGAAAACCGGTCCGGAGATTACCTCGAAGGATCCGATGCCGCCGACGGATACAACCGGAATGCCGGGCGCCTCTGGAAGAATTGACCGGCGCCCTCCTCTCACCCTCTCACCCTCTCACCCTCCCACTCTCTCTCTTTTTCCCTATCTTGCCCAGGCATAAACCAGCACTATGTCCAAAACCTGCAATTGGGGGATCATCGGCCCCGGGAGAATCGCCCATAAGTTCGCACAGGACCTGACCGGATTGAAAAATGCCAGGTTGCATGCCGTGGCCAGCCGTTCGCTTGAACGGGCGCAGGCCTTTGCCGGCGAATACGGCGCTTCACACGTTTTCGGCAGTTATGAGGAGATCCTGGAGTGCCCTGATCTGGACATTGTGTACATCGCTACTCCTCATACCGGTCATTGCGAATATACGGTCAAATGCCTCGAAGCCGGAATCCCGGTACTGTGCGAGAAGCCGTTTGCCATGAACCTGGCCGAAGCCGAAAAAATGATCGAAACAGCCCGCCGGCGCCGTGTTTTTCTGATGGAAGCGATCTGGACCCGGTTCATGCCCAAGATCCGGCAAGCTGCCGACTGGATCTCGGAAGGGGCCATTGGCGAAGTCATCTCGGTAAAAGCGGATTTTGGCTTTCCCGCTCCCATGAATCCGGAAGGCCGGTTATTCAATCCTGACCTTGGCGGCGGCGCTCTGCTGGATATCGGCATTTATCCGGCGTTCCTGAATTTGCTGTTTTTGGGATACCCTTCAAAGATCACGGCTGTAGCGCATTTCAGCGATACGGGGGTTGACGATGAGGTGGCGGCAACGCTGGAATATCCCGCCGGTCAGATGGGGCATATCCACGCTACGATCCGCAACCGGACCAAAACGGAAGCATTCATCCACGGAACAAAAGGGGTGATCCATTTCCATCCGCATTGGTTCCGGCCCGGGAATCTATCCCTGATCCCCGAAGGAGATCGCCCGCAGGACGTGTATTTTGAAACAGCCGGCAACGGGTATCAATTCGAAGCGGAGGAGTGCATGCATTGCCTGGATGCCGGAAAACCGGAAAGCGACCTGATGCCGTTATCCTTCAGCCTTGACCTGATGCGATTGCTGGACGCGATCCGGAAAGAGATCGGCCTGGTCTATCCGGCGGATGGGAAGGAATGAAATGGGATCACGGCTGTGGAATTGCTATTGTTTTGAATGATTTCAAGGCGGTAGGAAGGATGGTGAACAGGAATGGAAGTGATGGCCGGCAGATGGTCGGAAGAAGCGGCCGGCGGCGGCCCTTATTTAGTAATATGTTGATATATAGTAATGGGTGGGGATAAAAATGCCCGCCCTTCCACCACCACTCACGGGTATGCGTACAGGGCTCCTCTCAGAGCCTAAGTCTCCAAATCCATTGCGCAAGGAATGTACGTTTTTTGCCCAGCTGTCACCCCGGACTTATGAATTACCTTGCAAATATAAACTGATTTGTTTAAAAGTACAAATAAATAACACTTATTTTTTTATTTGATTTATTTGATGCGCCGCCCCATCCTCGTCAGTCAGAATTTCCCTACCTTCAAATCATGAAATCAACGCTGGAAAAACTGACGGCCTACCTCGATCACGCCGGGATATCCTACAGGATTGAACAACCCCTGGAAGAACTCAACATCCGCCATGTGGTCTGGCGCGAAGTGGAAAAAAGTATCCGCGTCAGCGACTACCACATCGCCCGCGCTCCGGATGATACGCACCTGGCCTGGATTGAAACAGACGACTACATCTACTATTGCCTGAAAATATCCGACGGCCGCAGGGAAATCTTTTCCTGGATCCCCGAAAGTTATAACCTCTGGTACGGCATCCACATTCACCTCATAGCCTGGAAGGGGGATGCGCTCATCCTGATTTATCGCGAACAACACCGGACCTATATCTGCGCCGTTCGCAACAGCCAGATAAAGGTCCGGCATTTTCGCGGCCACCGGCTGGCCATACTGGAGGGTCGGGTTTGCTTCCTGGAAGAACCCGAATCGGAAACGGTTGCCCAGGTTAGCCTGCCCGAATTGGATCGATTGCCCGAAACTTCCTTGGCCGAACTCGAAAAACAAGGCGCAAGACTAGGCGAGTCGGAGTTCACCAATTTTTACAACCCGGACGGCCAGCGGAATTAACGGCTGTTTCCCGGTTTCATGGTCTCATTGCTGTGCGGCAGCTGTGTTGGCAAAGACTGTCAATGCCCGATCACCACCTGCTGGCTGCCGATGAGCTTATTCCCGTCATAAACACGGAATATATAAACCCCGGACCTGAGAATGCTCGCATCCCAGGATTGCCCGGATAGGTAAGTCGGCGGTTTTACGGCCCTCCCATCCATGGTATAGACCAGCAATCGCGGGTCGCTCAGGGTCGTTGTGCTTTCCAGGTACAACACGCTGTCAGCCGGGTTGGGGCTGATCGTAAAGACCGGAACACCCGTGTCGGTCGTGTTGGTCGGACCGGCGTCTGCAAACAACCAGCGGTAAGCAGCCGGGAATTCCCGCGCCCAGTACCACTCGGTATGCGCGCCGTCGGGGTGGATGACTTTCTTGATCTCATCCTGGCCGAAACCGGCGCCGAGCAGGGTATTGTACATATTGTTCAGGTCGCTGGCCATGGTCGCACTTTCATTCTGCCCGGCGATCATGTAGATGCGCATATCGGCCTGTTTGCCGGTCTGAGTGACATGGGTATACGCCTGGGAAGAGAACCAGAACGAGGGTGAAAATACACCCGCCTTGCTGAAAACATCCTGGTGCTCGATAGCGGCGTACATGGACGTCAGCCCGCCGAGCGAGGAGCCCATGATGCCCGTATAATCCCGTTCGGGGCGTGTCCGGTAATGGGCATCGATATAGGGCTTGAGCGTTTCCACGATGAAATCGACATAAGCCGCTGCCTGCCCGCCGCCGTACTGCGGGTTGGACCAGGGCGTGAGCTCATTGATCCGCTCAGCGCCGCCGTTGTCGATGGCTACGACAATGATGCCCGGATCGCCGTTATTGAAAAGGTCGTTCAGCGATTCATCAACCTCCCACTCTCCGGAGAAACTGGTCGCAATATCGAAAATGTTCTGACCGTCGTGCATGTACAGGACGGGGTAGCGCTTGCCCGTGGTTTGATAATCCGGCGGCAGATACAACCAGATCCGGCGGTTGCGGTCCAGTTGAGGCATGTAAAAATCCTGGCTGACAATGGATACGTTGGAGGCATAGCTGTGATTGCCGCCCCCGATATCTTCCCAACTGGCAATGGTCAGCGACAGGGTTTGCTCGCCCCCGGCGTATTGGTAGGTGCGATTGGGCAGGTAGCCGCCGTTGGAATTGCCTTCGACGGAATCCCAGTTGCCGCGCGTGAATTTGTATTCGACCGTGCCGGGAGCGGGATTGATGGTTACGGACAATACCCCGTCCGAGCCTGCGGTCAGCTTGTAGTTCGGATCACCCGGCGCCCAGTTGTTGAAACTGCCGACGATATAGATGCCCGAGTTGGCCGGCGTAGTCGGCGGGATCGATGTGACCTTGATGTGGATCTGTGCCCAGACTAGTGCCGGGAACAACAGACAAAGGGATAACAAATAATAGAGACGACGCATGTTGTGGTTTTTTGGCGCAAATTTAGGTTAAATAGTCATAAGTGGTAAGTCTTAAGTAGCGACGCATGATCATGCGTCGATATGGCATATGATCATGCGTCGATAAGGCATACGTTCATGCGTCAACATCAGCGGCCGGTATAATTCCAGGGTTTGAAGGCCAGCAATTCTTCCCTGACCTCGGGGCGGACGTCGAGGGATTCGATGAATTCCCGGATCTGTTGTTCGCCCAGGGACGCGTTTCCTCTCGACAATTGTTTGAGCGCTTCATAAGGCTCCGGATAATTCTCCCGGCGCAAAACCGTTTGGATAGCCTCCGTTACGACCATCCAGTTGTTTTCCAGGTCGCTGCGGAGGGCAGGTTCATTTAGGACGATCTTGCTCAGGCCCTTTTTGAGCGATTGCAAGGCGATCAGGGTATGGGCATATGGAACGCCGACGTTGCGCAGCACGGTGCTGTCGGTCAGATCCCGCTGAAGGCGGCTGACGGGCAGTTTGGCGGCCAGGTGTTCGAACATGGCGTTGGCAATGCCGAGGTTGCCTTCCGCATTTTCGAAATCGATGGGGTTGACTTTATGGGGCATCGCGGAAGAACCGACCTCGCCGGCGACTACCTTCTGTTTGAAATAATCCATGGAGATATAGGTCCAGATGTCGCGGCACAGGTCAATCAGGATGGTATTGATCCTGGATTGTGCGTGGAAAACGGCCGCCAGGTTGTCATAGTGTTCGATCTGTGTGGTGGGATAGGCCCGTTCGAGCCCCAGCGATAGGACGAAACCCGTGGCGAAACCGTGCCAGTCAATATCCGGATACGCGGCAAAATGCGCGTTCATGCCCCCTGTTGCGCCGCCGAACTTTGCCCGGATCGGGACGATTTTCAACTGGCGCAGCTGTTCCAGCAGCCGGGCCTGGAATACCTCGATTTCCTTGCCCAGCAGGGTAGGGGAGGCCGGTTGGCCGTGGGTCCTGGCCAGCATGGGGATTTTTTTCCATTTTTCGGCCAGGGACTCCAGAGTTTTGATCAGGTCCAGGAATGCCGGATAAAAAACGTCTTCCAGCGCGTCGCGAAGAAGCGCCGGTGTAGCCGTGTTGTTGATGTCCTGGGAGGTCAATCCAAAATGAATGAATTCGCGGTATTGGGTCATTTCCAGGCGGTCAAACGCTTCTTTCAGGAAATATTCTACGGCCTTGACGTCGTGGTTGGTTTGCTTTTCAATGGCTTTAACCCGTTCGGCCTGTTCGGGAGTGAATCCGGTGGTGATGTCGCTCAGTGCGGCCAGTTGCTCTTCGGTCACGCCTTTGAGCTGTTTCAGCGGTAGCTTGCAAAGCGCTGTAAAATACCGGACCTCGACGTCCACCCGGTATTTGATCAGGGCAAATTCAGAGAAATAGCCTTGCAAGGGGGCCGTCTTGTCAGCATACCGGCCGTCAACAGGCGAAATGGCGTTGAGCATGGTTGTTTTTGCGGCAAAGGTAAATTATTTAACGCTCAGTCTTCAATGATCAGGTGATCAATGAGGTCAACCTGTCCCGCCTTGCTTTGGAACAAGGCATCTTCAAAAACCCCTACTTTTTATTTTAACTTCCGCACATCGGGATGGACGAATCCTTTTTCCACCAGGGGTTGGTTCGGTGAATGCCTTTGCCGGTATCCATTTTGACGATCAGCCAATCGTCCCATTTTTCCATGCGGCCGCAAAACAGGATGTCGTCGGCCATATATTCGGCGATTTCCCCGTTGATGGCCCGGCCGTCGTACCCCAGCAGGAAAAAATATTGCCGCTGATCGTCCGCAGTTGCCGAACGGAACAAGGGCGGAATGCCCCCTTCTATGCACCGGATGGCGCAGGAACGGTGCGGTTTTCCTTCTGCCGGTCGCATAGCGCCGAGATAACATTTGGGGTCCATGATCTCGCCCTGGAAGATGGCGGACCCCAGGTCCTTGGGCAGGGTGAAGTAATCCTGCAGATTCGCGTCGGTAAAACCCTTGAACGCCGTTTCCCCTTTGGTCAGTTCCATGGCCAGCAAACCGTCGTAATAGATCAGCTGCCCTTCGAGGCGGACGCCCTTGCCGTCGATTTCCTGACCCTGGGCCTGTTGGATGGCTTCAAGCGTGGGCAGGGCCGAATGCTTGCCGAACCCGACCAGCAAAACGCGCTGGAACTGGAGCTGACCGGAGGCGTCCTTTCCCGCCAGGATCTTCAGGCTGGGAATCGGCTCACTGAACAACACCCCCTCCAACGTACGGAGTTGGCCCAATTCAAAAGTAGAATTGGCAAATTGGCGTTGGCCGAAAATAAAAACAGCTCCGGCAACAACGGCCAGTGCAACAAGGATTGCGACCGCCATCCTGATTTTAGCGGCAATGCCTTCAGGGGCGCGGTCCTGCCAGCCGATATAGAATTCTTTGTTGGTCATAAGTTGTAAGTCGTAAGTTGTAAGTCGTAAGTTGTAGGTCGTAAGTTGTAGGTCGTAAGTTGTAAGTTGTAAGTCGTAAGTCGTAAGTCGTAAGTTGTAGGTCGTAAGTTGTAGGTCGTAAGTTGTAAGTCGTAAGTGGGGGATCTCCTGAGCGTAGTCGAAGGATAAGTTGTAAGTCAAATCAACAAAGCGCAGGCGGCCGCTCCGTTCCTTCCGGGTAGGGTTGCGGGTTGACCCAAACCATGCCGTCCCGGATCATGACATCGTAGGTTTCCAGCTTTTCGGTATAAGGCGGCGGCGACTGACCGTTGTGCGGCAGGTACTGATAGCCGTGCCATGGGCAGGTAATGCACCCGTCGACGACCTTGCCTTCTCCCAGCGGACCGTGTTGGTGGCGGCAGATGTTGCTGACTGCCGAAATCTTTCCGTCATACCTGAAAACGGCTATATTCTGACCATCAACCAAAGCGATTTTTGCCCGGTTTTCCGGAATTTCATCGGCCGTGCAAACAGGAAAAAAACCGGCCTGATCGGCATTTTCCAGGTGGTGTTGACCCGCTTTTTCAAGCCGCCCGGCGCGGAGGTGAAGCCCGATAACGGTAGCCATGCTCAGTCCGGCCAGGCCGATCCAAAGCGGAGACTGGTCCAATTGCACAACCCCGAGCATGACGTGCAGGATCAGCAGCGCGTATGCCGCATAAACCATCATGTGGAGGATTTTCCAAACTTTCGGGTGCAGGTTTTTCAACCAGAAGTCGTGGCTGGTAGCCGCCATGAGGAACAGGATCAGCAAGGCGAAAAAACCCAGGACCTGAAACGGGAAATCGCCCGGCGAGCCGTAACGCGTATTGGACGTAAATAGAGATACCAACGGGTCTTCATTGCCCAACCCGTGAAACTGGATGATATTGAATAGGCCGTGTACGGCGGCGATCAGGAACAGGGTCACGCCGAGGTGACGCCGGTTGTACAGCAGCGGCATAAACCGGCTCTCGATCCGGCTCAAGGGCCCGATGGCCAGGATGAAATGGAGCATGATCAGCGCCAGCGTCCCCGTAGCGCGGATGATCAGCGTTTCCGGGCTGACGGTGGGGTAAAAGGCCAGTTGAAGGGCCGCGAACAGGGCGAGGTAAACCGCAATGGAGACCAGCATGATCCGGTCGTAACGCCGCTTCTGGCGGTTCCATTGAACGGTGGAGTATTGAACGCTCATTGCGGGAAGTCCATTTTTTGCAAGACGACCTCATTGATGGGGTCGACTATTTTCAGGGTAAAGGGCGGATGAGAAAAGAGGGTGCTGTCCAGGTAATAGCGATGGATCCCCCTGGCGCCGAGGCTGCCGACAAACTGATCCTGCCAATAGATCCTGGCGGCGGGCGCCTTAAAGGGCTTCCGCACCGTGATCTCCAGCTGTTGACCAGGGGCGCCCGCCTTTTTTCGGAGATTGACGGCCAATTCTTCGGTTTCCAGGGATTCACCGGCCATTTCCCAGGCCTGACCGGCAGGCGCCGGCAATTTGTCCGGATAATTGCGCCGGGGCAGCACAAGGACCGCCAGCATGAACCCTGCGGGCAGCGCAACGGCCATCAGCCGCCATACCTGACGATGGCGCTTGCGCAACTCAGGAACCATGTTGCCGGGATTTTATCAGCCTGGCCAATAAAACGACCCACAGCAGGGTTGCGCCGGGTACCAGCAACAGGCGGACTTTCCAGGAGGCGCCCTTCATCGCCGGGTCTATTTTTTCCACCTGGCCGCCGAACAGCAGGAATAAGGCTGCTGTCAGCCCTGCGCCAAGGTACAGATAAAATAAATTTACAAACAGGTGTGCCATCAGCAGAATAGGGTTGTCAGGAAATCAGGCTTTACCAGATTTGAACGTGGACGAATTTCGGAAAAAAAGGCAATAAACCGGCTTTTATTTCGCGGTAAGTTTTCCGGCCTCTTTCGATTTTTGTTTCCACCTCCCGGAACAATCCGCTGGTGTACCGGCCGGCGACGGCCAATTCAAGCGATTTTACCGAGCTTTCGATACCGGGCAGGACCTGCCGCTGGAAAACCGTCATTTTCATTTCCGTTTCCTCCAACGCGTCCTTTTCCCGTGGTTTGCAGTTCAGTTTGAACATAGCGGTAACGTTCAAAAAGGCATTCACCTCCACCATCCAGAAGCGGATCTCTTCTTTCCAGTTGGTGATTTTTTCGATCGCTGCCGAGTTTTCCGCAAAGGTTGGTTTTAATGAGATCTCTTTCATGGTTTTATCGGTTTTTGAATTACACAGTTTATGATTGGTTGTAGACTTTGAGCACGGTTTCGCGGGTTTGCCGGCCGGCAGGGCTCAGCATGAACGCAATGGCATCGGCAATGATCTCCGGTTGGACCCACGCGCTGAAGTCGGCATCCGGCATGGATTTCCGGTTGACCGGGGTATCGATGGTGCCGGGGACCACTACGGCGGACGAGATCCCCTTTCCCTTTCCGGTTTCGTTGATGATTTCCGAAAGGCGGAAAACAAGCGATTTCGACAGCGCGTAGGCGACCATATGCTGCCCGTCCGCCGGAGTGAAGGCCGGCCTTGAGCCGATCAGGATGAATTGCCCGCCCCCGTTTTGTTCGAAATGCGGCGTCAGGGCGCGCACCACGTGATAGGCCGTTTCGAAATTGAGCCGGATCATTTTCTGGATTGCGGCCCCGTCTGTTTCGGCCATGGCGCCCATGGCGAATCCGCCTACCAGCAATACGGCTGCCCCGATCCGGTTGCCGCCCGACGTAATGGCTGCGACGTATTCCTGAACGGCTTTTTCATCCGTCAGGTCAACCGGGGCGACAACGGCGCCTTGCAATCCTTCGGCATCGCGGGCCACCGCCAGGATCCCAAAGCCTGCTTTCATGAGTTTTTCAACGACTGCTGTGCCGAGATTGCCGGAAGCGCCGGTGATCAGTACTTTAACGTTCATTTCTTTGTTTATGAGTTTTAAATGCAGGAAAGATAACCCACCTTTTTAACAAAATTCAGCCGGTCATTGTGCGGCGTTCTTCGCTTTTCTTCCGGAATTTCTTTTTACCGGCTTCCGGCCGGTTGCCGATGCGCCCTTTTGCGTCATTTCCAGCAACACTTTGATGAGCATGCCCACCGACCACGCCTGCTGAATGCAACCCTTTGCCGGACCGGGATCGGCGCCGTCGAAGATCTCCGCGATGCCGTATACGCATCCGCTTTCGTAGAAATGGGCCTTCAGCGCAGCCATTTTATCCCGGACCACCTGTTGTGATTTCACGGAATACCCGTCCAGCTTAAGCCGGGCCAACGCATATTCCGGCCACAAAAAGGCCCAGACGGTCCCCTGGTGGTAAGCCATGTCCCGCGACCGTTGATCACCCTGATAAATACCCTTGAAATCGGGGTGATCCGGCGACAGGGAGCGCAAACCCAGGCCGGTGTACAACTGTTGCTCGATAACGGCCATCACGGACCGGCTTTCCTTTTCCGTCAGCAAACCGAAGGGAAGACTCAGCGCGTAGAGCTGGTTGGGGCGTATCGTGTCGTCGATGGATTCATTCGGGACCACCGCGTCGTTCAGGTAGCCCTTTTCGTTGATAAAATATTGCCGGAAAGCCTTCCGGACTTTTTTCGCCAGAACATCGAAACCGAATACCTCTTTGTTCAAAACCCCGGCAAATTCCAGGTAAATGTTCAGGGCGTTGTACCAAAGGGCGTTGATCTCCACCGGGCAGCCCTGACGCGGCGTTACAGCGTGATCGCCCACCCGCGCGTCCATCCAGGTCAGCTGGGAACGTCCTTCGCCGCCGAACAGCAAGCCCTCGTCCGTTTCATGGATCCGGTACCGGGTGCCGTGGATATGGCCTTCCAGGATATCGGTCAGTTTCGGGAAAACCTCTTCCAGAAAATCGGTATCCCGAAATTGCTGATGGTATTCATACAGTACGACAAACCACCAAAGGGAGGCGTCGATTGAATTGTATTCCGGCTTCCCGCCTTGTTCGGGGAACCGGTTGGGCAACATGCCGCCGTCGAGGTATTTGAGGAAGGTGCGCAGGATGGACCGCGAGATGTCCTGCCTCCCCGATGCGACGGTCAGCCCCCGCATGGCGATCATGGTATCCCTGCCCCAGTCGGCAAACCAGTGGTAGCCGGCTATGACGGAATAACTTTCCGTTGATTGACGGCTGACGATGAATTGATCGCCGGCCGTCAGCAGGTCGGCCAGGAACGGGTCGGCAGCGCCTTTGGGGCGCAATTCCTGAAGGCGGCTGAGCTCTGTTTTCTTCCAGGCTTCGGGGGTCCGGTCGAATGCCCGCTGGTCAAGGCTGAAGACCAGGTGGACCGCCTCTCCGGGTTCTACCCTGGCATTGACGGCGCCGATGCTCTTCGCGTCTTCCCGGTAATCCAGCCCGCGTTCCTGCTCGACCCCGTATTCAAAATTGCGGTACCAATCCTGTTTTTCGGCCCATTCACCATCGGAAAAACCGATGAACAAGGGCTGAGCGCCATAGCAGGGATAGACCTTGAGCCTGTTTGTGCCGGTTTGTTCCGTGTAGAAATCGAATTCGGGGTCGGCCTTGAATAAAGTGTGGAAATCCCGGAACACCAGAAGGGGCATCAGTTCCAGGTGGACGGCCGAATGGCCCTCGTTCCGGTAGGAAACAATGGTGGCGTTCATGCCGTGGACCATGAAGACTGTTTTGGAAAGGCAACCTTCAGGGATCCTGTATACGGATCTGGGAAGGGGATCGCGCTCGAAACTTTCCAGGTATTGATGGCCTTCTGGATGGATCACGCCGGGGAACCGGTTGGCGCTCAGCGGGAATCCGTTCAGTTTTTCTTCGATTTTGGAGACCAGCACCTTTCGGTTTGCCGGCGGATCGAGGGCAGCCACCAGCAAGCCGTGATACCGGCGGGTATTGGCGCCTGAGAGGGTTGCGGAGGCGTATCCGCCCAGTCCGTTGGTGACGAGCCATTCCCTGGCTGTCGTTTCTTCAAAATCGGGGTGGTCAAATCGAAACATGGTTTTTGGATTTTTGGAGGCTACCAGCAGTCCGTGTCGATCAGGTCTGCAATGAGGCCTGTCCAGCCGGTTTGGTGGGATGCACCGACACCCCTGCTGTTGTCCCCGTGAAAATATTCGTAAAACAGGATCAGGTCGCGATAATGCGGGTCGTCATGAAAAAGGTCGTCATCGCCGTGTACCGGCCGTTTGCCTTGTTCATCCCGCCGGAAAATGGAGGTCAGCCTGCGGGCGATCTCTTTTGCGGCCTCACCCAAAGACACCCAGTTCCCCGATCCGGTCGGCACTTCTACCCTTGATTCGTCGCCGTAGTATTGGTGAAAGGTTTTCAGTGACTGGATGATCAGGTAGTTCATAGGCATCCAGACGGGGCCGCGCCAGTTGGAATTGCCGCCGAAGAGGCCGGTGGTGGACTCACCGGGCTCGTACTGCAGCCCGAATTCCTGTCCGTCGATGTTGACCACGTACGGCGTTTCGTGTTTTTTGGATACGCTGCGGATACCCCCCGGGCCCAGGAATTCCTGTTCGTCGAGCAATGCGGCCAGGAGTTTTTCCAGCCTTTGTTTCGGGACCAGGGAGAGCAGGAGGTCCTTGCCGTCGTGCAGGTCTTCGATCACCATGTAAGCCTGGTGCCGCTTTCGGTACTTCTGGAACCACTTGAGGCGGTAATAGAATTGCGGCAGTTTTTCCAGCTTTTCCCAGTCCAGCACCAGGGTCGCAAACAAGGTTGACAAGCCGACCAGCGACCGGACTTTGAGCGGGATGAACCGGTTGTCGGGCAGGGCAAGGATATCGTAGAAGAAGCTCTCTTCCTTGTCCCAGGCGCCGGTCCAGTCCTTGTCGATCCGGTTGAGCGAGGAGGCGATATAGACAAAATGTTCAAAAAACTTGGTGGCGACATCCTCATACGCGATCTCGTCCTCGGCCAGGATCAGGGCCATCTCCAGCATGTTGAGGCTGTACATGGCCATCCAGGCGGTGCCGTCGGCTTGTTCGAGGTAACCGCCGCCCGGAATGAAGCTGCTCCGGTCGAATATGCCGATATTGTCCAGCCCCAGGAAGCCGCCTTCGAAAACGTTGTTGCCGTTGTGGTCCTTCCGGTTGACCCACCAGGTGAAATTGATCAGCAGTTTCTGGAACACCCTTTTGAGGAAAAGCTTGTCATCCCGGCCGAACCGGTCGCGTTCGATCTTGTAGACCAGGAGGCAGGCCCAGGCGTGGACGGGCGGGTTGACGTCCCCGAAAGCCCATTCATAGGCGGGCAGCTGACCGTTGGGATGCATGTACCATTCCCGCAGGAAGAGGATGAGCTGGCGTTTGGCAAAACCGGGGTCGATCATGGCCAGCGGCACGCAGTGGAAGCCCAGATCCCAGGCGGCGTACCAGGGGTATTCCCACTTGTCGGGCATGGAAATGATGTCTTCATTGTTGAGCGTCCACCATTGGTGGTTGCGGCCTGTTTTTCTGGATTCCGGCGGCGGCGGTTGGCCGGGGTCGCCGTTCAGCCATCTCGGAATATCGATATGGTAATACTGCTTGCTCCAGAGCATGCCGGCAAAGGCCTGCCGCTGGATGTTGGCCAGGTCGTCGTCATCTCCCTTCTTGAACGGGCGGTAAAACTCGTCCGCTTCCCGGATGCGGTCGTTGAAGGCGGCGGTATAGGTTTTTCCCAGCGCGTCGGAAAGGTGATCCTCCCGGGTGAGCCGCAGCCTGATCTCCCTTTTTTCGCCGGGCGACAGGCTCAATTGGTACAGCGGGGAAAACTTGGTGCCTTCCTTTTTATCCGCCAGCCAGTCGAAGTCGTTTTCAAGGACTGCCCGGTGAAAGGAGTCCTTGACAAACGGGGCGGCATTCGGAATCTGGAACAACCGCTCATTGTTGGTTTCATTTTCAGTGAACAAGGACCGGTCGGCTTCTTCGAAATGGAGCCGGTAATCGCCCATTTCGGGGTGCCAGGTTTTTACCTTTCCCGCTTCTTCCGTCTGGATATAGGGTTTTTCCAGGTCCGGCATGAACGACCAGTAATTCCGGAACCACAGTGTCGGCAGCACAGTGAGATCCGCCGCCTCCGGGCCCCGGTTGAAAATCGTGATCCGGATGCAGATATCTTCCTCGGACGCCTTCGCGTATTCGGTGAACACGTCAAAGTACGCGCCGTCCTTAAATACCCCGGTATTGCGCAATTCGTATTCGGGTTCTTCCTTGGACCGGCTCCGGCTCACCTCAACCAGCTCTTCATACGGGAAAGCGTGCTGCGGGTATTTGTACAGGTGCTTCATGTAGGAATGGGTCGGCGTATTGTCCAGGTAGAAATAGACCTCCTTGACGTCTTCTCCGTGGTTGCCCTCTGGCCCCGTCAGGCCGAACATGCGCTCCTTCAGGATCGGGTCCTTCCCATTCCAGAGGGCCAGGGCGAAACACATCCGGCTCAGTTCATCGCTGAAGCCCGCCAGGCCGTCTTCTCCCCAACGGTAAATCCGGGACCGTGCGTGGTCATGCGGAAAATAATCCCATGCCGCTCCGTCGGGGCTGTAGTCTTCCCGTACGGTGCCCCATTGCCGCTCGCTGAGGTAGGGACCCCATTTCAGCCAGTTCTTACCCTGGTCGTAGGTTTCCCGGATCCGGATCTGTTCCTTGGATTTTGCCATGCGTTAGTTATATGTAGCGACGCATGATCATGCGCCGTAAATCATGCATTGTCGTCCACCGTCTACCGTCCACCGTCCACCGTCCACCGTCTACCGTCCACCGTCTACCGTCCACCGTCTACCGTCCCCCGTCTCACCCATTATCCTCAAACCCCGGGTAAAGGGTCATTCCGCCGTCCACAAAAATGGTGGCGCCGTGGATATAGTCCGATTCGTCGGATGCCAGCCAGGCGCATACGTTGCCGATATCTGACGTGTCGCCTACCCGCTTGTAAGGGATCAGTTTCAGCAACCGCTGTTCGGCTTCGGGCGATTGCCAGGCCGACCGGTTGATCGGGGTCTTGATGGCCCCGGGGGCGATGCTGTTGACCCGGATCTTCATCGGGCCCAGCTCCTGCGCCAGGGATTTCATCATCAGCATCACGCCGCCCTTCGACGCGGCGTAGTTGACGTGACCCGCCCAGGGGATCAGCTCGTGCACGGAGCTCATGCAAATGATCTTACCCAGTGAAAGGGAGGACTCTTCCCGGAATCCGCGGCGCATGAATTCCCGTACGGCTGCCTGCGCGCAAAGAAATTGACCGGTCAGGTTGACATCCAGCACGAACTGCCAATCTTCAAGCGACATTTCGGTGAAAGGCGCGTCTTTCTGCAAACCGGCGTTGTTGACCAGGATGTCCACCGTTCCGTAGGTGTCGACCGCTTGCCGGAACATGGCCTCTACCTGGTCTTTTTTGCTGACATCGGCTTTAACGGCAAAGGCCTTGCCGCCGGCTTCCGCAATAGCGCTGACCGTTGCTTCCGCGCCCGCGCTGTTGCCGGCGTAATTGACGACCACGTTGGCGCCGTCCCGCCCCAGTGCAACGGCGCAGGCCATGCCGATGCCCGAACTGGCGCCGGTCACAACGGCGGTCTGGCCGGTTAATCTTTGGCGATTGTCTTTCATTTGATTGATCTTCAGTTTCGTATTGTGATCTGAAAAATGCCGGAGGGGCGGACAGGTACCGCTGATCCGCTCCTGCGCTACTTTCATTGACCTGCTGCCCGGTTAAAGTCACGGGTTGAAGGTATGTTTTAACAGTACAATCTTTTTGCGTTTAAATCTATGGCTGCAGCGTGCAATAGTTTGTTCGGGCCCATCCAAGGCAGTCGACCGGAACAACGGGAAAGAAGGCCTCGCGGATCATCATTGCAGTTGAAGTGTATTGCGAAAAACAAGACCTGGAATAAGGTACGTTGAATTTCCGTCAATGCCAAATTTTCCGCTGAGTAATCTGATTTTTTTTCCCGGATGCCCACTCTTCCCAAAATTTATACCTTTGCACTTCTTTAATTGATCGCAAAGAAAAACGGGGTTTTGCAACCCAAATGCATTCTTAAGCGTTAACAATCGTTGAAATTAAAAATGGAATTATGCCCAAGAACCTGCTCATAGTGGAATCGCCGGCAAAGGCCAAGACCATAGAAAAATTTCTGGGTAAGGACTTTACTGTCAAGTCGAGCTACGGTCATGTGCGCGACCTGGAGAAGAGCGATGACGCTATTGACATTGCGAATAACTTTCACCCCAAGTACGTCGTTTCCCCTGAAAAACGCAAAGTAGTACAGGAACTCAAGGACAACGTCAAAAAGGCCGACGAGGTTTGGCTGGCAACTGACGAAGACCGCGAAGGGGAAGCCATCTCCTGGCACCTTTGCCAGGTGTTGGGGCTGGATGAGCGGAACACGAAGCGGATCGTTTTCCGGGAGATCACCAAACCGGCCATTCAGCAGGCCATTCAATCCCCGCGCAAGGTGGATATCAACCTGGTGAATGCCCAGCAGGCCCGCAGGGTGCTGGACCGGCTGGTGGGGTACGAATTGTCGGGCATTCTCTGGAAAAAGATCAAAGGTCAGCTCTCCGCCGGCCGCGTTCAGTCGGTGGCCGTCAAGCTGGTAGTCGAGCGCGAACGGGATATTCAGCGCCACGAATCCAAACCCTATTTCAAGATCGCGGCCATTTTTGATGTCGCCGGCGGAACCGGCAAGTCCGTTGCCCTGAAGGCCGAATCGCCTACGCGGTTTGACTCCGATGAGGATGCGCGCAAATTCCTGGAAAGGTGCATTCCGGCCACGTTTACCATCCGGAATATCGACGTGAAGCCGGTGTACCGCAAGCCGGCCCCGCCGTTCACAACCTCTACGCTGCAGCAGGAAGCCAGCCGGAAAATGGGCTTTTCGGTCAATCGCACCATGTCGGTTGCCCAGAAACTCTATGAAGCCGGTTTCATTACCTATATGCGTACGGACTCCACGAACCTCAGCGAACTCGCCCTGCAAAGCATCGCCCAGGAAGTGGAGCAATTGTACGGAACCAACTTTGTCAAGACCCGCCGTTTTGCCAGCAAGGCCGCCAATGCGCAGGAGGCCCACGAAGCGATCCGGCCCACCTATATCAGCAACCAGACCATCCCCGGCACCTCGGATGAGAAACGGCTGTACGAACTGATCTGGAAACGGACCATCGCCAGCCAGATGGCGGACGCCGTGCTCGAAAAAACGACGGTGGATATCGGGATCTCAACCGTACCGGACACCAGACTGGAAGCCGTCGGCGAGGTGCTGAAGTTCGAAGGATTCCTGAAGGTATATCTGGAGTCCAAGGACGACGATGACGAAGAGGAGACCAAGGGCATGCTGCCGCCGCTCAAGGTCGGCCAGCAGTTGCCGCTCAACAATATGACGGCTACCGAGCGCTGGACCCGCCCGCCCGCCCGTTTTACCGAAGCCGGCCTGGTGAGCAAGCTGGAAGAACTGGGCATCGGCCGCCCGAGTACCTATGCGCCGACCATTACCAAGATCATGGAGGAGAGCCGCGGGTACGTAGTGAAGGAAAGCCGCGAGGGAGAAAAGCGGGATTACCGGGTGCTGAAACTGGAAAAAGGCCAGATCAGCACCGCTGTTGAGAATGAAACGACGGGCGCGGTAAAAAACCGCCTGTTCCCTACCGATATGGGGATGCTGGTCAGCGATTTCCTCGACAACCACTTCGAGGACATCATGGATTACAGCTTCACCGCCGACATCGAAAAGCAGTTCGACGATATTGCGGGCGGCGGAAAGGACTGGACCCAGATGATCCGCAAATTCTACGATCCGTTCCATAAGGTTGTGGAAGACACCCTGGCAACCGCCGAAAGGCCGACCGCCGAGCGCATCCTGGGCAAAGACCCGGATTCGGGCTATACCGTGCTCACGCGGATGACCCGCAAAGGGCCGGTTGTCCAGATCGGCGTACCGGAAGAGTTGCTGCCGGATGAAAAACCCCGTTATGCCGACCTGTTGCGCGGGCAATCCCTGGAAACCATCACCTTCGAAGAGGCCCCCTTCGCCTGGGCGCAC
>WBZL01001991.1_pt1 | contig 20426 bp, 16 predicted proteins | sample 5204291 | NCBI WGS metagenome assembly WBZL01 (sample SAMN12344345, study PRJNA552823) | activated sludge metagenome | biome: Activated sludge suspended growth; feature: Nitrification reactor; material: Wastewater; isolation source: activated sludge from nitrification reactor of wastewater...
AAGTTATTCCGCTTTCTTTTGAACGACCAAAAGAAAGCTTGGCAAAGAAAAGTCGCCCGCTGCATCCTAATTGCCTAAAATTGCTCGCTTTGGCTACGTGAATTTCAACTCCTCACACGACAGAAGAACGTTGTCGTGTTCGTCAGACAGGAAATTCACGCTTACGCCAAAGCTCACAATTTTCTAACGGCAATTAGGATGAGGCGGGTTTTTCTTGCAGTAATTGTAAAGTATCTTACTAATGAACTTTTTTGGCAATAATTTCGTCAGTTAGAAAATGTTTTGACAGCAGTGCTAATCTTTATATTCTCCAATTTTCATTTCCAATGTCTATTATTTTGTCCCCAAAAAAAAGAAGCCCGCATTGTTCGCAGGCTTCTCTTTGTGTTTTCAAGAAATGAGACGAATCAGGCAACAATTCCTAATTCCTAATTCGTAATTCCTAATTCTACTTCAATACCATCATTTTCTTTGTACTTACAAAATTACCTGTTTCAATTCTGTAGAAGTAAGTTCCGCTTGAAAGCGATGATGCATTGAAGGTAACTACATGCGCACCGGCAGTTCTGACTTCATTTACGAGTGAAGCTACTTCCTTTCCAAGTACATCAAACACCTTCAGTGAAACAAGTCCTGTTGCAGGAATTGAGAAACTGATCTTTGTTTCCGGATTGAAAGGATTCGGATAATTCTGTGAAAGCTGATAACCTGTTGGATTGTTGAAAACACTGCTGCCGTTGTTTACTCCGGTGATTACACCACCGTTTGTTCTTACCCATCCTACAACTGCGCTAAGAACGTTACCTAATCCGCCAACAAAATATCTTGGATCCTGAAATACGGTAGCGACAAGATATCCCGTTTGAATATTGCCGATTGCGGCTACAGTATCTGCTGCAGTATGATTCGTATATCTGTATAGAACTGTTGAACCTCCGGCTACAACTCTGCATCCGTCAGGCCAGTAACCCGCTCCGGCTGGAGCAGTGGTCATAGATCTTTGATTTCCTACATCAATAGCTACTCCTTCTGTTGCGGGAGTAGTAGATTGAGCATTGTCAACTAAGTAAGTGTATTTGCCGAATGTTTCAGAGAATTCAAGATCACGTCCGCCGCTTCCTGTTCTGTTATAATTGTATGCCTGATCGCCACCCATGCTTATGAGAGATTTTTTGTCTGACGAAGTTCCTGAATTAAGCCATGCCATGAGCTGAGTTCTTGCTGTTGCTCCAAGGTATCTGACATTGGCAGCATCAAAGCTGGTCTCGACAAGAATGACTGTCTTGTAATTGCTCAAGCTGTCAAGAGTTTTTGTTGTATCCATGAGTTTTACAGTATAGCCCGAAACAAGTGAAGGAAGATATCTGTTGAGTGAATCTCTGTCTGCTTTTCTCTTTGGTGTATCTGCGTTTGTTGAATCATGCAACAGAACAAGTGTAGAGCTTCCCGGAGGTGGACCTGACGGCTGACCGATGGTTCTCATAGCCCATGATTTATAGCTTGGCCAGAAGGTCTGTGCAGTAGTCCATGGTCCTGTGTTTGCCCATGCATAGCCGGGCCATAACGGAGTAATAGCGGACTCATCTATCATTACAAACTTGTTCGCCTGAGTTGTGATCGATGCATCATACTTGATTCCGATATAGACTGCACCGCTGTTAACAGTTGAAGCAGGAAGTGATGAGATATCAAATGAGAACCAGGAGTATGCCGGGAAAACCAGAACCGGCCTAACAATCTGGTTCGGCAATGTGCCTAACAAAGTTCCGGGATCACCGCCTGCACCTGTTGAGTCGTACACAACAACATCAAATTTTAATGAATCCGGTCCTGCAGCAAGTCTGGTAAATGCTATGCATAACTTAGTATATTTCCAAGGATAAGATGCCGGACGGAATTTCATCACAAGTCTTCCGTCTGTTACTGTATTATTCCAGCCGCCGCCGTTTTCAAATGAGCCGTCGTCATGTTTCTCCTGCCCTGTTCCTGCGCAGCTGTCGCCAACTGCAAAGGGCATAACCGGCGGATTTCCAAGAACCGATTCTCGATACTCGGCAGAGGATTTGAGGTCTGAGCTTGGCTGATCCTGAACATTATAGCCGTATAGTACTGCCATAAGTATCATTACGGGAATAATGTAAATCAGTAGGTGTTTAGTTTTCATACTGTACATTTAATTGATTTGTTTGGAAATGATTTTGTGCAAGCTATTGATAAATGATTCAATTGTCAACATTCTTATGTGAGATTCTTCAAAACAAATTCCTCTGAATACTGCTTGATTGAATCTCTCACAGATCGGAATTCATTCATTACCTCGTCCTCTGAGCCGGCAGCTTTTGCAGGGTCAGGGAAATTCTTGTGAAGCTTCTTTGCGCTAGTCGGAAAGTACGGGCATCTCTCTTTTGCATTATCACAGACAGTAATTACATAATCAAAATCCAAATCTGCAAACTCATTTATATTATTTGATGTGTGATGAGAAATATCTATTCCATCTTCCAGCATTACTTTTATCGCTCTTGGATTGACTCCGTGAGTTTCAACACCTGCGCTATATACTTCTGCTTTTTCTCCTGCAAAATGCATGAGATAACCTTCTGCTATCTGACTGCGGCAACTGTTGCCGGTGCAGAGTACAAGAATTTTCTTCATTTGTTCATATTTGAATTGCAAAAAAATGGAGATACAATTGAATGTATCTCCACTTATATGAAAGAATGAACTTACTGATTTAAAGCTCAGATCACTTTACGAGCAACATTTTCTTTGTTTCTCCAAATCCTTTATCGGAAGTAAGATTGTAGTAGTAAACTCCACTCGCAATATTATTTCCAAAGGCATCTTTTCCATTCCATTTGATATCATACTGACCCGGAAGCTGAACAGTATTAACAAGAGTTGCAATCTCCTTTCCAAGCGAGTTATAGATTGTCAGTTTCATCTTTGACAAAGATGGCACAAAGTAAGTGATATTTGTCTCAGGATTGAAAGGATTCGGATAATTCTGTTCGAGTCTGAAATTATCTGTTACAGATGTTTCATTTCCGCTGACTCCCACAAGATCGCTTCTGTTGAATCTGTAAACAATTCCGTTGGACCCGCACATATACAACTCATTGTTTTGATCAGAACCGAATGAATAGATTGAAGTTGGCGCTGTTGCTATAAGAGAATCTCCTGTGACCTGACCGCCTTCATACTTTAGTCTCCAGACTTTTCTGCTGCAATAGTCACCATAAATATACTGACCGGTAAGCTCAGGTCTTCTTTGTCCCCGGTAAACGTAACCCCCTGTAACGGAACATTCCGAACCTGCATTTTGATAGACCTTAATCGGAAAAGTATAATTCGCTGACGGTCCGCAACCTGAAGTATTGTAAGGATTATTGCCTTCATAGCATCTCCAGCCATAATTCTTCCCAACTTCAAGAATGTCAACTTCTTCCCATGCATCCTGTCCTACATCTCCGCACCAAATCAAACCGGTAACAGGATCCTGACTGATCCTCCACGGATTCCTCATGCCGATCGTAAAAATTTCCGGTCTTCCGCCTCCCTGGGCAAAAGGATTTGTAGGTGGAATGCTGTAGTTATTTCCACCCGACACTGAATCAACATTGATTCTTAATACTTTGCCAAGAAGTTCAGTAAGTGTTTGCGCTCTGTTTCCCGGATCGCCGCCGCTGCCTCCGTCACCCATTCCGATATGAAGATATCCGTCCATGCCAAAGAACACAATTCCACCGTTATGATTTGAGTATGGCTGGGAAACCGTGAGAAGTATGAGTTCACTGAGTGAGTCAGCTTTGTTCGGATCTGTTGATGTTCTGTTGAATCTCGATACGATAGTAGCACCGTCACCTGACCTGGTATAATTCACATAGAAATATCCGTTAGTCGCGTAATTCGGGTGGAATGCAAGACCAAGTAGACCTCTTTCACTCCCGTTGAGAGTCCTGTCTGATATATTCAGGAATACCCTTGAATCTGTTGTGTTGGAGTCATTCGGCAACACTTTTATTGAACCGGTTTTCTCAACTACGAAGACCCTGTTGGTTCCGTCGTTAGCGTGAGTTACATAAAGCGGTGAAGAGAATGAAACATTTGGAAAAGCATTTACGAATTCGAACGGCTGAGCATGTGAAACAGAAGTTGCGAGAATAATTGCAAATAATAAAAAGAGCCTTTTAGTGATTTTCATTTTTTGGTTATGGTTTTTGGAATTTGTGAACACAATGAAGCCGAATATGATTTCACAATTCTCTGTTCTTGTTTTGTCAAAAATAGGAAATGGCACTGACATAAATAAGATATTAAGTTTGTTTACACTGATGACAATTGAATTTTTGAAGTAAGCCGTTTGAGGAAATATGATATAAGAAACATTTTCCTTTGACCACAATAAATGATACTCCGGAAGATATGCCTGCAGATACATCAGTTGTATTTGCGAACTCTTAAGGTTTATGCGTACCTACTTGACGCGCTATAACAACTTTAGAGCAATCAGAATTGAAACAAATAGTGAAACAACCTGAAAAAGAAATTTACCATGAAACAAACTATTAATTTTGTAATGCTTTCTTTATATTGCCGACAAATTAACTTATTATTTACGATGAACTACAGACATTCATTTGCCGTAATTATTGCTTTGTTTGTTTCAATTTCACTGATGTCTTGCGGAAGCAAAGATGACAAAAAAATTCAGGTAAAGAAGACAGAGACACAACCAATCTCAATTAAGAAATTTGATACACCTCCGGGAGCAGATCCTTCAGTAAGCGCTGAAATGGGCGGCAATGGATTTACAGGAGAAGGCTGGACTACTTCAACAGATTATAATGTATTGGGAAGCAGCAAGGCAGTCAAGGGTGGAACAATAGTGTGGTCAATTCCTGACTTTCCTGCAACACTCAGAAGCGTTGGTAAAGATGAGAATTCTTATTACACCAGAATGGCTCAGACATTGATGTATGAATCGCTGCTTGATACAGATCCTGTCACGCAGGATTACTCTCCAAGACTTGCAACACACTGGCAAATATCCGAAGACAAAAAAGATTTTCTTTTCAGAATTAATCCGAATGCTCGATGGGCAGATGGAAAGCCGGTCACTGCAGATGACTATGTTGCTACATTCAAGCTTCTGCTTGATCCGGGTCTTCTGACAGGCGGTGCCGAATATTACAAAGAAAATTTTGAAATGCCTGTAGCAGAAAGCAAATATATTGTATCCATAAAGGCAAAGAAGGTCGGCTGGATATATTTTGCAACTGCCGGCGGTATCAGACTACTTCCGGGACATTTACTGGAAGGACTTACAGCCAAAGATTATCTTGAGAAATACAATTACGATCCGATGCCGGGAAGCGGTCCATATTACATAAGAAAAGAAGATGTTGAAAAGGGTCGTTCCATTATTATGAGAAGAAGAAGCGATTATTGGGGTGAGAAAGAGAGATTTGCAAAAGGCATGTATAATTTTGACGTGATCAAGACCGATGTTGTTCAGGATGAGACTCTGCAGTTTGAAAAATTCAAGAAAGGTGAAATAGATGTTTACAGTGTCAGCAGAGCTCAATGGTGGGCTGAGAAGACAGACTTTGAAGAAGTAAAGCGCGGCATTGTTCAGAAGAGAAAGATCTTTAACCAGAATCCGGGCGGTACTTCAGGACTTGCGCTGAACATGAGGAAACCTCCGTTCGATGATATAAGGGTCAGGAAGGCATTCTCCATGCTATATGATAGAAAGAAATTCAACGAGAAGCTTTTCTACAATTCATATACTCCACTTAAGTCATTCTTCTCCGGAACACCCTATGAGAATCCTAATAACCCTCTGGTAAACTTCAACCTTGACAGCGCGATACTCTTGCTTGAAGAAGCAGGCTGGAAAGAAAAGAATGCGGAAGGTTACAGAACTAAGGACGGAAAGGTCTTTGAAATGGAGTTGACTTATACTCAGCCAAGTCAGGAAAGATATCTTACCATTTATCAGGAAGATCTTAAGAGAGCCGGCGTGAAACTCAATCTGAAGCAGATAGACGGCACAACGCAATTCAAGATCGGCAACGAGAGAAATTTCAATATGATAATGGCAGCATGGGGCGGACAGAATCCGCCGAGTCTTGAATTCAATGTGATTTCAAAGACTGCTGATGATCCTAACAGCACAAACTGGTCAGGGATTAAGAATCCGCGAATTGACGAACTGGCAAAGCTGTATAATACGACTTTTGACAAGAAGGAAAGAGTAAAGCAAGTTAGAGAAGTTGACAGCATTATAGTATCCATGCAACCATATGTGCTGGGATGGTATGCAGATTACTCAAGAATTCTTTTCCAAAATAAATTCGGCTATCCAAAGTGGACGATCTCAAGATTTGATGATTACTACGGAGGAAGTGAACCTGCGATATTTTCATTCTGGTGGATTGACCCGCAGAAGTTTGCAGCTTACGAAGAAGCAGTTAACGACAAGAGCAAACAGCTTCCTGTTGGCGAAGTCGAAGAGAAGTTCTGGGTTGACGTCAAGAAGCGCGAAGAAGCCGGTGAGGTAGTAACAATCACAGACTAAGCCGCAGATGACAACTTATTTCTTAAGAAGATTTCTCCTGATCATTCCGACATTTTTCGGAATTACTCTTATCACATTCATGATACTTCAGTTTGTGCCCGGCGGTCCGTTGGAAATGGAGATCATGAAAATAAGAATGGGCGGAAGAGGCGGCACCGGTGAAAGCGGCTCTACTACCGGCGGCACAACGCAGAATATACCGCAGTCCGCTATTGATGAGCTGAAGAAATTCTACGGATTCGATAAGCCGATACATGAAAGATATTTGATATGGATTGGCAATCTTCTTAAGTTTGACCTCGGCAGATCTTATGTTTATGCCGAACCAGTCTGGGATGTGATCAAGTCACGGTTCCCGGTTTCAATATATTTTGGTTTGATTGGATTTTTGCTAACCTATTTGGTTTGCGTACCGCTGGGGGTGTACAAGGCCGTCAAGAACGGCTCTGCTTTTGATTTTCTCACGTCGGCGCTTGTCTTCATTGGGTATTCCATACCCGGATTCGCCTTTGGTGCTTTGATGCTTGTGCTTTTCGGCGGAGGAAGTTTCTGGGATGTGTTCCCTCTCGGCGGGTTCAGGTCTGAAGACTGGGAAAGTTTGTCTGCCTGGGGTAAAGTTACAGATCAGGTTTATCATACGATACTTCCGGTTGCCAGTTATATGATAGGCAGTTTTGCCACACTCACTATTCTCACAAAGAATTCTGTGATCGAGAATCTAAGTCAGGACTATATTCGAACTGCTTATTCGAAAGGACTTTCAGAGAAGAGAGTGATCTTCGGACATGCATTGAGAAATTCACTTATCCCAATTGCAACCGGTCTGGGACATGCAGTATCTCTTGTGCTTGCAGGAAGTCTTCTCATCGAAAGAGTATTCAACATTAACGGAATAGGTTTGCTTGGCTATGAATCAATTGTTCAGCGTGACTATCCGGTTACAATGGGCATCCTTGTTATATCAAGCTTGTTGTTGCTGCTGGGCAACATTATTTCTGACATGATCTATGCGTTTGTTGATCCAAGAATCAGATTCAAATAATATCTGAAAAAATTAAAACTGAACTTTAGTCTGCGCTACACAAATTCGCGGACAACTGATAAAAGAGCTGATGGCCGAAGAGACAGAGAAAAAAAATAAACCCGAAGTTTCGACATCTATTTTCAAAAAAAGATGGAGAAAGTTCAAGACTCTCAAGAGGGGTTATTATTCTTTTATCACAATTGTTGTTTTGTATCTGCTTTCATTCATTCTTCCTCTATTTGTTGGAAGAGATGCACTGATTGTGAATTACAACGGCGACTACCACTTCCCTATTTTCAAATACTATTCAGCAGAATCATTTGGACAGGATCTTCAGGGCGAAGCAAACTACAGGATGCTGAAGAAACAATTCAAAGAAGAAGACAAAGGCAACTGGGTGCTGATGCCTTTATATCCGTTTGGTCCTAACGAGAATCTGTTAAGTGAAATGGAAGGCAATCCTCCGCATCCGCCATCAGGCGAGCACTGGGCAGGGACTGACGACAGGGGCAGAGATGTATTTGCACGGCTTGCTTACGGCTTCAACATCGGACTGTCATTCTCAATCATAGTAACATTCTTTGCTTATTTCATTGGTGTATCAATCGGCTCAACACTTGGTTTCTTCGGCGGTAAAGTTGACTTCTTCGGATTGCGGCTTATCGAAATATGGAGCACACTTCCGTTCCTCTATGTGATAATCATTATCAGCTCGATAATTCAACCGAACTTCATACTGCTTGTGTTCATACTTATGCTATTTGGTTGGATAGGTATTTCTTATTACATCCGGGGAGAGTTTTACAGAGAGAAAGCGCGTGATTACGTTTCAGCTGGAGTGTCTATGGGTGCAAAGAACAGAACTCTTATTTTCAAACACATACTTCCTAATTCACTGACACCTGTAATTTCTTACGCTCCCTTTGCCATTGTTGCAAATATTTTTTCGCTTGTTTCATTGGACTTTCTCGGATTCGGACTTCCTCCTCCCACACCAAGCTGGGGACAGCTGATGCAGCAAGGGCTGAGCAATATTGAGAACTGGTGGCTGATTGCAACTCCACTTATGGCACTTTTTCTTACATTGTTGTCAATCACATTTATCGGTGAAGCAATTCGTGAAGCTTTTGATCCTAAAGTTTATTCAAGGCTGAGATGATTGTAGAAAAGAGAAAGTTATTTCAGATAAAGAATCTGCGGACCTACTTTTTTGTAGAAGCTACGGACAAGCAGATTTCAGAAGAAGACATTGGACATGACAAAGTTCTTGATGCATTGTACTCATCAGACAGTTACCTGAAAGGCAAAGTGCCTGCCAAAGCTGTTGATGATGTTTCATTTGATATCTATGAAGGCGAAGTACTCGGCATTGTAGGAGAATCCGGCTCAGGCAAATCAGTTACTGCATACTCTATCACAAGACTAATCCCTGATCCTCCCGGAAAAATTGTAGCAGGAGAAGTTTTATATCAGGGTAAGGATTTGCTGAAGCTTAGCTATCAGGATATGCAGAATATCAGAGGCAAAGACATATCCATGATATTTCAGGAACCGATGACATCTCTGAATCCTGTAATGAAGATCGGTAATCAGCTTACCGAAGTAATTCTCAATCATGAGAAGATGTCAAAAGAAGAGGCTTTCAGTAAGGGCGTTGAGATGTTAAGACTTGTTGGAATTCCTGCACCTGAAAAAAGGATGAAGGATTATCCTCATCAATTCAGCGGAGGCATGAGACAGCGTGTGATGATCGCCATGGCGCTTGCATGCAATCCGGCGTTGCTCATTGCTGATGAACCGACCACGGCGCTTGATGTTACAATTCAGGCGCAGATACTTGAGCTGATGCTGAAGCTTAAAGATGAAAGAAAGGAAGCAGCCATACTTCTTATTACGCACAATCTCGGAGTAGTTGCAGAAACCTGTCACCGCGTGATTGTAATGTACGGAGGCAAGATACAGGAAGTAGCAAGCGTTGATGATCTTTTCGGAAAACCGTTCCATCCTTATACAAAGGGACTTCTCGAGTCCCTTCCTGATCCTGAAGAACCAAAGGAAACGTTACAGGCAATACCGGGAATGATACCTCACATACTTGAACTTCCCAAGGGATGCAAATTTTGCACAAGATGTACAAAGGCATTTGACAAGTGTTACAGCACTGAACCTGAACTCAGGGAGATTCAGCCGGCGCATTTTGCAAGATGCCATCTATTCGATAACCCGGAATATCTGAAGAGTCTGAACTATGAAGCCTGAAAACATTCTTGAAATAAAGAACCTGATGGTGAAATTCCCCGTAACAGGCGGATTGCTTCTGAGGAAAGTTGCTGAAGTGAAAGCCGTTGACGGAGTTTCACTGGAAATGAAGAAAGGCGAAACGCTTGGTCTTGTTGGTGAATCCGGCTGTGGTAAGTCAACCATAGGAAAAGCCGTCATAAACATATTGAGATTCTCATCACCGGATGTGGAAATCACCGGTGAAGTTTGGGTAAGAACTGACACGGAAGAGATTGACTTGTTGAGTTTGAACAGAAATGATATGCGCAAGCACAGAGGTTTCATTCAAATGATCTTTCAGGATCCGTATTCATCACTTAACGCAAGACTAACGGTTGGACAGATAATCGAAGAACCGATGCTTTATCACACTGACTTTTCAAAGAATGAAAGACTGGAAAGAGTTGCGTGGCTGCTTGAGAAAGTCGGACTTCAGTCAGAACAGTCAAAGAGATATCCTCACGAATTTTCCGGCGGGCAGAGGCAGAGAATTGGAATCGCAAGATCGCTTGCTACGAATCCGAAGATCATTGTTGCAGACGAACCTGTTTCAGCGCTTGATGTTTCAATTCAGGCGCAGGTAATTAATCTGCTGCAGGAGCTTCAGGATGAATTCGATCTCAGCATCTTGTTCATAGCGCATGATCTTTCCGTGGTTGAGCATATCAGTTCAAGAATTGCAGTGATGTATCTCGGCAACATAGTTGAGCTTGGACCCGGCAAAGATATCTATCACAATCCGATTCATCCATACAGCAGAGCACTGTTATCAGCAGTGCCGATACCGAATCCAAAAAGAAAGAAGAAGGACAGGACGATTCTTACGGGCGATGTTCCAACCCCAATGAACAAGCCGAGCGGATGCGGATTCAGGACACGATGCCCTATCGCAAAGCCGGAATGCGCAAATGCAATACCCCCGTTAGAGGTCAAGGCAGAGAATCATCTGGCTGCATGTCCTTATGTCACTGCTAACGAAGTTATTTTCTGACAATATTCGAAGTGGAAGATTCAATGCTCTGGGCAAAACCCAAAACAATTTTTTAACCGCAAAGGGCACAGAGTTGTCGCAAAGGACGCAAAGTCTTAGTAACAGTTAAATCTGAATCTTTATTTCAACCTCCGCGAACTCTGCGGTTAACTCTCACTCTGATAATCCAAATGACTAAGATTAACTCAATCATAGATGCTTAACCGCAAAGGGCACAGAGTCGTCGCAAAGGACGCAGAGCTTTAGTAACAATAAAATCTGAATTTCATTAACAACCTCCGCGAACTCTGCGCCTGCTTCGCGAACTCTGCTGTTAACTCTCGCTCTGTTAATCCAATTGACTAAGATCAACTCAATCAAGGATGCTTAACCGTAAAGGGCAAAGAGTCGTCGCAAAGGACGCAGAGTTTTAGTAACAGTTAATCTGAATCTTTATAACAACCTCCGCGATCTCTGCGCCTGCTTCGCGGACTTTGCGGTTAACTCTCACTCTGATAGTCCAGATGTTTAACCGCATAGGGCACAGAGTTGTTGCAAAGGACGCAGAGCTTTGTAACAGTAAAATCTGAATTTCAATAACAACCTCCGCGAACTCTGCGCCTGCTTTGCGGACTCTGCGGTTAACTCTCACTCTGATAATCCAGATGTTTAACCGCAAAAGGCACAGAGTTGTCGCAAAGGACGCAGAGTTTTAGTAACAGTTAAATCTGAATTTTAATAACAACCTCCGCGATCTCTGCGCCTGCTTCGTGAACTCTGCGGTTAATTCTCATTTTGATCAAGCAAAACAGAAAGCTCAAACTTCTGCAGAAATCTTAGCCGCAACGGAAGAAGCGATTTCGCAGAACCTTCGTTCATTGAATAATCTTGCAATGAAGATTCAAAAAGATCAACTTATTGCTTCTATAGATTATTTGCGACTCGTTTGATTCCGTCTTTTAAGAGTGAAACATTGAAGTTAATGAGAAGCCCAAGTTTGAAGTTACCCAATTTCAAATAGGTCAGCGTTTGTGCTAAGTGAATGTCATTCAATGACTCAACACTCTTTACCTCTATTACCAGTCTGTTTTCAACAAGCAAATCTATTCTGTATCCACAATCAAGATTGACTTCTTCAAATATCAATGGCATTGGCTTTTCTTTCTCTACCATAAGGCCAGACTGTATCAATTTGTAATTCAAACATTCTTTATATGCACTCTCCAGTAATCCGGGTCCCAGTGCTTTATGCAGTTCGATTGCTATCCCTATTGCATGGCTTGACAATTCGTTCTCTTTCACATCATCCTCCTTTGTGCATTGAATACAAAACCCGGGGCAAGTACTTAGCCAAGAGCTTGCAGGTCCAATGCTGTTTTTGTTTTCATAAACTCAACATCTTCAAGAATACTTAACCGTACACTAAACGAATAATAGTTTCAATTATGCAGATTTCAAATCAACCAATCGCACACGATTGGATAGTTTACTTCGGAATTTTTCCGTGAGTTGCAACAATGGTTGAATGCAGACCGCCTCTTACTGAGTAAACACCCTTCACTTCCATCCATTTCGGTTTCAAAACAGATATAAGATCGTCCAGTATTCTGTTTGTTACATTCTCATAAAAGATTCCTTCATTTCGGTATGACTGCAAATAGAACTTAAGCGACTTAAGTTCCACACATTTCTTTGCAGCTATATATGAAATCGTGATCACACCGAAATCCGGCTGTCCGGTCTTTGGGCAGACAGAAGTAAATTCATTTGCAGTATGAATGATGAGATAGTTCCTGTTTGGGAATGAGTTGTCGAATGTTTCAAGCAGTCTGACTTTCCCAGTATCGGTCTTTGAAGGATTAAATTTTTTCATGGCGGCAAGTTATTGATTCATTGAGGAAAGTGAAAGATAGTTTTTTGTGATTGAAGTCAGAATCACTTCTGCTCAAATTATTTTAGAACACTGCTGTCGAAAACACATTCGATGTGACGAGATCACTGCAAATATAGTTCAATAGTAAACACTTTTACGAATGTCGTAAGGACAACCCGCCTCATCCTAATGCCGTTAAGAAATTGTGAGCTTTGGCGTAAGCGTGAATTTCCTGTTTGACGAACACGACAGTGCTCTTCTGGCGTGTGAGGAGTTGAAATTCACGTAGCCAAAGCGAGCAATTTTAGGCAATTAGGATGCAGCGGGCGACTTTTCTTTGCCAAGCTTTCTTTTGGTCGTTCAAAAGAAAGCGGAATAACTTCTTACATCATATCTTGTTAAACATTTTACTTAAGAATTTCAAACATTTTGGACAGATATGGAGCGAAGCCCATCTCAATTATTTTTTCTAACTCAAATCTTACGATATCAATTCGTAAATTGCCTCAAAAATTATCTTAATGACCAATCAGGACAATACTAACAAACGCGTGCTTATCACAGGCGCGGCAGGATTTCTCGGTTCACATCTTTGTGACAGATTCATAAAAGAAGGTTGCCATGTAATCGGAATGGACAACCTCATCACAGGAAGCATGCACAATATTGAGCATCTCTTTCCCAAGAAAGAATTCGAATTCTATTTTCACGATGTTACGAAGTTTGTTCATGTGCCGGGAAAGCTTGATTACATACTTCACTTTGCATCACCCGCTTCGCCAATTGATTATCTGAAGATCCCGATTCAGACTTTGAAAGTCGGTTCGCTTGGAACTCATAATCTCCTCGGTCTTGCAAAGGAAAAGAAAGCAAGATTTCTCATTGCATCTACATCCGAAATTTACGGTGACCCAAGCGTGCATCCTCAGAATGAGGAATATTGGGGAAATGTCAATCCAATCGGTCCGCGCGGTGTGTACGATGAGGCAAAGAGATTCATGGAAGCCATCACAATGGCGTATCACACATATCACGGACTTGATACAAGGATTGTCAGAATTTTCAATACATATGGCCCGCGAATGAGACTCAATGACGGGCGGGCTCTTCCCGCTTTTTTCAGTCAGGCGATCAAAGGCGAAGATATAACAGTATTCGGGGACGGAAGTCAGACAAGATCATTCTGCTTTGTTGATGATCTCATCGACGGCATTTACAGACTGCTGATGAGTGATTATGTTATGCCTGTCAACATCGGAAATCCTGATGAGATCACGATCAAAGAATTTGCGGAAGAAATTATCAAGCTCACCGGTACGGATCAGAAGATAGTATATAAGCCTCTGCCTAAGGATGATCCTAAACAAAGACAGCCTGACATTACAAAAGCCAAAGAGATTCTTGGTTGGGAACCGAGAGTGCCAAGAGCCGAAGGATTGAAGATCACTTATGATTATTTTAAGGAAGCGCTGAAGTCAGGAAAAGCAGTGCACTGAGAGGTGAGAGTTACGAATTTGAATTGAAAATTGAAAATTGAAAATTGAAAATGATTTGTTAACCGCAAAGTGCGTGTAACTTGTATTATTTCTTCGAATCATTCTATCATAGAATTTAACTGACTATTCTCTGCGACCTTTGGGATAGCTTAGTGTCTTTTGCGGTTGACACTTCAAAAACTTAAGTGTATAGACTGTGGTCATAATCATTTTTTAAAGCAGACTCCAAAATATTCAAAATCACAACGAATGTTCCGCAGAATCAATTTGGGAAGATAAGTAAATCAGCTATGGTCAAATCACATTTGCTTTATGCGTTAAGTTTTTTTATGCTTGGACTGCCATGCACCATGGTATCACAATGGGTCAATACGGACAATCTTCAGAACAGAGCTGTTAACTCTCTGCTTGCTCGCAATGATACTGTATATGCTGCAACATCCGGTGCGGGCTTTTTCTATTCGCTTAACAGCAGTTTGGATTGGACACAGTCAAACAACGGTCTTGGGCAAAATGTATCAACAACTTCAGTCGCAACTTCAGGTAATTTGATTTTTCTTTCAACTTCAACCGCAGGAGTATTTTCATCTGTTGCTCCGGGTAATAACTGGATAAGCGCAACTTCAGGAATTTCACAAACTAATGTAGTGGCTTTGTTATCAGATTCCGGGAATATCTATGCTGGTTGCATCTTCGCCGGTGTGTTCCGCACAACAAACAACGGTGTCAACTGGACACGTTTTGCCTTGGGAGAAGGTGACCTGCTCTACAGTTTGCACAAGAATGAGCAGGGATTCTTCATCGGGCTTTCAGGAGGAGGATACAGGTCAACAAATAACGGAGCAAACTGGTCGCATATTTCATCGGGACTTCTTAATTCAAATGTTTTCTCTCTCTGTTCAAAGCCGGGACTTCTCTTTGCCGGGACTGATCTGGGATTTTTCAGTTCAACAAACATTGGAAGCAACTGGACGCAAAACAATTCAGGACTTGAGCAAGTATGGCTGAATGAAATCGCCGTAGTGAACGGAACATTGATAGCCGCATCAAGGAACAACGGCATATATGTTTCTTTCAACAACGGCAACAACTGGACTGCTTTCAACATAGGCATGAATGATACAAACATCACTTGCTTGTCGTATAACAACGATTTCTTATTTGCCGGCAGTTCAAATGGAAATATCTGGCGAATTGCAGTGCAGTCAATACCCGTGGGAATTACAATTGAGGGAACGGGAGAACCCGATCAATTCCATCTTTCGCAAAATTATCCGAACCCGTTTAATCCTGTTACTCAGATTAGATATCAATTGACAGTTGAAAGTAATGTAACTCTGAGAGTTTACAATCTGCTTGGCGAGGAAATAGCAACTCTTGCAGATGAGAAACAACAGCCGGGAGAACACAAACTGGAATTTGACGGAACAAATCTTCCAAGCGGAATCTATTTTTACAGACTTATGACAGATTCATTTTCAGAAGTAAGATCTATGGTGTTGAGCAAATAAAAGTCACTACGAATGTTTGCTTATAATTACACCCGTTGCTGATCTTACCCAGCGAAGCCTGCCCGTCTAGATCACTGCCCAATTCACGGTTTCATCACAGAGACAAAATTCACAGCATTCCAGTCTGCAATCAGGAAATCTGAACCATCTACGAACAGGTCTCCGTTAATGTCTGTGCTTCTGTATCCCGTGGCATGGGACCTCGAGTCATTGTCAATCTTTGCCATGTCACTAATATCAATAATACCGTCTTTGTTTACATCACCGCTGTAAAGGCAATACCAGAAAGCCAGCGGAGCAAGATTTCCGCCATAAGCCATTGATTCGCCCCCGGTGAAATTATAGTTCAAAGAATTTGCAGAGAAAATTACCGGTAATGCAGACCAGGTTTCTAAAGTGTTGCGGTGTTCAACTTCAAGATAATATGGAACATTATACTGACAATTGTTCAATTGAAAGATACAACTGCCTCTGCTTGTAAAGTAACCGATGGCACTTTCAACAATTTCAAAAGGTGCAGAATTTCTTCTGACATAAACTCTGACAGTATCTTTCACAGTCTGCCCTGAGGTTGAACTGCACATGCCTTCGGGTAGTACGGTAAGATCAAGATATAGCGGTTGAGTAAGCTGTGAATTGTAATGCAATATTGTACCGCCTGCACCGGCAACCCAGCCTTCATTTTCGGAAATGAAGAATACAGACAGCAGATCATTGAGTGATAGTCGTCCCCATTCATTCCAGATCGATCCGCCATTGACAGTTCTCATAATAGTTCCGTAGCTCCCCACACACCACCCGGTATTCAGTGATGAAAAATGAATTCCCCAAAACGTAGGCGAGTAGAAGAAGACCGGACTTTGTTCGATCCATGAGCTGCCGCCATCGTTTGACTTAATAAGCGATCCCCTTTCGCCTGCGGCCCAGCCTGCCATTATTGATTTGAAGCAAGGAATCATGGATGGATAATCAATATCTGAGACAGTCCAGCTATCGCCACCGTCAGTGGTCTTCAGCAGTCTTGAACTCATCATATCACTCGCAATTATCCAACCGTAAGATGAATTAACAAACGACATGCGGCCATAAACATATTCCACCGGCAAAGTCTGAGTTGTCCAGTTCAATCCTCCGTTCGTTGTCTTGCCAAACATGAATGCGGGATAAATATCACCGCAAATGAATCCGTTATTACTATCTACGAATTGAACATCATGCGGTCTCACTCCATTTACATCTGTGGAGAACCAGTTGATACCTGAATTAGTGGTTTTCCAGAATTTCGTTGAACCGCCTGAAGTTGTCATCCATCCCGTTTCTGCATTAATGAATCTAACCTTTCCAAGGTATTCGTCACCCGTTATGGAATTATTAATCCAGTTTGATCCGCCGTTCGTTGTTCTGAGAACAGTCCCGTGCCAACCCACAGCCCAGCCTGTTGTTGCGCTAATGAAATAGACATCTTCTAACATATTTGTTGTCCCGGAGAATTGATAACTCCATGATCCCTGAGGGAATGTAATGTTGGGGTTGAAGTAGATTGAAACAGATAGGATCAAAACATAAAGGTACTTCATTTGCTTAACCTCCTGATTTTGATTGATCAGTAATTCAATCTCTCAAATGTGATTACCGACATTGGCCAAGGTAAGTGCAGAACTAAGAAGTCAATGATAAGTAAAGAACATGATTAAAACTTAATTACTGATCTCATGCAACAACTTAGAAATCACGCTTTGCACTTGAAATGCAAAAATCAGGAACAGTGCTTCACTTGACCTTTCCGTCTCGCTACTTTCTTTATTCGCGATTACAACAGATGTTGGTCTTAGCAAGCGAAGCCTGATCTTGCAAGTGTGCGAGCGTGACCAACAACGGCAAACAATTTATAATTAGTGTAATAACCGCAAAGCGCGCAGACAAGGCGCAAAGTGCGCTGAGGTTCACTTGTTAATGGATGTCAAACATGCAACAAAAACTCAGTGGCCTTTGCGAAAACTTTGCGTCCTCTGCGGTTAGCTCTCCTTTCATTGAAAACATATAATATTACATTGTTAACCGCGAAGTTCGCAGAGAAGGCGCAAAGTGCGCTGAGGTTCACTTGTTGATTGCAAAAGAGTTCGGACGGTCAGCAAAAGAGTTCGGGTGAACAGCAAATGAGTTCGGGTGAACAGCAAAAGAGTTCGGATGGTCAGCAAAAGAGTTCGGATGCTCTGCTAAAGAGTTCGGACGCTCTGCTAAAATGCTCAAATCAGCTTCTAATTGCACTTTATGAGTAGATTATGAGAAATGACAAACAAATATCTTTTCTTGTGGCGCCAAGACTTTCGTCCTGACGCATTCAAAAGGTTTGCGTATGGACGGAAGTCACTACACCACTGCAAAAGGGCTTGGAGATGCCGCAATGTAAAAAATACAAAAACCCCGAAGGGGTGTCATTATTATAGAATAATAATTCTAACGTGTATAACCCCGAAGGGGTGGCATAGCTTTATGCAAAAAACAATATCACCCCTGCGGGGTTATACGACTTCATGCATACAGTAATCCTGTCAGCCCTCCGGGCTTTGATCTTCTTGCTACTTAGTGGCTTCAGGACTTTCATCCCGACGCTTTCATACGGTTTGTTTCGGGACGGAAGTTCCAACATCACAACATTAGAGTTGGCACACAAATATCGTTCTTCAGGCTCTGACTCAGTATCAAACAAAATAAAAATCTTTTTCTATATCACTGAATTTCTTTGCCTTCAGATCTTTTTCGGATACAATTGGTGATGATACTTTCCAGTCAATCGCAAGTGCAGGGTCATTATACATGATTCCCCTCTCGCCGGGTTTGTCATATCGAGCAGTGCACTTGTATGAGAATATCGCTTCATCAGACAATACAGAAAATCCGTGCGCAAAGCCCGGCGGTATCCATATCTGTTTATGATTCTCTCCGCTGAGTTCGACGGAGAAATGCTTCCCGAATGTAGGTGAGCCGAAACGAATATCAACGGCAACATCAAGCACATTGCCGGTGATCACCTGACACAGTTTGCCCTGAGCATGCTCACCTGCCTGATAATGCAATCCTCTGACAGTATTCTTGGTTGACTTGGACAAATTATCCTGTATGAATTCCATCTCAATTCCATGTGCCGCATACTTTTCCCGGTTGAACGATTCAAAAAAGAATCCGCGTTTATCAGGGAAGAAATCCGGTTCAATGACAAGCAGGCCGGGAATGAATGTCTTCTCAACTTTCATCTTAGTTCTCTTTCAATATCTTTTCAAGGTAAGACCTGTAAAGAGATTTCGGAATTTTGTCAACGAGAGCTTCGAATTCATTTCTGTTTATGAAGCCTCTGTTGAATGCTATCTCTTCCAGGCAAGCGACCTTAAGTCCCTGCCTGTCTTCAATAACTCCGAAGAAATTTGATGCGGCAAGCAAAGATTCCGGTGTTCCGGTATCAAGCCATGCAACTCCCCTTCCGATCTTCTCCACATTAAGCTTGCCTTTCTGAAGATAGACATTGTTCACATCTGTAATTTCAAGCTCTCCTCTTGCGGAGGGTTTGATATTCTTAGCAATGTTGACAACTTCATTGTCGTACATGTAAAGTCCCGGAACAGCATAATTAGACTTCGGCGCAGACGGCTTTTCTTCAATTGAGATTGCCTTGCCGGTTGAATCAAACTCAACGATGCCGTAACGTTCAGGATCATTCACTCTGTACCCAAAGATCGTTGCGCCCTCCTTCTTTGCCAGAGCTCTGTAGATGAAATCAAGATTACCGTAAAAGATATTATCACCGAGAATGAGAGTAACTCCGTCATTGCCAATGAACTTCTCGCCAATGATAAATGACTCAGCGATCCCGTTTGGAGCCGCCTGCAAAGCATATTCAATGTTCATGCCGATGTCTTTGCCGTCTTCAAAGAGTTTCTTGTAGAGAGGAATCGTTTCTTCATTTGAAATGATCAGCACTTCCCTGATATCTGCCAGCATGAGAATAGACAGCGGATAATAGATCAGAGGTTTATCGTAAATAAGTGTAAGTTGCTTGCTGTAAACTTTGGAAACCGGATAAAGCCGTGAGCCGGCGCCTCCGGCGAGGATTATGCCTTTCAATTTGCGTGATTAAGTGATTAGTAAGTTGTGCAATTTATCCCTTACAGCGCAAAGTTTAAAGGAACATTTAAAAGATTTGCATTGAGACGTACTGATATGTACCGCCAAATGCTTCTGCGCCAATTTCTCCTACGCTCTTCAGGAACTCTGACACATGTTTGAAGACACAGGAATTAGTCAAGAGATATCTTCTTAGAAGAAAGGAGTTGGATTCAATGATCTTAGTCTGCTCCTCATAACCCCCTACTACACGAAACTCCACCTTTGAAAAAGGTTGTCTCAAAACCCTTATCTTTCTCATTCCATAGCTTTGCACAATTTGAATTTACTGTGACTCTTCTATTAGTAAATACCCGCCTGCAGCGGGCAGGCCTTCATTCCTACACTGCAAGGACGGACGCAAGGATGACAAATCGTGGAGATGTTACTTTGGCTTGTCATTTATTTTGTGTTTGTCATTCCTGCGCATGGAGGAATCTCCCACAAATGAATCCACTATTCCGTAGATTCCTGCATTCGCAGGAATGACATTTTAGTTTATATGAATATTCACAAAGTGATTTGTCTTTT
>WBZL01000541.1_pt1 | contig 20424 bp, 16 predicted proteins | sample 5204291 | NCBI WGS metagenome assembly WBZL01 (sample SAMN12344345, study PRJNA552823) | activated sludge metagenome | biome: Activated sludge suspended growth; feature: Nitrification reactor; material: Wastewater; isolation source: activated sludge from nitrification reactor of wastewater...
CAAGTGACAAATAAAACATCAACAGATTGCCGCTTGATATCAGTAAAAACATGCCTAGCAATGAGGAGCACATCAATAGAAAAAACTCCGGCAGATGCTCGGATTTCTTCAACCAGTCGCTGCACAATAATGAAATGAGATAAACCCCAAGACTTAAAATATTTTTTTGAAACGCCAGTAAGCCGTTTGTATGATACATATCGGCAAACAAGGTTCCGGACTGAATGAAAAAGAATCCGCCGATAAAATTGAGTAACAACAATAATTGTATCCAGGGCAACCATTCCACATTTTTACTTTTGCCCGCAATCTTTACAATCAGCAAAAAGAAAATAATGGCCGTAACCGCCAACTCCTGTTTCATTATTAAGAAAAAATCACTCATTGATAAAATTTCCTTGTTGCGTTTTCAAATATTTCTTAGTTACCCGTAAACCGGTTCATGATCATTTCTGCAGATGGTTTCAATAATTTATTCAACCACTCCGGCATGATGCCAATGGCCAATATACCGCCAATCAAAATGATCAATGCCAGTTTTTCATTCCAGGTTGCGTCTTTCATACTATTGCTTTCCATTCCCTTTGTAATATTATTTACAAACAATGGGCCCATTGCTACTTTACCAATTGCTCTTAATATATAAACCGCAGTAACCACAATGGAAACACAAGCGGCGATAGTTGCTATGCGATGAAAAGCATCTGCATTTTCCCATGAGCCTACAAATACTGTCATCTCTGCTACAAAACCGCTTAGACCCGGCAAGCCCAGTGAACAAAGACCAACAATAAAAAAAGCAGTCATGGTAAAAGGCAACAACTTCATCAATCCACCCATTTCATTTACCTGTCTTGTATGTGTACGGTCATATATTATTCCTATCACTGCGAAGAAAAGAGCTGTCATCACACCATGACTTACCATTTGTAGCAAAGCACCGGTGAAAGCTGTTTGTGTAAGCATACCTATGCCCAATAAACTAAAACCCACATGACTAACGGAAGAATAAGCGTTGATATATTTCAAATCCTTCTGCATCATTGTTGCAAAAGCGCCATATAAAATGGCAATGGCCGAAAGAATGATGATGATGTTGGCATATTCTCTGGCTCCTTCAGGTAATAAAAAAGTAGCAATGCGAAGACATCCATAACCACCGAGTTTCATAGAGATGCCGGCCAGAAACATTGACCCGGCCGTAGGAGCCGAAGAGTGACCATCGGGCACCCAGGTATGAAATGGAAATAATGCAGTAAACACACCAAAGCCTATGAACAAAAGCGGGAACACCGTTTTTTGCAATTGGCCGTTGATATTTGTGTGCGAAAGTTGCAGCACATCAAATGTATGACCTGCATTAAAATACAACAGCAATATTCCTACCAGTATCAATGCAGAGCCACCCATCAGCATCAAAGCCAGTTTATTGGCAGCATACTCCTTTTTACCACTTCCCCAAATGCCAATTAAAAGATATTTTGGTATTACCGAAATTTCAAGAAAGAAAAACAGAACAAATAAATCAAGCGAAATAAAAAATCCAAAAGCACCCAATGCAAGTAACAGCAGCAAGAAATAAAATTCCCTCGTCATCTTCTCAATCTTCCACGATACCAGCACACCTGCTACCAGCACAAAAGAGGTTAATAAAATCATTGCAACGGCAATACCATCTACTCCAAAATGAAAATTAATTTCAGGATTGCTGATAAATTTAAAATGATCTTCAAATAAAACTACGGCGGTATTTCCGGTATCCCGTTCCTGATTATATGCAAAAAATAAAAAAACGGCTGCAGCTAATTGTGCTACCGACCCGAACAGTGAAATCCACCTGACCATTGCACGACTACGCACCGGCAAAATTGCCAGTGAAGTGATTAATGGAATGCATAATAACAATAATAAGTTCATTCAATTTTATTTCCAGACATAAATAATAATTGCCGCCATCACTACTGCTGCCATTAAATAAAGCAAGGTATAAGACTGCAATTTTCCTGATTGAAATTTTTTAATTCTCCCCGATAACCATTGTGTGGCATTGCCGGTTAAATTCACCATACCGTCCACAACATTTTTGTCGAACCATGCTGCCGGTCTTCCTATCAGGTTAAATATTACTTTCTTAGTAATGAATAAATAAATTTCATCAATATAAAATTTATGATAAGAAGCCTTGTACAAAGCACCAAATGATGAACTCAATTTATCCGGCAATGGATTTTGCTTTTTATACATTATCCATGCTGAAACGATACCTGCAATACCCAAAACCACCGGTAATATTGAAAAACTCAAATCAAAATGTGATTCCAATGGCCTTCCGTCTGTACTTACATATTTACCAAAAGGAATATACCCTGCGGCGGCGGCACCTATGGCCAAAATAATTAAAGGCAGCATCATTACAAAAGGTCCTTCACTTTTTTTATACGTTTGGATTTCACTGTGTGCAAGATGCTCACGATTCCAAAATATTGAAAAGTAAAGTCTGAACATATAAAATGCCGTAAGCCCGGAAGTAAATAATGCAATCCAATAAATAGCAGCGTTGTGTTGGTAAGCTGCTAACAATATTTCTTCCTTACTAAAAAAGCCTGATAAGAAAGGGAAGCCTGCAATAGCCAGGCAGGCTATTAAGAAAGTAATATGTGTAATGGGCATTGATTTTCTAAGGCCGCCCATGTCTTTCATTTCATTGCTGTGTACATAATGTATAACGGCACCGGCACCTAAGAATAATAATGCCTTAAACATGGCATGCGTAAATAAATGAAACATAGAAGCTGTAAAACCCAATCCTGCTTCCCCGCCATATTTTGAAACACCGAGTGCAAACATCATAAAACCAATCTGGCTCATGGTAGAGTAAGCAAGCACTCGTTTAATATCCGTTTGTGTACAGGCAATGATGGCCGCAATAACAGCGGAGATGGCACCCACCCAACCAATCACTTCCAGTACAACCGGTGTCGTAATAGCAAATATGGGAAACAGTCTTGCTACTAAATAAACACCGGCCACTACCATTGTAGCTGCATGTATTAATGCCGATACCGGTGTGGGGCCTTCCATAGCATCGGGTAACCAGATGTGTAATGGAAACATAGCGCTCTTACCAGCTCCACCCATAAAAATTAATAAACCACCCCAGGTTACGGCCGATACACCGAGAAATGAAGAAGCAACAGCAGTCTTCAGTGTTGACGATTCGGGTTGTGTAAGCGTTTGAATCATTGTATTAAAATCGAGCGAACCCGAAACATAAGAAAGTACAAGTATGCCGATTAAAAAGCCAAGATCAGCAAAGCGGGTTACAATAAATGCTTTCTTACAGGCAGCCACTGCGCTCGGTTTGTCGTAATAAAAACCAATCAATAAATAAGATGAAACACCTACCAGTTCCCAAAACATATATATCTGAAATATATTGGAAGAAAGCACCAGACCCAGCATAGAAAATGTAAACAGGCCCAGATAAGCATAGTAGGTACTAAATCTTTCTTCCCTTTTCATATAACCCAGACTGTAGATATGCACCATTAATGAAATTAATGTAACCACTACGATCATCATCATAGATATGGAGTCAAGATACAAGCCCATATCAATAGAAAGATTTTCGGAGAATTGAAGCCATGTATATTTAAATGCAATAACGGGTTGATATACACCATTGAAACCTGAAGAAAAATATTGATAAGCCGTATAAAATGCTAAAGCAGCTGAAATAAATAAAAATAAAGTACCTATGATACCTGCTGCTTTACCGAAATATTTTTTTCCCAGCAGGCCAAGCAATACAAAGCCAGCCAGCGGCAGTAGTGGAATCAGTGCTATGTAGCTTAGGTTGTTCATAAAACTATTTACAACTTGTGTTCGTTTTAATATTTTAAATTTTCAGCAGATTCTACATCTACCGATTGATGACTTCTGTACAAATTAATAATGATGGCAATGGCCACAGCGGCTTCAGCAGCGGCAATAGCAATTATAAACAAAGTAAAAAACAGTCCATCCATTTTGTCGGGCCACACATATTTATTAAAAGCAATAAAGTTCAGGTTCACGCTGTTCAAAATGAGTTCAATGCTCATGAGCATCGTAATCAAATTGCGACGGGTGAAAAAACCGTACATGCCGATAAAAAAAAGAGCGGCACTGATAAATAAAATTTGTTCCAATCCCGGTGAAGTCATAAATCAATAAATATTAAATATTAAACAAGGAATGATGAATGGTGAAGTTTAGGTATCATTTGGTATTCTTTTTATATTTTTTTGTTCCGTATTCAAATTTTCCCGCTTTTCCCGCATCGCAATCACAATACACCCCACCATAGCGGCAAGCAACAACATAGAAATCACTTCAAAAGGCAATGCAAATCCGCTTTCTTCCACATTCAACATTTGTCGCCCAATATCGTTTACCGATGGAGAAGTAACTGGAGCAACCGAAACCGGAAATTCATGCTGCAATACCTGCACCATCGTTAATGCAAACCCGCAAAAAACAGCTAGTGCCGAAAATATCTTACGTTCCATTTTTTGTTTGGGTAATTTTTCTCCAGCCTGCTGTGTCAAAAAAATGGAAAAAATAATCAATACAGCAATGCCGCCGGCATATACCACAATCTGCACTGCAGCAATAAATTCATACTGCATCCAGAAATAAATACCGGCGATTCCTATTAATGTAAATAAAAGATAAATGGCCGCACGAAAAATATGGCGGGTGGTAACGGAAAGTACACCACTCACAAGCGTTAAAGCAGCCAACAAATAAAATATTATAGTCGATCCGGTCATAAATATGTTTTTCTTACTCCATTCGCATCACTCCACGCCATCCATTATTTTAGATTCGGGTTTATTTAAAATTTTTGTCAGTTTATTTCTGTCAAACACACTATGCTCAAAAGTCTGTGCCATTTTTATAGCATCGGAAGGACAGGCTTCCACACACAGGTTGCACATCGTACACAACTCAAGATGATAAACTAATTTATCAATCGCTTTTTTCTTTTTGCCTTCCGGCGTCAATTCATTTTTAAAAATCACTTTTATGGAACCATTGGGGCAAGCCAGTTCGCAGGCCTGACAACCCGTGCAGCGGTGTTCATTTTTCTCATTATGAGGCATCACTACTTCGCCTTTAAACCGTTCCGGAAGTTTTAAATCATTTCGGTTGTCGGGATATTGTTGCGTGATGATTTCCTTATGATGCGTAAAGTAGTAACCGGTACGCTTCATCCCTTTCAACAATGAAGTGAAGCCATTCCAAATATCTCGTATGTATTTACCGGCGTTCATTAAAAATGCCATTTTAAAATCGCCATAGCGGTTATCAATAATAAATTAATCATACTAATCGGCAATAAATACTTCCATTCCAGTCTCAATAATTGATCTATTCGCAATCGTGGAAATGTCCATCTAAACCACATTATCAAAAATATCAGGAAAAATGTTTTGCCAAAAAACCAAACACTGGAAGGAATATAATCCATGGCATGATTAAAACCTTCCCAATGGCCGATGTGTAACGGCATAGGGCCACCCAAAAATAATGTAGCGCCAATAGCACATACGATAAACACGTTTACATATTCTGCCAGAAAGAAAAGGGCAAACTTCATTCCCGAATACTCTGTATGAAAGCCTGCCGTAAGTTCGCTCTCCGCTTCTGCCATATCAAAAGGTGCTCGATTTGTTTCCGCGGTTACCGCAATAATAAAAGTGATAAAAGCAATGATAACAGGAATATGACCTTTGAATATCCACCAGCCATCGGCCTGTGAAGCGATGATGGTAGAAAAGCGCAAGTCGCCTGTCAATACAATAATTGCAAGTATGGATAACCCGGCAGAAAGTTCATAACTCACAATTTGTGCGCCACTACGCATGGCTCCCAGTAATGAATATTTATTATTACTCGCCCATCCTGCCATTAAAATACTGATGACGGATAATGATGAAACGGCTGATACATACAGTACACCGATATTTATATCCCACAGTTGAAAATTGGAAGCAAAAGCAATGGGTGCCAGCAACAGCATGGCCACTATCATGGCTATAAACGGTGCCAAGTTAAATAAAGTTTTATCAGCTCCCCAGGGTGTCATTCCTTCTTTCACCATCAGCTTCACTGTATCTGCCAGCGATTGAAACATTCCTTTAGGTCCCACACGATTAGGCCCCAGTCTTATCTGCATCCATGCCGAAACTTTTCTCTCCATAATCACCAACACTAGCCCCAGCAGTGCAAATAGACCAATAACACAAACACCGGCAATGAGCATTTCAAAAATCATTGTCCATGTTGTGTTAAACTGATTGCTCAGCCAGTTATGAATGTTATTTGCTATGTCTGAAAAGCTCCACATAAATTACTTCCTAAAAAAATTTTAATCATTAACCATTTCTCAATTATCATTCTTCTTCTTCCTTCATCATTTATCATTCCTTGTTCAATATTCATGATTTTTTATTCCTCACACTTATCTATCAATATCCGGTATCACCAAATCCAGCGTTCCCATCATCGCTATCAGGTCACCTATTTTTCCGCCTCTTGCAATGGTATCCAATACTGATAGATTAGAAAACCCGGGTGACCGAAATTTAATTCTGTACGGCGTGGTGCCGCCCTCACTCAGGATATAAACACCCAACTCTCCTCTTGCTGTTTCCACTCTTGTATAAAATTCTCCTTTTGGCAACTTCAATACGGCTTTTGTTTTGGCCTGAAATTCTCCTTCGGGAATATTATCAATCAACTGCTCTATGATTTTTATGGATTGATTCATTTCCCTTATCCGCACCATATAGCGGGCAAATGAATCGCCACCGGTTTCCAGTACTTCATCAAACTCCAGTTTATCATAAATTTCATAAGGATGAAGTTTTCTGATATCACAACTCACCCCACTGCCTCTTGCTACAGGTCCGGTGCATCCATAAGAAACTGCATCATCTGCAGAAAGAATTCCTACATTTTTCATTCTGCTTTGAAAAATAACATTACCGGTCACCAGTTCATCATACTCACTTACTTTTCTTTTATAAAGTTGTAAAAAATCCTTTACTCTTTGTTGAAAATTGGGATGCAAGTCGTGCATCACACCGCCGGGCACCATATAGTTCATGGTCAATCGGGCTCCACAGGTTTCTTCCATTATATCATTGATACTTTCCCTTTCTCTGAATGCATGAAAGAATGGTGTAAAGGCGCCGATGTCCATGGCCATAGCACCCCACCACAGCTCATGACTGGCAATGCGGGTAAGCTCATCCATCAGCACCCTAATAACCTGTGCACGGGGCGGCACTTCTACCTGCAATCCTTTCTCCACACACAAGGCACAAGCATGGTTGTTAATATGAGCTGACAGATAATCCATCCGGCTCGTTACATATATAAACTGGCGATAACTCAGGCTCTCGCACATTTTCTCAATAGAGCGATGAATATAACCCAGGTGCGGCTCCACTTTTTTAATAGTCTCACCACTCAATGTAATAACCAAGTGCAGTACACCATGTGTAGCCGGATGCTGCGGACCTACATTAATCACCATATCACCTCCATCTGGCCCGGCCAATTGTGCAGTACTATCATTTAATATTTGAGTCTCTCTATACATCGTAAATATTAAACATTGAACAAAAAATGATGAATGACGAAGTAGTATTCACGATTCTTTTATCATTTTTTATTTCATATTCGTTACTAAAATTTAATACCATTTCAATCCAACTACTCAACATATCTTCCCTCACAGCTTTATCATATTCACCGGGTCTTCAAAATCTTTTCTCATCGGATTCTTTCCTTCCCATCCGTCGGGCAAAATCAATAACCGTAAATCCGGATGATTCAAAAAGTTTACGCCAAACATTTCATACACTTCTCTCTCATGAAATATTGCCGTTTTCCAAAAATGCGATACGGTTTCAATTTCCGGCTTGGTGTTTTCCAGTTTTACTTTTATTACCAATGGGCAACGGTGCGTGGTGGAAGTAAGATGATATACCATGGTGAGATGGGTTTTCCAATCTACACAGGTAAGGCAAAACAAATAATTCATGCTTAGCAAATCATCACGATACAATAATTGCATGGAAGTTGAAAAATCTTGCGGCGAAAGTTGAATGGTAATCCACTCGGTACCTTCTTCAAAAGTTGCCGCCGGCAATAGCTCAGCCAATTTTATTTTCAATACATCATTTGTCATTTCACTGAGCCTGTTTTATTTGTTCACGAGTGAGGCCTGCTTTTATTTTTTCTTGTAAAGTAATTAATGCATGAAGCAATGCTTCCGGTCGAGGCGGACAACCGGCTACATACACATCTACAGGAATTACATGATCGGCACCTTTTACCACCGAATAAGTATTATAAAAAAACGGTCCGCCGCTGATAGCGCAGGCACCCATGGCAATTACATATTTCGGGTCGGCCATTTGGTCGTACAGTCTTTTGAGTACCGGAGCCATTTTATTTACAATCGTTCCGGCAATGATGATAACATCAGCCTGTCGAGGTGTGGCTCTTGCCACTTCAAATCCAAAACGGGAAAAATCGTATTTGGCCGATGCGGTCGACATCATTTCAATACCACAGCAGCTGGTAGCAAAGGTGAGTGGCCACAGCGAATTGGCTCTCGACCAGTTGATCAGCTCATCCAACTTACTAAGCACAACATCTCCCCCTCCCATATTATGTACTTCGCCGGGAAAAGTATCCTTGAAATGCTCCGGTTTTTGAGGGAGTATCAGTCCGTCTTCTTCCAAAGTTCTTTCTCCGCTCATTAAAAAATTTCAATTTTATTTTTAAAAAATAATTCCATTTCAAAATTGGTTTACTGCCATTTCAAAGCACCTTTTTTATGTGCATACAACAGACCCATAAATAGGATGAAAAAGAAAACTACAATTTCTATCAATGCTATCCAACCCATGCTTTTTGCAACCACCGCCCAAGGATAAAGGAAAACCAACTCTACATCAAAAATTAAAAATATCAATGCAAAAAGATAGTAACCCACATTCAGCTGCACCCAGGTTTTTCCCTTTGTGGGTATGCCACATTCATAAGGTTCACCTTTTTGTTTATTAGTAGATGCTTTTAATACAAATTTGGAAATTAAAATGGCAATGCCTGAGAAGGCAATGGCAGCAATAATAAGTACAATGAGTGAGGATGCACCCATAAAAATTGGTTTGGACGAATATATGAAAGGAAATGATTAAAGAAACATTTATTGCAGGATAATTGCTGACAGTTGTGAATAGCTAAATCAAATAAATATTTCTATTTTTCTGCCGTGGATCCGTTACTACTTTTTTGTATTTGATGTCTCACCCCGGTTTTGTAACATGACTATGGGATCGGTGTTGTTTAATATCTGGGCTAACCACAATGTTTTTTCTTAGTGCATATAATAAAGACAAGTAAGATAGATGTTTTTGTAAAAGCCTAAGGTTGGTTGCCAATACATTTATACATGCAGATGGTCGGGCATGGGAAGAGTTGGTGCGGATGTAATGTTGGATGGGAAAATTTGGGAGATGGTGGGTGAGACAAATAAGAATATTAAGATTGATTTACATGCTCTCATAATTAACACAAATGAAACCAATAAAACTCACGACATTATTAGCTCAAAACGTTCAATAAATATTTTTCAATTTCGCAAAATTGGTTCCATTTTTGGCCACATCCTTTTAGCTTCATCCATGATATGTGAATTTTTACTTTGTTTAGGATATTATAATGAACAAAAGCAGACCCCTTTTACATATCAACCAAACGGCAAAGTTCTTTTAGGAAAATATGGTGATGAAATAATTTATGGCACAGTAAACAATGGAAAGGTAACAACAGTATTAGTAGAACATAATATCTCAAAAATTGACACACTACAAATTATTAAACTCAAATAATACTAAGTTCACCCTGAGCAGCACATAAAACCAGTTAAATTTCACTCCTACCAATTGTCCAATTTCATTATTGAATCCAAATAATTCATCACACCAGCCCAGTGTTCTGTCTATGTACTCGATGTTATTTCATTTCTACCCGTACAACTCCAAATGTATCGTCTTCTTATCGTAACCCATATCCAGAATTTTTTGTCGGGCTTCATCTACCATATTCTTCCAGCCGCAGAGATAAAACTGTGCATCCGGTTTTTCTTTACATATTGCCTCATAAATAGCATGCACATATCCGGTGTGGCCTTCCCATTGCTGGCGAGATAAAGTGGGCAGAAAATAAAAATCTTTGAGTGTATGCTGCAGCTCCTTCATCTCTTCGTAGTAGAGTAAATCTTTTTGCTCACGGGTGCCGAATACCAAGTAAATGTTTTTATGCGGAATTTGACGGTTGCTTATATAATGCAACATACTGCGAAAAGGCGCAATGCCCGTGCCGGTGCATATCAATATCAAGTCTTTATTCAATTCCTCAGGTAATACAAATACACCCAGCGGCCCACGAAATTTTAGTTCGGTACCCACTTGCACTTCATTAAAAATATACTGCGTGCCGGCTCCGGTTTTATTGAGCACAATCAGCAATTCAAATACATTTGATCCATCGGGCCAAGATGCTATGGAATAACTACGGTAACGGCGTGTGGGTCTTGTATCAATCGGCAGGTCAAGCGTTACAAACTGACCGGGTTTAAAATCAAAAGAAGTTGCCCCCTGCACTTCCACCCAAAAACGATGTGTGTTGGTTGTTTCTGTTTCTATGAGAATTACTTTTCCGGTAAGCCAGGGTAGTAATGCCATGCAAATGATTTAAGTGCAAATTACAAGTGTACTTACATAATTTGTTTATGTATTGAGGAAAATAATTTACATGCCCTCCAAAGGCTCCAGCACGGTCAGTTTTTTTAATGCAGCAAAATATCTTTTGCCATTCCACCAGTAAGCAAAAATCAATTCATGATCAATCATCTGCTTTTTTACCTTAGCCGTTGGCACTATCGCCTGTTTCAATGTATCGCCCAAGATAATTTCATAAACTTGTTTTGAAGTGGCAGGTACCAAAGTTTTTTTGCTGGGATACTCGGTTATAAAAGGTGTTTTGATAATATTTTTTGCCGCTACGGTATCCCATTTTCCACCTACCCACACTGCCGATGGTGTGATTTGCATCGCTGTATCTACTTCCACATATATCAAATAGTTGGTAATCACGGCAGGATGCTTTATGAAGTCATCTGCATTTTCACCCACTACATCCCTTGTTGGAATAGTGCCGGGTGTAAACTGCTGCGAGTAGGCATGTATAATAATTTTGGGCTGAGCACAAGCTATCAATGCACTAGTAAAGCTTATAACCAAAAAACTCCATTTCATTTTATAAAAAATTGTATCCATTTGTAGATGCTGATGCGATCTTTTTAATTCAAAATAAATTCATAAAACTTCAGACAAGCCGTAATAAGATAAAATTACATGATTCACGTCTAATCCATTTTATCTTTCTTGTTATCTTTGCGCCCTTCATGGGTGCTCAGGATTTGTTGCAATTGTATCAAAACACCCCCCGCCTGTTTCAACTGGCGGACAGGCTTTCTATTGCCGCTGCTGAAACAAACCATCAAACCGAAAAAATTCATTTAGAAAATCTGAACGGAAGCGCTACACAATTTGTAGTGGCTGCTACTTTTTTACATCCTGCCTGTGCAGGGCTCAACCATGTTATTATTCTCAACAACGCCGAGGAAGCCGCATATTTTCACAACTCATTGGAAGACCTTACAGATGCACTGGACCTTTTTTATTTTCCCTCCTCTTTTAAAAACCGGAAAAACTTTGAACTGCTGAATGCATCGCATGTAATGCTGCGTACCGAAGCATTGACCAAAATAGCGAGTGGTGGTAATAAAAAAATTTTGGTAACTTATCCTGAAGCCATTTTTGAAAAATCGGTATTGCCTACTGCACTTTCATCATCCATCATTCATATTAAAACGGCCGACACATTAGATATTGGAGCACTTTTATTGAAGCTGTCCGACTATGGTTTTGAACGAACCGATTTTGTTTATCAGCCCGGTCAGTTTGCGATACGTGGCGGCATCTTGGATATTTATTCTTTCGGAAATGAAAAACCTTATCGGGTTGAGCTTTTTGGAAATGAAGTGGATTCCATTCGCATTATAGATCCCGAAACACAATTGAGCGAAAGAAAACTTTTACAAGTTAGCATTATACCCAATGTAGAAACACAGTTTCAAAACGAAGAACGGGTTTCTCTTTTTGATTTTTTGCCCGCAAATACCATCTACTGGATTCAGGATTACGAATTGTGTAAAGATCATCTGGCAGATGAAGCAGAAAATCTAGATGCTTTCTTACAATATTATCAGGAAAAAATTAGTGCAGCAGCACAGCCGGAAATTCATAAACATCAAAAGCAAAGACTACCCACCGTTTCTGAATTTGACGAATCCAACAGCAAAAAAACTGTTGATAAAAAAGATTTCATTACCGCCGGCGAGTTTGTTGATAAAACAAGCAACAGACATCTGGTAAATTTTGGTAATGCATCGGCCGCATCATCTGTTTCTTTTAGTATTCAATTCAACACAAAGGAGCAACCGGCATTCAACCGTCAGTTTGATTTATTGATTCGTGATTTAAAAAGCAGCGAAAGCAAGGGCTATGCTATTTACATTTTTGCCGAGAATCCACGCCAGTTGGAAAGGCTGCAAAGTATTTTTGATGATTTAAATGCAGACATTGTTTTCAACCCGGTTTCCGTATCTATTCATGAAGGTTTTATTGATGATGATTTGAAAATCGTTTGCTATACCGATCATCAGATTTTTCAACGATATCATAAATACAAAGTAAAGCAGGCATACAATAAAAATAAAGCATTAACCCTGCGTACGCTGCGTGAACTGCAACCCGGAGATTTTGTTACGCATATCGACCACGGCGTAGGCGTTTTCAGCGGTTTGCAAAAAATAGAAGTAAACGGCAGAATGCAGGAGGCCGTACGATTGATTTATAAAGACACCGATATTTTATACGTCAACATCAACAGCCTGCACAAGATTGCAAAATTTACAGGCAAAGACGGCACCGTTCCAAAAATAAATAAACTGGGCAGCGATGTATGGAACAAACTAAAAGATAAAACCAAGGCCAAGGTTAAAGAAATTGCATTTGACCTGATAAAACTTTATGCCAAGCGAAAAGCTCAACAGGGATTTGCACATACGCCTGATACGTATATGCAAACGGAGCTGGAAGCATCATTTATTTATGAAGACACACCGGATCAAGGGAAAGCATCGGCTGATGTAAAGAAGGATATGGAATCCACCTCACCCATGGACAGATTAGTTTGTGGTGATGTAGGTTTTGGCAAAACAGAAATTGCCATTCGTGCTGCATTCAAAACCTGTACCGATGGGAAACAGGCAGCTGTATTGGTGCCCACAACAATTCTGGCATTTCAACATTATAAAACTTTCAGCGGGCGATTGAAAGATTTTCCGGTTACGGTTGATTATGTAAACCGATTTAAATCTACCAAAGAGAAAAAAGAAACATATCAAAAACTTGAAGAAGGAAAAATTGACATCATCATTGGCACACATGCATTGCTGGGCAAAGATGTAAAGTTTAAAAACCTGGGATTGCTGGTTGTGGATGAAGAGCAAAAATTTGGCGTAGCACATAAAGAAAAAATAAAAACATTAAGAACGGCTGTTGACTGTCTTACACTTACCGCTACACCCATTCCCCGAACCTTGCAGTTTTCATTGATGGGAGCGAGAGACCTGAGCATCATCAACACACCACCGCCCAACCGGCAACCCATACAAACAGAAGTGCAGGTGTATAATGAAGACCTGATACGTGAAGCCATTTATTTTGAAACAGAAAGAGGCGGTCAGGTGTTTTTTATATACAACCGCATTGCAGGCCTTGCCGAAATGGCTACTATTATTCAGGCGCTTTGCCCCGACCTGAGCATCGGCTATGCACACGGACAAATGGAAGGTCATGTATTAGAAGAAAGAATTTTTGATTTTATTGAACGCAAATACGATGTACTCATTTGTACCAATATTGTAGAAAGCGGTGTGGATATTCCCAACGTCAATACCATCATCGTTAACAATGCACACCAGTTTGGATTGAGCGATTTGCATCAACTAAGAGGTCGTGTGGGCAGAAGCAACAAAAAAGCATTCTGCTATTTATTAGCACCACCCATGAGCACCCTGCCCGACGATTCAAGAAAAAGATTGCAAACATTGGAGCAGCACAGCGATTTGGGCAGCGGTTTTCAGATTGCCATGCGTGACCTGGACATACGAGGTGCCGGAAATTTATTGGGCGGCGAACAAAGTGGTTTTATGGCTGATATTGGGTTTGAAATGTATCAGAAAATTTTGGATGAAGCCATTCGTGAATTAAAGAGAAGCGATTTTAAAGATTTGTTCAAAGAAGAAATTGCAAAGCAGGATGATTTTGTTCAAGATTGTACAATTGATACGGATCTGGAAATTTTGATACCGGATGATTATGTAGAAAGCATTACCGAAAGACTTTCGCTTTATCAAAGATTAGACAATTGCGAAACGGAGGAAGAACTGGAATTGATGAAAACAGAAATGGCAGATCGTTTTGGTCCTATTCCTTCACCTGTTTCCGATTTATTCATTACGGTTCGTTGTCGCAAGCTGGCTGTCGATCTGGGTTTTGAAAAAATGAGTTTGAAAGACAATACACTCCGCTGTTTCTTCATCAACCGGCCTGATTCTCCTTACTACGAATCCGCACTCTTTGATAAAATCATTCGTTTTCTGCAAACAGAAACGAACAAAGCAAAGCTCAAACAAACAGGAAGGCTTTTTATGCTCATTGGAGAAAATATGAAAACGATGAGCGAAGTATATCAGTTTTTGAATCAAATGCATCAATTTACTAAGGCTTCCGCAAAATAAATATGCAGGGGCATTGTTTTCTAAGTATATCCGCTGGACATTTTCATTTTTTTATTCTAATTTTATTATTCAAACCATGCTATGAGGCTCAATCCAATTCCCCTGATAACTTTGTTATTGCTGATAACTGTTACGGCAGCAGCACAACCCGATAGCCGATTTCAAATTCAATTAAGAAGCGGCAATTTTATTCCTGTAAAAAATATTGACCCGGCCAGTATTCAAGCATTTAATCAAACCGTGGCCAAAACTGCCGGAAAGTCATTTGTAATTATTCAATTTGAGGAGCTGCCCTCTGTTACCATCAAAGAACAACTGAAAGCAAATGGCATTGAACTATTGGAATATATACCCAACAATGCTTTTACAGCTACTATCAGCGGTCAACCGGATGCAAATGAAATATTGCAGTCAAAAGCCCGAGCATTGATAGTACCACAGCCCGAGCAAAAAATGCAGCCTGAATTATCAAGAGGAATTTTTCCCAACTGGGCTTTAAAAAATAATAATCAGATTGAGCTTTGGATTAGTTTTCCGTCTTCCTTCAACTTTGAAACGGTACAACAGGAATTATATCGCAAAGGATTTCAAATTACTTCTACGCTTAATAAAAACTATCGTATTCTTGAATTAATAGTTGCTACCGATAGATTAACAGAACTGGCAGCTATGCCATGTATAGATTATGTACAAGCTGCACCTGCACCGGTAAAAGAGTTTAATACCAACAGCATGGCAGCTTCAAAAGCCAATATGCTGAAAGCAAGTATTGCAAATGGCGGACTGGGTCTTACAGGGCAGGGTGTAGTAGTAGGTGTAGGTGATAATGGTGATATACAAACACATTTGGATTTTACAGGTCGCATCATCAATAGAGCCGGCGATATACCCAGGGCACATGCTACGCATGTGGCAGGTACCGTGGGTGGTGCAGGTATTATCAATGAATTGCATGAAGGCTATGCACCAAAGTCAACGATACTAAGCCAGTTGTTTAATAATATTATTACCAAAGCACCAACTTATGTACAAGATAATGGCATGGTAATAGGCAGTCATTCTTATGGATTGGTAGCAGATGATTGTGCCTTCAATGGTATTTATGATTTAAATGCCAGAATACTCGATCAACAGGCAATTGATTTACCCGAGCTGCAACATGTATTTGCTGCCGGAAATGATGGCTTTAGAACTTGCAGTCCTTTCCCATCCGGTTTTAGAACCGTGATGGGTGGTTTTCAATGTGCAAAAAATATTATTACCGTTGGTGCTACCGATTATAAAAGAGATTGGGCAACCTTTTCTTCCAAAGGCCCGGTAAGAGATGGAAGAGTGAAACCGGAAATCATGTCGCAGGGCGAAAGAGTAGCTTCAACCTGGTCAAATAATCAATATAGTTTCAACAACGGCACTAGTATGGCAGCACCGGGTGTTTCAGGTGGATTGGCTTTGTTGATAGAAAGATATCGCACTACACATGGAAATGCAAATCCAAAAAACGGATTATTGAAAGCATTGCTTTGTAATGGCGCATCAGACCGTGGCAACGCAGGCCCCGATTTTACTTATGGTTTTGGAAGTATGAACCTGGTACGTTCGCTGGCTATGATGGAAGCGAATCATTATTTTACAAACACAGTTGCACAAAATATTACCAATACACACACCATTTCTGTTCCGGCCAATACTGCACAATTAAAAGTGTTGCTGTACTGGAACGATCCTGCTGCATCAGTAATGGCTGCACACACTTTAGTAAATAATCTAAACCTAAGTGTAACCGGCCCGGGTGGCACAGTACTGCCTTATGTGCTAGATACTTTGTCGTCCAATGTTAACAATGCGGCTACAGCCACCGGCAATGATGCCATTAATAATATTGAACAAGTTGTCATCAATAATCCCGCTGCCGGCAGTTATGATTTAAAAGCTAACGGTGCTGCCATTGCCGCAGGCCCTTCACAAGGCTACTTTCTGGTTTATGATGCCATTCCCCAAAGTTTGGTACTTACGAATCCTGTGGGTGGCGAACACTTAATTCCATCGGTACCTAATGTGGACAGTTTTATTGTAAACTGGGAATCGTATAGTGATGAAACCAATACTTTTACTTTGGAATTTTCAAGTAATAACGGTGGCAGCTGGACTACTTTAAGTAATAATTTGCCAGCCGCAATAAGGCATTATGCATGGACGGTGCCCAATACACCCACCGATGTAGCCAAATTGAGATTGACAAAAAATACAACCGGATTTTCACAAACCAGTAATGCTTTTGTAATAACGGAGCTTCCTGTTGTTACATTGTCTGCAGTACAATGCGAAGGTTATATCAGCATCAATTGGAATGCGGTTCCCGCTGCTACGGATTATGAAGTCATGCGATTGATAGGAAATGAAATGGTTTCCGTAGCCACAACCACCAGTCTTAGTTACAATTTTAGCGGATTATCAAAAGATTCTGTTTACTGGGTAACCGTAAGAGCCAGAATAAACGGGCACCCGGGCCGAAGGGCAATTGCGATTTCCAGACAGCCCAATACAGGAACCTGCGCAGGAAGTATTTCTGACAATGATTTGAAACTTGACACCATTATTTCGCCCATTACATCCGGCAGAATTTTTACATCTACTGCTTTGGGCAATAATGTACCCATCACCATTCGCATCAAAAATCTGGATGATATTGCATCTTCCGGAAATATCAATGTCTCCTACTCTATCAATGGAGGGCCGGCCATTAATGAAGTCATCACAGCACCCACAGCAAATATTCCCGCCCTTAATCATTTGGATTATACCTTTGCAACCAACGCCAATCTCTCGGCCGTTGGCTCCTATACCATTTTGGCTACAGCCACTAAAGCGGGTGATGCCGTAACCATAAACAACAGTTTTCAAAACGTTTACAAACAATTAGACAACCAGCCCATTACCAATGCGCAGTTGCCCTGGATAGATAACTTAGAATCCACACCCGGTCAAACAGTTACCGAAAATCAAATGGGTCTTACCGGCAACGACAGGTATGATTTTTTAAAAAGCTCAACGGATGGGCGTTTGCGTAGTTATATCAATTCAGGCATCGCTTATTCAGGCAGCAAGGCCATTACGTTGGATGTAAGCAAATACATCAGTGGCGGCAATATCAATTCGCTAACGGCTACATTTAACCTGAGTGCTTTTAATATTGCCAGCGATGATATTCGCATTGACTTTAGATACAAAAATCACAACCAGCAACCAAATTCCGCAAATCAGTTGTGGATTAGAGGCAGCGATATGAGCAGTTGGATTCCTGTTTATGATTTATATGCTAATCAAAACCCTGCTGATGGCAGTTACAAACTTTCTTCCAGTATTGAATTGGCAGATTCATTAGCTGTATATGGACAGGCTTTCAGCAGCAGTACACAAGCTCGCTGGGGCCAATGGGGCCAATATATGACTGCTGATAACGAGGGCGGTGCCGGCTATAGTTTTGATGATATCAAAATCTATCGTGCAGTGGATGATGTACAGGCCTTAGGGCTGGATACGCCGGTTGTAGTTGCCTGTGGCCTCAATAATGCAGTGCCTGTAAAACTCAAGGTTCGAAATTCAAAACGATCAGCCATCAATAATATTCCTGTAGTGCTAAGAGTTGACGGAAATATTATTGCTAATGAAACCATTACTTTCATAGCAGCCAATAGCTCGATACAATATACATTTACAGCAACAGCCAACCTGTCTGCCCCAGGCAATCATCTGGTAGAAGCTTGGGTTGATTATGCTACCGACAATGTAAGACAAAACGATACTGCAAAGGTGAATGCGTATCACCTTCCGCTTATTGCTTCTTTTCCATATTTAGAAAATTTTGAAACAAACAATGGCTATTGGTATGCCGGCGGCAATTTGAGTACTTGGAACTATGGCACACCCAACAGTGCCAAAATCACCAGAGCAGCAAGTGGAAATAAAGTCTGGAAAACCAACCTGAATGGTTATTACACCGAAAATGAAAATTCATATCTCTATTCACCCTGTTTCAACTTAAGTAGCATGAGTAACCCTACCCTCAGCTTCAGCCTTGCATTAGATGTTGAAGATTGCGGTGCCACCTATTGCGATGGTGCCTGGGTAGAATATTCCAATGATGGCGGAACTACCTGGAACAAATTAGGAACACAGGGCTCAGGTACCAACTGGTATAATAAAAATTATTCCGGCAATCAGTTATGGAGTCAGCAGGACTATACACGCTGGCATGTGGCCACTTCAGCATTACCTACTACCAACAACAGCAACATTCGTTTTCGTTTTGTTATCAGTTCAGATCCGGGCGTTACAAAAGAAGGTATTGCCATTGACGATGTTCATGTGTACGACGATGTCAATGGTATTTATGATATTACAGGCTCCAGTCCGGTTGTTAATCAAAATGTAAGCGGCACAAGCTGGATACATTTTATAGAACCCGTTTCAGGCAAAATAATTGCTTCTATCAATCCCAACAATCAGAATATGGGAAGCACCGATGTACAATCCTATATTTACGCCGGACCGGTGCGAGTCAATGGAGATCAATATTATCATAACAGAAATATTACTATGAAACCCGCCAACAAAGCATTAGCCGATTCGGCAACCGTTCGCTTTTATTTTACCGATGCCGAAACAGAAGCTTTAATTAATGCAAGCGGTTGTAGTAATTGTTACAAACCGGCAATGGCCTACGAACTGGGAGTAACCAAATACAGCGACCCCACTGATGTTTCAAAAGAAAATGGAACGCTAAGTGATAATACACCGGGCAATTATCTCTTCATCAATAATGGAAAAATAAAATTTACGCCATTTGATAAAGGTTATTATGCCGAATTTAAGGTGAAAAACTTTTCTGAGTTTTGGCTCAACAATGGTGGCTTTGATAACAACTCTGCATTACCTGTACAGCTAATAAACTTTTTGGTTACAAAGACTAATAATAATGATGTACTGGCCAAATGGACTGTTGAAAATGAATCAAACCTGCATCACTATGAAATTGAAGTAGCCAAAGGCAATTCAAATTATCAGCTCAATCAGTTTGTCAAGCTGGGTGAAGTAGCAGCCGCAAACTCAGGTGCAGGAATAAGGCATTATTCTTTTTCTGATTTGGAAAGCAATAAATCGGGAGTGCATTATTATAGATTAAAAATGGTGGACAATGATGGCAGGTACAGCTATTCCAATATCAGACCCTTAGTATTCTCCAACGAAATAAAATGGCAGGCATATCCCAATCCTACAAACGGAATGGTGACACTTACTTATCAGTCCAATGCAGGCGAAAAGGTGCAGTTACGCATATTTGAAGCCGGTGGCAAACAAGTACAACAGCAACAATTGCCGGCAACAGGATTTATACAACAAGCTACCGTACAGCTTCCGGCTGCCGG
>WBZL01001992.1_pt1 | contig 20416 bp, 16 predicted proteins | sample 5204291 | NCBI WGS metagenome assembly WBZL01 (sample SAMN12344345, study PRJNA552823) | activated sludge metagenome | biome: Activated sludge suspended growth; feature: Nitrification reactor; material: Wastewater; isolation source: activated sludge from nitrification reactor of wastewater...
TCTGGTTCATGACACGGATCATGCCCCGCGCGGACCGCTCCCGCCTGAGTAATGACTGCCCGGTGCTCGCGTGCCATTACTCACCGGGCCCGCGGAGCGGCAGAATGGGTGCGTGCAGCGGGACACGTGGCCCCTCGTCGGGCGAGACGACCTCCTCGAGGAGGTGCGGCGTCACCTCGCCGATCCGGCGTGCCACGGAGTGTTCCTCGTGGGCGGCCCCGGCGTCGGCACCACGCGTGTGCTCGACGAGGTGTGTCGCGAGGCGCGCACCGCCGATCGGCTCGTGGGCAGGGTGGTGGGCACCCAGGCCCATCGCTCCACCCCGTTCGGGGCGCTCACCCACACCCTGCCGCCCGACACTCCGCTGGAGACGGTGGCCATCTACCAACGCATCAGCGCCCAGGTCGGCGCATCGAGCCGGCCCGGCGAGCGTGCCGTCGCCGGCGTCGACGACATCCGCTGGCTGGACGACGCCAGCCTGGGTCTGCTGACCGAACTTCTGGTGGGCGGTGTCACCACCGTGGTCGCGACGGTGCACGACCATGCCCAGCTTCCCGCGGCCCTCGTCACCATCGAGCGCAGCTGCGCGATCCGCAGGGTAGAGGTGCCACCGCTCGATCGCGAGGACACCGCGGACCTCGTGTACTCGGTCATGGACGGAGCGGTGGACGGGAGCACCGTGCTGCGACTGGTGGAGGAGTCGCAGGGGTACCCGCTCTTCCTCGCCGAGCTGCTGGAGGGCAGCCAGGCGACCGGCGCGCTCACGAAGGTGTTGGGTACCTGGACCCTCGACGGCCCGCCCACCGTCACCGCTCGTCTCGGTGGGCTGGTGGCGGCGCGCATCGACGCCACCGGTGCCGATGGCAAGACGCTGGTGGAGTTGCTCGCCCATGCCGGATCGGTGTCGGTGTCCGCGCTCGGGCGCGTCGGCCTGCTCGCCGCAGCTGTGGAACTGGAAGAGGCGCGCTTGGTGGTGTCGTCGCCCGGCGCGCACCCGACGGTGTCGTTGGCCCAGCCGCTGACCGCCACGATGGTGCGCGGCCGCACCTCGCCGCTGCGCCGGCGCACCCTGTTGCCGCGTCTGGTCGACCTCGTCGCCGACCCGGATCGGCCGCCCGAGGGTGAAGATCTCGTGCGGCTCACGCTCTGGCGGCTGGAGGGCGGGATGCCCGTCGACGATGCGCAGCTCGCCGCCGCGGCGCTTGCTGCGAGGGCATTGCACGAACTCGACACGACAGTGGAACTGGCCACCATCGCCGCCGACCGCTGCCCGACGTTCGACGTGCTGCTCGTGCTCGCCGAAACGCTGCACGATCTGTGCCGGTTCGACGAGGCGGAGGAGGCGATGCGCCGCGCCGACGAGTTCGTCAACGACGACATCTCGCGGCTGCGGCTGGCTGTCGTGCGCCACCGTGAGCTGCTGTGGGGCCGTCACGATCCAGAAGCGTCGGTTGCCGTCCTGCAGGACGCGATCGATCAGCTGCTGTTGCCGCTGGCCCGCGACCTGGGGCGCGTGGCCTGCGCGAACTCGCTCGTGCTCTCGGGTGGGGTGGCCCGCGTGCCGGCGATCATCGACTCGCTGGAGGGCGACGACGAGCTGGTGAAGGCCGCAGCTTTCTACTCGCGAACGATGGTGGAGCTGAATGCGGGACGCATCGAGGAGGCGGTCGCCATCGCCCGCGAGGGCCTGGCCCGCCGGAGCGCGCTTCCCGCCACCGCGCCGATCGGGCACCCCCTGCTGTCGTCGCTGGTGCTCGGGTTGTCGCTGGCCGACGCCGGGTACTTCGACGAGGCCGAGGAGGTATTGGCTCCGGCGTACACCGAAGCAGCGGAGCAGCGGCTCACGCAGGCGCAGGTGTGGGTGGCGATGACGCGCGGCCGCTGTCACATGTACCGCGGCGACCTCACCGAGAGTCGCCTGTGGTTCATGGAGGTCAGATCGCTCTCCGCGCGGGCGCGGTTCGAGCAGGGATTGCGCGTCGGGCTGAGCGGGATCGTGATCCTCTCCGCCCAACTCGGCGACCTCGACACGGCCCGTGAGGCCGAGGTGGCGCTCCGCGAACTCCCTGCGGATGGCGGAATGCGTCACCCTATGCGCCACCTCGCGCACGCCTGGGTGGCCGTTGCCGAGCGGCGCGACAACGATGCGACGGCCGCGTTGGAGGTGGGCCTCGCCGAGGCCCGTGCACGCGCCGAGTGGGGCACGGTCACGGAGTTCTTGTACGAGGGCGCGAGGATGGGCCGGGCGCGTGCGGTGGCCGTGGAGATGCGTGAGTTGCCGGCGACGGGGCCGTTGAGCGTGGCCCGCAGCCTGTTCGTGAAGGGTGCTGCTGCCGCCGATGCCTCTGCCCTGGCTGCCGCCGAGCGGGCCTTCGCCCACCTCGGTGCCTGGGTGTCGGCCGCGGAATCGGCCGCGGAGTTGGGGCGCGTCCTCCACGCGGCGGGCCGCCCCCGCGACGCGCAAGGCGCCGCTCATCGGGCCACCCAGTACCTGGTCGACCTCGGGCCCGTGCACACGCCGATGCTGGTCGATGCCCCTGGCGCGCGGGAGTTGTCGCCACGTGAACGCGAGATCGCCGAACTCGCCGTCGATGGCCTGCCGAGCAAGCTGATCGCACAACGGCTGGGGCTGTCGGTGCGCACGGTCAGCAATCACCTGCAGAACGCGTACCTGAAGCTGGGCATCTCCGGCCGTGAAGATCTCGCCGAGGCGCTCGCCGTCGGCGACTGAGCCCGTTGCGGGCTGCTGAGTAGGCAGCGAGGCCCCCTGGGCAATCACTACTCATGAGGCGGCGGCCGTCCGGCCGCAGGATCGAGCCATGCGCTTTCGGCCTGCTCTGCTCACCCTTGCCCTGTTGCTCACCGGTCTCGTCATCGCGCCCGTCGCGCGGGTCGAGGCCGCGCCGATTCCCCTCGCCGGTATCACCCAGCTCGAGTCCGGCCCGTTCGCCACCTGCGCCGTCTTCGGCTCGGGTGCCGTCACCTGTTGGGGCGCGGGCTACGGCGGCGAGCTGGGCAACGGGTCCACGGCGAACAAGGCCGTGCCGACAACGGTGAGTGGCATTGCGAACGCCACCAAGGTGGCGGTCGGCACCGGGTTCGCCTGCGCGTTGCTCGGCGATGCCACCGTCAAATGCTGGGGTACCAACGACTGGGGCAGCCTCGGCAACGGCACGACGGCCACATCGCTGACCCCCGTAGCCGTCAGCGGGCTGGCGAACGTGATCGATCTCGACGTCGGTTCCGAGCACGCCTGTGCCGTCATCAGCGGCGGCAGTGTGAAGTGTTGGGGGTCGAACACGTCGGGCCAGCTCGCCCAGGCGGTGGACTCCGACGCCCATCCGACACCCGCTACGGTGGCCGCCCTCACGTCGGTGGTGCAGATCTCACTCGGTTACGCGCACTCCTGCGCACGGCGCAGCGATGGCACGATGCGCTGCTGGGGTGCGGACGGCTCTGGCCAGGTGGGCATCGGCCAGTACGGCAACCCGATCACGACCCCCACGGCTCCCACCCCGGCTCTGGCGAACGTGATCGAGATCGCCACCGGATCCGCGCACACGTGTGCGATCATCCAGCCGGGCGCCGGCCGGCAGGTGTGGTGTTGGGGCAGCAACAGCTACATGCAGCTCGGCAATGTCAACGCCGCCAACTCGCCCCAGCAGATCTCCACCTCGATCACGGCGCCGGCGCACCTGACCGCTGCGATCTACAACACCTGTGTGACCACCGACTCGCTGGCTGCGTACTGCTGGGGCGACAACGCGTTTCGCCAACTCGGCAACAACTCGAACGTGGCCACTTCTGCGCCGGCCGTCCAAGTGGCAGGCCTGGCGAGCGGTGCGCTCGACATCGCAGTCGGCGAGCGCTTCGCCTGCGCACTGCTGGACACGACCCAGGTCAACTGCTGGGGTGGCGGAGGAAGCGGGCGCCTGGGCAACGCCGACGACCATGACGCGGCCGTGCCGGTCGTGGTGGCCAACCCGCTGGCGGAGTATGTGGCCCTCGCGCCGGCGCGGATTCTCGACACGCGGCCCGGCTCCACCACGGTCGACGGAGTCGGCCAAGGCGGCGGGCTGGTTGCCGGCGGCGCCACGCTGGCAGTGCTCGTGCGCGGTCGAGCGGGCGTGAGCAACACCACCACTGCCGCCGCGCTCACCCTGACGGTGGTCAATGCGGGCGGCCCCGGCTACGTCACGGTGTGGCCGTGCGACAAGAGCAAGCCCACGGCCTCGACCGTGAACATGGCGGATGCGAACGCGCGGGCGAACATGGTGATCGCGAGAGTGGCCACCTCGGGTCCGCAGACCGGGATGGTGTGCTTGTCGCCATCGGTGTCGGCACACCTGATCCTCGACGTCGCCGGCTACTTCCGAGCCGGCAGTTCGTTCGCTGCCCTCAACCCGGCGCGTCTGGTCGACACGCGATCCATCGGGGTCACCGTCGACGGGCTCAACCAGGCGGGTGGTCTGCTTGCGGCGGACACCACCTACTTCTACACGGTCGCCGGCCGCGGCAACGTGAGCGCATCGGCCAAGAGTGCCGCCCTCAACGTCACGATCACCCAGCCCGTAGGTGCCGGCTTCCTGAAGGTGTGGCCGTGTGGCGGTGTACCGACGGTCTCCAACCTCAACTTCTTCACCGATCAGACACTGGCCAACATGGTCATTGCCGGACTCGATGCCTCCGGGCACGTCTGTGTGCGGTCGTCGGTGGCAACCCATCTGGTGGTCGATGTGATCGGCTCGTTCGATTCGGCGACGATGTTGCACTCACCGGGCCCGTATCGGATCGCGGACTCCCGGCCCGACGGTGAAACCTTCGACAACTCGCACGAGGCGCAGGGCGTGATCGCCGCCGGGGCGGTGAGGGTCGTGCGTGTCGTCGGCCGCCAGCCACCGACGACCTCGGTCGGTGAGACGGTGGTGATCAACGTGGTGTCGGTCGGGGCGGCGTCACCCGGCTTCCTCACGGTGTATCCCTGCGGCACCACCCGGCCGACTGCCTCGAACGTCAACATGACCGTCGCCGGCGGTGTGAGTTCGAACCTGGCGATGGTGAAGGTGGGCGATACCAACTCCGTGTGCGTCTACAGCAGCACCACCACCCACCTGGTGGTGGACTTCTTCGGTTGGTACTACAGCTGAGCGGCCGGCGGGATGGGCCGCATTCGGCACGACTCAGGTCTGGTTGTCGGCGGCGATGGTGGCCGGATCAATGCCGGCCGCCTTCGCCTCGGCGAACCGGCGCGCCTGACTGATCCAGTCCTCGCGCTCGACGCGTGCATCCTGGGCGTCGGGCATGATGTCCTGGATCTGCTGCACGGTCAACGCCGCCAGCTGCTCGAATGTCGTGACTCCCGCAGCGGCGAGGGTGGCAGCGTTCGTGGGCCCGATGCCGAGGATCAGGCGCAGGTCGTCGGCGACGGCCACCGCAGCAGGAGCGCTGGTGCGAGCAGCGGCAACCGGGGTGCCCACCGCCGTGCCACCCTTGGCGATCGGCGCTCCGAGGTTGGCGAGCGCACGGTCGCCGGCCTCGATCGCGTCGAGCAGGTGGATGGCGATGTCGGCCACCTTGACGTCGGTCTCTTCCGCGCCGGCGGCCTTCACGCCGTCGTCGAGCATGATGTAGCAGAAGGGGCAGGCGGTGGCGACGCGGGTGGCACCCGTGCTGAGCGCTTCCTTGGCCCGCTCGTCGTTCACCTTCACGCCCACGTTCTCCTCCATCCACATGCGCGCGCCACCGGCGCCGCAGCACATGCCCTTGGTGCCGTTGCGCGGCATCTCGACCACCTGGATGCCCTTGATGCTGCCCACCACCTTGCGCGGCGCCATGTACACATCGTTGTGGCGGCCGAGGTAGCAGCTGTCGTGATAGGTGAGGCGCTCTTCCAGGGTGGCTTGGCTGACGTCGAGCTTGCCCGAGGCGATCAGTTGCTCCAGCAGTTGGCTGTGGTGCACCACTTCGTAGGTGCCACCGAGCTGGGGGTACTCGTTGGCCAGCGTGTTGAAGCAGTGCGGGCACTGGGTGATGATCTTGCGCACACCCATGCCGTTGAGCATCTCGATGTTGGGCATCGCCAGCATCTGGAACAGGTACTCGTTACCCGAACGACGGGCCGAGTCGCCCGTGCAGTTCTCGCTGGGCCCGAGGATGGCGACGCTGATGCCGGCTCGCTTGAGCAGCTTCGCCATCGCCTGGGTGACCTTCTTGTTCTTGTCGTCGAACGAACCGGCGCAGCCCACCCAGTACAGGTACTCGGCCTCGAACGCTTCGCCTGGATCGACGATCTGGACATCGAGGCCCTTGGCCCAGTCGGCGCGCTCGCCCTGGTTCATGCCCCATGGGTTGCCCTGGTTCTCCATCGCGCGGTAGGCGTTGCCCAGCTCCGCGGGGAAGTTGCTCTCCATCAGCGACAGGTACCGGCGCATGTCGAGGATCTTGTCGAGGATCTCGATGTTCACCGGGCAGATCTCGTCGCACGCACGGCAGGTGGTGCAGCTCCACACCTCTTCGGCGGTGATCCGCTCGAACAGCGAGTTGGCGGAGATGGTGATCTCCTTGTCGGTGCTGAGCGGGGGCGACACATGGCCGTGGGTGGCGCTGGCGGCCATCACCTCACCGGTCTTCAGCACGATCTCGCGCGGGTCGAGCGGCTTGCCCGTGGCGTGGGCGGGGCACACGCTGGTGCAGCGGCCGCACATCGTGCACGCGTCGGTGTCGAGCAGCTGCTTCCAGGTGAAGTCCTCCACCACGCTCGCGCCGAAGCTCTCCAGCGACGTCTCGGTGAGGTTCGGCATGGCCCGCATCGCACCCTTGGGGCGCTCACGGTCCTTCAGGTACATGTTGAGCGGGCTGGTGAAGATGTGGCGCAGCATCGTGATCGGCAGCAGCACGAGGAAGGCCGCGAACGCCACCACGTGGGTGCTCCACAGGATCTGGTGCCACAGGGTGAGCGTGTCCTCGGCGAGGCCGTCGAACAGGTTGCTGAGCGGGTAGCCGATGAAGCTCCACTTCTCGTGATCGGGCTGGCCCACCTCCGCGATGCGGAAGCCCTCGGCCACGAAGCCGCTCACGCCGAGCAGCAGGAACACGCCGAGGATGAGCGCGTGCTCGGGCTTGGTCTTGATGCGGATGCGGTACGGGCGCTGCACGTAGCGGCGCACGGCGGCCCACACGATGCCGACCACGAACACCAGGCCGGCGAGATCGCCGAAGAAGCTGTACCCCTTGTACACGTCGCCGTGGAGGAACTTCAGGCTCTCGGGCAGCTGGTGGTCGAGTTCGAGCATCGTCGTCACGCCGAGCAGCGCCATGAACCCGAAATAGATCATCGAGTGCATCAGGCCCGCGCCCGCATCGCGCAGCAGGGTCTGCATGTACGCCCCGGCGCGGAAATCCTTCAAGCGGTTGATGGCGTTCTTCTTGGTGAGGTTGCGCCGGTCGGGTGCACCCCGCTCCCAGTTGCGCACGCGCTGCGAGAAGGCGAACGCGCCCCAGATCAGCAGCATCGGGATGACGGTGTAGAAGGCCACCTGGAGTGCGCCGGGGATGCCCTCGAACACTTCACGGTTGGGCGTCTCGTGGTCGTGCCACTTCGTGAACTGGGGGATGATGCCCGAACCGATCGTGAACACCCCCATGAAGATGCCCAGGCCGATGGCCAGCTGATGCGGCTTGAAGCGCTTGAGGAAGGGGCCCTTCGGGGCCTCGGGCGCAGGAGACGTGTGCGTGCTCATAGCGCTGTCAACCCTAGTTCGCGACCCGTCGCCGAGCCGCCTCCGGTGCGGCGAGCGCCGCGGCAGCGCTACGGGGTGGAGCCCTTGGTGCGCAGCAGGTCGGCGCACAGCGTGGTGGCGTACTGGTGGCCGGCCACCTGATCGTCGGCGAGCGGCAGGTAGTGGGCGAGGAAGTCGAGGTAGTCGCGATCCTCGATGAGCGCGTCGTAGTCGGTGTCGCCCGAGGAGTCGGCGTACTCGTCGACCAGGTCGCGGTAGCGCAGGTACCACTCCTCGGTGAAGGCGGCCCAGCGATCGATCGCCGCGAGCACCTCGCTCGGGGTGCGCCCGGGCAGCGGTTCGAGTGCGTCGTACACGTCGTCACGGCCGAGGCCCAGCTTCTCGAACTCGTAGGTGACGCCCCACGCCTCCATGCACACGGGGCCGAAATCCTCGTAGTAGTCGGACGGGTCGCCGTACATCGGATCGGGCACGAACCCGTCGCGGCTGCGGATCCAGGCCGCGACCTCGTTGGCCGATGCCACCGTGGTGGTGGAGGGCGCGGTGGTGGGTTGGGGCGCGCCCGTGGGTTGGGGCGCGGGTGTGGTGGGCGTGCCGCCGACGGCCTGCCCGCCACCACTGGCCTGCCCGCCACCGCCCTGCGCGCACCCACCCGTGGGCACTGCGACGACATCGCCGGGGAAGAGCGCGTGCGCCTCACCGTCGGCCCACCCGTTGGCGGCGACGATGGCGCCGACGGTGGTGCAGAACTGCTGGGAGATGGCCCACAGCGAATCACCCGATACCACGGTGTACGGCTGGGTGGCGGCCGAGCCGGCCCCACCATCGGACGCGGCGCCGCCCACCACGGTGGGCAGTGTGGCCGCGCCGGCCGCCGCCGCAATGCGCTCGCCGCCGTCGTCACCATTGCAGGCGGCGAGCGGAAGCAGACCGAGTGTGAGTGCCAACGCTGTAGTTCGCATGTGACTCAGCGTAGGCGCGGGGTGTCACGGGGTATCGGAAGGCACATCGCCCTGCCGTCGCACCCTCCGGCTACCACCGACCGCACCACGCCCTCATCACTGTGACGCGCCCTTGTCCTGCTCCGCGGTCACGCCGCGGTCCGCGCTCTCGCGCCGCTCAGGCGGCCATCGCCCGCGGTGGGCTGTGCACGCGTACGTCGCCGTTGGGGAGGGTGATGCGCAGTGTCCGGTCGGGGAGGAGTTCCAGCTGCCAGCCGCCCTCATGAGCCAGGTGGTGATGCCGGTGGCACAACGGCAGCAGATTGGCGATGTCGGTGGGCCCGTCATTGTCGAACCAGGCCACGTGGTGGATGGTGCAGTGCTCGAACACGACGTCACAGCACGCACATGTGCGGTACAGCACCCGCAGGGCGCGGCGTTGTGCACGGTTCGCCAGCCGGGCGGTGCGCCCCAACAGCAGCCGTGTGCCGTTGGCGGCGGTGATGACGGGGGTGATGTCCGCGATGCAGGCCCAGCGGCGGATCGTCTCCACCGGCAACCCGAAGCTGCCCAGATCCAACCTGCTGTGTTCATGCTCACCATCGAGCAACGTGTCGGCGTCGATCACGATCGTGATGTCCGGCACCCCCGACCCACCGGTCACTTCGCCGCGGATCAGCATCGCCAACGCCTGTGCAGCCAGCCATTGTTGACGTTCGAACGGATCCGCCGGCGCCCCTTCGGGCACACCAACATGGAACAGGGCTTCGATCGTGTTCCGCAACCTCCCCGACACGCCGACACCGGTCTCCGGGTCGAACTTCGCGTGCAGGTTGAACATCCCGTCCGCATCAGTCCACGTCTTGGCCCGCGCCGCGGCCTTCTGCCGTTCCAAGCGTCTCAGCCCGTCATCGGTACGCACCCGACGCACCAACCCGGCCAGCCACTCACGGAACGCTCCCTCGGCCAACACCGCCGCCTTCGCGCGGATCTCGTCACCGAAGTCCGCGAGCCGTGCCCGATCCTCCACCGACAGATCCGCCAGAGCGCGCCCGACCGCATCGACATGCGCCTCGGTGGTTTCACCCTCGGCCAATGCCTCACCCAGTTGGGGTACGTCGTCGCACGCCTTCTTGCGTCGCCGCACCTTCGACGCCTTCGACGCGGTGCCCTTGGTGTGCTCCAACAGTTCGCCCTCGGTATCGGCACACAGCTCATCCAGCCGTTGCGTCACACGTAGTTCGCGCTGGGCCAACATCGCCCGCACCGACGTGATCGCAGCCAACTCGGCCCGGCAGGCAGCCATATCGGCCAACCCGCCGCCCTCGATCAAGCTGCGAACGCGCCCGACATCCATACCCACACTCAAGCAAGAGGGTGTCGCACGGTTTCCCCGACGGCCACCCCACTCAGGGGGTGGAGCCGCGGGTCTGCTTCAGGTTGGTGCACACGTCGGTGACCCAGTACTTGGCGGCGAACTGTTCGTCGCCGACCGCTTCGTGGGCGACGAGCACCTCGAGGTACTCGGGGTCGCTGAACAGGATGCGGTAGAAGGTGTCGGTGTCGGGGTACATGGGGTGCTCGGCCTCGATGCGGCCGCGCACTTCCACGTACACCGGGTACCACTGCTCGGAGAACGGCACCCACAGGTCGATCTGGGCGGTCACGTCGGCGGGCACGGCGGCGAGCGGGGCCAGCGCCTCGAGCAGCGACTCCTTGGTGGCCCCCTGCACGGCGAAGGCGTGGGCCGCCCAGTACGCCGAGTAACACACCGGGCCCCAGTCGACGTGATCGGGGGTGTTGAGGTCGAACGGATCGGTGACGATCCCCTCGTCGAGGTACAGCGCCAGGTACTTGTTGGGCGGCAACGTCGTGGGGGTGAACGGCTCGGTGATCACCGGGCAGCCCGGCCCGGGCACGAGGATGACATCACCGGGGTAGATCGCGTGGTCGAGGCCCTCGGGCCACCCGTTCAGCACGGCGATGTCGATGGCGACGGTGCAGAACCTGTTCGCGATCGCGTAGAGCGAGTCACCGCGGGAGATCGTGTACTGCAGGTTCGGCGGCGCGGTGGTTCCGGGCGCCGGTGTCGTGGTGGTGGTGCTGTACCCCACGACCACGATCGTGGAGGCGGGTGTTCCCGAATCGTCGCTGCAGGCCACCATCAGCCCGGGCGCGCAGAACACGAGGAGCGCTCGGCCGAGACGGCGCATCACGGGCGAACGAGTGTCAGCCGAAGTACTGGCGATCGAGGTCGCGGATGCGGCCGGCGAGCGCGGCGAGCAACTTGTGTGCGAGCGCGGGGACATCGTCGAGCACGCCCATGAAGTGCCGCTGGTCGAGCAGCAGCAGGGTGCAGTCGGACTCGCAGGTGACGGTTGCCGTGCGCGGCCCGTGATCGAGCAGCGACAGCTCGCCCACGACCGTGCCCGGGCCGAACGAGCCGACCTTCTTGCCGTTGCGCTTCACCGCGACCGAGCCTTCGAGCACGACGAACGCCTCGCGCCCGGTCTGACCCTGGTCGACGATCAACGAGCCCGCAGGCATGGTGATCTCGTCGCTCGCGCGGGCGATCTTCTCAAGATCCTTCGTGGAGCAACCCTGGAACAGACTCACGTTGCGGAGATGCTCGAGATACGCCTTCTTGCTTGCCATAGCACCAGCGTAGCTCGCTCGTGAACACGTGAGAGCGGCATTGCGCGTGCGCTCGGTCACGTCGGCCCGGCCGGAGCGCGGTGCGCCGAGACGGTGCGCGGTGCGCCGAGACGGCGCGTTCAGGCCTTCGACTGGTTGGCAACAGCCGCCGCGGCCGCAGCAACGGCTTCCTGGTCGCCGAGGTACTGGGCGTTGGTGACGCGCAGTTGGTCGTCGAAGGTGTACTGGCGGGGCGCGCCGGTGGGGATGTTGAGTTCGGCGATGTCGTCCTTGGAGACGTTCTCGAGGTGCATCACGAGAGCGCGCAGCGAGTTGCCGTGAGCGGTGACGAGCACGTTCTGCCCCGCGAGCAACTGGGGGGCGATCGTGTCGTGCCAGTAGGGCAGCACACGCAGGACGACATCGGCGAGGCACTCGCTCGCCGGCAGCACGTCGGGGGGCAGCAGGCGGTAGCGGGCATCGTTCACCGGGTGCTCGGGGCTGTCGGTGGGCACGGGCGGCGGCGGCACGTCGTAGCTGCGGCGCCACAGGTGGGTCTGTTCCGCGCCGTGGCGGGCGGTGGTCTCCTTCTTGTCCAGCCCTTGCAGCGCGCCGTAGTGGCGTTCGTTGAGGCGCCAGTGGCGCTGCACGGGCAACCACACCTGGCCCATCTCGGCGAGAGCGAGGTGGCAGGTGACCACGGCGCGGGTGAGCACCGACGTGTGCGCCACGTCGAAGCGCAGGCCGGCCTCGGCCATGGTGCGCCCGGCTGCCGGGGCCTCGGTGAAGCCCTTCTCGCTGAGCGGCACGTCGTGCCAGCCGGTGAACAGGTTGAGCTGGTTCCACGTGCTCTCGCCGTGGCGCAGGATGACGAGGGTGCCGGTCATGAGCGCAGCTCCTGACCGGTCGGCAGCGCGAGCGCCAGCGAGCCTGACGACGATGGGGTTCGGGGGCGCAGCCCCCGGGTGTCAACGGTCATGAGCGCAGGTTACGGCCCTCGCCGAGACGCATCCCAACCGGGTCGTCAGCGCGCGGCGACCAGCTCGACGCTCGCGTCCAGGCCGCTGCGGTCCTCGCGGTTGTGCAGGGCGACCGTGGCCCCGCTCAGCTCGGCCAGGTGCTGCACCACGGCAAGGCCGATCCCCGACCCGCCGTGGGGCGCATCGGGTGCCCGCCAGAAGCGGTCGAAGGCATGCGCGAGGTGCGCCGGCTTCATGCCCGGCCCCTCGTCGATGACGTGCACCGCCACCCGTTCGCCGCGCCGACCGGCCGCGATCGTGATCGTGCTGCCGTCGGGGCACACGCCGAGGGCGTTGTCCACGAAGTTGTCGATGATCTGTTCCAGCGCGTTCGGCACGGCACACGCGAGCAACCCGTCGTCGGTGGCGGTGAGCAGGCGGATGCCCCGTTCCTCCGCGAGCGGCGACCACACCTCGGCGCGCTCGCGCACCATCGCGCTGACGTCGATCACGATCGTCTCGGGTCCCGGCCCGTCGGAGCGGGCGATGAGCAGCAGACCCTCCACCAACCGCTGCAGCCGCTCGGTCTCGGCCGCTGCCGCCTCGATCCGCTCGGCCGCACCGTCGGGATCGTTGTGCACCATCGCCGCCGCGCGGTCGAGTTGCAGCCGCAGCGCGGTGAGCGGGGTGCGCAGCTGGTGCGACGCGTCACCGGCGAACGCCTTCTGCTTGGCGACCAGCCCGGCAATGCGCTCGGTCATGATGTTGAACGAGTCGGCCAGTCGGCGCACCTCACGTGGGCCGGAGGAATCGTCGGCGCGCTCCGCGAAGTCGCCGGCCGCGAGGTGTTCGGTGGTGTGCTGCAAGCGACGCAGCGGTGAGGCGATGGTGTTGGCGAGCACCAGCGCGGCGAGCACCGCGGCGAGCAGCGAGATGCCGAACACCACGAGCAGGCCGCGGGCCTTCGCATCGGCGCGGTCGTCGATCACCGAGGCGGGAAAGGTGATCCGCACCACCCCCACCACCTGGGCGCCCGAGAGCACGGGCACGGCGACGTACACCAGGTCCTCACCGGCCGTGTCCGAGGGCCGTTCGCCGGAGGCCCGCTGCACCGCGAGTGCGAGCTGGATCTCCGGGCGGTTGGAGAAGTCCTCACCAGGGCTGTCGGTCGGGTCGGTGGCGACCACCACCAATCCGGCGGCATCGGTGACGACGACACGCCCCCCGTCACCCGCCGCATACAGGTCGACCGAGTCCTGCAGGTTGGCCGTCGTGTCGGTGCCCGCCTCACCGGACAGGAGATCCTCGGACGCGCCGGCGAGGATGAAGGCGTCGCGCTCGAGGCGGGCGATCTGCCGCTCGCTCTCCACCCGACGCAAGTAGCCGGCGAGGGGCACGTCCTGGGCGACGAGCACCATCGTCAGCAGGCCCGACATCGCCAGCAGCAGCCGCCATTTCATCGAGTGACGCTCATCGGCCAGTGCTCATCTGTCAGGCTCATCGGTCAGGCGGGTGGTTCGAGACGAAAGCCGACGCCGCGCACGGCCTGGATCCATTCGTGCTGGCCGAGCTTCTTGCGCAGCGATGCGACATGGGCATCCACGGTCTTGGTGGGGCCGTACCAGTGGGCGTCCCACACGTTCTCGAGGATCTCCGTGCGCGTGCGCACCGCGCCGATGTCGGTGGCGAGGAAGGCGAGCAGGTCGAACTCCTTGGCGGTGAGCTGCACCTCGGCGTCGTCGACGTGCACCCGCCGCGTGCGCCGGTCGATGGTGAGCGCGCCCACCTGCTGGGGCAGCGCGGCCAGCCCGTCGGCGGGTGTCTCGTTGGCCTGTTCCACCGTGCGCCTGCCGACGGCCCTGATGCGAGCGACGAGTTCGCGGAAGCTGAACGGTTTGGTGATGTAGTCGTCGGCACCCAATTCCAGCCCGAGCACCCGGTCGAACTCCTCGGCACGGGCGGTGAGCATGATGATCGGCACGGAGGTCCGCTGGCGCAGCTGGCGGCACACGTCGCGCCCGTCCATGTCGGGCAGGCCGAGGTCGAGCAGCACCATGTCATAGCCGGTGGCGGCGAGCGCCGCGGCCCCGTTGCCGCAGTGGGCGATGTCGAATCCCTCGGCGGTGAGGCCCTCCACCACCGACGCGGCGATGGAGCGGTCGTCCTCGACGAGCAGGATCTTCACCGGGCCATTCTGTCCCACCGCCGCCGCAGTGCGGCGCGCCACCCTCTGGCTGGAGGCTCATTTGGACGAATCTTGGATGTTGCCGGGCCGCGCCTTGGACGCCACCGGCGTACTCTCGCCCCCATGAAGGCCCGCGCCACCACCCTGCTGTCCGTGATGGGCGTGCTGGTGGCCGGCTCGGCCGCGGCGATGGTGAACGCACAGGTGCTGCAACCCAGTGCTTCCTCGACCGCCACCCCAACGGTGGTGGGCTCTGCTGCCCCGGCGGACACCGCCTCCGCCAGTGTTCCGCTGTCGGTGGCGCCCGCCCCCGCCACTCAGGCGATCTACCAGATCGCCACCTCCGGGGCGATCACCCTCGACACCTCGGGCGGCGTGCTCACCGTCGTCGGGGTCGTTCCGTACGGCGAGTGGGCCCTGGTGGGGGTCACCAGCAGCGCCACGCAGGCCGATGTCGTGCTGCAGAGTGGCACCACCCTCGTCGAGTTCAGCGCCTCCCTGGTCGGCGGCATCGTCAGCACCGGGGTGAGGGTGTCGCAGGTGGTGCCCGAATCCGACGACGAGGGGCACACCGGCACCACTGCCGCACATCAGTCGGCCAGCACCACCACCAGCGTTCATCACGACGATGACGATGACGAGGACGAGGACGAGGAAGAGGACGGCGACGACGACTGAGTGGTGGGTGCCGACGCGATCACTCCCGTCTCGCGTCGGCACCCACCAGTCGGCCGTCGCGCGCTGAACCCCGGTCCTTGGGCCGTGTCGGGGCCCTCGGCAGCAGGCGTACGCTCCAGCCATGAGGACTGCATTGCTCGACGATCTGGCGCAGCGCGCCGCCGGGCTGGTGGACGATGGGTTGTACAAGCACGAGCGGGTGATCGCCTCACCGCAGAACGCGCACATCCGCCTCGCCGGTGCCGAGGGGCGCGAGCTCATCAACCTGTGTGCCAACAACTACCTGGGCCTGGCCGATCACCCGGCACTGGTGCAGGCCGCGCACGCAGGCCTCGACGAATTCGGCTACGGCATGGCCTCGGTGCGCTTCATCTGTGGCACCCAGACGGTGCATCGCCGGCTCGAAGCCCGGCTCAGCGAGTTCCTCGGCACCGACGACACGATCCTGTACTCGTCGTGCTTCGACGCGAACGGGGGTCTGTTCGAGACGATCCTCGACGAACCCGATGCCGTCATCTCCGACAGCCTCAACCACGCCTCGATCATCGACGGCATCCGCCTGTCCCGCGCCCAACGGTTGCGCTACGACAACAACGACATGGCCGGGCTCGAGCAGTGTCTGCGCGATGCCGCCGGCGCACGCCACCGCCTGATCGCCACGGACGGTGTGTTCTCGATGGACGGGGTGATCGCCAACCTGGCGGCGATCTGCGACCTTGCCGAGCGGTACGACGCGATGGTGATGGTCGACGATTCGCACGCCGTCGGTTTCGTCGGGGCCAATGGGCGGGGGACACCTGAGTTCTGTGAGGTGATGGGCCGCGTCGACATCATCACCGGCACCCTCGGCAAGGCGCTCGGCGGCGCCAGTGGTGGCTACACGAGCGGGCGTCGCGAGGTGGTCGAGTGGCTGCGTCAACGGTCGCGGCCCTACCTGTTCAGCAACTCGCTGGCCCCGGCCATCGCCGCCACCACCTTGCGTGCGCTGGAGCTGCTGGCCGAGAGCGACGCGCTCCGCAATCAGCTCGAGCGCAACGCCCGGCGCTTCCGTGAGGCGATGGGCGCAGCGGGCTTCACGTTGGCGGGTGCGGGGCACCCCATCATCCCGGTGATGATCGGTGATGCGAAGGTGGCCGGCGAGATGGCGGCGCGCCTGCTCGAACGCGGCGTCTACGTCATCGCCTTCAGCTATCCCGTCGTGCCTCAGGGCATGGCGCGGATCCGCACCCAGATGTCGGCCGCACACAGCGACGACGACATCGACCACGCGGTGGCGGCGTTCATGGAGGTGGGCAAAGAGATGGGAGTCGTGTCGTGAACAAGGCGATGAGGGCGTTGGTGAAGGCCGAGCGGGCACCGGGCCTGTGGATGCAGGAGGTGCCGGTGCCGTCGGTGGGCGATGGCGACGTGATGATCCGCGTGCACAAGACGAGCATCTGTGGCACCGACCTGCACATCCATCACTGGGACGCCTGGGCCCAGGCCACCATCCCCGTGCCGATGGTGGTGGGGCACGAGTTCATGGGCGAGATCGCCGCGCTCGGGCCGGGCGTGAAGGGGCTGGAAGTGGGCCAGCGCGTCGCGGGCGAGGGGCACGTCACGTGTGGCCACTGCCGCAACTGCAAGGGCGGCCGTCGCGAGTTCTGCCACCACCACACCGGGGTGGGCGTCACCCGTCCGGGCGCCTTCGCCGAGTACGTCGTCATCCCTGCGCAGAACGTGTTCGTCGTGCCACCGCACATCACCGACGATGTCGCCGCGGTGCTCGATCCGCTCGGCAACGCCACGCACACGGCGCTTCGGTTCGACGTCGTGGGTGAAGACGTGCTCATCACCGGAGCCGGCCCCATCGGGGTGCTGGCCGCGGCGATCGTGCGTCACATCGGCGCGCGCCACATCGTGGTCACCGACATCAACCCGTATCGGTTGAACATGGCGGCGGCGCATGGTGCCAGCCGTGTGGTGGACGTGCGCACGCAGGAGTTGGGGCCGGTGATGGAATCACTCGGGATGACCGAAGGGTTCGACGTGGGCCTCGAGATGTCGGGCGCCGAGCAGGCCTTCAACCAGATGCTCGACGCGATGAACCACGGGGGCCGCATCGCCGTGCTCGGCATCCCCTCGGGGCCGATGACGCTCGATGTCAACGACGTGATCTTCAAGGGCCTCAACGTGCAGGGCATCTACGGCCGGCGCATCTTCGAGACCTGGTACAAGATGGCCGCGATGCTGCAGAGCGGTCTCGACGTGAGCGGGATCGTCACCCACCGCTTCGCCGCCGGTGACTACGAGGAGGCGTTCTCCATCGTGCACCGGGGCGAATGCGGCAAGGTGATCCTCGACTGGGCCTGAGCCCGATTCGTCAGCGTGAGCGGACGGTGGCCACGCGGCGGGTGGTGAGCAGCACGGCACCAAGACCGACGAGCACTGCGCCGAGCCAGATGATGTTGCTGGAGTCGCTGCCCGTGGTGGGGATGGCAACCGCCGAGAGCACGTCCTGGCAGTCCTGCGGGATGTCGACCACGATCGGCTTGCTCGCCGGACGGGCAAGGCTGGGGGACTGGTGGGCGGCGCGGGCCGGGCCCGACGGTTGGAGCTCGACGACGATGTCGCATGCCGGCCCGGCGGGCACGCACGGCACCTCGGTGGTGTCGACCCCATGGGGGGCGCGACCGGGGCCGACGTCCGTAAGGATGATCTGTACGCAGATGCCCTCGATGTCCTCACAGTCGGGTAGGTCGTCGATGACGATGCCGGGCCGGGCCGACGAGTGGGCGGCACGAGACGGGCCGAAGGCCCCCAAGTACTCGAGGCACTGGGTGGGCACCGCTGGCTCCGTGGACTCGGTGGTGCTCACGGTGTCGCCGCCGGTGGTGGTGCCGGTGGCGCGGACCGTCACCGGTGAGAGAGAGGCGATGACGGTGGCGGTGGCCAGGAGGCCGACGGTGAACTTCTTCATGGGGTGGTGTTCCAGTCTCGAGCGGTGGTGGTCAGCGTGAACGGACGGTGGCGACGCGACGGGTGGTGAGCAGCACGGCGCCGAGACCGACGAGCACTGCGCCGAGCCAGATGATGTTGCTGGAGTCGCTGCCCGTGGTGGGAATGGCAACCGCCGAGAGCACGTCCTGGCAGTCCTGCGGGATCTCGACGATCACGCTGGGCGTCACCTGTGGGCGGGCGAGGGCAGCCTGGTGGGCGGCTCGGGCCGGGCCTGCGGGATTGAGCACGACGACGATGTCGCACGCCGGGCCGGCGGGCACGCACGGCACCTCGGTGGTGTCGACCCCATGGGGTGCCCGGCCGGGGCCGGTGACCGGCAGGTTGATCTCCACGCAGATGCCTTCGACATCTTCACAATCGGGAAGCACGACGACATTGCCAGACCGGGACTGCGAGTGGGGCGCACGAGACGGGCCGAAGAACTCGTAGTACGCCATGCACTCTTCGGGCACCGTGGGCTCGGCGATGGTGCCCACGGAGTCCTCCCCGGTGGTGGTGCCGGTGGCGCGAACGGTGACCGGCGAGAGGCAGGCGATGACGGTGGCGGTGGCCAGGAGGCCGACGGTGAACTTCTTCATGGGGTGGTGTTCCAGTCTTGAGCGGTGGTGATCAGCGTGAGCGGACGGTGGCGACGCGGCGGGTGGTGAGCAGGACGGCGCCGATGCCCACGAGCACCGCGCCGAGCCAGATGATGTTGCTGGAGTCGCTGCCCGTGGTGGGGATGGCGGCACCGGAGAGCACGTCCTGGCAGGCCACGGGGATCTCGACGACGACGTACGGCGAGCCCTGCGGGCGAGCGACGGCACCCACCTGGTGGGCGGCGCGGGCCGGGCCGGGCGGCGAGAGCTCGACCACGATGTCGCACGCCGGCGCGGCGGGCACGCACGGGGCCGAGGTGGTGTCGACACCGTGGGGGGCGCGGCCGGGGCCGACATCGGGAACCACGAGTTCCACACAGATGCCTTCGATATCCTCACAGTCGGGAAGATCGATGACGATGCCGGGGCGCGCCTGCGAGTGGGCCGCGCGAGCGGGGCCCCGGAAGCCGTTGTACTGCTGGATGCACTCTTCGGGGACGGTCGGCTCGGCGATGGTGCCTACGCTGTCCTCCCCAGTGGTGGTGCCGGTGGCGCGAACGGTGACCGGCGAGAGGCAGGCCACGATGGTGGCAGTGGCCAAGAGGCCCGTGATCAGCTTCGATTGCATCACTCTCTCCCTGAGCGTGTTGGGTTCCGGTGAACCTACCACGGGGCGGATTCCCCGGGAAAGCCTGAAGTCCTTTGATGATGTTGAGTGATGGTGACTCAGGATTTCTGCTGTGCTGGTTGGTTCTCCGGAACCGGCTCCCGTACACTTGCGCGTAGTTCGCTCAACATCCCCTGAACCCGCTCATCCGAAGGAGACAGCACCATGGCCAAGGCAGTCGGAATCGACCTCGGCACCACCAACTCCGTCGTCGCCGTGCTCGAAGCCGGCGATCCGGTGGTCATCCCCAACTCCGAAGGCGCCCGCACCACCCCGTCGGTGGTGGCGTTCAGCAAGGCCGGCGAGGTGCTCGTCGGCGAGGTGGCCAAGCGCCAGGCGATCACCAACCCCGATCGCACGTTCCGCAGCATCAAGCGCCACATGGGCGAGCACTGGAAGAGCGACGATGTCGACGGCAAGCGCTACACCCCCCAGGAGATCAGCGCACGCACCCTGATGAAGCTCAAGCGCGATGCCGAGGCCTACCTCGGCGTGCCGGTCACCCAGGCCGTCATCACCGTGCCCGCGTACTTCGACGATGCACAGCGCACCGCCACCAAGGAAGCCGGCCAGATCGCCGGCCTGGAAGTGTTGCGCATCATCAACGAGCCAACCGCGGCCGCCCTCGCCTACGGCCTCGACAAGGGCGCGGAGGACGAGAAGGTGTTGGTGTTCGACCTCGGCGGCGGCACGTTCGACGTGTCCGTGCTGGAGATCGGCGATGGCGTGTTCGAGGTGAAGAGCACCCACGGCGACACCCACCTCGGTGGCGACGACTGGGATCAGCGGGTGATGGACTGGCTGGTGAAGGAGTTCAAGGCCAAGCACGGTGTCGATCTCGCCGCCGATCGCATGGCCACCCAGCGCCTCAAGGAGGCTGCGGAGAAGGCCAAGATCGAGCTCAGCCAGGTCAACACCACCCAGATCAACCTGCCCTTCATCACGGCCACGGCCGAAGGGCCGCTGCACCTCGACGAGACGCTCACGCGCGCCAAGTTCCAGGAGATGACCGCCGACCTCATCGAGCGCTGCCGC
>WBZL01001993.1_pt1 | contig 20405 bp, 18 predicted proteins | sample 5204291 | NCBI WGS metagenome assembly WBZL01 (sample SAMN12344345, study PRJNA552823) | activated sludge metagenome | biome: Activated sludge suspended growth; feature: Nitrification reactor; material: Wastewater; isolation source: activated sludge from nitrification reactor of wastewater...
AGACCCGCCCCTCACCCGCCTCCGCCATGAACCCCACCGACACGCTCTCGCGCCGCCGCCTCCTCGTCGCCAGCGGGGGTGCGCTGGCCACCGCGATGGCCGCGCCCTGGGTCCGTGCCCAGCCGGCCTTCGACCACGCGCATGCCGCCTGGACGGCCCTGCTGAAGAAGCATGTCGTGCTGCTGCGCGGGGGCCAGGCCTCGCAGCTGCGCTACGCCGGCATGGCCAGCGACCGCGCGGCGCTCAAGGCCTACCTGGCCGGCCTGGCGGCGGTGGCCGAGCCGGACTTCCGCGCCTGGCCCAAGCCGCAGCGCCAGGCCTTCCTGATGAACGCCTACAACGCGGCCACGGTGGAGCTGATCCTCACCAAGTACCCCGACCTGAAGTCGATCAAGGACCTGGGCAGCCTGTTCAGCAGCCCCTGGAAGCCGCAGTGGATCCCGCTGCTGGGCGGCAAGGTCTCGCTCGACGACATCGAGCACGGCATGCTGCGCAAGCGCGGTGCCTACGACGACCCGCGCGTGCACTTCGCGGTCAATTGCGCATCCATCGGCTGCCCGATGCTGCGCGAGGAGGCCTACGTCGGCGACCGCGTCGACGCCCAGCTCGACCAGCAGGCCGAGCGCTTCATGGCCGACCGCACGCGCAACCGCTTCGATGCCGCCAAGGGCCGGCTGGAGCTGTCCAAGATCTTCGACTGGTACGGCGACGACTTCCGCCAGGGCCACCGCGGCATCACCACGCTGGAGGCCTTTGCCGCCCGCCATGCCGAGCGCCTGGCCGATGCCCCCGCCGACCGCGAGCGGGTGCGCAGCCAGAAGCTGCCGATCGAGTTTCTCGACTACGACTGGGCGCTCAACGACGCGCGGGGCGCGTGAGGTCCGCGCCTGCGGCGGCGTGAACCCGGCCGCCTTCGGTGGCCTGAGGCCTGCGCCTTCGTTGGCATGAGACCGGCGCCTGCGGCCGCCTGAGGCCGGCGCCGGCCGGCATCAGGGCCGCGGGGCCTCGGCCTGCACGACCTGCGTGCGCCCGCCCGGCGCCAGCAGGTCCACCTCCCATTTGATGTACTCGGCGCGGTAGACCAGGTCGCACACGTAGATCACCGTGCCCACGTGGTCGCAGACGACCCGCCGGACCTCGGCCACCGGCGAGCTCTCCGAGATCGACAGGGCCTGCGCCGCCTCCGGCCCGGCGGTGGACACGGTCAGGGTCTGCGTCGCCTTGGCGATGCGATCGCCGGCCAGGTCCAGCAGCGCCGGGATGATCAGCTCCTGGCGGAAGCGCTTCGGCGACAGCCTGAAGATGCCGTCGTCCAGCCACAGCGAGATCACCGAGATCGCCTGCCGCTGGCGGATGTGCACGCGCCGGATGTGGTGGTAGCCGTCCGCCGGCCGGCCTTCGTCCGGGCCGATGACGGGCATCGACTCCCGCTCGTCGAGCAGGCGCAGTCGCGGCGGACGGGTCCGGTAGACCTCGGCCAGGCCGGCCAGCGAGGTCTCGATGCGAACCCGGGGGTGCACCGGCGGCCGGGCGATGACGTGGGTGCCACGACCGCGCTGCGCGTGGACCAGGCCCTCCTGCGCCAGCAAGGCCATCGCCTGCCGCACGGTGATCAGGGCGACGCCGAACTCGGCGGCCAGGCCCTCGAGCGACGGGATCTGGGTCCCGACGTCCCAGATGCCCTTGGCGATGCGCTGGCGCACGACATCGGCGAGCTGCCGGTACAGCGGACTGGATCCGACCTTGAGCATGCGGCTGGGGCAATGAGGAAGCGGGCGCGGGCGGGCGTGGGTGGGCGCGGGCGGGCCGTCGCCCGCGTCGTCCGCGGCCGCGCAAGGTTAGCGCACCCGGCTCCGGGCCCCGTGCCCCGCGGACGCGGCAGGTCAGCGGAGGCCGGCGGTGCCACGCGCCCCGGCATGCGGGACAGGCCGGTTGACACCGGCCGCAAAGTGTCTAAGCATAGACAGATAGACAGTTCGAAGCGGACGCCGCGGCCGGATGCCCGAGGCCGTCGTCCGGGACGGCCCCGTCCTCACCGGCCCGCGCGGCACCCGTGGCGCCGACCTCCCGCCACGAAGGAACCGCGACCATGAGCCTCCGCCACCTGCCCGCCCTGCTGGCCACGCTGTGCACCGGCGCGCTCGTCGCCATGCCGGCCGCTGCGCAGACCTACCCGTCCAAGCCCATCACGCTGGTCGTGCCCTTCCCGGCCGGCGGCGCGCTCGATGCCGTGGCCCGGCCGATGGCCGAAGGCATGCGCAAGATCCTCGGCCAGACCGTCATCGTGGAGAACGTGCCCGGGGCGGGCGGCACCGTCGGCACCGGCAACGTCGCCCGTGCCGCGCCCGACGGCTACACCATCCTGCTGGGGTCGGTGGCCACGCACGCCATCGCCGCCGGCATCTACTCCAAGCTGAGCTACGACCCGGTCGCCGGCTTCGCGCCGATCAGCCAGCTGACCCGCGGCCCGCTGGTGCTGGCCGTGGCGCCGCAGTTCGCCGTGGGGTCGGTGCGCGAGCTCGTCGCCGCCGCCAAGGCCAGCCCGGGCAAGATCAACTACGCGTCCACCGGCAACGGCACCGCGCTGCACGTGGCCGGCGAGCTGTTCAAGTCGGCGGCCGGCATCGACGTGCAGCACATCCCGTACCGCGGCGGCGGGCAGGCGATGACGGCGCTGCTGGCCGGCGAGGTGTCCTACATCATCGGCAACACGCAGCTCGTGCGGCCGATGATCGCCTCCGGCAAGATCAAGGGCCTGGCCGTCACCGGGTCGCAGCGCCTGGCCGCCCTGCCCAACCTGCCGACGTTCGCCGAGGCCGGCACGCCGGGCGTCGACGTGGTCACCTGGTTCGGCCTGTTCGCGCCGGCCGGCACGCCACCCGGGATCGTCCAGCAGCTCAACCAGGCGGCCACCGCGGCGCTCAAGGACGAGTCGGTTCAGCGCTCGCTGGCGACCATGGGCGACGAATCGGTGGGCAGCTCGGTGGCCGACTTCAGCGCCTTCGTCCGGTCCGAGCACCAGCGCTGGGTGCAGATCACCCGCAGCGCGGGCATCAAGATCGACTGAGCCCCGCCCGCCCCGCACCCGCACCCGCCTGCACCCCTCCAGCGACCCCGCATGAGCCCCACCTCGCGCCCCAACATCCTGGTCATCCAGGCCGACCAGCTCACCGCCAAGGTGCTGCCGATGTACGGCAAGCCCCTGGTCCTGACGCCCCACCTGAGCCGCCTGGCCGACCGCGGCGTCACCTTCGTCAACGCCTACTGCAACAACCCGGTCTGCGCGCCGTCGCGGGCCTCGATGCTGACCGGCCGCCTGGCGTCGGCGATCGGCGCCTACGACAACGCCGGCGAGTTCCCGTCGTCCACGCCGACCATCGCCCACTACCTGCGCCGGCAGGGCTACCGCACCTGCCTGTCGGGGAAGATGCACTTCATCGGCGCCGACCAGCTGCACGGCTTCGAGGAGCGGGTGACCACCGACATCTACCCCTCCGACTACGGCTGGACCGCCGACTGGACGCAGACCGCCGAGCCGTACTCGCCGTCGCGGATGAGCCTGCGCTCGATCGTCGAGGCCGGCCTGTGCGAGCGCAACCTGCAGATCGACTACGACGAGCACGTGGCCTACCACGCGGAGCAATGGCTGTACGACTGGGCCCGCGACACCGACCCGCGGCCCTTCCTGCTGTGGGCCTCGTTCACCCACCCGCACAACCCGTTCATCACGACCAAGGAGTTCTGGCAGCTCTACGACCACGACCGGATCGACCTGCCACGCGTGCCGTTCATCCCCATCGCCGAGCGCGACCCGTGGTCGCAGCGCTACGCCTACACCATCCGCGCCGACGAGCACGACATCTCCGAGGAGAACATCCGCACCGCCCGTCACGCGTACTACGCGATGACCTCGTACTTCGACTCGCTGGTCGGACGGCTGCTCGGCGTGCTGGACCGCATCGGGGCGACCGGGCAGACGATCGTGTTCGTCATCGCCGATCACGGCGAGATGATGGGCGAGCGCGGATCGTGGTTCAAGTTCCAGCCCTTCGAGTGGTCGGTGCGCGTGCCGATGATCGCCTGCGGCCCCGGCGTGAAGCGTGGGCACCGCGAGGAGAAGTCCGTCTCGCTGCTGGACCTGCTGCCGACCTTCAACGACGTGGCCAGCGACGGCCGGGGCATCGCCCCCATCGATCCGCTCGACGGGGCCAGCCTGGCCGGCATGCTGGCCGGCGACAACACGGGCCGCGAGGACGTGACGCGCATCGAGTTCCTCGGCGAAGGCGTCCTCGCGCCGGCGTGCATCCTGATCCGCGACGGCGTCAAGTACGTGCATTGTGGCGACGACCCGCCGATGCTGTTCGACCTGCAGCGCGACCCCGACGAACTCGTCAACCTCGCGGGCCGGCCCGAACATGCCGCAGTCGAGAGGGCCCTGCACGACGAGGTGCAGGCGCGCTGGGATCCGGCGTCGCTGGAGCGCGAGATCCTCGACTCGCAACGGCGCCGGCTGTTCGTGCAGGAGTCGCTGCTGCAGGGCCAGTGGACCTCGTGGGACTACCAGCCGGTCAACGACGCCTCGCGCCAGTACGTGCGCGGCGCGGTGGACCCCAACACCACCGCGACCAAGGCCAAGAAGCGCCTGCCCTTCGTGCCGGCGGTGGCGCCGCACCATCCGCGGCATGCGCCTGAAGCGCCGGCACCGGCCCCGGATTCGACGGGCGGCTGAGTCCGGCCGCCTGACGAACGGGGCTGCCGGGCGTGCCGAGCCGGGCCGGGCGGGCAACCAGGCCGGCGCCGCCCATGCTCACGCGCGGTGCTGCTGGGGCCCGCGCCGGGCGTCGACATGGCGCAACGGTCAACACCATCGGGCGACCTCCGCGCCGGACTGGCCGGAGCCTGCCTGGCGTGAGGCCGGGTGGCAGCAAGGCAGCGCCTGCTGCCCTGGCGTCATGACAATCGGGCGCACCGTTTCGGCCTCGTCGCGACCACCTGGCCAAGCTGTCTCCGACAGGTGGTCGGCGGGTTTGGAAGGCATCGCCAGACATGTGCACGTCCAGGCGCCTTGGCGACGTGAACGGCATCGGGAGCCCGAAAGCACCGTCCGCGATGCGGCGTGGGGTGGGCTGACTGACCGGCGCGTGGTGGCCTTCAAGTGGGGCGAAGGCGCACGTGCCCCTCAGAGCACAAAGCCCCCGCCGTCGCCAAGCAGGAACTGCCCCGCGACCGATTCAGCCTCGTCGCCGGACAGGTAGGCGATCAGCACGGCCAGATGGCGCGGCTCGCCACGCTGTCGGATCGCCTGGTTCTGCATCACGCGGTCGAAGGCCTCCTCGGCCGAGTGTTCGCGCGTGCGCGGCGTGGCCAGCATGGCAGGCGCTGCCGCGTTGACGGTGATCTTCTCAGGGCCCCTGCGAACGCGCGGCCTGCCACGCCGCGAAGCTGCGCCCTTCCCGGGCCAGTTGCAGCAACAGCGGCGCTGGTTCCCACCATGCGCCGAGTTCGACGTGCAAGGCCTGCACGCGCGCGGCGACAGCCGGCAGGCCGATGCGGTCGGCCATGAACATCGGCCCGCCCTGCACCGCCGGGAAGCCGTAGCCCGTCAGGTAGACCACGTCGATGTCGCCCGGGCGCAGCGCAATGCCACGTTCGAGCAGGCGTGCGCCTTCGTTGACCATGCCGTACAGGCAGCGCGCCAGGATTTCCTGCGTGGTGATGGACCGCCGTTGAATGCCGCGCTCGGCGGCGTACCGGACGATGAAGGCCTCGAGTTCCGGATCGCGGTGCGGCGTGCGGTCACCGGCGTCGTAGCGGTACCAGCCCTTGCCGCTCTTCTGGCCCAGCCGGCCCTGCTCCACCAGCGACATGATCAGGTCGTTCCAGCGCCGGTTCTTGTCGCGCGTGGCCATCTGCGCCTTGCGCGTCGGGTAGCCCACGTCGTTGCCCGCCATGTCGTGCACCGCGAAGATGCCCATCGCGTAGCCGAAGCCGGTCAGCGCCGCGTCCACCTCGTGCGGCAGCGCACCGTCCTCCACCAGGAAATGCGCCTCGCGGTTGTAGGCGCGGAACAGCGCATTGCCGATGAAGCCGGGGTACACGCGCGCCAGCACCGCCACCTTGCCCAGGCGCGGGCCCAGCGCCATCAGCGTGGCGATCACGTCGGCGGCGGTGCGGTCGGTGCGCACCACCTCCAGCAGCTTCATCACATGAGCCGGGCTGAAGAAGTGCGCGCCGATCACGTCCTGCGGCCGGCGCGTCGCCGCCGCGATGGCGTCGATGTCCAGGCCGGAGGTGTTGGTGGCCAGGATGGCACCGGGTCCGGCCACCGCGTCGAGGTCGCGAAACACGCTCTGCTTGAGCGCCAGGTCCTCGAACACCGCCTCCACGAACAGGTCGGCCTCGGCCGCATCGGCCAGCTTCAGCGTGCCGTGGATGCGCGCCATGCGCGCGTCCGCCTCGGCGGCATCGAGCTTGCCGCGCTCGACGCTTTGCGCGTAGTTGGCGCGGATGCGGGCGAGGCCGCGGTCCAGCCCGGCCGCATCGGCGTCGATCAGCCACACCGGGATGCCCGCGTTGGCGAAGGCCATCGCGATGCCACCGCCCATGGTGCCGGCACCGACGACGGCCACGCGGTCCAGCGGTCGCAGCGGCGTCGCATCCGGCAGGCCGGTCAGCGCGGCCTCGGCCGTGGCGCGCTTGACGTGCTCGACCGCCGCGGCGCGGTCGGCGTCGCTCAGGTCGAAGACGCCCGTCACGCGTCCTCCCCGGCCGGCTTCAGCGGCTTGGCGCGGCCTTCGACGAAGTCGCGCAGGCGCTGCTCCACCTCCGGCGGGCGCGCCATCGCGGAGTTCAGCTGCTCCATGAAAAGGCCGTCGTCGTGCGACAGGTCCATCACCCGCGGCAAGACGTTGACGATCTTCCAGTTGGTCTCGATGGTGTTCTGCGCGATGCGCGCCGCCAGCGCACGCGCCTTGTCCAAGGCGCCGCCCTCGGGCTCCACGTAGCGCACGAGGTGCTCCGTCATCGCCTCGTCGGGGTTCAGCAGGCGGCCGGTGAGCATCATGTCCGTCATCACCGTGGTGCCCACGACGCGCTGGATGCGTACCGTGCCGCCACCGCCGACGAAGATGCCGCGCTGGCCCTCGGGCAGGCCGAAGAAGGCACTGCGGTCGCAGACCCGGATGTGCGCGGCCATCGCCAGCTCCAGCCCGCCCCCCACGACGGCGCCGTGCAGCGCGGCGACGAAGGGGATGGGGCCGCGCTCGATCTCGTCGAAGGCCACGTGCCAGTTGTGTCGGCGGCGCTTGCGAGTCGGCACGATCTTGCCGGTGGCGCGCGCCAGCGCCTCGGCCAGGTCCAGCCCGGCGCAGAAGTTGGGGCCGTGGCCGAACAGCACCCCGACCTGCGCCTCGTCGTGCGCCCGCTGCACCGCGGCGCGCAGTGCGTCGATTACCGCATCGTTGATGGCGTTGCGCTTGTCGGGACGGTCGAGGCCGATCAGCGCCACCGCGCCATCGAGTTCGTAGCTGACCAGGGGGGAGTCGGTCATCAGAGGTCCAGTTCCAGTTCGGCGGTCACGGCGCCGGAGCAGCAGATCATCATGCGGTCGCCGGCCGCCTTCTCGGCGTCGCCCAGCACCAGGTCGCGATGGTCCGGCATGCCGCGCAGCACACGCGTCTCGCAGGTGCCGCACACGCCTTCGCGGCAGGAATACAGCGGCTCGACGCCAGCGGCGAGCACGGCATCGAGAACGGTCTGGCCGGGCTGAACCGGCACCCGCTGGCCGCTGCGCGCCAGCACCACGGTGAAGCCACCGTCGCTGGCGGCGGCTTGGATGTTGGCAAAGCGCTCCAGGTGCACGCGCTCACGCGGCAGCGCGGCGGTGGCGATCTCGAAGGCGTCCAGCAGGCCCGCCGGCCCGCAGGCATAGACGTGCGCACCGGCGGGCAGCGTGGCCACGATGGCGCGCAGGTCCAGCGGCGGATCGCCTTCCTGGTCGGCACGCAGGTCCAGCGCAGCGCCTGCGCGTTCAGCCAGCTGCCGCAGCTCGGCCACGAACGCCATCTGCATGCGCGTGCGCGCCGCGTAGTGCAGCGTCCAGGACCTGCCCAGCGCCGTCAGGCGCCGCGCCATGGCCAGCAGCGGGGTGATGCCGATGCCGCCGGCGATCAGCACCGTGTGCGGCGCCGTTTCATGCAGCCCGAAGTGGTTGCGTGGTCCGTGCGCCTCGATCAACGCGCCGGGCCGCAGCGATTCGTGGATCCAGCGCGAGCCGCCCCGGCTGGCGGCATCGCGGTTCACCGCCACGCACCAGCGGCGCGTCTCGCCCGGGTTGGTGAGGGAGTAGCTGCGCACCATGCTGCCCCCGAGCTGAAGGTCCACATGCGCACCGGCCTCCACCACGGGCAGCGCGCCGCCCGGCTGCGCCGGCACCAGCTCCAGCCCCAGGATGCCCTCGGCCTCCCAGGACATCGCGCGCACGCGCAGCCGCAGGGCCTGGCTCATGGATCGATGATCGTGATCTCGCGCTGCGGCACGCCGAGTGCCGCGTCGCAGGCCTGGCGCACCGCTGCGGGCCGCCCGGCATGGAAGATGAAACCCTGCAGCGTGCGGAATGGCGCCACGTCCTCGCCGAGCAGCCGCAGCGGATGGATGGGCTCGCGCGCCAGTGCGTCCACGCCGGCCGCCGGGTGCCAGTGGCGGCGCAGCACCTCGCCCATCGGCGTGCCGGGGCCAACCGGGGTGAGCTGGCGGTTCCTCTCTTCGCTGAGCATCTAGGCCCTCAGTTCGCCTTGAAGCCCGAGGCCTTGATGATCGGCCTCCAGTACGCCAGCTCTTCACGCAGCTTCTGGTCCACCTCGGCTCCGCTGCGGAACAGCGGGTAGGCCCACAGGCGCTGGATCAGCGTTTCGCGCACCTCGGGCTGCTGCAGCACCTGCCGCATCGCGTTCTGCACGCGCGCAATGGCCTCCGGCGGCGTGCCGGCGCGCGCCCACATGCCGGTCCAGCCTTCGCCGGAGGTCACGTCCACGCCCTGCTCGACGAAGGTGGGAATCTCCGGCATCAGCGGCGAGCGCTCCTTGGTGAACACGCCGATCACACGGATGCGGCCCGCGTTGTGGTGGGCCATCATGCCGTCCATCAGGCTGATGGCCGACGGCACCTGACCGCCGACGAGGTCGGTCACCATCGGCGGCGAGCCCTTGTACGGGATCACCGGCAGGTCCAGGCCGGCGGCCTTGGCGAAGGCCACGCCGAGGAACGCGTTCTGCCCGCCCAGCCCCGGCGTGCCCACACTGGCCTTGCCGACGTTGGTCTTGGCCCAGGCGACGAATTCGCGCACGTTGCTGGCGCCGGTGTTCAGCGCCACGCCCATGCCCAGCGGGTAGCTGGCCAGGCCTGCCACCGGCACGAAGTCGCGCAGGATGTCCCACTTGATCTGGTCGGCGAACACCAGCGTCTGGAACGTGGGCGTGGCGTTGGGCGCGATCATGAAGGCGTTGCCGTCGGCCGGCAGCGTCAGCAGTTCGTTGGCCGCGATGCGGCCGCCGACGCCGGGCTTGTTCTCCACGATGACCTGCTGACCCAGCAGGGCCGGCAGGCGATCCACCACGGTGCGCGCGATGGCGTCGGTGGCGCCGCCGGACGGGAAGCCGATCAGCACGCGGATCGGCGGCTTGTCGCCTTGGGCACGGACGACGCCGGGCAGGGCCAGCGCGGCGCCGGCAGCAACGAGGTGGCGGCGGGTGACAGTCACGCGGCTGTCTCCTGGGTGAGCACCCGCCAGTCGGTGCCGGCGGGCAGCACGCCACCGACCGAACGGATGCGGCGGTAATCGAGTTCGGGGTTGTCGGCCAGCGTGGGCGTCTGGCCCGCCTGGTGCTCCCGCACCGCCTTCAGCAGCGCGGCGCGGACGCGCAGCACGGCGCCGTCGGCGGAGCACAGCTGCTCCAGGCTGCGGTCGTAGATCGGACCCTGGCTGAGGAACATCGCGAAGTCCTCGGTGCCCAGGTGCTGCGGGAAGCCGGTGGCGTGGCCGCGCTTCATCAGGTCGCGGTTCTGGCCCCAGTTGTCGTCGGGGCCGCCCGGTGGCAGCGGCGGGAAGTTCCACACGTCGGGCGAGGCCGACATGTTGGTCATGCCCAGCGGCCGCGCCGGGTTGAAGTGCACGAACCAGGCTCGGTGCGTCACGTCGTCCACCGGCACGCTGAAGAACACCGTGCTCGGCCCGCCGTCGTTGGGCGGGCAGATGATGCCGTACCAGGGCATCACGAAGTTGTTCACACGCGCATACAGCTGGCCGTCGGCCACCTGGCGGATGGCGGCATAGCGGTAGCCATAGGGCCGGTCCTCGAACTCCAGCCTGGGCGCGATGGCCTGGTTCATCAGCAGGCGCTGGTTGCCGCCGCCGGCCGCCATCTGCGTGGATGACTCGTGCAGCACGCTGACGTGCGAGCTGTCCATCGACGCCTCCACGCCCTGCACCCAGTTGGTCGGCACCTCCACGCTGGTGACCGAGCGCTGGTGCTCCGGCAGGTCGACGAAGGGCAGGTCCGGGAATCGCGGCGGGCGGTCGTCGGCGTTTCCACGCCCCAGCCAGGCCCAGACGATGCCGCCGCGGTCCACCGCGTGGTAACGCCGGGTCTTCACGTGCCTGCAGAACTGCGCCTGGTCGCCGGCGTGGTTGGGCGCCTGCACGACGCGGCCGTCGGTGCTCACCTGCCAGCCGTGGTAGATGCAGCGCAGGCCTTCGGGCTCGTTGCGCGCCAGCGCCAGCGACGCGCGGCGGTGCGGGCAGCGCTCGTCGACCACGCCCACGCTGCCGTCGGGGCTGCGGAAGGCCACCACCTCCACGCCGAGCAGCTTCAGCCTGAACGGCCGCCCGCCGGCCTCGAGCGTGCTGGACGGGATGGCCGGGATCCAGTAGTGCTGGCGGATCATGGCGCCCATCGGCGCGTCGCCCTCGACCCGGCACAGCAGGTCGTTGTCCTCGCGAGTCATCGGCATGGCGGTTTCCTCAGTCCTTCCTGAACGCGCGGCCGTAGAGCCGGCGGCAGTTGCATTCGAAGATGTCGGCGCGGTCCTCGGCGCTGAGGAAGCGGATGTTCTCGATCACCGGCTTCATGTCGTCGTAGTCGCGGCCGCTGATGGGGTCGCGCGCGCTGCCGGTGCCCGGCTTCTCGGTGCCGAAGACCACGTTCTTCACGCCGGCCACCTTGATCAGCAGCTCGATCGCGTCCTGGCTGTAGTTGCAGGTGTCGAAGTGCAGCTGCCTGAGCTGCTCGTCGAAGGGGACGGCATCGCCACGGCGCACGCTCCAGCTGCGGAAGCGACCCATCTGGAACGGGATGGCGCCGCCGGCGTGCGCCACCACGATCTTCAGCGCCGGGAACTTCTGGAACACGTCCGACGAGAGCAGCGAGATCACCGCGATGCTCTCCTCGTTGATGAACTTCAGCGTGTAGCTCTCGCGCGGACTGCAACTGCCGGCGGAATGGATCAGCGCCGGCACGTCCAGGCGCACCATGGCCTCGTAGAGCGGGTGCCAGAACGGGTCACCCAGACCGGGTGGCGGCAGCGCGCTGCCTTCGGTGGGGTCGGGGTTGAGCAGGCAGCCGACGAAGCCGAGCTCGTTCACGCAGCGCCCCAGCTCGGCCACGCAGCGTTCGGCTGGCGACTCGTGCATGAACTGCGGAAGCCCGGCCACGCCGCGGAAGCGGTCGGGGTAGCAGGCGACGACGCGCGCGATGACGTCGTTGCAATGACGCGCCCAGATGTCGCTCACGCGCGCAGGGGCCACCGAATGCATCTGCAGGTAGGGGCGCGGCGAGATGAACTGCACGTCGGTGCCGACGCTGTCCATGATCTTCACCACCTCGGTGGCCACCTTGTGGATCGCCTCGTCGGGAATCTTCGGATCCACCGACGGGTTGCCGCGCCCGCCCACCAGTTCGGACATGAACTTCAGGCTCTGCGGCGGCATCACGACATGGGCGTGGGAATCGATGATCAAGTCAGTCTCCGGCTCGGGGAATCGAAGGGGGTCAGCCGGCCCAGGCCAGCACCTCGAGCTGCACCTGCATGCCGTGGCCCAGCGGCTGCACGACGATGTGGCGCGCCGGGCGGTCGGCCGGGTCGGGAAAACAGGCCAGCCACTGCACGTTGACGGCCTCGCGCAGGCCGTCGTCGGCCAGCGTGATGCCCAGCTTGACCACATGCTCCAGGCCGGCGCCGCCGGCGGCCAGCAGCGCACGCAGGTTGGCGAAGGCGTGCGCCACCTGCGTGGCACCATCGGCCGGCAGGCTGCCGTCGGCCGGGTCCTTCCCGGCGATGCCCGACGAGCAGATGAGCGGCCCGACGCGTGCGCCCAGCGGGATCGGCGCCTTGTGGCCGACATGCGGCACCTGCAGGCTGCGGGGCAGGCGGGACATCACGCCGTCTCCCCGTCGACGTCGAAGAAGTGCCCCGGTACCTTGGCCAGGAACTCCGAGAAACCGGTGGTGCCTGCCGGCACGTGCAGCGCCATCGCCTGCCAGGCGCCGGCCTCGTCGCCGCTCTGGATGGCGCGCGCGATCTTCAGGTGATCGCGCAGCGACTGCGCGATGTGGGCCTTGTTCTGGAAGTCGCGCACGCGATAGCGCTGGCTCATGCGCCGGGCATGGCGGATCTGCTCGGCCAGGTAGGGGTTGCGACTGCCGGCATAGATGGCCTCGTGAAACAGCGCATTGGCCAGCGTGTACTCGGCCATGCCGCCGGTCACCGCCGCCTCCTGGCAACGCGTCAGGGTGTCGTCCAGGCGCTGCGACAGCTGATCGTCCACCCGACGCGCCGCGAACTTCGCCGCCAGCGCCTCGAGCTCGGCGATGACCTCCAGCATCGCGCGCAGCTTGGCCACCGACAGCCGCGCCACCGTCACGCCCTGGCGCGGCGCGATGCGCACCAGGTCCAGCGCGGCCAGCTGCTGCAGCGCCTCGCGCACCGGTGTGCGGCTGACGCCGAATCGCGCGGCCAGCGCGCGCTCGTCCAGCGGCGCGCCCGGCGGCAGCGTGCCCGACTCGATCTCGTCCTGCAGCACGGCGCGCACGTCGGCAGCGCGACCACCGGCACGCGGCCGCAGGTCGTCGGCAGACGGATCGTCGGGGCGCAGCGTGTCGTCGGTCATGCAGGTCTCCTTCGGGACGGAATCGAGAATGCCAGAGCGTCACTGTGGCATACATTAGGGTAAATCAGGAGTTCCAGAAGGCGCGGGCGGGATGCCGCAGAAGAAGAACATCTATCCTGTTGATTTGATTGGAATTGCTTGCTCCCAGTCAGGATGCGATTCTCGCGAGGCAGGCGAATTGGCGCGGAAGCTTCTTGTGACTTGGCATTTGCACAGCCGTTCTTGGTATGCCAGACTGGCGACATGTCAAGCCTCCCCGTCCCCGACCACGGTCCTCGCCCGCTGCAGCCGCTGCTGCGCCCGCGCTCGATCGCACTGGTCGGGGCCTCGGCCGACCCGCGCAGCTTCGGCAGCTTCGTGCTCGGCAATCTGCGCCGCTTCGGCTATGCCGGCACACTGCACCTGGTCAGCCGCAGCAGCGACGACATCGACGGCCTGCCCTGCGTGAAGACCGTCGACGAACTGCCCGGTGGCCTGGACCTGGCGGTGCTGGCCATCCCCGAGGCCGGCGCGCTGCCCGCGCTGCAGGCGCTGGCGGCCAGGCGTTGCCGCGCGGCGGTGCTGTTCGCGTCCGGCTACGCCGAGGCCGGCGAAGCGGGCCGCGCCCGGCAGGACGCCCTGTCCGCGCTGGCACGCGAGTCCGGCATGCTGCTGCTCGGGCCCAACTGCATGGGCTTCACCAACTACCAGGACGCGGTGCCACTGACCTTCGAGCCGCTGGCACCCAACCCGGCCCACGGCCGCCCCGGCGTGGGCGTGCTGGCGCAGAGCGGCGCCATGGCGGCCAACCTGCGCGACGCCTTCCTCGGCCGCGGCCTGGTCGTGCCCTGCGTGTGCTCCACGGGCAACGAGGCCGCGGTGACGGCGGAGGACGTGCTGGCGCACTATCTGGCCGACGAACAGATCCGCGTGATCGCGCTGTACGCGGAGCAGATCCGCCGCCCCGCACTGTTCCTGCAGCTGGCCCGTCAGGCCCGCGAGGCCGGCAAGCCCATCGTGCTGCTGATGCCCGGGCGCAGCGCCCGTGCCCGCGAGGCCGCGGCCTCGCACACCGGCGCGCTGGCCGGCGACCATGCCAGCGCCACCGCGCTGCTGATGCGCCAGGCCGTGGTGGTGGTCGACACGGTGGACGAGCTGTACGACACCACGGCCATCCTGCTGCGCCATCCCAACCCGCCGGCCGGCGGCACGGCCTTCGTCACGGGCTCCGGCGCGATGAAGAACCTGGCGCTGGACTTCGCCGACGACGTGGGCCTGGCCCTGCCCGCACTGGCCGCCGACACCACCGCGCGCCTGACCGCCCTGCTGCCCGACTACGCGGTGGCCGAGAACCCGCTGGACTACACCACCATCGGCGTGCGCCAGCCGGGGCTGATCGGCGAGCTGATCCACGTGATGCTGGCCGACCCCGCCGTGGGCAGCGCGGTGCTGGCGATCCCGGTGGGCCCCGAGGTGGCCCAGCGCGACAAGGCCACGCACATCGTGCCGGCGCTGGCCGGTACCGGCAAGCCGTCGGCGCTGGTGCTGACCGGGGACACCGGCCCGGTGCAGCCTTTCTTCCTGGACGCCATCCGCGAGGCGGGCGTGCCGCTGTTCCGCTCGGCCGACCGCGCGCTGCGGGCGCTGCGGCGCGTGGCGGCCTATGGCGAGTCCCTGCAGCGCGCACTGCGGGCCGATGCGCTGGCCGCCGTGGCACCGGCACCCCAGCCGCTGCCCGACCAGCGTCCCGCCAACGGCCTGTATGCCGAGTACCAGGGCAAGGCCTGGCTGCAGGCGATGGGCATTGCCGTGCCGCGTGGCGGCCTGGCCCGCGACGCGGCCGATGCCGAACGCATCGCCGCGGAGATCGGCTACCCGGTGGTGCTCAAGGCGCAGGCCAGCGCGCTGCCGCACAAGAGCGACGTCGGCGGCGTGGTCGTCGGCCTGGCCGACGCTGCGGCGCTGCGTGCCGGCTGGGCGACGCTGAAGGCCAACCTGCAGCGCCACCGCCCCGAGCTCGTGCTCGACGGCGTGCTCGTCGAAGCCATGGGCGCGCGCGGCGTGGAGCTGATCGTCGGCGCCCGGCGCGACCCCGACTGGGGTCCGGTGGTGCTGGTGGGCCTGGGGGGCGTCTGGATCGAGGCGCTTCACGACGTGCGCCTGTTGCCCGCCGACATGGCCGAGGCCGACATCGTCGAGGAACTGCGGCGCCTGAAGGCCGCGCCCGTGCTGCGCGGCCTGCGCGGCCAGCCGCCCGTGGACCTGGCCGCCATCGCCCGCGTGGTGGCCGCCGTCGGGGCGCAGATGCGCGCCAACCCGGCGCTGGCGGAGATCGACGTCAACCCGCTCGTGGCCTACCCCGATCGTGTGCTGGCGCTGGACGCGCTGCTGTGCGTGGCGCCCAACGGAGACGCCGCATGAGGCTGCAGTTCACACCCGAGGAGGAAGCCTTCCGCCAGGAGGTGCGCGGCTTCGTGCGCACCCGACTGCCAGACGACATCCGGCGCAAGGTGCAAGGCGGCCTGCGGCTGGAGCACGCCGACTATGTGGCCTGGTTCAACCTGCTCGAGACGCGCGGTTGGCTCACGCCCGGCTGGCCGGTGGAACATGGCGGCCCGGGCTGGAACGCCATCCAGCGCTACCTGTTCGACGAGGAGACCCTGCTGGGTCATGCGCCGCGCATCATCGCCAGCGGCATCCAGATGCTGGGCCCGGTGCTGATTGCCTACGGCACGCCAGCACAGAAGGCGAAGTACCTGCCCGACATCCGCGCCAGCCGCACCTGGTGGGCGCAAGGCTTCAGCGAACCCGGTGCCGGGTCCGATCTGGCCTCCCTGCGCACGACGGCGGTGCTGGACGGCGACCACTTCGTCGTCGACGGCCACAAGGTCTGGACCAGCTACGCCACCTGGTGCTCGATGATGTTCGCCCTGGTGCGGACGGATCCGGACGCCGCCAAGCCCCAGGAAGGCATCAGCTTCCTCCTGCTGGACATGGCCAGCCCCGGCGTCACGGTGCGGCCGATCCGCATGCTCGAAGGCGGCACCGACCTCAACGAGGTGTTCCTGGACAAGGTGCGCGTGCCGAAGGAAAACCTCGTCGGTGAGCTGAACAAGGGCTGGAGCTACGGGAAGTTTCTGCTCGGCCACGAGCGCACCGGCATCGCCGGCATCGGCTCTTGCAAGCAGCAGCTGGCGCGGGCCTGGTCGCTGGCCACACGCCAGGGGCTGGATCGCGATGCCGAATGGGTGGCGCGCCTGGCGCAGTTCGAGATCGAGCTGATCGCGCTGGAGACCACGGCGCTGCGCCTGCTCTCACCCGGCCAGCGCAGCCCGGTGCCGCAGGTCGAGGCGTCGATGCTGAAGGTGCGGGGCACGGAGTTGCGCCAGGCCATCCACGAGGCGCTGTTCGACATCGCCGGCCCGCACGCGCTGCCCTTCGACGCCGAGACGCTGTTCCTCGAATCGCTGGGCGAGATGCCTGCGCCACCCGAGCTCGGCACGCTGGCGGCCAACCTGCTGGACAGCCGCAAGCTCAGCACCTACGGCGGCAGCAACGAGGTGCAGCGCAACGTCATCGCGCAGGCGCTGCTGAAGGGCTGAACGGCCGCGAGACACACGATGGACTTCACCCTCACCGACGACCACCTCGCGCTGCGCGACGCCGTGCGGCGCTGCTGCGACGGCGAGTTCCCCGCCCACGAGCGCGGCCAGCCCGAATCGCACGACGGCGAGACCCGCCGCCACGCCACCTTCGCGGACCTGGGCCTGATGGGCCTGCAGGTGCCGGCGGAACACGGTGGCAGCGGCTTGGGCGCGGTGGAGGCCATGCTGGCGGCGCAGGAACTGGGCCGTGCACAGGCCGGCGCCAGCTGGCTGGCCAGCGCGGTCTTGGCGGCTCCCTTGATCGCCCAGGCCGCCAGCCGGGCGCAGCAGGACCGCTGGCTCGGCGCCCTGGCCCGTGGCGCCCTGCGCGCCACGTTGGCGGTCGAAGAGCCGCACGCGCGCTGGGCACTGGCTGACCTGCGCACCGTCGCGCGGGCCGAGGCCGAGGGCTGGCGGCTCGACGGCGCCAAGTCCGGTGTGCTCGACGGCGCCGCCGCCGGCCTGCTGCTGGTGCTGGCCGCCGCGCCCGATGGACCGACGCTGTTCGCGGTCGATGGCGGCGGCGTCGGCGTGGAACGGCGCGCCTACCGCATGCTCGACGGTCGCCATGCCGCCCATCTGGCGTTCAACGCCGTGCGCGCCGAGGTCGTGGGACGGCCGGGTCAGGGTCTGACGCTGGTCGAACAGGCGCTGGATCGCGGCGGCGCCATGCTGGTGGCCGAGACCACCGGCGCCGCGGAGGCCCTGCTGGCACTGACCGTGGAACACCTGCGCACCCGCCGCCAGTTCGGCAAGCCGTTGGCCGCCTTCCAGGCACTGCAGCACCGCGTGGCCGACCACGCCATCGCGCTGGAGCAGCTGAAGTCCATGGCCTGCGTGGCCGCGCTGTCGCTGGACGACGCCGAACCGCAGCGCCGCGTGCGCGGCGTGGCCGCCGCCTGCACCCTGGCCGCGCAGTGGGGCCGTCGCCTGGCGCTGGACGCGATCCAGCTGCACGGTGCCATGGGCATGACCGAGGAATGTGCCGCCGCGCGTTATGCCAAGCGGCTGCTCGTCAACGGCGCGCTGTTCGGCGACGCCACTCACCACCGGCAGCGTTTCGCCGCCCTGCCGTCCGACCTGAGAACCGAAGGAGACAAGACATGACTGCACCCTGGACCCGCCGAACCCTGCTTGCCACGGCCCTGTGCATGGCTGCTGCCGGTGCGGCGGCACAAGGCGACAAGCCGATCCGCCTGCTCGTCGGCTTCCCGCCGGGCGGCGCGTCGGACACCATCGCGCGCGTGCTGGCCGACAAGCTGCCGCCCATCCTCAAGCAGCCGGTGATCGTGGAAAACAAGGCCGGCGCCGGCGGCCGGCTGGCGGCGCAGGCAGTCAAGGCCGCGGCGCCGGACGGGCTGACGTACATGATCGCGCCCAACGCCACCTTCGTCTTCCAGCACCTGACCTACCCGGTCAGCGTGCTCGGCTACGACATGACGAAGGACTTCACTTCGGTGGCGCGCATCAACAGCTACCCGATGGCCATGGTGGTCAGCGCCACCACCGGCGTCAAGACGGCCAATGACTACGTGGCCTGGCGCAAGACCAGTGGCGCCAGGCCCACCTTCGGCACAGCCGGCCAGGGCGGCGACACGCATTTCAACGGCCTGCAGTTCGGCAAGGTGGCCGGCGGGCTGGAAATGACCGTGGTGCCCTACCGCGGCAACGGCCCGCTGGTCACGGACCTGCTCGGCGCGCAGATCCTCACGGGCACCATGGTGGCCGGCGACGCGCTGCAGCACGTCAAGGCCGGCAAGCTCCACTACGTGGGCATCTTCGCGAAGAAGCGCTCGCCGCTGCTGCCCGACGTGCCGACGATGGCCGAGCAGGGCTTCGACACCGGGGGCGACAACGGCTGGATGGGCATGTGGGGGCCGGCTGGCCTGCCGAAGGCCGAGCTTGACCGCATGCAGCGGGCGCTGGAGTTCGTGCTCGGCCTGCCGGAGGTGAAGGATCTGATGGCCACGCGCTACCTGCAGATGGCCGACTACCAGCCCGGCAGCGCAGTGGACAAGGTCCTGGCTGCAGAACTGGCGCACTGGGGTCCGATCATCAAAGCATCGGGCTTCACGCCCAGCCGTTGAGGCACGGGGCGCACGATGAGCCTGAACGGAACCGCCGCCATCGTCGGCGCCTGGGAGCACCCCACGCGGCTGGCGGAGCACCTGTCGGTGTTGCGACTGCATGCCGACTGCGCGCTCGGTGCGCTGGCCGATGCCGGCCTGGAGAAGGCCGAGGTCGACGCCGTGTTCTGCGCCGGCGACGTGCCCGGCCTGGGTGCGGCCACGCTGGTGGAGTACCTGGGGCTGAACCCGGCCCACGTCGACAGCACCGAGTGCGGCGGCTCCGCGCCCATCCTGCACGTGGCGCACGCGGCGGCTGCCATCGCCGCCGGCCGCTGCCGGGTGGCGCTGATCACGCTGGCCGGCCGCCCGCGCGCGGCGCTGGCGGAAGCCAAGGCGAAGGCCGAAGCCGCAGGCCAGGGTGGTGGTCGCGCGCCCCTGGCGCTGCGCCCGCCCGACCCCGACTGCCCGGAACTCGCCTTCGAGCTGCCCTACGGCCCGGCCACGCAGAACCTGTACGCCCTGGTGACGCGCCGCCACATGCATGAGTTCGGCACCACCGCCGAGCAACTGGCCTGGATCAAGGTCGCCGCGTCGCACCACGCGCAGCACAACCCGCACGCCATGCTGCGCAAAGTCGTGACGGTGGAGGACGTGGTGAACTCGCCGATGGTGGCCGACCCGCTGCACCGGCTGGACTGCTGTGTGATGAGCGACGGTGGCGGTGCGCTGATCGTGGCCCACCCCGACGTTGCCCGGCGCCTGAAGCGACCGCTGGTGATGGTGCGCGGCACCGGCGAGGCACAGAAGAACGCCGCCGGCGGACGCGTGGACCTGTCCTTCAGCGCCGCGGCGGCATCCGGCCCGCGTGCTTTCGCCGAGGCCGGCATCGCGCCGGCAGACATCCAGTACGCGTCGCTCTACGACAGCTTCACCATCACCGTGCTGATGCAGCTGGAGGACCTGGGCTTCTGCGCCAAGGGCCAGGGGGGCCGCTTCGTGATGGAGGGCAACCTGATCGCCGGCACCGGACGCCTGCCCTTCAACACCGACGGCGGCGGCTTGTGCAGCAACCACCCGGCCAACCGCGGCGGCATGACCAAGGTCATCGAGGCGGTGCGCCAGCTCCGCGGCGAGGCCCACCCGGCGGTGCAGGTGCCGAACTGCGACCTGGCGCTGGCCTGCGGCCCCGGCCGGGTGATGGGCAACGGCCATGGCCATGCGACCGTGATCCTGGAGCGCGAATGACCGCCGCGACCGACGACCAGGGCGCCGCCATCGAGGCGCTCGCCGCCAACCACCCGGAGACGCGGCCCTTCTGGGAGGCGGCCGCCCGGGGCCGCTTCCTGCTCGCCACCTGCACCGCCTGCAACCGGCCCCACTGGTATCCGCGGACCATGTGCCCGCTGTGCGGGGCGCCGGAGATCGAGTGGCGGCCGTCATCGGGCCGCCTGCGTCGCTTGGGGCGTCGCCGATGCCGCGCAGGCCGTCGAGGATCGCGGAGCGCATCTCGGCAGCCGTTGCGTAGCGGTCGCGTGGGTCCAGCTCGAGGGC
>WBZL01001995.1_pt1 | contig 20399 bp, 18 predicted proteins | sample 5204291 | NCBI WGS metagenome assembly WBZL01 (sample SAMN12344345, study PRJNA552823) | activated sludge metagenome | biome: Activated sludge suspended growth; feature: Nitrification reactor; material: Wastewater; isolation source: activated sludge from nitrification reactor of wastewater...
ATGGGTCTGAAGTGATTGGAAAACCATAAAATATGCGGAATCGGGAGGCAACACTCAAGGAAGCGAATGCTTCGCTTCTTCTTCTATTCCATTCTACAATCAGAAGAATTGCTGCTGCGCCGCAAATCAGGTTACATTGCCGCCATCGGCCAGCTGTGTGCGGTTGTGGAGCAAGGCACGAATCAAATGGCGACAATTACTTCACTCGCTCTGGCTCCACCAGCCTGCTGCATACCCCGACCACAGAGAGATACTCGCCATGCCTACCATGCAAAAATATGGGTTCCTTGTCCTTTCCTTTGTCCTGGCCGCGCCGGTCGTGGCCGCAGAGACCGGAGTCCCTGCCGGAAAGGTCAAGCGCAGCGAAGGGAACGTCACTATCGACCGCGCCAGCCAAGTGCAGGTGGTCAAGGTGGGCACGCTGGTGTATGTCGGTGACCGGATTCGCACCGGTGACGATGGGGCGGTGGGCATCACCCTGTCCGACGATACCTTGCTCACTGCCGGAGCGCGCAGCACACTGCTGATCAACGAGTTCCAGTTCAACAGCACGACCCGGGAAGGGGGGATGCTGGCGACCCTCCTCAAGGGTACGCTGAGTGTGGTGACCGGGCTGATCGGCAAGAAGGCACCGGAAAACGTGCGCATCAGGACGCCAACCGTGGTTCTCGGCATCCGGGGTACCGAGTTCATTGTCGAAGCGCGCGCAGAGGACGAATGAGGCAGCCGAGTCGTTTGCTGTGGGTGTTTGCATTGAGCCTTGCGGCCTGTACGCGACTCACCAGCCACGTTGTATTGTTGCCGGGGCCGGATGGTCGTACAGGGGCATTGTTGGTCACCAGCGCAACGGGTGCGGTGGTGCTTTCCGAGCCTTATACCGGTGTCGATGTGGTTGACGGCAAGGTGGCTCCGACCAGGACCAGCGCGGCCATGGTGAGCGAGACCTACGGCCGGTTACTGGCCATGCAACCGGCGCGACCACGCGTCCATATCGTTTATTTTGAATTCGGACAGAGTGTGCCGACCCCGGAATCGCAGGCACGGCTGCCACGCATTCTGGCCGAGGTGTCAGCCCTGTCGGCCGGTGAAGCTGTCGTCATCGGACACGCGGATCGAGTGGGTCGTGCCGAGGCCAATGAGCAGTTGTCCTGGCAACGTGCCAACGCGATCCGCGAGTTGCTGGTTGGCGCGGGCTTGGCGCGTGAAGCGATAACCGTCTTTGGTCGGGGCGAACGCGAACCGGCAGTCGTAACCGCGGACAATGTTCCGGAACCGCGCAATCGCCGTGTCGAATTGAAGCTGCGCTAAAGGTCATGACTTGTTCAGGCACCCTCGATCATGAAGGTCATGACCGTTTCCCTCTCCCCCGGCCCCTCCCCTGCGAGTGGGGGGGAGATTCATGAGTCGCTGACGCGACTTTCTCATTGAGTTGACCTTGATCTTTGGACGTCGGCTGGTGTTTCTCGATCTGCGACAGTGGCTTGGCGTCGCGCTGCTCGGCGTCTTGCTTGCGTACAGCCTGCGCTACATCGAGATCGATCCATTGCGCCGCTTCGACGCCTTCCTTTACGATTCACGTGTGCGTTTGTTCGCGCGCGAAGCGATTGACGAGCGTATTGCCATCGTCGATATCGACGAGCGATCGCTGGTCGAACTGGGCCGTTGGCCGTGGAATCGGGCGCGTCTGGCAGCGCTGATCGAGCGGATTTTCGAACAATACGGCGCGCTGTTGCTGGGTCTGGACGTGATCCTGGCGGAAGCGGACGAGAGTTCCGGGCTGTCCGTTCTGGATGCACTGGGCCGCGGGCAGCTGCGTCGGGATGCCGCTTTCCATGCGGCGCTTGCAGCGTTGCGGCAGGAGCTCGATTACGATGGCCGACTGGCTAAGGTTTTACACCGCTACCCGGTTGTTCTCGGTTTCCATCTGTCGAATGGGGATGCAGCGGCCAGGAGTGGTGCCTTGCCGATGCCGCTACGGCCGGATGTGGCCGAACAAGCCGGACAGTTTTCGCAGTGGAACGGCTACGGCGGTAACCTGCCGAGGCTTCAGAATGCCGCCATCGGTGCCGGCTTTCTCAGTGCACCGGTTGAACTGGACGGTGTGACGCGGCGCGCCTGGTTGCTGGCGTCTCATGACGGGCAGGTATACGCTGCCTTGTCGCTGGTGATGGCACAGGTGTTACTGGGAGATCCGGCACTACAGCTCCGGTTTGCCGACCATGCGTCCTGGCAATCCGCTTCCCGGCCAGTCGAGTCGATCGTACTGCTGACGGCAGGCGCGCCGCGACGCATCCCCGTTGCCGAGCAGGCAAGCGTCCTGCTGCCTTTTCAGGGGAGCCTGGGCAGCTTCCGCTATCATTCTGCAGCCGATGTCCTCGCGGGCCGCTTGCCGGCTGACAGCCTGCACGGCAGGGTCGTACTGCTGGGCACCACGGCGCCAGGCCTGTTTGACCAACGAGTGACGCCGATGGGCGAAGCCTTTCCGGGCGTGGAGGTGCATGCCAACCTGCTTGCAGGGTTGCTCGATGGTCGCCTGCTGATGTCGCCGGCCTACACCGCGACCATCGAGGCCGGCCTGCTGGTCGTCGTCGGGGTTGGCCTGCTGCTCGGCCTGCCCCGCCTTTCGCCGCCGCGAGCAGTCGTCCTCGCGGTGTTGATATCGGCGTTGGTAACGATCATCAACCTGGCAGCCTGGACAGGTGTGCAGCTGGTATTGCCGATGGCAGCCATTCTCCTGTTGGTGGCGATGCTGCTTGCCCTGCACCTGTTCTTCGGCTATTTTGTCGAGCATCGTGCCAAGCGGCGCTTGACGACGCTTTTCGGCCAGTACGTTCCGCCCGAACTGGTCGATGAGATGAGCCGTGACCCCGAGCATTACACCATGGAAGGACGAAGTGCCGAACTGACGGTGCTGTTCGCGGATGTGCGAGGGTTCACGGCCCTTGCCGAGACCCTGCCACCGGACGAACTGGCGCAACTGATGAACGACTATCTGTCGGCGATGACCGACGTCATTCGTGCTTATCGGGGGACGCTCGACAAGTATATCGGTGATGCCGTCGTCGCTTTCTGGGGAGCGCCGCTGGCCGATCCACAGCACGCCAGGCATGCCGTAGAGGCCGCTCTCGCGATGCAGGCGGCTCTGTCCGGCGTCAATCAGCATTTTGCCAGCCGTGGCTGGCCAGCGTTGCAGGTAGGCATTGGCATCAACACCGGCATGATGGTGGTGGGCGACATGGGTTCCCGCCACCGGCGTGCCTACACCGTGCTCGGTGATGCAGTTAACCTGGCCTCGCGTATTCAGGGGCTGTCGGCACAGTATGCCGCAGGCGTGATTATCGGCGATGCAACGCGCCAGGCCCTTGGTACTTGGCGTTGCCGACAGCTCGGCCATGCTGTGGTACGCGGCCGGTCGGCGCCGGTAGCCATTTTTGAGCCGCTGGTCGAGGCGCAGGCGATTGCCCGGCAGGGACCTTGACCCGCAGGGTTCATGGCGGGCGGCTAGCCAGACCAGAATGGCCAAATCGCTAAAGCCGTTGCCATTAGTGCCGTTGACCTGTCAATGGAATTCCGGTCGGCGATGATGAAAGGACAAGGATGAGCGGAGTCGCATGGAAAATCCGTGCCGCCATGCTGCTGCAGATCGCTGCCACAGCATTGGCTGGCTGGTTGGGCCATTCCGTATTCGGGGGAGGCCTCTACGGTTGGCTGGGCGCTTTGGTATTGCTGCTGCTACTGGCTGGACTGATCAGTCTGCTGGTCGAGAGAAATCTGCTTGGCCGTCTCGCCGCGCTGCGTGCGGTACTGGCGAAGATGTACCTCGATGGTGATCTGACCAGGCGCGTACCCGTTGCGGGGCGGGACGAAATCGCAGCAGTGGCGATCGATTTCAACCGACTGATGGAGAGCTTCGCAACGATTGTCGGCAAAGTGCTGTTCAATTCCGCCGAAGTCAGCAGTGCCTCAAAAAGACTGCTCAGCGAGGCTGGCCGTGTCGCTTCAGGATCAAGACAGCAACATGATGCCGCCTTGGCAACCGCTGGCGAAATTGCCGAGCTGACCATAAACATGAATCAGGTCAGTCAAAATGCCAGCGAGACTGCGGGCATTTCAGAGACGTCGAATCGTCTGTCGACCGAGGGAATGGCGATTGTGCGCAGTGCCTCGGCAGAGATGGAGCAGATTGCCGCTTCGGTGGCACAGTCGGCGAAAGTGGTATCCGCCCTGGGTGAGCGTTCGCAAGCGATCAGTGGCATCGTCCAGACGATTCGCGAGATTGCCGACCAGACCAATCTTCTGGCCCTCAACGCAGCCATCGAGGCGGCGCGTGCTGGTGAACAGGGGAGGGGGTTTGCGGTGGTTGCTGACGAGGTGCGCAAACTCGCCGAAAGGACATCGCAGGCCACCGGTGAGATCAGCCAGATGATCGCTGCGATTCAGGACGAAACGCAGTCGGCGATCAGCAGCATCGACACCGGCAGCGGACAGGCCCGCAATGGCGCTGAACTCGCCCGGCAGGCGTCCCGCTCGCTGGAGTGCATCAATCAAGGCGCGCGCGAAACGATGGAGAAAGTCGAAGCCATCGCTACCGCCGTCGTCCAGCAGAGTCGTACTGGGCAGGGGATTGCCGAGCATGTGCGCAGTATCCGGGAAATGGCCGAGACGAATAACGCAGCCACCGCCGAGACCTTGCGAGCCGTCGACCATGTCGATTGCCTGGCCGAAAACCTTCGCGAGATCGGACATGTCTTCAAGCTCGGCAGTGCCGGCGAGCAGGCCGTCGCCACGCATGCCAGGATGCCGGCGATTGTCCAGGAGGCGGCGCGGCTGGCCAGCGAAATCCTCGAGAAAGCTCTGGATGCGGGCAGGATCAGGGTCGAGGATTTGTTCGATGATCGTTACCAGCCAATCGCGAATACCCGGCCGCAAAAGTTCAAGACCCGTTTCGACGACTTCACCGATCAGGCCATGGTGCCGCTGCAGGAGGGTTTGCTGACCCAGCACAACTGGCTGATCTATGCGATCTGTTGCGACCGAAACAGCTATGTGCCAACGCACAACCGCAGGTTTTCGCAACCGCTGAGCGGTGATGAGAAGGTCGATTTCGTGAACAACCGGACCAAACGAATCTTCGATGATCCGGTCGGCAAGCGCTGCGGCAGTCACCAACAACCTTTTCTCCTGCAGACTTACCGGCGTGATACCGGCGAACTGATGCACGACATCTCGGCGCCGATTTACGTCAAGGGCCGGCACTGGGGCGGCTTCCGGATTGGCTACAAGACCGAGGTTTGATCCGGTTTGGGACTTTTGCAGTGGGCAGGCATGACGTGGTAGCGCTTATTGGATTAAGATGTTCGTGATCATGCGTGCTGTGCTTTACGTGAGGGAATGAGGAATGTCCGATCTGCTGAAAAACATCGATGCCCGCACCAAACTGGCCGGGACCAACAAGCTGGAGATCCTGTTGTTCTCGCTCGGCACCGATGCGCGCACTGGACGACGTGAAACCTTCGGCATCAATGTCTTCAAGGTGCGTGAGGTGATGCGGACGCCGCCGATCACTTCAGCACCGGAAATGCCCTCTTCTGTCGAGGGGATGGTGAGTTTGCGGGGGGCACTGGTGCCGGTCGTCGATCTTGCCCGTTATGCCCGTATCGATACGGAGACGCCACGCTCGATCATGATCGTCACCGAATACGCAGGTCATACCCAGGGCTTTCTTGTCGAGGGGGTGGATACCATTCTTCGCCTCGACTGGAGCCAGATGCGGGTGCCGCCAGCGATGCTCACGGCCGAGATGGGTGGCCTGGTGACGGCGGTCACCGAATTGCCGGACGGTCGTCTGGTGATGATGATGGATGTCGAGAAAGTGCTCTCGGAAACGACCAACTACGACGACGACATCGTTTACCGCAATATCAAGCCGATCGACAATGCCACGCTCACGGTATTCTTTGCCGATGATTCGGCGGTGGCACGCAAGCAGATTCAGCGGACTCTCGAAGCGATGGGTGTGAAATTCATCTCCGCGATCAATGGTCGAGAAGCCTGGGACGAACTGGAGAAAATGGCGGACTACGCGCAGGCCTCCGGCCAGCAGGTGACCGACCTGATCAGCCTGGTATTGACCGATATCGAGATGCCCGAAATGGATGGTTACATCCTGACCAAGAAGATCAAGTCCGATCCACGGTTCGTTGGTGTGCCGGTGATCATGCATTCCTCGCTATCCGGAATGTCAAACCAGCAACTGGGCAGATCCGTTGGCGTCGATGAGTATGTGCCGAAATTGGAACCACAGCGCTTGTCGGAAACTTTGGCACGCAGGTTGCAAGATGCTCGTCCGGTAGTGCAGCTAAACTGAGACTGAGCGATCTTTCTGGAGCGATACAAATGGATTTGGCGGATAGGAAGAACCTGCTGGAGAGCGTTGACGCACGCACCCGGCTAGCCGGTTCCAACAGAATGGAGATCCTGTTGTTCTCCCTGGGGACGCGTGAGACTTTCGGGATCAACGTTTTCAAGGTGCGGGAAGTTGGGCGGACGCCGCACATTACCAAGACACCGAACATGCCGCGTGGGGTCGAAGGCCTGATCTCCCTGCGCGGCAACGTCATCCCGGTGCTGTCGCTGATCTCCTTTCTTGAGTACGAGGGCCAGCCTCGCGAGTATGGCAAGACCATGATGGTTGCCGAGTATTCCAAGAGGACACTGGGTTTCCTGGTCCATGAGGTGGATCGGATCATTCGTGTGGACTGGGAGAAGGTCAAGGCTCCCGAGAGCGTACTGTCGAGCAATCAGGGACTGATTACCGCGGTGACCGAACTCGATGACGGTAAGTTGGTGTCCATTCTCGACGTCGAACAGATTCTTGCCAACGCTTTTGGCGAGGCGATCATCGTCGATATCCCGCCAGCGAATGTTGATCAGGATGTCTGCATGTTTTTTGCTGATGATTCGCTGGTTGCCCGACGCAAGATCGTCGAGGTTCTCGACAAGCTTGGCGTCAAGCACAAGCATGCGACCAATGGTGCCGAAGCCTGGAGCCGACTGCAGGGGATTGCCGCACACGCGACACAAACGGGCCGGAGCGTTCGCGACGAGCTCCGCCTGATCCTGGTCGATGCCGAAATGCCCGAGATGGACGGCTACGTCCTCACCAAGAACATCAAGGGAGACCTACGTTTCACGGGTATCCCGGTGGTCATGCATTCATCGCTGTCGTCGCAGGCCAATCACGCGATGGGCAAGGCCGTGGGGGTGGACGCCTACGTCGGCAAGTTCGACGCCGAGATCCTTGCCGATACCCTGCGCCCGTTGCTCGAGCGCTGAGCAATCAGAAAGAAGTAACCTGGAGTTAAAGTATGGCTGATCCGAAGATGAAAATTCTGGTGGTGGATGATTTTTCGACGATGAGACGCATCGTCAGAAATCTTCTCAAGGAATTGGGTTTCTCGAACGTAGACGAAGCAGAAGACGGTGCGGTGGCATTGCAGAGGCTGCAGAATGGCGACTTCGAGTTTGTCGTCACCGACTGGAACATGCCCAACATGGATGGCCTGCAACTCCTCAAGTCGATTCGCAGCGCGCCAGCGCTCAAGCATCTGCCGGTACTGATGATCACCGCCGAGGCGAAGAAGGAAAACATCATCGCGGCTGCGCAGGCGGGGGCAAGCGGCTATATCGTCAAGCCTTTCACCGCCGCTACGCTGGCCGAGAAACTGCAGAAAATCTTTGACAAAATGGGTGGCTGAGATGAGCGACGCGGATAGGTCTGGAGACTCGAGAGAACTCGAAGCGCTGTTCGACAGCATTGCGGCCGGAGTAGCAGCGGACGCAACGCCAGCGCCGCCAGCATCTCGGGGGCCATCGTTGATGCAGCAGTTACGCGAGGGCGATGGGGCAGATGACAGCGACGAGTTGCAGCTCCTCTTCGACTCGGTCGTCGCAGCGCAGAGCGCGGCAGCGGTCACTCCTAAAGCGGCAGGTACTCCTAAAGCGGGAGGTACTCCTGAAGCGGCGGGCAGTGGTGAACGGTGGCAAGGTCAGGACCGGGTGTTTCAGCGCATCGGTCAGATGGCCCGGCAGTTGCACGACTCGCTTGGGGAACTGGGTTACCACGAACTCATCGAGAATGCCGTCGCCGCCATCCCTGACACCAGAGACCGCCTCAACTATGTCGTCAACCTGACCGAGCAGGCCGCTTGCCGGGTGTTGAATGCGACCGATTTGGCGAACCCCCTGCAGGAGGAACTCGAGACCGCTTCGGCCACGTTGGCGACGAAATGGGATGCTCTCTTTGCCAATCGCATGGGTGTCGAGGAGTTCAAGCGTCTGGCCGAGGAGACGCGTTCCTTCCTCAAGCAGGGACTGCCTCAGAAAACCGGGGCCACGAAAGCGCAACTACTCGAGATCATGATGGCGCAGGATTTCCAGGATCTGACCGGCCAGGTGATCAAGAAGATCATCAATGTGGCGCAGGAACTCGAGTCGCAGCTGATGGGGGTACTCATCGACACTCTGCCCGGCGAGCGTCGTACCGATTCGGTAATGAGCCTGCTCAACGGGCCGGTGATCAATGCCGAAGGGCGCGGTGACGTGGTGGCTACACAGCAACAGGTTGATGACCTGCTCGGCAGCCTGGGATTCTAGGAGGTTCAGGATGAGTGATTTTGCCGGGATGGAAGACCTTCTGCAGGATTTCCTGCAGGAGGCTGGAGACCTGCTGTCGGATGTCGACAACAAACTCGTCGATCTGGAGCGGAGCCCGAACGATCGTCGTTTGCTCAATGACATTTTCCGTGGGTTTCACACCATCAAGGGCGGCGCAGGTTTTCTCAATGCCACCGAACTGGTTACCCTCTGCCACTTGACCGAAAGCCTGTTCGACAAGCTCAGAAACGCTGAAATAAGGCTTACTGCCGGTCTGATGGATACCATCATGGCAGCGACCCAGAGTGTGCGCCATATGTTTGGCGAGATCGCCCAGGGTACGCAACCACATGCGGCTCCCGGCGAGGTCAGCGTCGCGCTGCGGGCCATTCTCGAAGGGCGTGTCGAAAGCCAGGCCGACACCGGGATGGCCGCTCCTGTCACTGTTGCAGACGAAGGTCCGGACTGGCACGCTCTGCACGCGGCCGTGAGTGGGCAGGATGTCGCGCTACCGGCAGTGGCCGCACGAAGCACGCCTGCCGCGGCGGCGAATGCGGCCGCGGCCGCGAATGCTGCAGTGGATCTTTCCAAGCTGAAACCGCATTTCCCGCCGGAAGGGCGCCGCAGTACCGACAAACCTGGCGCTGCGGTGAGCGGCGCTCCTTCCGGTCGCCGTGCCGACGAGCGGGCGGCTGCTCGCGAAGCGACCATTCGGGTCGATACCACACGCCTGGATCAGGTACTCAACCTGTCTGGCGAGATTGGTCTGACGAAGAACCGCCTGACCAGTCTGCGCGCTGATATCCTTGCCGGCAGAACCGATTCGGAAACCCTGCAGGCCCTCGATCAGGCAGTCAGCCAGCTTGATCTTCTGGTTTCGGATTTGCAGAACTCGGTGATGAAGACGCGGATGCAGCCGATCGGCCGGTTGTTCCAGAAGTACCCGCGGATTGCCCGCGACCTGGCGAGGCAGTTGGGCAAGGACGTCGAGCTGGCACTGATTGGCGAAGAAACCGAAGTCGATAAAACGATGATCGAGGATCTGGCCGATCCGCTCATTCATCTGATTCGCAATGCTGTCGATCATGGCGTCGAGGGACCTGAGGAACGTCTTCTGGCCGGCAAGCCAGCGAAAAGCGTGGTCCGTCTCGAAGCGCGTCAGGAGGGCGATCACATCGTCCTGATCATTGCCGATGACGGGCACGGGATCAGTCCTGAACGGATCAGGGCCAAAGCGGTCGAGAAGAACATCATCAGCGAAGAGGAGGCCAACACGCTCGATGACCGGCAAAGCCTGAACCTGATTTTCCTGCCCGGCTTCTCGACGATGGCGCAGGCATCGGCAGTATCCGGCCGCGGTGTCGGGATGGATGTGGTCAAGACCAACATCCAGAAACTCAATGGATCGATCGAGATCCGCTCCGAGCCTGGCAAGGGTTCGGTGTTCATCATTTCACTGCCGCTGACGCTGGCGATCCTTCCCGTTCTGCTCGTCCTGCTCGGTGATCAACCCTTTGCGCTGCCGTTATCGATGGTCAGAGAAATTCTGCCGATCGATCACCAGCGGATGCAGGAAGTGGGTGGCAAGGAAACCCTGGTGGTGCGTGGCGAAATCCTGCCGGTGATCGCGCTCTCGCGTCTGCTTGGCTGGCCACAGCTGCGGCAGCCTGAGTACGGCGTGTTGATGCAGACTGCAGAGCGCAGTTTCATTCTGGCGGTGGACAACTTTGCTGGCCGGGATGACGCGGTGATCAAGGCGCTGGACGACTTCCGTCCACGCGGTGTTGCCGGCGTAACGACGCTCTCGAATGGTCAGATCGTTCTGATCCTGGACATGAAAGAACTGCTCGCCGATCTGGGCACGCAAGCCGACCGCGACCTACGGAGCACGCCGGCGCGGGCTCTGGAGTTTTTCGCCTAGACACCGAGGGGAACTTGGCTGGCACGGGGGCTGTGGCCCCCGTTTAGTTTTGTGTCTCCGCGACAACTGTTGTTCCTGCGCAACTATCTGGGAATTGGTCTAAATAAGCGCGCTTCCTGATCTCTTGTAACCTCGGTTTTTTTATAATAGCCCGGAGTAAACAGGAAGATCCGAATGGCTGAGGAAAGCGACCTCGAAAAAACAGAACCGGCGTCAGCAAGACGTCTGGAACAGGCGCGCGAGGAGGGTCAGGTCCCTCGGTCGCGCGAGGTTGGCGCGTTCGTGATCTTGATCGTCGCCGCGACTGCATTCTGGCTGATGGGTCCCTGGGTAATGCAACGCCTGGCGGAAATTTTCCGACGTGGTATGTGGGTCGACTCACGCCTGGCACGCGAGCCGACGATGATGCTGGTTCGCCTGGCAGAGATCTCGCTCGATGCCTTGCTGATTTTTGTCCCATTGTTTGCCGCGCTGGTCGCAGCAACCCTGCTGTCGCCTTTTTTTCTCGGTAGCTGGAATTTCTCCATGAAGGCACTGCAACCTGAGCTGAGCCGTCTCGACCCGCTCAAGGGCATGGCTCGCCTAGTGTCCTGGTCCGGACTGGTGGAACTGGTCAAGGCCGTGGCCAAAGCTTCACTGCTTGGCGGCGTTGCGGTGTGGATTCTGTGGAGTGAGCGTGGCGATCTCCTGGCGATGTTTGCGCAGTCGCTTCCCGTTAGTCTGTCGAGCGCCGGCCACTTGCTCACCTTCAGCTTTTTCGCGATCGTTGCAGCGATGTTGCTAATTGTTGTGGTCGACGTGCCATTCCAGATCTGGCAGCATCACGACAAACTCAAGATGACTCGCGAGGAACTCAAGCAGGAAGGCAAAGAACTCGAGGGTAACCCCGAGGTGAAGGGTCGTATTCGCCAATTGCAGCGAGAGGCGGCGCGCAAGCGGATGATGGCCGCCGTCCCGGCGGCTGACGTGATCGTGACCAACCCGACCCATTATGCGGTCGCGCTGGCCTACAAGAGCGGCATGGTCGCACCGAAAGTGCTGGCCAAGGGGGTGGGTGAGATCGCCCTCAATATCCGTCAGGTTGGCGCCGAGAATTCGGTACCGATCATTGAGGCGGCACCCTTGGCGCGCGCGCTCTACCGCCATGTCGATCTCGATCAGGAGATCCCGGCAACACTTTACGCGGCGGTCGCCGAGGTGCTAGCCTATATCTATCAGTTGAGCAACTGGCGTCAGACCGGCGGTAACTATCCGATGCCAACGCTGGCGATGACGGTTCCTGACGAACTCATCGGAGAAACGGCAAATGGCTGATGCAAGCCTGGTCATGCGGGATTTCGTCGCTCGTTTCGGCCATCGACAAATGGCCGGTCCAGTGCTGATCATGCTGATTCTGGCGATGATGGTCCTGCCACTACCCGCTTTTATCCTGGATCTCTTCTTCACGTTCAATATCGCAATTTCGGTGATCGTCATGCTTGTTGCCATGAGCGTGATCAAACCCCTGGATTTTTCCGTTTTTCCTTCCGTGTTGCTGGTCACGACGCTATTGCGCCTGTCCCTCAATGTCGCTTCGACCCGCGTCGTTCTGCTCGAAGGTCATACTGGGCCCGGTGCTGCCGGGCAGGTCATTGAAGCCTTCGGGCATTTCCTGGTTGGCGGCAACTACACTGTCGGAATTGTCGTGTTCACGATTCTTGTGGTCATCAATTTTGTGGTCATCACCAAAGGTGCCGGACGGGTTGCCGAAGTGGCCGCACGCTTCACGCTCGATGCCATGCCGGGCAAACAAATGGCGATCGATGCCGACCTCAACGCCGGACTGATCGCCGAAGATGAAGCACGTAAACGGCGTGCGACGATCGCCCAGGAGGCGGATTTTTTCGGGTCAATGGATGGTGCCTCGAAGTTTGTTCGCGGTGATGCGATTGCCGGTATCCTGATCATGCTGATCAACGTGATTGGCGGCCTGATCGTCGGGGTGTTGCAGCACAGCATGGATTTTGGCGCCGCCGCCAAGACCTATACCCTGCTGGCTATTGGTGATGGTCTGGTGGCCCAGATCCCGGCACTGATCATTTCGATTGCTGCCGGCATGGTCGTGACACGCGTTGGCGACAACGAGGATGTTTCACAGCAATTCGTCTCGCAGCTTTTCAGAAATCCGAAGTTGCTGTATCTGACGGCTGCGATCGTCGGTTTTCTGGGTCTGATTCCCGGCATGCCCAATTTTGTTTTCCTGCTTCTGGCCAGCGCGATCGCAGCCATGGCTTGGCAGCTGGAGAAGCGTGAGCATGTCGCCGTGCCAGAGCCGATCGCTGTTGCACCGGCAGCGCCGCGCGAAGCCCAGGAAGCCAGTTGGAATGATGTCACGCCACTCGACGTGCTCGGTCTGGAGGTCGGCTATCGGCTGATTCCATTGGTCGACAAGTCACAGGATGGTGAGTTGCTGCGCCGGATACGCGGTATTCGCAAGAAATTTGCCCAGGAAGTGGGTTTCCTGGTATCTCCTGTTCATATCCGCGACAACCTGGAACTGAAACCCAATGCCTACAAGATCTTGCTCAAAGGCGTCGAGATCGGTCAGGGAGAGGCTTTCCCAGGAAATCTGCTGGCGATCAATCCCGGTCGGGTCGCCGGACAGGTGCCTGGTACGGTGACCAAGGATCCAGCCTTCGGGTTGCCGGCGGTGTGGATTGATCCGGCGCTGCGCGAGCAGGCCCAGGCCTACGGTTACACCGTCGTCGATGCCAGTACGGTCACTGCCACGCACCTCAACCACCTGATTCTCGCGCACTCTGCTGAACTGCTGGGGCGGCAGGAGACACAGGCGCTGCTCGATCATCTGGCAAAAGAGATGCCCAAACTGGTTGAGGAACTGGTGCCCAAGGCCCTGTCACTCGGCGTAGTGCAGAAAGTCTTGCGTAATCTGCTGGAGGAGGGCGTGCCTCTTCGTGACATGCGCACGATCATTGAAACCCTTGCCGACATGGCTCCACGCTATCAGGATTCGGAGGTGCTGACCGCGCAGGTGCGTACAGCGCTGGGCCGTTCGATCGTTCAGGAGCTTTACCCGGGGGGGGCTGAAATGCAGATAATATCGCTGGATCCGCAACTCGAACGCCTTCTCATGCAGGCTGTCGGTGCTGGTGGCGATGGCTCCGGCATCGAACCGGGCCTTGCAGATACCTTGGTGCGTGAGGCCGTTGCTGCAGCGCAGCACCAGGAAGAGGTTGGTTTGCCAACGGTCCTGCTGGTTCCGGGGAATCTGCGCACGCTGCTGTCGCGCTTCCTGCGCCGCAGCATTCCCCAACTGAAGGTCCTGGCACACGCTGAAGTGCCTGAAAGCAGGGTCATCAAGGTGACCTCCATCATTGGACAGAGAGTATGAACGTCAGGAAATTCATTGCCGCAACGGCGCGTGACGCCTTGCGCAAGGTCAAGGAAACCCTCGGACCGGACGCGATCATTCTGTCCAATCGAGGGATTCCCGGAGGGGTCGAGATCATGGCGGTGGCTGCCCGCGACATGGAAATGATCGTACCGACGCCGGAGCGGGACGCACCTCGCAGCAAGGAATACACAGCCGCTGCACCACCCGCTCCGATGCCGGGACGAGTCACCGCAAGGGATCAGCCGCTGTTGCGCGGCATGTCGCCAGCCCTGGGGCAAGCGAGTGCGCGTCCTAACTCTCGCCCGCCGCCAACACCTGCGGTGAGACCCCTGCCGCAGATGGAACTGGAGGTGCCGCAGTCGCTCCCGCACAGCGGTGCAAAACCAGAGGCGGAAGTGGTACCTGTCGCCGTAATGGAGGAAATTCGTACGCTGCGCCGGCTTGTCGAGCAACAGTTGGCCGGTTTCGCCTGGGGGGAGGCCGCGCGTGCAGAGCCTGTCAAGACAGAAATTCTTCGTCAGATGCTTGACGTCGGTTTCTCACCCCAGGCTGCGCGCGATCTGCTTGCCGATCTCCCCAGCGAACTGGAGGCAGGGCAGGCTTTGTCCTGGGTCAAGGGGGCTGCCGAGCGTAGCCTGTTGACCATTAACAGCGAGAGTGACATTGTCGATCAGGGTGGCATCTATGCGCTGGTCGGCCCCACCGGAGTTGGGAAGACGACGACCACTGCCAAGCTGGCTGCACGCTGTGTGTTGAGACACGGTGCCAGGAAACTCGCCTTGGTGACGACCGATGGATACCGGATCGGTGCCCACGAACAGTTGCGAATCTATGGCCGGATTTTGGGTGTTCCAGTGCATCTTGCCAGGGATGCCAAAGACCTGCGCATCACGCTGCACGATCTGCAGCACACGCACATGGTGCTCATCGACACCATCGGAATGAGCCAGCGTGACCGGATGGTGAGCGAACAAGTGGCCATGTTCGGGGCCAGTAACGTCAAGTCGCTATTGCTCCTGTCGGCGACCAGCCGCGGCGATACGCTCGATGACGTCGTCAGATCGTACAGCCGGCTGGATCTGGCGGGGACTATTCTGACCAAGGTTGACGAAGCCGCGAGCTTGGCTTCGTCACTTGATGTGATCATCCGGCACGGTTTGCGGCTGTATTATGTGTCGAATGGGCAGCGGGTGCCGGAGGATCTGCATTTGCCTAATCGCCAGTACTTGCTGCATCGTGCTTTCAAGGACTTGCCCGAGAGTTCCCCGCATCACCTGAGCGGCCTGGAGCCCGGCTTGATGATGGCCAGTTCGGCGGTCGGTCTTCAGTCAGCCGGAGGCCAGCATGGCTGATTTCCGAGGCGATCAGGCGTCAGGCTTGAGACGCCTCCTGCAGCGCCCGCAATCGCGTATCGTGACCTTTTCTGCCGGCAGCGTGGGGGTGGGCAAGAGCGTTCTGGTGGCCAATTTGGCGGCCACACTAGCCGGCCAGGGCAGAGAGGTTCTGGTGGTGGACGAGAGTGTCAAGCACGGCGTTGCCACATTTTACGGCGCCTTTGCAGCCTACGATCTGCAGCAGGTGATCGATCGGGAAAGGTCGATCGCGGAAGTGATTCTTTCGGTAGCGCCGGGGATCCGAGTGCTGCCGGCGGCCAGAGTCGTCAAGCAACTCGCCAGGCTCACCGCTGCCGAGCAGCGCATCCTGCTTGACTGTCTTGGTGAAATCCGGCCGGCTGCCGATGTCGTTCTGGTCGATACCTCGCTCGACCATCCGCTTGGTTTTTCGCCGCTTGGCCTCGCCGCGCACGATACCGTGATTGTCGTGTTACCGAACAGCCGGTCGATTACCGAGGCCTACGCACTGATCAAGAAAGTCAGTCTGGGTTACGCGCGCAGGCACTTCCGAATCCTGGTGAATAAGGTACGAACCACCGTCGACGCGCATGCAATCCATGACAATATTGCACAGGTGACCAGCAGTCGCCGATTGGCTCGCCTTGATTACGCGGGTTGCGTGCCTTTTGACGAACATTTGCAGCAGGCCTCCCGGTTGTGCCAACCGGTTGCCAGCTTGTTTCCGAACTCGCCAGCAGCGAAGGCATATCGAATCGTGGCCAACGAACTGTTGAATTGGCCAGGAGCCGAAGACGATTTCGGAGGACTCGAAGATTTTGTGCAACAACTGCTACACTTGTGCCACCGCATCGATCCAGTTGCTATCTACGCCTGATAGCTTCTTCAATAACTCATGTATAACGCTGCTGGTCAACTCAATAAGGATCAGCTGGTCGAGCGCTTCGCCCCGCTGGTCAAGCGCATCGCCTGTCACTTGATGGCTCGCCTGCCTGCCAGTGTGCTGGTGGAGGATCTGGTGCAGAACGGGATGCTCGGCCTGCTTGATGCCATTGGCCGTTTCCAGGCCGGCATGGGAGCTCAGTTCGAGGCCTATGCGGTACAGCGCGTGCGCGGCGCGATGCTCGACGGGCTGCGCGATAATGACTGGTTGCCGCGCAGCCTGCGCCGCAACTATCGGCGTATCGAAGTTACGATTGCCCGACTCGAACAGGAAAATGGCCGCGCACCGACAGAAAGGGAACTGGCTGATGCTCTGGAAATGCCTCTTGCCGACTACCAGAAAATGCTGCAGGAAGCACGAGGGCATCAACTGATCTACCTGGAGGATATGATTTCCGAAGGGGGTGAAGAATATCTCGAACATCATCTGGCAGATGCAGATGCCGATCCGTCCACGATTCTCGAAAACGAATATCTCCGTCGCGAACTCGCGCAGGCGATCGAAGGGCTACCGGAGCGTGAGAAGCTGATGATGGCGCTCTATTACGAACAGGATCTCAACCTGCGCGAGGTCGGCGAGGTGATGGAAGTCAGCGAGTCGCGCGTGTGTCAATTGCACAGTCAGGCGGTGATGCGATTGCGCGCTCGCTTGTTCGGCGCTGGCGGCAGGAAGCTGGGCAAAGCCGCAAGTCATGGATAGAACCAGTGTCCTCGGCTTGCTGATTGGTCTGATGGCGATCGTTGCCGGCCAGATTCTCGAGGGGGGGCATCTCGGATCGCTCTCGCAACCGACGGCGCTGATGATCGTTGTGGGCGGTACGCTGGGTGCGGTCATGTTGCAGAGTCCCTACACCACTTTCGTGCGCGGAATCCGCATGGTGAAATGGATGTGGTACCCTCCTGAGGTCAATCATCAGCAGGTGATCCAGCAGGTTTCGAACTGGAGCCAGGTGTCGAGGCGCGAGGGTCTGCTGGCACTGGACGCCATCCTCAACGAGTTGAAGGACGAGTTTACCCGAAAGGGTCTGCAACTGCTGGTTGATGGCGCTGAGCCGGAAAGACTGCGCGAGGTTCTTGAAGTCGAGATTGGCACCTTTGAACAGGAGATGAAACTTTCTGCAAGAATATGGGAGGCCGCAGGCGGTTATTCGCCGACCATCGGTATTCTCGGTGCAGTGATGGGATTGATCCAGGTGATGGAGAATCTCTCCGACCCATCGAAACTCGGCGCCGGTATCGCCGTCGCTTTTGTCGCCACGATCTACGGCGTTGGCCTGGCCAATCTGGTCTACCTACCGATGGCCAACAAACTCAAGGCGCATGTGAATCGCCTCATTGTGCAACGCGAAATGATCGTCGACGGGTTGGTGGGTATCGCCAACGGGGATAATCCACGGATCATCGAGAGCCGATTACGTGGTTATGTCTTTTAAACGATGGCACGGCGAAAACACGAGGACGAACACGACAACCACGAACGCTGGCTAGTATCGTACGCTGATTTCATTACCCTGCTTTTTGCCTTCTTTGTGGTGATGTACGCGCTCTCCTCGGTGAATGAGGGAAAGTACCGTATTCTGAGCAATTCGATGATCAGCGCCTTTCGCAATGTCCCTGTCAACAGCACTGGACAAACACCGATGGTTCTGCCACCGTCTGCACCGGTGGTACAGAAACCGGACCTGGTAAACAAGACGCAGGAAGCCGTCAAACAGCAACAGCGCGAGAAAATGCGAAACGTTGCCAAGGAGATCCTTGAGGTGATGGCACCGCTGATTGCTCAGGGAAAGGTGCGTGTGCTCGAAAGCAGCCGTGGTGTGAGCATAGAAATCAACGATAGCATCCTGTTTGCTCCCGGCCAGGCACTGCTGCAACCGCCCATGGCCAGAGCCATGCAGTCGGTTGCCGATGTGCTGGTTGCCTCGGAGTTTCCGATCATCATTGAGGGGCACACCGACAATATTCCGATCAAGAATGTGCAATTCCCCTCGAACTGGGAGCTTTCCGCCGTGCGTGCGACTACCGTCCTGCGCCTGTTCGCCGACGCTGGTATCGCCGCTGAGCGCCTGACCGCGATTGGTTATGCCGATACGCGTCCGGTCGAGCCAAATGTGCTGGCTGATGGGCGGGCGCGAAATCGCCGGGTGACGATCCAGATCGAATCGGAGATTCCCGAAAAGGGTACGGACATCACGCCGGCAGGCCGTAATTGAAACTGATTCAGCAAATACGGTTGTGTATGCCGACAGGACTCCGGATCTGTCCCAGTGCAACCCGGAAACCGCTGCTGCGTGGACGGTAGGCAGGTTCGATGCGACTACGGTTGGCAGAACGTGCGTAGCGGGCGGGGTCGCTCCATGTACCGCCGCGCAGGACGCGCATCTTGCCGATGATTGGGCCACTTGGGTCGAACTGCGGTGCAGCCGGGTATTCACCATACCAGTCGGCGCACCATTCCCAGACGTTGCCATGCATCTCGTACAGGCCCCAGGGGTTTGCCGGCAAAGAAGCGACGGGCACGGTGCGCTGCCGATAAATACCTTTGTCGCCACCGATGCAGGGATAGTGACCGTGAAAGTTGACCTGCTCAACAGTGACCTGATTACCGAAAGAGAAAGGTGTCGTTGTCGTAGCCCGGCAGGCATACTCCCATTCGGCCTCGCTCGGCAGGCGGGCGTACAGTCCCGGAAAGCGTCTGTTCAACTCGGCGATAAAACCCTGAGCATCGTGCCAACTGACATTCTCGACGGGATTCTGCGGGTGATCCTGGAAATGGCTGGGATTCACCGGCCATACTGCCAGCCAGAAGGCCTGCGTGCAGGCTGTGTCGGCGAGCCAGTAGCCGTTGCTAAGCGTTACCTCGTGCTGCAACTCAGCACTGCCTCGCTCGCTCTCGTCAGCTTGTGTGCCCATCAGAAAGTGCCCCGGTCTAATCCAGCGAAATAGCTGCTGGGCATTGCCAACGCGCAGTATCACCGATAGTCCGAAGCGATCCTCTACAACATTGCTCACCCAGGGTGGCGGGATAGGCCTGGGAGGGATGATCTCTGACATAATTGGCTTTCGTGGCGGCGTAACCGGAAATTGTCTGTTTGATTCATGCTAATGACAAGCCGGAGGTAGGCACTCAGGCGTTCCTCGGGATTCCACTATGGGCTGCTGCCGGATAGAGCGCACCATTCGATCGGGTCATGGCGTTCCTCGACCCAGGATTTGATCGGCTGGCTGTGATGCTCCCGATGATCGTCCAGGTTCCGTGTTCATGCGCACATCCATTAGGGCAAATACTCGTCATTCAAGAGTTATTCAGGCCTAATCTATAGAAAAAATCTTTCATCAGATCTCCCGGAATTCGCTTGCAAGCACTTAGTGTTTTAGACAGGAGGTGGGTGAGGCACAGCATTATACAGGAGAGTTGCCGAGGCGTTGGTGTAGTATATTAGCATACCTCCTGTAATTTATCCCATAGCCATGTATTCTTGGTTCTGGGCAAGACCTCCCTCTTTTTGCGCCCTTTTTCATGCAGCAGGCGCGATTTGCCCTACCCGGACAGATGCCGGCATCCCGAGATAGGTAAAGGTGTTGAGGATCGCGGCCGGGACATGAGCTTCGGTGACTTGCCGCTCGAAGGTCCGGGAGTACGGTCGGTCGCCCAGTGGCTTCAGCCGGTACATCCTGTTCTCGGCGATGCTGCGCCGGTGGTAGCCGCTCTCGTTCTTCCAGCCACGGCTTCCCTTGGCTTCGATCTCCTGGAGGATCGCATCACGGGGATGATCGTTTCCCCAAGCGACGGCGCTTTCCCGAGGGGGGAAGGGTGGCACGAGCGCTCCGCTCGGCGATGGCCGCGTGGCAGCCGTAGCTGTCGTAGGCGCCATCGGCCGATACCTGGGCGATCTCGCCTTCGATCTAGTCGAGCAGACCGGGCAGGATCTCGCTGTCGCCCCACTCGGCCGTGGTCACTTCAATGCAGATGAGGTCCTTGGCAGTTTCGTCTACGGCCAAGTGGATCTTGCGCCAGGTGCGCCGCTTGCCCACCCCGTGCTGGCGCACCGTCCCACGGTCGGCTTTGCACAGCCGACCGGCTGCAGCGGCGTGAAGAGGTGCTTCACGAAACCCCGCTTCCGCCCATTCGCCT
>WBZL01001996.1_pt1 | contig 20399 bp, 18 predicted proteins | sample 5204291 | NCBI WGS metagenome assembly WBZL01 (sample SAMN12344345, study PRJNA552823) | activated sludge metagenome | biome: Activated sludge suspended growth; feature: Nitrification reactor; material: Wastewater; isolation source: activated sludge from nitrification reactor of wastewater...
ATGGAGGTCATCCTTCGCGATGAGCCTGCTCCTGCCGCCAGGTCGACCGAGCGCCGCCCGGCCTCTCCTCCCCCGCGCCGCGTGGCCGCCAACCCCTTGCGACCGAGCAAGCCGCGGACGGTGATCCAGACCGTCGAGGGACGGATCCAGGAGATCCCGACGCAGGAGCGCCCGAGCGTGCCCGTGGAGGACGAGGTGGCCGCCCCGCGCCTCGCCGCCGAGGCCGAGGTCGAGATCTCGGCCCCTGGCCCGGCCGCCGAGGAGGCGCCGGCGGCACCGGCTACCCCCCAGGCCGTGGCCGGTGGCGACGAGGCAAAGCCAGCCAAGCCTGCCGAGAAGGCGCCCGTTCGTTCCGGGGCTCGTCTCATTGAGCGCGGCTCGGGCGTCAGCGGGGCCCGTTTGATCGAACGAGGCTCCGGGCAGCTCCCCGAGCGCTCGGGCGCCCGCTTGATCGAACGCGGCACCGGCGTTCGGCCCTACGACCGCTCGAGTGGCCCGCCGCGGCCGGGAAGCCGCCCCGGGGGCGGCCCTGGAGGCCCCCCCCCCCGGCCCGGGGGTGGGCGCCCCGGAGACCGCGGCCCGATGCGACCTGGGGAGCGCGGTCCGCTGCGCCCCGGCGACCGTGGCCCGGCGCGGCCGGGAGATCGCAGCGCGGCACCCCGCATCGGCTCCCCTCCCCTGCCGCCACGGCCAGGAGAGCGACCGGCGGAACGGCCCGTGCGCCCCGAGCGCAGCCGCAGTGATGCCGACGCCGGTCGCACCACGCGGGACGACAAGAGCCCGAAGCGCGGCAAGAAGGGCCCCAGCCTGCGCCAACCCCTCGATGCCGATCTCTCGGCCTTCCGAGGCTCACTGCGTTCGATCGAAGACGTGGAGGACGCTGCCGATGTCCGCCCCGCGACGGGCGGCAGCCTGCGTCGCCGGCGCCGCGTCGAGCGCAAGCAGGAGGAGTTCAAGGCTGCCGAGTCCGGCAAGGTGCTGTCCTTCCGCGACACCGAGCCGAGCGGCCCGGTGATGATCTCGGAAGGGATGACCGTGCGTGACTTCGCCGAGAAGCTGAGCGTCAAGTCCAAGGACTTGATCAAGGCCCTGTTCTCGCGCGGCATCCTCGCCAACATCAACCATGTGATCGACCCCGAGCTCGGCCAGGAGATCGCCGCCGAGATGGGCGTCGAGGCGATGGTGGTGAGCTTCGAGGAAGAGGTCCAGTTGCGCCAGGAGCAGACCTCCAAGACCGGCACCGAGACGGGCGCGCGGGTGGCGCGGGCTCCCGTGGTCACCATCATGGGCCACGTCGACCACGGCAAGACCTCGCTGCTCGACGCCATCCGCTCGTCGCGGATCGCCGAGGGCGAGGCAGGCGGCATCACCCAGCACATCGGTGCCTACCAGGTGAAGGTCGGCGAGCGCCCCATCGTCTTCCTCGACACCCCCGGTCACGAGGCCTTCACGATGATGCGCGCCCGTGGCGCTCGCGCCACCGACATCGTCGTCCTGGTGGTGGCGGCGGACGACGGCGTGATGCCGCAGACCCTCGAGGCGATCAACCATGCGCGGGCTGCCAAGGTGCCGCTCGTGGTGGCGATCAACAAGATCGACAAGGACAACGCCAACCTCGAGCGGGTCAAGAAGCAGCTCGCCGACCACGGCCTCCTGATCGAGGAGTGGGGCGGCGAGACGGTGGCGGTGGGGATCTCGGCCACCAAGCGGCAGGGCATCCCGGAGCTTCTCGAGATGATCTTGCTGACCGCCGACCTGCGAGACCTCAAGGCGAGCCCGGAGATGCCGGCCCAGGGCACCGTGCTCGAGGCCCGCAAGGACATCGGCCGCGGCATCGTGGCGACGGTCCTCGTCCAGGACGGCACCGTGGCGGTGGGCGACCTGTTCGTCTCCGGCGCCACCTGGGGGCGGGTGCGAGCGATGGTCGACGACACCGGCAAGCGGATCGACAAGGCTGGTCCTGCCACCCCGGTCGAGGTGACCGGCTTCTCCGAGCTGCCGGAAGCCGGCGACCTCTTCCAGGTGGTCGAGGACGAGGTCAAGGCACGCAGCATCGCCGAGTTCCGCCGCGCCGAGCAGCGGCGCCGCGATCTCCTGCCGGTGGCCGGCAAGCGAATCTCCCTCGAGCAGCTCTTCGACCGCATCCAGGAGGGTGAGGTCAAGGAGCTGCCGGTGATCATCAAGGCCGACGTGCAGGGCTCCGTCGAGGTGCTCCGCGACACGATTGAGAAGGCCTCGTCGGAAAAGGTCAAAGTGCGCGTGATCGCCGCCGCTGCCGGGGCGATCTCCACCAACGACGTTCTGCTCGCCTCGGCCTCGGGAGCCATCATCATCGGCTTCAACGTCCGGCCGGAGCGCAACGCCGCCGAGCTGGCCGACAAGGAAGGCGTCGACATCCGCCTCCACACCGTCATCTACGAGCTGTCCGACGAGCTCAAGAAGGCGATGACGGGCTTGCTCGAGCCGCAGTTCGAAGAGGTCACCCGCGGCCGCGCCGAGGTGCGAGAGATCTTCAAGGTGCCGAAGGCCGGGGTGGTGGCCGGCTGCCATGTCCTCGATGGCACGGTGCCTCGCAACGCGCAGATCCGCTTGCTGCGTGACAATGTCGTGGTCTTCGAGGGGCGCATGGCGTCGCTGCGGCGCTTCAAGGAGGATGCCTCCGAGGTCCGTGCCGGCTTCGATTGCGGTATCGCTCTCGAACGCTTCCAGGACCTCAAGCCTGGCGACATCATCGAGGCCTACGTCCGCAAGGAGGTAGCGCCGACCCTCTGATCGAGGGCTTCTGTCGTAGCCGGGAGGGTGCGGGGCGAGGCCCCGCAGCGAGGTCGAAATCGGCAACGTGGGTGTGGCCGGGCCGCACCCACGCGCTGTCGCCTCGGACCCCTCCCCTACTCCACGACCCGTGCATGGAACCTGACCGATGGTGATCGGGATCTCCGTCATCGAGCTGCACATCCCGGCAGCTCGCAGCCTCAAGGACAAGCGACGCGTCGTCTCGTCCCTGATCGAGCGTTGCCACCAGCGCTGGCGGGTGTCGATCGCCGAGACGGACCATCACGACCTGCACCAGCGGGCTGAGATCGGCGTCGCCATCGTGACCCGCTCCGAGAGCGAGGCAGAGCGTCTGCTCGACCAGGTCCGCGCGCTGTTCGACAGCGAGCCCGAGGCCTATCTCACCCTGTGGGAACCGCAGGTTCTCGTCAGCTGAACGGAGACCGGGAGATGAGCTACCGTGCCGAACGCGTCGCCGACCTGCTGCGCGCCGAGATCTCGGCCATCCTGCAACGCGAGGTCAAGGACCGTCGCGTCCATTTGGTGACGGTGACCGAGGTCCACGCGAGCCCGGACCTGCGCCATGCCCGGGTCCGCCTGTCGATCCTCGGCGACGACGCCGAGCGCGAGCTGGTCCTCAAGGCCGTCCAGCATGCCGGCGGCTTTATTCGCCGGCAGCTGGGCAAGCGGCTGACGACCCGCGTCACCCCCGAGCTGGTCTTCGAGCTCGATCGTGGGGCCGAGTACAGCCAGCAGATTTCCGACCTTCTGGAGGAGCTACACCATGATGAGCCGGGCACCTGAGGATCTGCTGAAGCGCTTGCGGCAGGGCCACCGATTTCTACTCACCAGCCACACCAACCCGGACGGCGATGCCATCGGTTCAGAGATCGGCCTGGCGCGCATCCTGCGAGCCATCGGCAAGAGCGTGACGATCTGGAACCGTGATGCGGTGCCGAGCGTCTACCGCCACCTGCCGGGTGCCGACCGGATCTATGTCGGAAACGAGCCGCCGACGGGCTTCCCGCAGTCCTTCGACTCCGTCGTGGTGCTGGAGTGCCCCAGCCTCGATCGCTGTGGCCTCGAGGAGCCCTTGGGGCAGCTGCCCCTGCTCAACGTCGACCATCATCTGGGCAATCAGCTCTACGGCGTCGTCAACTGGGTGGACTCCGCGGCACCCGCCGTCGGTGAGATGGTCTACCGCCTCGCCCACGGCCTGATGGTCAACCTCGACGCCGAGACGGCCACGGCGCTCTACCTGACGCTGGTCACCGACACCGGTGGCTTCCGCTTCGCCAACGCCACGCCGCTGGCCTTCGAGGCGGCGGCAGCGCTCGTCCGCGACGGCGCGCGGCCGGAGCAGGTCTCGCAGTGGCTCTACGAGAGCTATCCCCTGCCGATGATCCGGCTGGTCGGCGAGGTGTTGCGGACCCTCGAGACCCACCTCGATGGCCGCATCGCAACCGCCGTCGTGGATCAGGAGATGATGGCGCGGGTGGGGGCCAGCGCCGGTGACACCGAGGGCCTCACCGACTATCCGCGCTCGATCGCCGGGGTCGAGGCGGCCGCGCTTCTGCGTGAAAAGGCGCCGGGGCTCTACAAGGTCTCGCTGCGCAGCCGGGGCGCCGTGGACGTCGAGTCCGTCGCCCGCCAGTGGGGCGGTGGTGGCCACCGCAACGCCGCCGGTTGCGAAGTGGAGGGCAAGGTCGAGGCCGTCCGGGCGACGGTCGTCGAGGCCCTCGAACAGCTTCTGGACGGGAGCGAGAAGAGTGCTTGAAGCCTATCGTCACGGCCTCCTGTTGGTTGACAAGGAGCCCGGCTGCACGTCCCATGACGTGGTGCAGAAGGTCCGCCGCCTGCTCAAGGAGAAGAAGGTCGGGCATTGTGGCACCCTCGATCCGGCGGCCACCGGCGTGCTCGTTGCGACGGTCGGTAAGGCCACGCGCCTGACACGCTTCTTGATCCGCGCGCCGAAGGTCTACGAGGGCGTGCTGCGGCTCGGTTCGAGCACGGACACCTACGATGCCGAAGGGCGGGTGACCGCCGAGAAGGACGCCACTGGCGTCCGGCGCGAGGACGTCGAGACCGCCATGGCGGGCTTCGTCGGCACCTTCGAGCAGCAGCCACCACCCTACTCGGCGAAACGGGTGAAGGGCGTCAAGCTCTACGAGCTCGCCCGGCGCGGCGAGACCGCGGAGGTCGAGAGCAAGGAGGTGACGGTCTTCGAGTTCTCGCCCCTCGGTGAGCTCGCCGAAGGTCGCCTCGGCTTCCGGCTCGCCTGCACTTCCGGCACCTACGCCCGCTCGCTGGTCCACGACGTCGGCCAGCGTCTGGGTTGCGGGGCCCACCTCGAGGCCTTGCGCCGCACCGCCGTCGGGCCGTTCAAGATCGACGAGACGGCCACCGTCGAGGCCCTTGGCGCGCGTCTCGCGAGCGGCGAGGGCCTGGGAGCGAGCTGGGTGCCCTTCGACGCCATTCCCCTTCCCTTCGAGGAAGTGAGCACCGACTCGCAGCAGGACCAGCGGGTCGAGAACGGCCAGACCGTCCTGGTGCGCCAGCTCTCGGGCGCCGAGGGTGATTGGGTCAAGCTGGTCAACTCGCGCCGTCAACTGATCGCGGTGGGCACGGTGGTCGAGCGCATCGGCGCTGCAGGGGTCGGTGTGGTGCAGCCGAAGGTCGTGTTCAAATAGGCCACTGTGGTACGATTACAAGGTTGTCTAGGGAGGAGTCTCCGTTGTCCCAAAGCTCTGAAGCCAAGACCAAGGTGATTGAAGATTTCCGCCGCCACGAGCAAGATTCCGGCTCCCCGGAAGTGCAGGTGGCCCTGCTGACCGGTCGGATCACCGAGCTCACCGAACACTTCAAGTCGCATCCGAAGGACCATCACAGCCGCCGCGGCCTGCTCAAGCTGGTCGGCCGTCGCCGTCGCTTGCTGGATTACATGAGGCGCAAGGACGTCGAGCGCTACCGCACGACGATCGAGCGTCTTGGCATCCGCAAGTAGCCAGCGCTGCGCCGCGCGGTTTCCGCACATCGGGCCCGCCAGGATGGTCCCACCCGACCGCGGTGGGATCTCCCGGGCTCGCGTACATCATCCGTAGAAGGAAAACCATGAGGCAAATCAAGTCGATCTCCGTCGGTGAGGAAACGATCACCTACGAGACCGGACGGCTCGCCAAGCAAGCTGATGGCGCCTGTACGGTTCGCGTGGGCGAAACGGTGATCCTGGCCACTGCCGTCGCCGCCAAGGGTGCCCTGCCGCCCCGAGGCTTCCTGCCCCTCACCGTCGACTACCGCGAGGCCACCTCGGCCGCCGGTCGGATCCCGGGCGGCTTCTTCAAGCGCGAGGGCCGGCCGACCGAGAAGGAGATCATCACCTCACGGTTGATCGACCGCTCTTTGCGGCCGCTCTTCCCCGATGGCTACCAGACCGAGACGCAGATCATCATCTCGGTGCTGTCGGCAGACGGCGAGAACGACCCCGACATCCTGGCGATGAACGGCGCCTCGGCCGCCCTCGTGCTGTCGCAGATCCCCTTCTACAACCCGATCGCTGCCGTCCGCGTTGGCCTGGTGAATGGCGAGATCGTCATCAACCCGAGCAACAGCATGCGGGACGTCTCCGATCTCGACCTTATCGTCGCCGGCACGGAAGAGGCCGTGGTGATGGTCGAGGCGGGTGCCAACCAGGTCTCCGAGGAAGTGATGCTCGAAGCGATCTGGAAGGCCCACGCCGAGATTCAACCCTTGATTCGCTCGCAGCATGAGATGTTTCGCGCCGGCGGCCTGCGCAAGCCGGCCTGGAACACCCCCGAGGCCTACCCGCGCGAGGTCTACGAGCAGGTCAAGGCCGCGATGTACGGGCCGCTCAAGAACGCTCTCCACACCAAGGGGAAGTTCCAGCGCCGCGACGCGACCCATGCCGTCATCGATGGCTACCTCGCCTCGCTGCCCGCCGAGGCGGAGACCTTCAAGGAGCAGGCCGGCAAGGTCCTCCATCACCTCGAGGAGGAGATCCTCCGCGACTCCGTCCTGCGCGATCGCCGCCGCTTCGACGATCGTGCCGTCGACGAGATCCGCGACATCGACATCGAGGTCGGCCTGCTACCGCGCACCCATGGCTCGGCGCTCTTCCAGCGCGGCGAGACGCAAGCGCTGGTCTCGGCGACCCTCGGCTCGAAGCGCGACGCCCAGATCATCGAGGAGTACGAGGGCGAGAGCGTGCAGCGCTTCCTCCTCCACTACAACTTTCCGCCCTACTCCGTCGGCGAGGTGAAGCCCCTGCGCGGCACCAGCCGGCGTGAGATGGGCCACGGTGTGTTGGCCCGCCGGGCGCTGACCCCCGTCCTCCCCCACGAGGACGACTTCGCCTACACCGTGCGCGTCGTCTCGGACATCCTGGAATCGAACGGCTCGTCGTCGATGGCCACGGTCTGCGGCGGCTCCCTAGCCCTCTTCGATGCTGGCGTGCCGATGCTGGCGCCGGTGGCAGGTGTCGCCATGGGCCTGATCAAGGGCGAGGGCAGTGAGTTCGTCGTTCTCTCGGACATCGCCGGCCAGGAAGACCACTACGGCGACATGGACTTCAAGGTCGCCGGCACCCGCGAGGGCGTCACTGCCCTGCAGATGGACATCAAGATCAGCGGTCTGACCAAGGACATCATGCGCCAGGCGCTGGCGCAGGCCCGCGAAGGCCGGATGCACATCCTCGGGCTGATGGACCGCGTCCTCGCCGAGCCCCGCAAGGACCTCTCGCCCTACGCCCCGCGCCTCTACACGATGCACGTCTCGAAGGACAAGATCCGCGACGTCATCGGCCCCGGTGGCAAGACGATCCGCTCGATCATCGAGGAGACGGGCTGCGACATCGAGATCGACGACACCGGCAAGGTGGTCATCTCCTCGTCCGTGCAGCAGGCGGCGCAGCGTGCCATCGAGATGATCGAACGCCTGACCGAGGTGCCGGAGGTGGGCCGGGTCTACACCGGCACGGTGCGCCGCATTGAGAGCTACGGTGCCTTCGTCGAGGTGCTCCCCGGGACCGATGGCCTGCTCCATGTCTCGGAGCTCGCCCCTTACCGTGTGCGCGAGGTCACCGACCTGCTCAAGGAAGGTGACGAGGTGCAGGTCAAGGTCCTCTCGATCGACGAGACGGGCAAGATTCGCCTCTCCCGCAAGGCCGTGATCATGGAGGCCCCCGACTACAACCCCGCCGACTACGAGGGCATGGGCGACGACTCGCCTCCCAGCGACAGTGGTCGTGGCGGCCGTGGCGATCGCGGTGGCCGGGGTGATCGCGGCGGTCGCGACGGTGGGCGGCGCGGCGGCGGCGGTCGCTTCCGCGAGGGGCGCAGCTAGACCGAGGTGACCTCGATGAGGCCTGTGACGGCTCCCGGCGGCGTAGACACCGATACCCTGGTGGCCTACCTCGAGGAGTACCTGCAGGCCTCAGCCGGACGGGACTACGGCCCCAACGGCCTGCAGGTCGAAGGCCGGGGGCGGGTCCGCCGCCTGGTGACCGGGGTTTCCGCCTGCCAGCTCCTCTTCGAACGCGCCATCGAGCTCGGCGCTGATGCCATCCTCGTCCACCACGGCTTGTTCTGGGAGGGTGATCCGCGGCCGTTGACCGGCGTCCTCGGCCGCCGGGTCGCCACTCTGATGCGCGCCGGGCTCAACCTCCTCGCCTACCACCTGCCGCTCGATCGCCACCCCGAGGTCGGCAATAACGCGCTGGCCGCCCGTGCCCTCGGCTTGGGCGACCTCGAGCCGTTCGCCTTCCACGACGGTCTGCCCGTGGGTTTCTCCGGCCGCTTCACCCAGGCGATCAGCGCTGGCGAGCTGGTCACCCGTTGCCAGGCCTTGTTCGGGCAAGAACCGCTGGCTTTCACCGCTGGACCCGCAGAGGTGGCAACCGTCGGGATCGTCTCGGGAGGAGCGCAGCGGGACCTTCACCAGGCGATCCGCCAGCAGCTCGATGCCTTCATCACCGGCGAGGTCAGCGAGTGGGTGATGAACCTGGCGCGCGAGGCCCAGGTCCACTACCTCGCCTGCGGCCACTACGCGACGGAGCGGCTGGGTGTGCGCGCCCTGGGCGAGCACCTCGCCACCCGCTTCGACCTCGAGGTCGAGTTCGTCGACGTCCCCAACCCGGTCTGAGCAGGGCTAGGCCGCGGCCTTCGAGTACAGTCGGAAAAAGTTGCGGCTGGTGAGGGCCGACACCTCGGAATAGGAGCAGCCGAGCTCGACGGCGAGGCGCTCCCCCACTTCTACCACGTAGGCGGGGCGGTTGGGCTTGCCGCGGTAGGGCACCGGGGCCAGGTATGGCGTATCGGTCTCCACCAGGATCTGTTCCGCCGCGAGGAAGGGCAGCACTTCGCGGACGTTGTCGGCCTTGGGGAAGGTGATCATGCCGGAAAAGCCCAGGTAGAAGCCGCGCTCGATCAGCTCCCGCGCCATGGCGAGGCCGCCGGCGAAGGAGTGGAAGTCAGCGCGCAGGCGGCCGAACTGGGGCCGGCGGACCATCGCCAGCATGGCGTCGTTGCTGTCGCGGTTGTGGACGACCACTGGCAGGTCGAGCTCGATCGCGAGCTCCCACTGCTCTGCCAGCACCCGTTCCTGGACCTCGCGCGGTGAGTGGTCGTAGTAGAAGTCGAGCCCGCACTCCCCGACCGCTACCGCCTTGGGGTCGGCGAGCAACCCTCGGAGTCGCTCCTGGTCTCCATCCTGCCAGGTAAGCGCATCGTGTGGATGCACCCCGAGGGCGCACCAGACGTCGCTGTGCCGGTGGCAGATCCCCAGCACCTCGTCGGCGTCGGCGAGCCGGACTGCCGGGAGAAGAAAGCCGCCCACGCCGCGCTCGCGCGCCGCATCGAGGGCTGCCTCGAGCTCCCCGGCCGGCAGGTTCTGTAGATGGCAATGGGAGTCGATGATCGCCGGCCGACTCACCGCACCCGCGTCCCGTTCGGCACCGGCTGCAACGGCGCGAGCAGGACGGCGCCATCGCCCGGCGAGGCCGCCAGCACCATGCCCTGCGACTCGATCCCCATCAGCTTCGCCGGCTGGAGGTTGGCGACCACGACGACCTGCCTACCCTGCATGGCCTCGGGTCCGTACTGCTGGGCGATGCCCGCCACCACCGTGCGTGGCTGTTCTTCGCCGAGCTCGATGGTCAGGCGCAGGAGCTTCTGGCTCTTCGGCACGGCCTCGGCGGCGACGACGGTCCCAACCTTGAGCTGCACTTCCATGAACTGGTCGATGGCGATCATCGGCTGGGCCTCCTTCTGGGCTGCCTCGCCTGGCTCCTGCGCCGCCGGCGGCGCCAGGAACGCGGCCTTGTCGATCCGCGGGAAAAGAGCGCTCGGGGGCGGCAGCTCGCGGTCGGTGGCGAGCCCGCCCCAGGCCAGCTGGTCGAGGCTCGGTTCTGCGGGCGGAGCGGCGATGGCGGCCAGGACTCGCGCGGCCACCTGCGGCATCACGGGGAGCAGGCCAGTGGCGACGATCCGCACGGCTTCGAGCCCGTTCCACAGCACTCGCGACAGCCGGCTGCGCTCGTCCTCGCGGCCGATCAGCTTCCAGGGCTCGCGGCTGACCAGGTATTGGTTGGCCTCGGCCAGCAACCGCCAGAGGGCCTCGAGGGCACGGCTGAAGGCCAGCTCCTCCATCGCCTTGCGATAGTCGGCGACGGCTTGCGCGGCAACCGCGAGGACCGGGTTGTCCCCGCAGGCCTCCGGCGGAGTGCGACCGGCGAAGGCCTTGCGCGACAGGGTGACGAGGCGGCTCACCGTGTTGCCGAGGTCGTTGGCCAGGTCGCTGTTGTAGCGGTCGACGAACGCTTCGTCCGAGAACGAAGCGTCCTGGCCGAAGACCATTTCGCGCAAGAGGAAATAGCGCAGCGGGTCCGGGCCGAACTGGGCCACCAGGTGGTCGGGCCGCGCGACGTTCTCGGCCGACTTGGAGATCTTGCGCTGGTCCTTGAGCCAGAAGCCGTGCGCCCAGACCTGCGTTGGCAGCGGCAGGCCGGCCGAGAGCAGGAAGGCCGGCCAGTAGACGGCGTGATGGCGCAGGATGTCCTTGCCAATGAGGTGGAGGCGTGTGTCGCCACCGGTCCAGAAGCGATCGTAGAGCCCATCCTCGGCGTCTCTGCCGAAGCCGAGGGCGGACAGGTAGTTGGAGAGCGCATCGAGCCAGACGTAGACTGTATGCCCCGGATAGCCCGGGAACGGGATGCCCCAGCTCAGGTTGGCCCGGCTCACCGACAGGTCTTTGAGGCCCCCCTCGACGAAGCTCCGCACCTCGTTGGCGCGTGTCCGTGGCCGCACCGGCTCACTCGGGTCGTCATACCAGTCCAGCAGGGCCTGCTGGTAGCGCGACAGCCGGAAGAAGACGTTCTCTTCCTCTTTCCACTCGACCGGCAGGTCGTGGATCGGGCAACGCTTGTCGCCCACCAGCTCCTTCTCGGTGTAATAGGTCTCGCACGGCGAGCAGTACCAGCCCTCGTGGCGCGCCAGGTAGAGATCGTCGTTGGCGGCGATCCGCCGGATCATCGCCTCGACGCCGCGGTAGTGCCGCGGCTCTGGGGTGCGGATGAAGTCGTCCGGCGCGACACCGATCTCCCGCCACAGCTCGTGGTAGCGGGCCACCACGCGATCGGCCAGCTGCAACGGCGGGATCCCTTCGCGAGCCGCAGCCCGCTCGATATTCTGGCCGTGCTCGTCGGTCCCGGTGAGGAAGTAGACCTCGTCACCAGCCAGACGGTGGTAGCGCGCCAGGGTGTCGGCGACCACCGTCGTGTAGATGTGCCCCACGTGGGGCAGCGAGTTCACGTAGTAGATCGGGGTCGTGACGTAGAAACGGCTCATCGCACTCAGGACTCGGGGGAAGGTTGGGCCGGGGCATTCGCAGCGGCAAGCAGGCGCGATGGAGTCTAGCAGACGGTCGTCCCGGCCTTCGCGTCGGCCGGTTCAACCTCGGCAGGCGCGAAGGCGTATCGTTCGCCACAGAAGCCGCACTCGACGACGAGCGAAGCGTCGTCGCCGGCGAGCTCGCTCTCCGCGGCGTGCGCGAGGGCCCGGAGCTGGTGGAGGATGCGCTCGCGGGAGCAGCGACAGCGGTAGTGGACGCCGAGGGTGCTCTGGATGACCGGCTCGAGGCCGGCCACCGTGGCGGCGAGCAGACCTTCCGGCCCGCTCTGCGCCAGCACCTGACTCACCCCCGCCATCGCAGCCAGATTACTCTCCAAACGAGACAACACGGAGTCCGTGGCGTCCGGCAACGCCTCGATCAGCATGCCACCGGCCCCGGCCACTCCCTGCGGCTGCGCCAGCACGCCGACGAGGACCGCCGAGCGAGTCTGCTCGCTCTGCACCAGGAAATGGGCAAGATCGTCGCCGATCTCGCCGCTCACCAGCTCGACCTGGCTTCGCGCCTGCCCCTGCTTGCCCTCGACGAGGACCTGCAGGCGACCACGGCCGACCCCGCGACCGACGGCGAGCTTGCCGTCCGGGCGGTCGGCCACATCGGCCCGCGGGTTCTCGAGGGTGCCGCGCAGCCCGATCGCGCTCTCTCCCGCCGTCACCTCGGCGACGACGGCCCCGAGGGGACCGTCACCGCGGACCTCGAGCACCAGGCGCTCTGGCGTGCGGTTGGCGCGGTCGAACAGCAGGCAGGCGCCAGCGAGCGTCCGTCCCAGGGCGGCCGCCGCCACTGGCGAGAGGTCGAGGCGGCGACGGACGGCTTCGAGGATCCTGGAGAGGTCCACCAGCGACCAGCGCAGGCCTCCTCCGCCGGCAATCCCGGAGCTCAGCGTGCCGTTGGCGAGAGGCGCCGTGACGGCCGGGTTGGCCGGCGGATCGTCGGCCGAGGCCGAAGGCGTTGTCACGGCGGCTACGCTACCAGCCTTGCGCCTTGAGTGACACCCAGCGCCCGGGCCCACCCACGATCAGGTGATCGGCGAGCTCGATGCCGAGGAGAGACGATGCCTCGACGAAGGAACGGGTGAAGAGAAGGTCTTCGGTGCTCGGGCTGGGGTCGCCGCTCGGGTGCGTGTGAAAGAGGATCAGGGCACTGGCGTCACGCAACAGGGCTTCTTTGAGGATCGCCCGTGGCTCGACGCTGATCCGGCCGAGAGCACCGCGGAAGAGCTCGCATTCCCCGACCAGGCGGTGGCGTCCATCGAGGTAGAGGGCGCCCATCACCTCCTGCGCCGAGCGGCAATAGCGCAGGGCGAGGTAGTCGGCCACCTCGCGCGGCTTGGTCAGTGGGGTCCGTTCGGGCAGCGAGGCCCGGGCGAGCCGCCGCGCGAGCTCGAGGGCCGCGAGCAGCGCCGCCGCCTTGGCCTCCCCTAGACCGCGCCGCCGAAGCGCTACCGCGTTGGCCCGCTGCAGCCCGGAGAGGCCACCGAAGTCGCTCAGCAGGGCCCGCGCCAGCTCGAGCACCGAGAGCCCGGCAGTACCGGTCCGCAGCAGGACCGCGACGAGCTCCGTGTCCGCCAGCGCGGCGGCCCCCAGGGTCTGCAAGCGCTCCCGCGGGCGCTCGGCAGGCGCCAGGTCGCGGATGGTCCAGATCGACATCGGTGCGTCCATGCCTTGCCTCGTCCTCCGTCTCGACGCGCTCGAGCGACCTGAGAGCGTCGTCTCTACACTCAGACGGAATCGCCACAGCGGACCTGTCGCTCAGCGTACGAGGCCAGGCCCCTCGACGATTGACACCCGTGCCGGTGGTTGTTACAAACCGCCGGCACGCCACCCGCCAGAGCGCGGACGTCGCCCAGAACTGGAGGCCCGATGAGCGCATCGCCGTCCCATGGCCAGACCCTGCCCGACAACTTCGCGCAGCTTCCCGAGGAGCTCTCGACCTACGCCACGAGCCGCGTCGCCGTGTTGCCCGTGCCCTTCGAGCGGACGGTGTCGTACGGCAAGGGGACGGCGGCCGGCCCGCGCGCCATCATCAAGGCTTCGCAGTACGTCGAGACCTACGACGAGGAGCTCGACGCCGAGCCTTGCCTGCAGGGCATCGCGACCCTCGCATCTTGCGACCCTCAGGGGGACCTTGCGGCCTCCCTCGATGCCATCGAGGCAGAGGCCCGGCGCCACCTGGAGGCCGGCAAGTTCCTCGTCGTCCTCGGCGGTGAGCACAGTCTGACGACGGCTCCGGTGCGGGCGGCGCAGAGCGTCCACGGGCTGGTTGGCGTCGTCCAGTTCGATGCTCATTCCGACCTCCGCGACGAGTACGAAGGCAGCCCCTGGAGCCATGCCTGCGTGATGCGCCGGGTCTTCGAGCTCGGCGTGCCGAGCCTGGCCGTGGGGATCCGCGCGCTTTCAACTCCCGAGGCACGGCTGATCCAGGAGCACCGTCTGCCGGTGATCTGGGGGCACCAGCTGGAGCGCGCCGCCGAGCTCTACGGCCCCCTCCTCGACACCCTTCCCGAGCGGATCTACCTCACCTTCGACATCGACTTCTTCGACCCGTCCCTGGTTCCCGCCACCGGCACTCCCGAGCCTGGCGGCGGCACCTGGTACCCCACGCTCGCCCTGCTCCGCGATCTCTTCCGGCGGAAGACCGTCGTGGCGATGGACGTCGTCGAGCTGGCGCCCGTGGCCGGCCAGCCGGCGAGCGACTTCGTCGCCGCCAAGTTGATCTACAAGTGCCTGGGCTTTCTGCAGGAGAAGGCCGCCGGCCGCCTCCGCTGAGCCGGCGGGCAGGACGGCGGCTGCCAGAGCTCCGAGAGGGCGGCTCTGGCGGCGGATCTCGGTTGGCGAACCTTTTCCGGCCGGCCGTCGTTTGAGAGGCTGATGAGCGCTGCCGTCTCCCCCGACCTCCTCCTCGCCCGCCGCGCCGCCGCCGGGCAGCCACAGGCCTGGGACGAGCTGATCGCTCTCTACGGCCAACGGATCTTCAATCTCGCGTACCAGTTCACTGGCGGCCTCGCGGAGGCGGAAGACCTCGCCCAAGAGGTTTTCTGCCGGCTCTACCAAAACCTGCGCAGCTATCGCGGGGACGTACCGCTGGTGGCCTGGACGCTCCGCCTCTCGCGCAACCTCTGCATCGATCACTACCGCCAGGCGCGGCGGGCGCAGCGCCTCCAGCGTGCCCCCGAAGCCCTGCTCGAGCAGCTGCCCGCCGACGCGGACCCGCAAGCCGACTTCGCGCGCCGCGAGCAGCTCGACCTCATCTACCAAGGCCTGGCGCAGCTCGCCGAGGAAGTGGCATCGGTGATCCTCCTGCGCGACCTTCAGGGCCTGGAGTACGAAGAGGTCGCCCTCGCTCTCGATCTCCCCCTGGGGACGGTCAAGTCGAGGCTGCACCGCGGCCGGCAGGAGCTGGCGGCCGCCATCGAGCGGCTCACCACCGGCTCGCCGCGGCTTGCCCGGACCGAGACCAGCGGAGGGACGGTGCCATGAACCGCCGTTGCCTCGCCTTCAGGGCGAACTTCGAGCTCGGTCAGCCCGACGAGCACCGAGACATCTGCCCGGCCTGCGCCCGCTACGCCGCGGCCCTCGAGGTGGCGGCTCGCCTGAGCCGCAGCCTGGCTATCCCGCCGGCGCTCGCGGGCAAGCTGCGAGCGCTCGCCGAAGTGGGCTCACCGGCACCCCGAGCGGAGTTCATCCCGCCGGCGGCCCCGGCCCTGCCGCTGCCGCCCACGCTCGCCGCGCGCCTGCGGGCCATCCCCCGCCGCCAGGCGCCTCCGAGCTGGCTCCTCCAGCCGGCAGCGAGCGTCGCGGCCAGCCTGTTGCTGACCGTGGCGCTCACCGGGCTGATCGGCAACCCGGTCTCCAGGGTGGAGCCGCTCGCTCGTTCGCTGGGCCTGCGCGCCCGGCTGGCGGCGGAGAACCAGGCGGAACACGGCAAGCTCTTGCTGCAGCAGTGGCGTGACACGGCGTTCGGGGCGGTGACGACCGCCGAGGGCGCCGGTCGCGATGACGACGAAACCCTCGACCAACCCGACATTGCAGACCGCCTTTGGCACTACTTCGACGGCCTCGTTTGGAGCCGGACCGAGGCGGACCCCTAAGTGCAAGGAGACATCGCCATGGAACCTCGCAAGATCCCTACAGCCATCGACGAGGTGAGCCCACCCATCGCCGGCTCCCCGGCCCCGCTGGTGGTCGTCAAGCGCCCGGGCCTCGCCGCTGTCCTCTCCCTCTTCCCGGGGATGGGCAACATCTACAACGGCCTCTATGTGCGTGGGACCACGATCTTCATCACCTTCCTGGCCTGCATCTATCTCGCCAGCCACGGCCGGGGCGGCGAGGTCTTCGGCCCCGCCGCCGCCTTTACGGTGATCTTCGGGATCATCGACGCCTACCGGCAGGCAACGTTGATCAACTACGGGTACGCCGAGGACCCGGGAGCCCGTGCCGTCCGCGCGGCCTCGTCGGCCGGCGAGAAGGTCTTCTCCGGCATCCTGCTCCTCGTTCTCGGTCTGCTCGCCGCCCTCCGCCGCTACTTCGAGATCGACCTCGAGTGGCTCGTCGAGCTGTGGCCCCTCGCCCTCGTTGCCGTCGGCGGCTGGCTGCTGTGGAGCGCCTGGGCCAGCAAGCGGCAGGCTGACGGGGAGTCGGGGCCGGGCGCCGAGGTCTAGCTAGACCGTTTCGACGATGATCGCGATGCCCTGGCCGCCACCGATGCACGCCGACGCCACCCCGACCCCACCGCCCCGCCGCTGGAGCTCCTTGAGCAGGGTGAGGGTGATCCGGGTCCCGGTGGCGCCCAGGGGGTGGCCCAGGGCAATCGCGCCGCCGTTGACGTTGAGCCGGTCGACGTCGAGGTCGAGATCGTGGGCGCAGGCCAGGATCTGGCCGGCGAAAGCCTCGTTGATCTCGATCAACGAGATGTCTGCGAGCTGCATCCCGGCCTTGTCCAGAGCCTGGCGGATCGCCGGCGCCGGGCCGATGCCCATGCGCGACGGCTCGACCCCCACCACCGCCCAGGACACGATGCGGCCCAGGGGGGCCTTGCCCCAGGAGCGCGCCTCTTCGGCAGTCGTCAGCAGCATCATGGCCGCACCGTCGACGATCCCGGAAGCGTTACCGGCCGTCACGAAGCCGTCGGGGTCGAACGCCGTCGGTAGCTTCGCGAGGCCTTCGAGCGTGGTGTCCGGCCGCACGTGCTCGTCGCTCTCCACCTTGCGGGCTCGCTTGCCAGCGCCGACCTCGATGGGCGCGATCTCCTCAGCGAGGCGCCCGGCGGCGGCAGCGGCCTTCTGCTGGCTGGCCAGGGCGAAACGGTCCTGCTCTTCGCGGCTGATCCCGTAGTCCCGCGCCAGGTTGTTGCTGGTCTGCGCCATGTAGCAGCCACAGTAGGGGTCCATCAGCGACTCGAGCAGCAAGTCCTCCAAGCGGCCGTGGTTGAGCCGGAAGCCCTTGCGGGCACCGCGCACCACGTGCGGTGCCTGGCTCATGCTCTCGATGCCACCCACCAGGCAGGTGTTGGCCTCACCGAGCAGGACGAGATGCGAGGCGGAGAGGATCGCCTGGATCCCCGAGCCGCAGAGACGGTTGACGGTGAGGGCCGGAACTTCCTTGGCAACGCCGGACCGAAGCGCCACGTGGCGAGCTCCGTAGATGGCGTCGGCCGAGGTCTGCAAGGCGTTGCCCACCACCGTGTGGTCGATCTCGGCGGGGTCCACTCCGGTGCGCTCGAAGAGCGCGCGAGCCGCATGAGCGCCCAGCTCGATCGCCGAGAGATCAGCGAGCGAACCGTTGAACTCCCCCATCGGGGTCCGCACTCCGTCGACCAGGACCAGATCTCGTATCTGCATGGCTGTGTTGCCCTCGTGCCGTTCGTTGAAGTTGGTTCTTGCCACCGCCGACCGCAGCGAGCTCGTCCGCCGCGGCGGCTTCTTGTAGGATGTGGCACCCTTTGAGCCACTCTAATTCCCGGGAGAACTCTACTATGAACGACTCGCTCGCCCCGCAGACGGAGCCCATCCTCGCCGAGCTCGATCGCCTGATCAGCGATCGCTCGATCCTCCAGCACCCCTTCTACCAGGCCTGGAACGAGGGCCGGCTGACCGCCGACCAGCTGCGTACCTACGCCGAGTACTACTTCCCCCACGTGGCGGCCTTTCCGGCCTACCTGGAGAGCGCCGAGGCCACCACGCAAGACCCCCTCGTGCGCCAGGAGCTCGCCGCCAACCTCGCCGAGGAGCTCCACGAGCCCCGCCCCCACGCTGAGCTGTGGCTCGACTTCGCAGCGGCTCTCGGCCTCGATCGCAACGCCGTCGAGAGGGCTGCGGCGCGGCCTGGGGCCCGCCAGACCGTCGAGCGATTCAACGCGCTCTGCCAGGTCTCGGCGCCGTCCGCTCTCGCCGCGCTCTATGCCTACGAGAGCCAGCAGCCGGAGGTGGCGGCGACCAAGGCCGCCGGTCTTTGCCGCCACTACGGGGTGACCAGCGCCGATGGGCTCGCCTATTTCACCGTCCATCAGGAAGCCGACGTCCGCCACCGCGAGGGCGAGCGCGCAGCCCTCGCCCATTGCCTGGAGGCCGGCGCCGACGGCGAGGAGGTTCTGGGCGCGGCGCGGGCAGCCCTCGATGCCTACTGGAAACTCCTCGACGGGGTCTGCGAGGAGGCCGGGATCTCGGTCTGCTAGCGGGTGGTCTTCTCGTGCCGGACCCGAAGCCCTCGCGGCGCCTGGCGCCCGGGGGCTTCGCCGTCTCTGCTCAGGTGCCCCAGCTCGCGATGGCGAGACGGTGCAGGTTGCGGCGCCAGGAGGCGAGCTCGACGTCGACCGAGGTGCGGTGCGCGAGGAAGACCAGCACTAACCCACGTGCTGGCTCAATCCACAGGCTGCCTCCCGTGAAGCCGGTATGGCCGAAGGCCGCTGGGGAGAGTGCCGGGCCAGCCGCGCCGCGCCGCCGCCGGCGCCACCAGCCGAGCGCTCGCTCTCCCCGACCGCGGAGGGCAGCGGCAACAGCCTCGCCATCGAGCAGGCGGTCGGGCCGCAGCCACTCGCAGCCCAGGCGCCAGAGGTCTTCAGCGTTACCGAAGAGGCCAGCCGAGCCGAGCAGCGGCCCCAGCCGGCGCGCGTTGCCGTCCTGGGCCTCGCCAAGCCCTGGCGGACCCAGCGGCGCAAGCTCGCGGCCCAGACGCCTCGCCAACTCCACCTCGCGATCGGTGTTCAGCCGGCATGGGAGGACGTCGGGAAGGCTCCCAGGCTGCGCAGCTACGGACTCCATGCCCATGGGCCTCAACACTTCGCGCGCCAGCAGCGCGGGCAGCGCCGTGTCGAGGGCCACCTCCGCGAGGAAGCCCCAGAGGGCGTAGCCACAGTCGCTGTAGGTGCCCGGAGCGGCGCCCAGCCACTCTCCGCCGAGAAGCCGCGTCCGGGCCTCGGCTCGGTCCTGGCACAAGGCGTAGAGAGGTACCCAGGCCTGGAGGCCGGAACGGTGGCGGAGAAGGCTCGCCAGCGACCGCCGGGCGAGGGCTGGAGCGACGTTCTCGGCGAGGTCTCCCAGCCTCCCCTCGAGCTCCAGAGCGCCCCGTCGGGCAAGCGCGAGGGCAAGGGTGGCCGTGAACGGTTTGGTGAGGGAGGCGAGGTCGAAGCGCGCCAGGGGCTGCTCTTGGGCATCTCCCGCGGCATGCGTCCAGAGGACCCTCTCGGCGTTGCCGACCAGCCCGACTGCGGCGCTCAAACGGCCGGCGGCGACCGCGGCGTCGAGCTCGGCTGCGAGGGCCTCGCCGCGGTCCCGCCGGGTGTCAGGCACCACCTGCGGGCCCATAGTTCGCGGGATGGCCGGTCTGAAAGACGACCACCCTCTCGCCAGCGCGGATGGCGCCCTGGCGCTCGAGGTCGGCGAGGGCCGCGAAACAAGCCGCTCCCTCGCTGCCCACGGCCAGTCCCTCACGCCGCGCGAGCTCTGTCGTCAGCGGCCCGAGGCGGTCTTCGGCGACGGCGATCGCTCGCCCTTGCGTCCGGGCGAGAGCGCGGAGGATGAGAAAGTCGCCGAGCGCGCGGGGTACTCGCAAGCCCCAGACCCGCGTGTTCGGCGCCTCCCAGGGCGGCGCATGGTCGCGGCCCTGCTCGAAGGCGCGCACCAGGGGCGCACAGCCCGACATCTGGACGACTACGAAACGGGGCCGTCGCGAGTCGATCAGGCCGAGCGCCTCGAGCTCGTCGAAGGCCTTGGCCATGCCGATGATGCCGGTGCCGCCGCCGGTCGGATAGAGGATCCAATCGGGCAGCTCCCAGGCGAACTGCTCGGCGAGCTCGAGGCCCATGGTCTTCTTGCCCTCGACGCGGTAGGGCTCGCGAAGGGTCGAGAGGGACCAGAAGCCGTCGTCGTAGGCGGTCAGGCGCCCGGCGGCCTCCACCAGCGTCCCCGGCGAGGTGAGCACCTCGGCGCCGAGCTCGCGGCAGCGAGCGAGGAGCGTGCGTGGGGTGTCCTCCGGCATCGCCACTCGCGCCGACAGCCCGCAGGCGGCGGCGTAGGTCGCGAGGGCGAGCGCGGCGTTGCCGGCACTCGCCAGCTGCACCCCCGGAGCACCGAGCTCGCGCGCCCGGTTGACCGCCAACGACAGGCCACGGGCCTTGAACGAGCCGGAGGGGTTGCCGCCTTCCTCCTTCACCCAGATCTCGGCCCCGACAGTGCCCGTCCGCTGCAGCCGGACCAGCGGCGTGGCCCCCTC
>WBZL01001997.1_pt1 | contig 20394 bp, 7 predicted proteins | sample 5204291 | NCBI WGS metagenome assembly WBZL01 (sample SAMN12344345, study PRJNA552823) | activated sludge metagenome | biome: Activated sludge suspended growth; feature: Nitrification reactor; material: Wastewater; isolation source: activated sludge from nitrification reactor of wastewater treatment...
GGTCAGCACCGTGCCCGTGGTGTACCCGCTGCCGGGCGACGACCACGGCGAGCCGAAGCCGCAGCCGCCTTTCGGTGGCGGCGGCGCGCAGGGGCCCGCGACCGCCAGCTCCACGCCGCCGAACTACCCGGTGCCGGGAGACGGCAAGGGCGGCGGCCACTAGGCAGCGGGACCCGCGGTCGGGTGGAGGCGGCCCCCACCTCGGCCCGCCGCGGGTGCCTTCTGAACTCAACCAGGGAGTAGACGATGAACGCTCGAGCGAAGACCGGCCCTGTCCTTCCCTTCAATGGCGTCGACGGCGAAACAGGATTGCCGGTGCTCGCCGACCGCACCCGCGCCCAGGTGCTCGCGGCGCTCGAGGAGCGGCCAATCGACCTGACGGCCAAAGGCCTGGGTTTCCGGGTGGACCCTCGTGACCTCGCCTCGGCGGGCTGGGGCGTGATCTTTCCGCGCGATGCCGACCCTGCCGTCCGCGAGGCGCTGGCAGAGCTGCTCGCCTGGCGGCGTGAGTGGGCGAGCAGGCGGGACGAGCGCCACTACCGCGAGCTCGCTGGAGGCCAGGGGGTGCGGCCCGAGGAGAGCAAGGATGACTACCTCGCCCGCCTGGGCATCGGCCCGGGCACCGCCGACCCCCAGCGGCTGCCGTACTACTTGCTGCTGGTCGGCGGCCCGGAGGTGATCTCTTTTGATTTCCAGCACCAGCTCGACGTGCAGCATGCCGTTGGCCGCATCGCCTTCGATGAAGTGGAGGACTACGCGCGCTACGCGGCTGCGGTGGTCGCCGCGGAGAAGGGCGAGATCGACCGCCGCAAGACCGCCCTCTTCTTCGGTACCCGCAACCCCGCCGATCCGGCGACCGCGCTGTCCGCCGACCGCCTGCTCGGACCGGTGGCCGAGGCGCTGGCCAGCTTCTGTGGCGAGCAGCAGCCCAAGTGGCGGGTGGCGACGGCGGTGGGAGAGGCCGCCACCAAGGACCGGCTACGCTCTGCGCTGACCGGCGGCGAGCGCCCGGCCCTGCTGTTCACCGCCACCCACGGCCTCAGCTTCGGCCGCGGGAACCCACGGCAGCGCGGCGAGCAGGGCGCCCTGGTCTGCCAGGACTGGCCGGGTTGGGAGTTCGGGGCCGCGCCGCTCGCTCCCGAGCACTATTTCGCTGCCCAGGACCTCGGCCCTGAGGCCGACGTCGCCGGTTTGATCAGTTTCCACTTCGCCTGCTTCTCGGCCGGCACCCCTGCCCATGACCTCTTTTCCCACGGCAGCCGGCGCAAGCCCAAGCCGCTGACCGATCAGCCCTTCGTGGCGGCGCTGCCGCAGCGGTTGCTCGCCCATCCCAAGGGTGGAGCGCTGGCCGACATCGGGCATGTCGAGCAGGCCTGGGGGTACTCGTTCTTCTGGCGGCAGTTGCAGGACCAGGCGCGGGCCTTCGAAACCACGTGCATCGACCTGGTGGAAGGGCTGCCAGTCGGTGCCGCCATGGAGGCCTTCGGAGATCGTCTGAAGAGCCTCGCCGACGAGCTCGTCCGCGGCCTCGAGCTGCGCGAGCTGCGAGGAAAGGTCGACAGGGACTACCTGAAGCTGCTGTGGACGGCCCACAACGACGCCAAGTGCTATGCCATCTTGGGTGACCCTGCCACGCGCCTGGCGGTCTGAGCGCGAGGACTTCGCACCCCTTTCGAGAGGCCACGATGAGCCAGGGTCGGCAGCTCGCGCTGGTGGTCGGGATCGATCACTACCTGCCCCACAGACTGCCCGATGGGTCCAGCTATCACCCCCTGCTCGGTGCGGTGCGTGACGCCCGACGAATGGCCGAGTTTCTCCGCGAACGTGGGGGGGTGGCGGCAGACGACCTGCGCGTGCTCACCTCCTCGGCGGGCGGCGGTGGGGACGTGGCCGAGCCGGCGGCCGAGCGCCCGAGCTACGAGAACCTCGCCGGCTCGTGGCGGGAGCTCTTGGCGCGGGCCGAGGCCGGTGACCAGCTTCTCGTCCACTACTCCGGGCATGGCGGCCGGACGCCCACGGCCTTCCCCGAGCTGCGGCCTCCGGGGTCACTCGACGAGTGCCTGGTGCCCTTCGACATCGGCACCCCGCAGGGCCGCTACCTCCGGGATGCGGAGATCGCCTTCCTGCTTGCGGAGGCGGCTCGGCGCGGAGTGTTCACCGTGCTCCTCCTCGATTGCTGCCACTCCGGGGGAGCCACGCGCACCGGGGCCCGCCCGCGGGGGATCGCCGCCATCGACACCCGGCCGCGGCCTCTCGCGAGCCTGGTGGCCGACCCGGCGAGCCTGGCCGCGGTGGTCGCTCGCCGGGAGGGGCCGGCCGTGCGCGGCTTCGGCCCGGTGCGGGCCTTCAGCAACGATCCGCACGGCTACGTGATGCTCGCCGCCTGCCGGGCCAACGAATGGGCGTTCGAGGCGGTCTTCGCAGGCCGCCAGCCGCAAGGGGCGCTGACCCACTGGCTGCTCGACAGCCTGGAGACCGCCCGCCCCGGCCTCACCTACCGCGAGCTTCACGCCCGGCTGGTGGGGCGCATCCACCAGCGCTTCCCCGCGCAGACGCCGCAGTACGAGGGAGAGGCGGACCGCATGGTGCTCAGCCTCGACGGTGGGGCTGCCGAGCGGGCGATCTTCGTCCTCCAAGGCTGCAGCGAGCCGGCGCGGAAGCGGGCTCCGGCCGAGGTGCTGCTGGGGGCCGGGCAGGTGCACGGCCTGCGGGTGGGCGCGCGGCTCGCGGTCGCGGCTCTTGCGGCGGGGGGGAGCACAGAGCTCATCGCCGAGGTGACGCGACTGGGAGCCAGCCAGTCTTTGGCGCAGGTCACGGACCAGCCACCTGAAGCCGTCATCCCAGACGGCGCTCGCGCCCGCCTGGTCGAGCCCGGGCCGACCGCTCTGCGGCGCCCGGTCGCCTTCCTTCCCGCCACCGCCGCCCACCCTGCCCTCGAGCGCCTCGCCGAGGCGATCCGCCGACGCCCCAACGCCTTCCTCGAGCTGGCGAACGGAGAGCCGTCGCCTTCGCCTCTCTGGGTGGGGCTCGATGCCGGCGGCCGCTACCAGCTCTGCGATGCGGCGGGCGAGCCGCTCCCCAACCTGCCGCCGCTCCCCACGACCCGGCCGCGAGCCGAGGAGGTGGTCGTCGATCAGCTGCTCCACCTGGCCAAGTACCTCACGGTCTGGGAGCTGGAGAACTACGACCCCGGCGCCGCCCTGCGGGGAGCGCTGGACGTCGAGGTCCTCCGCCTGCCCCACGGCTTCCAGCGTGGTGAGCGCCCGCGGCCGGTACCGTTTGCGTTCGCCGGCGTTCCCGACGCGAAGGTGGGCGAGTGGATCTGCCTGCGGGTCGAGAACCGGGCCGAGCGCGCCTTGAACTTGGCCGTCCTCGACCTGCAACCCAACTGGGCTTGCGAGCAGATCCACCCGCCGCGCAGCCGCAGTGCCGCCGAGCTCCTGGAGCCTGAAGGCGAGGTACTGATCCCCCTCTGCGCCGGCCTGCCGCCAGGCCTTGCGGCCGGTACCGATGTGCTCAAGGTCTTCGTCACCGTCGGGCCGGTGAGCTACGACGCCCTCGAGCTGCCGCCCATTGAGGCCGCCCGGCGCAGCCACTCTCCGGCCGCGCCCCCGCGCAACCCCCTCGAGCGACTCTTCGCCACCCTCGCCGCGACCTCACCCGTCACCCGCTCCCTGCGCCAACCTCCTGACGCCGCCGACGAGTGGTGGGTGGAGGAGCGCGCGGTGCGGGTGGTCGGGTGAGGAACGGTGTATTCGAGCAGGCTCAAGCCGATCCCTGGGAGAGCGCCAACGATGCCTCGCCATCGGTTCAATACCTTGCTGCTCACGGCCCGCGTCTATGGGGATCCCCTCGCCGGTTGAGCCCCCCACTCGGCCCGCGGCTCAACATTCGTGCCGTGCTGGGGTCTGGGAAGTGGGAGCCATGCGCGAAGGACCTACCGAGAACTTCGACCTGCTGGTGGCCCGGGTGCCCGGCCGACCCGGTCGCCAGCCCTACCGAGCCGAGCTCCGTGGCTCGCCGGTCGGCCACGTTGGTGCCGCGGTCTGCTTTGCCTCGCCGTGGAGCCCGCGAGAGCTGGCGCGCTTGGCCCAGCAGGCCGGCCCCGGGCGCAACCTGCTGCCGGCTGGAACGGCAGAGGGGGAGGCCGAGAGCACGGCCCGTGAGCTTGGAGAGCGGCTCTTTCGCGCCGTTTTCGCCGAGGCCATCGGTACCGCCTTGCGGCTCAGCCTGGCTGAGGCCGAGCGGCAGGCAAAGGTGCTTTGCGTGCGGCTGCGCCTGGCCGACCCCGAGCTCACCACCTGGCCCTGGGAGCTGCTCTTCGACCCCGAGCGCGGCTTTCTGGCGCTTTCGCTCGACACCTCGATCGTGCGCTTGCCGGCACGGCCACAGGGAGCCGTCGAGCTCACCACCCGGCCCCCAGTGCGAGTCCTTGTCGTCCTCGCGAGCCCCGACGGGTTGCCACCGCTCGCCGCCGAGGAGGAGTGGGAGCACATCCGTGCCGCCACGGCGCCGCTGGTAGGAGCCGGTAGGCTCGCGCTCGAGCGCCTGCCCGACGGCCGCTACTCGACGCTTCAGGCCCGTCTCGGGCAAGGAGCGGTCCACGTCCTCCATTTCATCGGCCACGGCTCGGCGCCCGACCCAGGCGGCGACGCGAGCCTCTTCTTCGAGGCCCCGGGCGGCGGCCCAGAAGCGATCGCCGGAAGCCAGCTGGGCAGCCTCCTCGGCGGTAGCGCCACCGCCGTTCGCGAGCGGGCTCGCGGCGCCTACCACGCCGAAGTCGCACGTCTGCGGTTGGTGGTGCTCAACGCTTGTGACTCCGCCGCCAGCATCGGCAGCGGCCTGCTCGACGGCGTCGCCCAGACCCTGGTTCAATGCGGTGTCCCGGCCGTCCTCGCCATGCGAGCGCCGATCGCCGACCAGGCCGCGGTCACCCTCGCCCGCGCCTTTTATCGCGGCCTCACCGATGGCCTGGCCCTCGAAGGGGCCCTCGCCGAGGCCCGCCAGGCGATCCACCGCGCGCGATTCGGTACCGACTGGGCGGCGCCGGTGCTCTACACTCACGCTGCCGATGGTCGCCTGTTGCCGGCGGGGGAGGAGCCTGAGCGCCCGCCGCGCCTGCGCCGCGGCCTCGCGCTCGCCGGGCTGGCGCTGGCAGGCCTGTTCGGCGCCACCCTCCTGGGTAGACCGGTGGGTTGGCTTCTGAACCGCGTCGCCGACCCGGAGGCGAAGGCGGCGTTGAACCTCCTCGCCGGGCCCGGCTCGCCGGTGACCCGGCTCCGGGCCGTGCCGCCCTCTGCCCCGGAATGCCCGTCACCGCCCGGCCTCGAGCTTCACCTACTGCGCGTGCCGGCCGCCAAGCCCTTCTGCCTGGGCGCCACCGAGGTCACCATCGGACAGTGGTACGCCGTGATGCGGCCGGGAGAGACACCGAGGAAGCCGTCAGACCTGCCGATGACCGCCGTCTCCTGGGACGATGTCCAGGAGTTCCTCGGTCGCCTCAACCAGGCGCTCGGCCGGCCGTTCTACCGCCTGCCGACGACGGAGGAGTGGCAGTCAGCCGCCATGGCCCAGGTCGCCGGGAATTCCCCTCTCGATCGCACCGCCCTCCAGAACGGCCCCGCTGCCAACTGCGACAACCACGAGCGCAGTGACGGCTACGAGGGACTCGCCCCCGTCGCCTCGTTCGCCCCCAACGGCTGGGGTTTTTACGACCTGGTGGGCAACGCCTGGGAATGGGCCGCCGACGTCACCTCCGACGCCGGCAAGCGCCGCAAGCTCGGCGGCTCCTACGAGAGCGCACTCCAGAACTGCGGCGTCCGGGAGGTGGCGGAAGTCAAGGCCGAACGCAGGGACGCCGCGGTGGGGTTCCGGGTGGCGGGATGAGAGCGGGTTAGAGACCGGCGACCGTCCCGTCCGGGCAAGAGCGTCGACCGCACTGACTCTGCAGCCGATGGGCCCTCTTCGCCCAGGCGTCAAGGCGGGCCGCCTCGGTCGCGCGACGCCGTCTCCTCTGCCGGCCCCGCACCCCCTCCTGTACGGCAATTTCTACACGGTGCCGGTACTTCCTACAACGGGGGGTGTGCAGTCTGCCGCTGTGAGGGGTGGGCCACGTCCGCGGACGCTACTCATCGAAACGACAGCTCGATGCCGGCTTGCTGGCACCGCTGGCCGAAGGCCAAAGAGGTGTACTGGCAGCCGTCGCCGGAGTGGTGGATCACGCCGCCAGGCCGACGTGCCTGGATCGCCATCTCTAGCGCCGCGAGCACCAAATCGGTGCGCCGAGGGCCTCTCCTCGACCTGGCGACGGTGCGCCGACTCTAGGCGTCGACGAGCAGGGCGAGGTAGAGAAAACCGGCGCGACCCAGTTGCGAATCGCCTGCGCGGAGGGCTCAGACTCTTCCGACAGCTCCTCTGGCGTCCGCCCAGAGCGGACCAACTCGACCATCTTCTGGCGAGACTCCTGCGGGTACGGCGGACGACTCCTCGGCATCAGACACTCCTTCCTCCCCAAGAGGATAGGTGTCCACCATACCGGGGCAACTCCACTGAGGCTTGTCCCGGGCCAGAAGCTCCACGCACCTGACTATTGCCGAGATCGTCGTCATGAATAGGCTCTCAAGCGTCGGAGGTCTCCGCTACGATGTGGAAACGGGTCTTGGGAATCGTGGGTGGCATCGGCCCTCACGCGCACATCGAGCTGGAGCGGAGGCTGCTCGCTGCGGTCGAAGCGGTGGCAGGCGACCAGTCCTATCCGCCCTGGATCCTGTCGTCGATCCCTGCAACGCCGGACCGCACGGCGGCGCTTCTCGGTGGCGGAGCGTCTCCGGTGCCGCTTCTCCAGGCGAGCCTGGAGCGGCTCCAGCGTGCTGGCGCTGACTTTGCCGTCTTGGCGTGCAACACGATCTACGCATTCCTGGACGAGATCGGCGCCGAGCCACCGCTCCCGATCCTCCACATGATCGAGGAGACCGTGTTGGAGATCGCGCGGCTGGGCGCGGTTTCGCGGATCGGTCTCTTGGCGACCACCGGCACGCTGCGAAGCGGCGTCTACGCGAAGGCGATCGAACGGTACGCACCGCAGCTACGGCCAGTCAGCTTGCTCGACTTGCCAGGCGGCGAGCGGCTGCAGGACGACCTCGTGATGCATACGATCTATGGCTCGCCGTCCGCGGAAGGGAGGCGAGGAGGGCTCAAGGCGGGCTTTCTGCAAGACCCTGTTCGTCACCGCGCCTACTCCGATTGCCTGCTCGAAGCGTGCACACGGCTCGTGGAGAATGGCGCCGATTGCATCGTCCTCGGGTGTACCGAGGTCTCCCTGGGTCTGGCCAGGGTCGCGACTAGCGGGCTCCGGCTGATCGATCCCATGGACGTGGTGGTCCGAGAAATCCTTGCTATCGCCCAGGGCGAGAGGCCGCTGCCGCGCCGCCTCTCGCTAGCGGTCGGGCCCCCGTCGCCCCTAACCTAGTTCCGAAGCACGGCCAGCTGGACTCCGCGCGTCGCCGTCGGCCCAAGCCCGGTGTGGGAGGCCTCCGGTCGAGGTGAGGACGATCTCGAGTGGCGCTGGCCCTACTCGGGCACGAGGCGGAGGGTCTGCACCGTGGCTGCCGCCACCGCCTCCGGGCTCCACGCCGCTGGGTGGGACCGAGCCACGAGAAAACCTGGCAGCTGGTCGGCGTAGTGGCGATCGAAGGGATGACCGGCTTGGCCGCCGAGGAGCGCCACACGCGACCGGTCGGGGTTGCTGAGGTCGACGACCCAGCGGCCGGCCGGCCCCACGCGGACGGCCTCGTGACCCTCGAACCAGGGCCCCGAAAAGGCGGCGATGGTGCTCTCGGAGCCGACGGCGGGGAAGGGGCCGCGCTCGAGCCTGCTGCCCAGGATGGGCAACCCCCCCAGCGGGTGGCTGAGGCGTAGGGAGTGGACTTCACCGTAGGGCCAGGCGGCGACGGGGAGGCCCCAGCGCTTCAGCCCCGCTTGCCAGGCGTCGCCCAGCGCGGCGAGCAGTACCTCGTCGCGGCCCTCGTGCTCGGGGGTCAACACGTCCTCGAACCAGTCCTGCGACAGCTCACCGAGGATCGCTCGCCGCACGGCGCCGAGGCCGGCGAAGGGCGGCACCCTGGCTGCTTTGGCCTCATCCGCGAAGATGCGCTCCTGGGCAGCGGCGAGGAAGAGCCGGTAGAGAGCGGCGGGGCCCTGCCCGGCGAGGCGCGCGTCCCACGCCTGCAGGGCTTCGAGCGCGAGCTTCGGCGGGCCTTCGCCGGCCGCCGGCAACGCTGCGATCAGCTCCCGGGCCTCGCCGTCGAGGCAGTCGGTCTGCAGCTCGGCGACGGCCGCGGCGTCCCAGCTGGCTCGTTCGGCCAGGGCCGAGCGGATGCGGCGGGCCCGGGTGCCGTGGTCGAAATCACCCGGCAGGGCGCGGGCGTCGCCCGGCGGTCTGGGATCGTCGTTGGCACTCACCAGGGCCTCTTCCGGGCCGGGTCGGCGCTGGGGGTTCTCGGCGGTGGGCAGATAGCCGTCCCAGCCGAAGCGGGAGTCCCAGCCGGGCGCCGGAAAAGCTCCGTCGCCCTGCCGTCGCCGCGGCACCCAGCCGAGGAGCACCGCGACCCGGTCGCCGTTGCGGTGGGCCACGAGCAGGTTCTGCGCTGGGGCTGCGTAGCCGGCAATCGCCGCGCCGAGGTCCTCCAGGCGGGCCAGGGACGCCAGGTGCAGAAAGGCCCCCAGCGGGTCCGCCGCCTCATGCCCGGCCCAAGTGAGGCTGCGATAGCCGATACCGGCGTCAGAGTCCGGGTCGAGGAGGGGGCCACGGTCGGTGCTCCGCAGGACGATCTCGCGGTCGGCCCCACCGTCGACACGGATGATCTCGCGGCTCTCGGTGATGGGCTCCCAGCGCCCGTCGCGCTCGACGCGATGGCGCCCGGGGTCGAGGTGCTCGAGGAACAGGTCGAAGTCATCGAGCTGCGCATGGGTGAGGCCCCAGGCGAGGTCGGCGTTGTGGCCGATCACCACCACGGGCAAGCCGGGGATCGTCAAACCGGCGACGGTGAGCTCCGGCGAGCGCAGCTGCACCTCGTACCAGGTTGCCGGCAGGGCGAGCGGGAGGTGGGGGTCGTTGGCGAGCAATGGCGAGTGGGTGGCCGATCGCGAGGCTGCCACCACCCAGGCATTGCTGCCCACGGAGGGGCCCGTGCCGAGTTGCAGGCTCAGCGAGCGCCCGGGGGCGGGGGACGCCGCAGCGGGCAGGATGGCGGCTGGCACGGCCAGAGGACCGCGGCCGATGAGGTCGAGGACCCTCTCCTGGCCGAGCCGTTTGAGGCCGAGGAGCCGCTGGTCCTCGCGCAGGCCGGCGAAAAACGACAGCTCGTAGGCCAAGGCCATAAACACGCATTCGCTGTCGGCCGCCGTCCAGGCCTCAGGGGCCCTGGTGACCAGCCGCAAGTCCGGGGGCAGGCGCCGGGAGTGTTGCGCCAGCCAGGCGTTGACGCCCCGGGCATAGCCTGCGAGCCAGAGGCGAGTGGGAGGTGCCGCGGCGTCGACCAGGCGTTCCGCGGTCGCCCGCAGGCGGAGCAGGCGAGCCGTGCGGTCGCGCTCGAGGGTCTTCTCGCCGAAGCCCCGCAGCTCGGAGAGCCTGCCGGCACAGGAGCGACGGGCGAGCTCCATCTGGAAGAAGCGATCGTTGGCGTGCAGGAAGCCCAGCGCTGGCGCCAGGTCGGAGGCTACCCGAGCCTCGACGTGCGGCGTGCCCCAGGTGTCGAAATGCACCAGGACGGGGGCCTCGAGGCCCGGGAGCACAGCGGTCCCCGAGCGCTGGGGGAGGCCGCCGAGGAGCCAGCGCGCCGCCAGGGCGAGCACCGCGGCAAGGAGCACCGCGACGGTGAGAAGCGCGCGTCGGCGAGTCACGACCGCTCGGCCCTCGGGCACATGCCGTAGGAGGGGCCACGATGATGCAACGCAAAGCGGGCGACCGCCCGCCAGGGTCGCCGGCGACCAGTCTGAGGAGTCTGCTTGCCGCTCTGCTCGTCGCCTCCTCGCTCGCTGCAGCTCCGGCTGTCGCCGAGGTGGCGAGCGGCAGCCTGGCGGGGGTTTGGCAGGGCGAGATCCTCTACCAGCCGGGGAGCCGCGAGACGGAGATCGCCATCGAGCTTCGCCGTGAGGAGTCGGGAGCGTGGGCGGGGTGGATCTCGGTGCCCTGGGAGAGGACGTTCGGACGGGCCCTGCGCGAGGTCGTGGTCGCCGGCCGCGAGGTCCGCTTCGCCTACGACGCCGAGGAGGCGTTCAGCGGCGAGCTCACCGCCGGCTGCGACTGCATCGTGGGCCAGGTCAGCGGCCATTCCGGGCGCCATCCGTTCGTGTTGTCGCGCACCGCCGGCCCGCTGGTCGGCCGCGGCTCGTTGCCCCCGCTGGCGCCACTCCAGGACCTCGGCCCTGCCGCCGAGGAGCTGGCCGAGAGCCTGGAGGACGACCTCGAGAAGCCGCGACTGATCCTCCTGCTTTCGCCCGCCTGCCGCGCCTGCGTGCTCACGGCGCGCGCCGTGGCGCGGCACGTTCTCGCACCGTGGCCAGGTGCCGACCTGCGAGTCGACGTTGTCTGGGTCGCCGCCCTGCCAGAGGACGGGCGGCGACGTGCCGCGGCGATGACCAACGTCCTCGCCGACGAACGTGTGCGCCATTTCTGGGCGGCGAGCCTGGCGCAGAGCGACCCGGTCTTGGGCCAGCTGCGCTTCGCGGGCGTGCCTTCCTGGGACGTCGTGCTGTTCCTGCGCCCGGGCCGTCACGCGCTCGCCGCGACCGGCCTCGACGGGCGCTCCACCTGGAGCTGGCCGGATGGCTACTGGTTCCCGAGCGAAGAACCGACCCGCCCCGACGAAGCCAGCCCTGGCGAGCACGGCTTCGATGCCCGCGCCATCGGCCGCCGGCTGGCCCGCGAGCTCACCTGGACGCCGCCTCATTCGTAGCGCAGGGCGACGCTGGGCTCGATCTGCGCCGCCCGCCTCGCCGGGAGATAGCTCGCCAGCAGGGCCGCGGCGACGAAGGCCAGGCTGAGGAGCAGGTAGTGCGCCGGCGAGAACGCCCCGACTCGGAAGAGCAGCGTCTTCATCGTCTGGCCGAGAAGGACGGCGAGGAGCAGGCCGAAGCCGAGGCCGGCGAGAGTGAGCCGCATCCCCTCCCAGACGATCATCGCGACGACATTGCCCTGCTGGGCGCCCATGGCGCAGCGCAGGCCGATCTCTCGCGTGCGCTGGCCGACCGCGGTCGAGACGATGCCGTAGAGCCCGACGATCGCCAGCAGGAACGAGGCGGCGGCGAACAGGGCGGCGGCGGCGGCGTAGAAACGGGCCTGGGCGAGCGAGGAATCGAGGATGGCGCGCATCGTCGTCAGCTTCTTGACCGGCAGCTCGGAGTCCAGGCGGGAGATGACCTCGCGCAGCGGCACCGCCAGGGTGAGCGGGTCTTGGGTGGTGCGCAGCACCAGGCTCATCACGAAGGAGGGGGCCTGCTGGGCTGGCACGTAGAGGGCGGGGCGCACTTCTTCGGCGAGCCCTTGCTGCTTGATGTCCTTGACCACGCCGACGATGCGCCGCCGGGTGGGTACGCCGGCCATTGTCTGGATGCCGTGGCGCAGGTATTTGCCGAGCGGATCGTCGCCGCGCAGGAAGCGGCGGACGAAGGTCTCGTTGACGATCGCCACGGCGGGAGAGCGCAGGCTGTTGTCCTCGGCGGCGAAGCTGCGGCCGGTCACCACCGGCGTGCCCAGGGTCTCGAAGAAGCCCGGGGAGACGGGGATGAAGTCGGCCTTGGCGTCGCCCCCCTCGGCCGCTACCGGCCGGTCCTCGATGGTGAAGCCGGTGGTCGAGGTCACCCGCGGCTGGATCGGCAGGCTCATCACCAGGGCGGCGGACTCGACGCCCGGCAAGCTCCTCGCCTGGGTGAGCAGGCTGTCGTAGAAGGCCGTCATGGGGGTCAGGGTGTAGCGCGGCTGCGGCAGCGAGAGGTCGACCGTCAGCAGGTGGTCGGGGGCAAAGCCAGGGTCCACCCGCATCATCCGCCCCAGGCTGGTCAGCAGCAGGGAGGCGCCGATCAGCAGGGCGAGGGCGAGGGCCACCTGGGCGACGGTGAGGCCGCGGCGCACCCGTTTGCCCCAGCGGCTGCCGTGGCTGTCGGCGTTGCTCGTGCGGAGCGCTCCGGCACGCTGCCCGCGGGCGAGGTGCAGGGCGGGGGCGAGCCCGCTGAGGGTGCCGGTCAGCAGGGTGAGCAGCAGCGCAAAGAGCAGGACTTCGCCGTCGAGGGCCGCCTCGCCGAGGCGCGGGAAGTCCGCCGGGCCGTAGCGGGTCACCAGGCGCAGGCCCCAGGTCGCTAGCACCACCCCAAGGGCACCGCCGAACGCCGCGAGCAGGAGGCCCTCGACCAGGAGGAGGCGCAAGATCTGGCGCCAGGAGGCGCCGAGCGCGCTGCGCATAGTGATCTCTTCCTCGCGGGCGACCGCTCGCACCAGCAGCAGGTTGGCGACGTTGCCCACCGCGATCAACAAGAACACCAGCACGGCCCCGGCGAGGAGGGAGAGGGCAGGCCGCACCGCCCCGACCACCTCCTCCTTGATGGGGTTGAGCCACATCTTCCAGCCGCGATTGGGATCGGGGTACTCGGCGGCCAGCTGGTCGCCCACCTTGGCCACCTCGGTGCGGGCAGTCGCCAAGCTCACTCCCGGCTTGAGGCGGGCGATCGCCGCCAGCGAGCGCGAGCCGCGGTGATACCCCTCGGCCTGGAGCCGCGACGGCGTGAAGAAGCGTGGCTCGAAGTTGAAGACGCTGAGCTTGGGAAAGCGGAAGTCCTTGGGCATCACGCCAACCACCGTCGTCGGCACGTGATTGAAGGAGATCGCCTTGCCGAGGACACCGGGGTCCTTGCCGAAACGCTCGGCCCACAGGCCGTAGGAGAGGACCACGGTGCCCTCGGCCTCGGGCAGGTCCTCGTGCGGCAGGAAGCCCCGGCCCAGGAAGGGCTGTGAGCCCAGGGTCTGGAAGAAGTTGCCCGAGACGGCGAAGCCCAGGACCTCCTCCGGGTCACCCTCGCCGAGGAGGGTGGTGCCGAACTCCTGGGCCGAGGCCATCTCCTGGAAGCTCTCGACGCGGGCCCGGGTGTCCTGGAAGTTGAGGGGCGAGAAGCCCCCCTTTTCCTTGCCCCACTCCTGGTTGCTCATCCACACCATCGCCAGCCGCTCGCTGTCCCCGACCGGCAACGGGCTCCACAGCACGTGGCGGACCACGCTGTAGAGGATGGTCGTCGCGCTGATCCCCAGCGCCAGCGTGCAAACGGCGGCGGCGAAGAGGCCCGGGGCACGGCTCAGCCGGCGCAGGCCGTGCTGCAGCTCGCCGAGCAGCTGGTGCAGTTTCTCGCTCATCATCAGTGTCTCCTGTCGATCGGCGAACGACCTGCGTGAGGCTGTGCAGAGGGCGGCGCCAGCGCCTCGTGCTCGTTTTTGGCGTGAGCGCGAGCCAGCCCCTCCAGCGCTTCCTCGAAGCGCCGGGCAAGGCGGCGTGCGGTGCGACGTCGGTGCAAGTTCCGGCTGTATTCCCAGTAGGCCGTGATCTCACCGCGAACGAGCCGCAGCGTGATGCGGAAGAAGTGGGGCCGGAGGGCCGGGGCGCTGGCCTCGGAGGCCTCGTCGGCGAGGCTGACGGCTGCCCGGTCGGCCAGCGGTGAGGCCGGTGGCGTGGCCGCCGGAGCGCTCCCGGCCGCGGCGCGCAGCTCACCGTCGAGGATGATGTTGAGCATCACCTCGGCCCGCGGCAGGTTGGTCAGCGAGTCGCTGATCTCCGGGTCCCCGCGCAGGTAGAGCAGGCTGAAGCCCAGGCCCTTGCTGGGCACCCGGTCGAGCTCCGCCTGCACCGCCGCCACCCCCTCCAGGGGCGAGGTGAAGGGCTCGCCGAGTGGGACGATAGCCGGAAAGCCCATGCTCAACCAACCCACCGTGCGCGAGAGGTCGATCTCGGGGTCGGGCGGGTTACGGCCGTGCTGCACCAGGTCCACCTTGAGGTAGGCATCTGTTGCCCAGCCCGAGAAGGCTTCGCGCAGGCCATAGAGGCCGATGGCGTCGATCGTCACGCTGCAGCGCCGGGGGATGTCGTGGAACAGGGCCTGGCTGGCTTCCCGCCGGATGCGGGCGACGACGCCCGCGGCCGACGCCGCGGTGTTGTGGGCCAACGGGTCCGCCATCGCCGCGGCAAGGTCTACCGGGGGTGCGGTGAGGGCCCGGCGCTCCGGCGAGCGCCAGTAGGTGAGCTCGCTGAGGATCTCCTCCGACCGCGCGTAGGCCGCCAGGCGTTCGGCCCACTGCTTGAAGGGCGTCCCCACCGGCGGGAGCTCGATCCGCTCGCGGCCGGCCTGCAGCTGGCCGTAGGCGGTCGCCACGTCTTCGAAGAGGAGCTGCAGGGAGAGCTCGTCGAGGCCCAGATGGTGACCGACGACGAGCAGCGCATCGGGCTCGCCCCGACCGCGGCGCAGCAGGGCGAAGCGCAGCAAGGGGCCTTCCTCGATCTTGAGCGCGCGGGTGATGCCGCGCCCGCCGGCGATCACCCGCTTGGCGTGCTGGGGCGACAGGCCAGAGAGGTCGACCAGGGAGAACGGGGTCGGTACCTGCTCGGCGATCACCTGCCGCCAGCCGGTCGGGTCGCAGACGAAGTGGGCGCGCAAGGCATCGTGGTGGGCGAGGAGAGCCGCCAGCGTCGCTGCCACCCATCGTGGCTCGAGGCGCTCCTGGGGCGCCAGCAGCTGCACGATGTGGCGCTCGCTCGGGGTCAGCTGCTGCATCCCGAAGTAGTAGTGCTGGCCCGGTGAGAAGGGGGTCGGGCCGAAGGCCGGCTTGGCTTCCCTACGGCGCGGGTCGAGGAGGGTGGCGCGGCGCGCCAGCTCGGCAAGCCCCGGCGCCTCAGCGAAGTCCCGCAGGCTCAGCGAGAAACCCTGGGCGCGCAGCAGCGAGATCGCCCGCAGCGCCAGCATCGAATGACCGCCGAGGGCGAAGAAGTCGTCCCGGCGGCCCACCGCTTCGACGTGCAGGAGCGCCTGCCAGATGGCGGCAAGGGCGCTTTCAAGGGGCCCCTGGGGTGGCGCGAAGACCTCGTGACGCGCCGTGGCTCCCGCCGCGGGCGCCAGCAGAGCGCGGCGATCGAGCTTGCCGTTGACGTTTCTCGGCAAGGCGGCCAGGTGCACGAAGGCGCTCGGCGTCATGTAAGGCGGCAGGGCCGCGGCCAGGTGGGTGCGCAGGCTCGTCTCGTCGGCGCCCGCGCCGTCCTCGAGGTAGGCCACCAGGTAGGTGGCGCCGCTGCCATCCCGGAAGGCGCGGACCGCGGCGTCGCGCACCGCCGGGTGCCGCCGCAGGCAGGCTTCGATCTCCTCCGGCTCGACGCGGAAGCCCCGTACCTTGATCTGGTGGTCGAGCCGTCCCTGGAGCTCCAGGCGGCCGTCGGCGAGGAGGGTCACCCGGTCCCCGGTGCGGTAGAGCCGACCTCCGGGCTGGGGAGACCAGGGGTCGGGAACGAAGGTCTCGGCGGTCCGTGCCGGCTGGCCGAGGTAGCCGCGACCGACGGCGGGGCCACCGACGCAGAGCTCCCCTGGGGTGGCGATCGGCGCCAGGTAGAAACCGGGCAGGACGACGTGCAGGCGGGCGTTCGCCACGGGTCTGCCGATCGGGCAGTTGACCACCGCTGCCGCCGGTGAGCGGTCGATGACCTCGTGCGAGACATCGTCCGAGCACTCGGTGGGGCCGTAGGCGTTGAGCAGGGGCGTCGCCGGGAAGGCGGCCAGCCAGCGGCGGGCCAGCTCGGGCGGCAGCGCTTCGCCGGTGGGGATCATCCAGCGACAAGTCGCCGGGCCGGTGCCGGTCGCGGCGATCTCCTCGAGCAGCAGGAGGAGGAGCGCCGGTACCGTCTCGACGATGGTCACCCGCTCGGCGGCGATCCCGGCGAGCAGGCGGTGCGGATCGGTCGCCACCGCGGTGGGGAAGATCACCACCCGTCCACCGACCAGCAGCGGCGCCACGAACTGCCAAACCGAGATGTCGAAGCACTGCGAGGCCGTCTGGGCCACGCGGTCGGAAGCGCTGAGCGCCAGGTCCTGCACCTTGGCCGTGAGGTGGTTGCTCATCCCGCGGTGGGTCAACATGGCGCCCTTCGGGCGGCCGGTCGAGCCCGAGGTGAAGATCACGTAAGCGAGCTGGTCGGCCGTGCCCAGCACGCGGAGCTCTGGCTCAGGGCCGGCAGCGATCGCGGCTGGCTCGTCGGCGAGCTCGAGACAGCGGGGCTGGCAGGCGGGGCCGAGGGTGGCGAGCGCCCCCGCCATGGCCTCGCGCTGGCAGTGGGAAACCAGGGCCAGTCGGGCACCGCTCGTCGCGATCAGCTCGCCCAGCCGGGCCGCCGGGCTCTCGGTGTCGAGGGGCAGATAGGCGGCCCCGGCCCACCAGGCCCCGAACACCGCCACCAGGAAGTCGAGGCCGCGCGGCGCGAGCAGGGGGATCGGCCGGTCGGGCTCGGCCCCGGCTCGCCGCAGCCGTCCGCCCAGGTGACGGCTGGCGGCGAGGAGCCCCTGGTAGCTGAGCAGCTCGTCTGCCGCGACGGCCGCGATGGCGTCGGGCGTGGAGTTGGCACGGGCGGCGAGCTCCAGGTGAGCGGGGCCGAAAGCGGGCAGGGCAGCGTCATTCCACTCGTTGAGCAGCTGGTGGCGCTCTCCGGCGGCGAGCCAGGGCAGCTCGCCCAGGCGGGAGCCGTCCGCCGTCGCCAGGGCGTTCAGCAGGCCGGTGAGCTGGCCGACGAGGCGGCGGATCGTCGAGTCCTCGAAGTGCTCCAGCTCGAAGCTGACGCCGAAGAGCAGCTCACGGCCGGGCCACACGAACACGGTGAGGGGATAGCTCGTGCGCTCGAAGACCTGCCCGTCCGCGAGGCTCACCCGCCGGCTCCACTCGGCCGCCGTTGCCTCGAAGGGGTAGTTCTCGAAAACCAGCAGACTGGAGAACAGGCTCTGCCGGCCGGCCAGCTCGGACCAGCTCTGGATCTCGGCGAGCGGTGCGTGCTCGAAGCGGTGATCGGCCAGGCGGTCGCCTTGCAGGGCCGCGAGCCAGCTGACGACCGGCGCGCCCACGTCGAGGCTGAGGCGGACGGGCAACGTGGCGATGAACAAGCCGATCATCGTCTCGACGCCCGGCAGGCTCGGCGGCCGCCCGGAGCTCACGGCCCCGAACAGCACGTCGCGGCGCTGGGCGAGACGGCCGAGGAGCAGGCCCCAGGCCCCCTGCACCAGGGTGTTGAGAGTGAGCTGGTGGCGGCGGGCGAAGTCCCGCAAGCGGGAGGTCTCGACCTCGCTGAGCCTCGCCGAGGCACCGCGGGTGGCTCCGAAGCCGGCGAGAGAGACCTCTGGACGGCGGTCGAAAGGCAACCCGGTAGGCGTCGTGAAGCCGGCCAGCCGGTGGCGCCAGTAGGCCTCGGCCGCCCCCTGGTCCTGGGCCAGCCACCAGGCGATGTAGTCGCGGTAGGGAGTTGCCGGCGGCAGCTCCGGCTCGCGGCCGCGGCAGGCAGCGTCGTAGCAGGTCGACAGTTCCCCCAAGAGCACCGGCACGCTCCAGCCGTCGAGCAGGGTGTGGTGGTAGCTCCAGAGAAAATGGCAGCGCCCGTCGCCGAGGTGCACCAGGGTGAGGCGGAAGAGGGGAGCGGCCGCGAGGTCGAGGCCGCGCCGGCGGTCGGCGGCGAAGAGCTCGGGGAGCCGCGCCGTCTGCTCGCCGGGGGAGAGCGCGCGCCAGTCGTGCTCCTGCCAGGGCAAGGCGACCCGCGGCACCACCACCTGCAGGGGGCGCTCGCCGCCCTCCCAGGCGAGCGCCGTGCGCAGCACCGAGTGGCGAGCCACCAGGCGTTCCCAGGCGGTGCGGAAGGCTGCGGGGTCGAGGTCGCCGGCGAAGGTGCACGACAGCTGCTGGAAATAGGCCTCCGAGCCGGGCGCGAGCAGGCTGTAGAGCAGGATGCCCTGCTGGCTCGGTCCCAGCGGATAGAGGTCGGCGATCTCGCCGTGCTGGGCGACCAGCCGCGCGCGCGTTGCGGCGTCGACGGTGGCGAGGGGGAAGTCCTCGCCGGGTGCCGGCTGGCCCGTTCCCTCGCTCTCGGCCGCTGCCGGGGCGGCGGCGGGGGGAGACGCCGCCGCCAGCAGCGCGGCGAGGCCGGCGATCGTCGGCCGCTCGAAGACGTGGCGGGGCTCCAGGACGTGGCCCACTGGGCTCAGGCGGGCGACGATCTGCAGGCTGAGGATCGAGTCGCCCCCCAGGGTGAAGAAGTTGTCATGCACTCCCACGGAGGGTAGCCGGAGCACCTTTGCCCAGACGGCTGCCAGCGTCGCTTCCAGCGGGTTGCGCGGCGCGACGAAGCCACCGCTCGCCAGCTGCTCGCGGTCGAGCTGGGGAGCGGGCAGCGCGCGGCGGTCGAGCTTCTGGTTGGGGGTGCGCGGCAGGGCCGCCAGCTCGACGAAGAAGGCCGGCACGAGGGGTGCCGGCAGGCGGCCGAGCAGGTGCTCGCGCAGCTCGAGTGCGCCAGCCGCGCCGCCCGCGCGGCGACACCAGTAGGCGACCAGGCGAGGCTCGGGGTCGCTGCCCACCGTGCGCACCACCGCCGCCGCCTCGGCCACCGCCGGGTGCTCGCCAAGGGCCGCTTCGACCTCCCCCAGCTCGAGGCGCAGGCCGCGCAGCTTGACCTGCGAGTCGAGGCGGCCGAGGAACTCGAGGCGCCCGTCCGGCAGGCGGCGGGCGAGGTCCCCGGTGCGGTAGAGCCGGCCACCCGGCGCGCCTGGCCAGGCGGGGACGAAGCGTTCGGCGGTCAACGCGGGGCGCCCGAGGTAGCCGCGGGCGAGGCCGTCGCCGCCGATCATCAGCTCGCCGGCGATGCCGATCGGCACCAGCTCCCGAGCGCGGTCCCAGAGGTGGATCGCGGTGTTGGCGAGGGGCCGGCCGAGCGAGCTCACGGCCCCGGCGTCGGCCACCAGGCGCTGCCGGCTGGACCAGATCGTCGTCTCCGTGGGGCCGTAGAGGTTCCAGGCCGCGAGCGCCCGCCCGCGCAGCTCGCCCGCGAGGTCGCCGCTCAGGGCCTCGCCCCCCACCAGGCAACGCGGGATGGCCGCCTCGCCGGCCGGCCAGCCGGTCGCCAGCACGAGCCGCCAGACGGCAGGCGTGGCCTGCATCACCGTGGCCCGGGAGCTTGCGAGCAGTGCTGCCAGCCGTCCGCCTTCCGCGGCTTGCTCACGGCTCGCCACGACCACCGTCGCGCCGGCGAGGAGGGGCAGGTAGAGCTCGAGCCCGGCGATGTCGAAAGAGAGCGAGGTGACGGCGAGCCAGCGCTCGCCGGCGGCGAGGCCAGGGGCTTCGGCCATCGAGGCCAAGAAGTTGTATAGCGCGGCATGGGTGATGGCGACGCCCTTCGGCCTGCCGGTCGAGCCCGAGGTATAGATGACGTAGGCGAGTTGCGCAGCGAGCGGCGGTTCGGCAGCTTGCGGCAGATCGGCGGCGAACGAAGGGCGATCCGCCCCGTCGTCGAGGAGGAGCTCCGGCGTGCGGCCGGCGGCCGGCAGCGTCACAGACCGCGAACGGACCACGGCTGCCGGCCGGCTGTCGCCGAGCATGAAGGCCAGGCGGTCGGCCGGATACGCCGGATCGAGGGGGACGTACGCCGCTCCGGCCGCGAGGATGCCGAGGAGGGCCCACAGCATCGCCGGCGAGCGTTCGACTGCCAGGGCCACCAGGTCCCCCGGCCCGACCCCAAGCTGGCCGAGGCTGGCCGCCACGGCGGCCTGCTGTGCGGCGAGCGCCGCGTAGGACCAGCTCTCGCCACCCCGGCCCACGGCGATCGCCTCGTCGCGGGCCGGGAGGCGGGCCGCGAGCTCGCCGAGGAGGGTTGCCTCGCCGTCGAGCGGGGTGAACGTGTCGTTCCATTCGGCGATCAGCTGCTGGCGCTCGCTGGCGGCGAGGAGCCCGAGCCTCTCGGCCGCCGCGGCGGGCGCCCGGGCTGCTGCCAGCAGGAGCCGTTCGTAGGAGAGGAGCAGGCGCTCGGCCGTCGTGCCGTCGAAGAGGTCGCGGTTGAACTCGAGATAGGCGATCGGGCCCTGCTCGCTATCGCGCACCAGCAGGGTGAGCTCGAACTTGGCCACCGTCGAGGTGGTCTCGCGCAGGGAAAGGTGGAGGCCCGGCAGCTCGCCCCCTTCCTGGGGCATCGCCTGGTAGATGAACAGCACCTGGAACAGCGGCGAGTGGCTGAGGCTGCGTTCGACGCCGTTCTGGGTGTTGGTGACGACTATCTGGAAGCGCCGGAATCGTCCGCCGCGATTGCGGCCGCCGATGTCCTTGCTCACAAGGTTGGCAATGGCGGCTTGGCC
>WBZL01001998.1_pt1 | contig 20390 bp, 3 predicted proteins | sample 5204291 | NCBI WGS metagenome assembly WBZL01 (sample SAMN12344345, study PRJNA552823) | activated sludge metagenome | biome: Activated sludge suspended growth; feature: Nitrification reactor; material: Wastewater; isolation source: activated sludge from nitrification reactor of wastewater treatment...
GACCTCAACCTTGCGGGTCGGACCGAGCGAAGCGATCTTGCGCGAGAGTTCGCGCGGGTTGGCGATGCGCTCGCCATTGACCGCGACGATCACGTCGCCAGACTTCAGGCCGGCGTTGGCGGCCGGCGTGTTCGGCTGCGCTTCGGCGATCAGCGCGCCTTCCTCGGTCTTCAGGCGCAGCGATTCCGCAACGTCCTTGGTGATAGCCTGGATCTGGACGCCGAGATAGCCGCGGCTGACGCTTGCGCCGCCGATCGCGAGCTCGCCGGCGGCCCAGAACGGCACCGGCAGGCCGTCGGCGAGGAGATGCAGGCTGACCCCGGCGAGCGGCCGCCCCAGCGACAGCGGCGTCGAAGCGAACGCTGGCCCCTCGACGCGGTCGGCGGTCACCCCCACCGTCGTCTCGGTGGGCCCGTAGTGGTTGGCGAGGGCGGCACCGGCCGGGAGGTGGGCCGCGAGCAGCGCCAGCAGGCGCGGGCTCGCCGCTTCGCCGCCGAGGACGAGCAGCCGGCGCGGCAGCACCTCGGCGGGCCGCTCGTGGCTCAGCAAGGCCTCCAGGTGCGAGGGGACGATCTTCAGCACCTCGATCCCGGCGGCTTGCATCAGCGCAGCGAAGGCCGCGGCGTCGGCGGCGGTGGCCTCGGGAACCAGGTGCAACGTGCCGCCGAGGGTGAGGGCCGGGAAGAGCATGGTCAGGCCGAGGTCGGCGGCGAGGGTCGAGGTCAAGGCGTAGGAACGTTCGCCGGTCAGCCCAAGCCGTTGGCTGACCGCCGCCACGTACTGGCTGAGCTGGCGGTGCTCGACACCGACGCCCTTGGGGCGCCCGGTCGAGCCGGAGGTGAAGAGCACGTAGGCGAGTTGCGCGGGGAGAGGGTCGGGGCCGGCGGCGACCGGCGCCGCAGCGTCGGCAGTGGCCCGCAGCGCCGCGACGTCGAGGTGCGCGACCAGCCGTGGCGCGAGCGCCGCCGGCGCCGGCCCTGCGCCGACGCTCAGCCGGACCCCCGCTTCGGCGGCCAGGAGGGCTTGACGCTCGTCGGGCCAGGAGCGGTCGAGGGGCAGGTAGGCACCGCCGGCCAGGAGCACTCCGAGGAGAGCCACCACGGCGTCCGGGCTGCGTTCGGCGGGGACCGCCACGCGCTCCTCGGGCTCGAGGCCCTGCGCGAGGAGGGCGGCGGCGACCGCCTGCGCGGCCACCATGAGCTCGCCATAGGGGAGCGTCTCACCGGCCATGACGACCGCCGGGCGCCGCGGGTGGCGGCGGGCGGCCTCAGCGATCTGACGGCCAACCGGCGCCGGTACCTCGGCGAGCGGTGCGCCGGCGCTGAGCTCGGCGAGACGTTCGCGGTCCGCCGCCGGCACGAGCTGGAGACGGCCGAGGCGGCTCTCGGGGGTCGCCGCGACGAGCAGCTCGCCGAGCCCGGCGAGCAGGCGCTCGGCCTCCGGCGTCGCCACGGCAGCGGGCGCGTAGTAGAGCGCCAGGCCCGGCCGGCGCCCCCCCAGGCGCGGCGCCAGCTTGAGGTGGAGGTCCTGTCGCCAGGCAAAGTAGCCGGCTTCCACCGTGCCGTCGGCCTCGTCGGCGGGCTCGCTCTCGAAGCCGTAGAGGGGCCGGCCGGGGTAGAGCTCGGGGCTGAAGAAGGGCTGGTTCTCCGCTGCTTCCGCCGTGGCGGCCGCGACCCGCTCGACGGCCTCGGCGAAGCGGAGGTCGCGATGCAGCCGGCCGCGGACCGGGAGCAAGGCGTCGAGCGGGCCGAGCACGCCGGCGATCTCCGCAAAGACGCGGCCGGGAACGGCCGTGGCCACCACCGAGACGAGGCCCTCGCCAGCGGCGGGAGACGGCGCCGCGAGGAGCGCCAGCAGGACGTGCCAGGCGGTGAGGAGGACCGTCGAGGGGGAAGCACCGGTGGCGGCGGCGAGCCGCGCGAGTGCCGCGCTCTCTCGCGCGCTGAGCGGCGTCCAGGTCAGCGCCGGCGGGGAGGCCTGGCCATCCCCGTGGTCGAACGGCAGGCGCCCAGCGGCGGCCTCGGCGAGCGCGCGCCGCCATTCGGCGGCCACCTCTGCGGCGGGTTCCTCGTTCGCCAGCAGCTCCGCCTGCCACTCGGCCACCTGGCCAAAGCTCGCCTCCGGAGCCGGTGGCATTGGGCTCGTCGCGGCTGGCAAGCCGGCGGGCAGCCCGGCGAGCAAGGCGTCGAGGCTCGCCAGGTCCGCGTTCGCGGCCGGCAAGGTCAGCACCCAGCCATCACCGCCGGCACCGCGGACCCAGGCGCCGCGCACCAGCGCGCCACCGGCGAGGTCGAACGGCTGTTGACGCTCCGCGCTGGCGACGTTGGCGAGCTCGCCGTCCACCTCCCGCCAGGCGAGGGTCGGGGAGTCCTCGACCACCTGCAGGGGGACCTTGAACCCGGGGGCGGACCGCAGCCGGGTCCGCAACACCGGGTGGCGAGCCAGCGCTACCAAGAGGGCCTGCCGCCAGGCTTCGGCGGTCAACTCTCGGCCTGCCGGCCCCCAGCGCTGGACAACGTAGGGGCTCGCCGCGGCGAGCGCGGTCAGCTGTCGTTGTTGCGGTGTGCTGCGGATGCCTGTCATCGCCATTCCCGAGATGTCGTCGATCCTGGTTGTCGTGCCGTGGCCTCACCCGTCGTGGCCTATCCGGCCGCTGCGTCCTCGCGAGAGCACGGCTCGCCCATCGCCACCAGCACCCGCCGTTCGCCGCGGTAGGGCTTGCGGCAGTGGGCGACGCGGATGTTGTCGACCAGCACCAGGTCGCCTTCCGCCATCAGCAGCTCGATGGACGAGGCGTCGAGGGCACGGCCGACCTCGGCGACCTCGTCGTCGCTGATCGCCGAGCCGTCGCCGAAGAAGACGTGGCGTGGCAGCTCGTCGGGAGCGAAGACCTCGCTCAGCGAAGCGCGCGTCTGCGGGTCGAGGCAGGAGACGTGATGGAGCTGGATCTGGTTGAACCACAGCCGTTCGCCCGTCCGTGGGTGGGTGACGACGGCCGGCGCCGCGTTGCGCAGGCGCAGCGAGCCGTCCGGGCGCCACTCGCAGTCCACGCCCGCCTGCCGGCAGCGCGCCTCGACGGCCGCCCGGTCCTCGGTGTGGAAGAAGTCCTGCCAGCGCACATCGAGGTGCTCGACGAAGTTGCGCAGGTAGCTGAGGCCGAGCCGTTCGAAGCGCTCGCGCAGCTCCGGCCGCAGCTGCCGCAGCACCTCGCGGCCGTCGGCGAGCACGGTCTCGCCTCCTTCCTCGGCCTTCACCACGCAGAGGAACATTTGCTTGCGGGGCCAGCGCGGCGTGTGCGAGGCCTCGTTGTGGAAGAGGATGGTGCGGTCGGCCGGGTAGGGGGTGGCGCCGTAGACCTTCTCGGTGCCGTCGCCGGGGGCCGGCAGGTCGCCATAGTCCTCGAACAGGCGGTCGCAGACCACCTCGGCGAAGCGCGCCAGCTCGGCGCCGCCGGCGACCTTGAAGCCGCGCAGCCAGAGCGCACCATGGGTGTCGAGGTCGCGGTCGAGCTCCTCACGGTGACTCGCCGCCCAGCTCACCAGGTCGACGTCGGGGACGACCGGTTCGATCACCAGGGGGAAGGCCCCGGCCGCCACCGGCCGCTTGCGCACCAGCTCGCGCGACCCCTCCTGAGGGGCGGTGGCCTGGAACTGCCGGAACGAGGCTCCGAACTGCGCTTTGCCTGCCTTCAAGGCGGTGCTCCTTTCTCTCACGAGGGCCTTCTGCAGGTCGCCGAGCCGCGCTGCGGGGTTGGCGAGCAAGGCATCGAGCGTCTCGCGCAGCTGAGCGAGCAGGGCGGCGACGTCCGCCGCCCGGTAGCGCCGGCGGTCGTAGAGGCTGCCGAGGCCCAGCCGCTCGCCGGGCGAGACCTTGAGGGTGAAGGGATAGTTGTTGGGGGTCAGCGCGGTGAGCTCGACGATCTCGAGCGAAGAGGCCTCGGCGGCCGTCGCCTCCGGGAGGTTCTCGACGACGACGATGCACTCGAAGAGGCGCTGCCCGCGCGGCAGCCCACTCCAGCGCTGGATGTCCGCGAGCGGCGCATGCTCGTGCCGGCGCAGCTCGAGGTTGCGGGCGAGGAGGTCCTGCAGCCAGGCGTCCAGGCGCTCCTCGGGAGGCACGGCCACCCGCAGCGGCAGGGTGTTGAGGAAGACGCCGAGGATCTCCTCGACCCCGGCGAGCTCCGGCGGACGGCCCGAGACGGTGCTCCCGAAAACCACCTCGGAGGCGCCCTGGCGCGCCGCGAGGAGGAGGGCCCAGGCACCCTGGATGAGCGTGTTGAGGGTCACCCGGAGGCGTTGGGCGAGCTCACCGAGGGCGGCGGTGGTCGCCGCCGAGAGGCGCTCCTGGTGGAACTCGAAGCCGGGGCCTTCGCTGGCCTGCTCCGCCTCCGAGCGTTCGATGCCGAGCCGCGTCGCTGCCCGCAAACCACCCAGGTAGCGGCGCCAGGCTGCCTCCTCGCCGCTGCGATCGAGGCTCGCCAGCCACTCGACGTAGCGCCGATACGGCACCGCCGGTGGCAGGGTCGGCTGCTCTCCCCGCTGCAGGTCGTGGAAGGCGCGTGCCAGGTCGCCGAGAAGGACCGGGAAGGAGAAGCCATCGAGGAGCAGGTGGTGATGGCTGACCAGCAGGCGGTGGCGCGCCGGTGCGAGGTGGACGAGGCGGAGGCGCAGCAAGGGAGGCCGCGCGAGGTCGAAACCGGCCGCGCGATCGGCCGCCCACAGCGCGGCGAAGCGCGCCTCTTGCTCGGCCGCCGGCAGCTGCCGCCAGTCCTCTTCCGACCAGCTCGCCTCGAGGTGGGGCAACACCACCTGGTGCGGCGTCGCAAGGCCCTCCCAGACGAAGGCGGTGCGCAGCGTCGGGTGGCGGTCGATGACGCTTTGCCAGGCGGTGCGCAGCAGCGCCGGGTCGAGCTCGCCCGCGAGCGTGCAGGCGAGCTGCGAGTGGTAGCTCGCGGCGTCGGCCATGCGCAGGGTCTCGAACAGCATCCCGGCCTGGATCGGCGTCAGCACGAAGGCGTCTTCGATCTCGCCATAGCGCCGGGCGAGGGTCGCCTCCTCCTCCTGGCTCAGCTGCCGCAGCGTGGCCGAGGCGGCAGCGAGGTCGGCAGCCGGCGCGGCCGCCGCCATGGCGACCGGGGTGGCGAGGCCGGCGAGCTCGGCGATGGTGCTGTGCGAGAGCACTTGCGCCGGGGTCAGCTGCAGGCCGCGCTGGGCCAGGCGGGCGACCAGCTGTAGGCTGCGGATCGAGTCGCCGCCGAGGGCGAAAAAGTCGTCCTCGACGCCGACGCGAGGCTGCCGCAGCACGCTCGCCCAGACCTCGGCGAGGAGGGCCTCGGTGGCGTTACGCGGCGCGACATAGCGCTCCTCCGGCTCGCTCGTCGCCGCCAGCTCGGCAAGCCGGGAGCGGTCGAGCTTGCCGTTGGCGAGCCGCGGCAGGCTGGCGAGCGTCACGAAGGCTCCCGGGACCATCGGCTCGGGCAGACGCTGGGAGGCGAAGGCGCGCAGCTCGGCGGCCGTCGGTGCGGCGAGCTCCGCCGCGGGCACCACGCAGGCGACCAGCCGCAGGTCGCCGGCCTCCCGCGGCAGGGCCAGGACGACCGCCGCGGCGAGCTGTGGATGGCTGCTGAGCACCTGCTCGACCTCGCCGAGCTCCACTCGCACGCCGTGGACCTTGACCTGCTGGTCGCCGCGACCGAGGTAGACCAGGGCGCCGTCCGGCCGCCAGCGGGCGAGGTCGCCGGTGCGGTAGAGGCGCTCACCGCCGGTGCGCCCCCAGGGGTGGGGCAGGAAGCGCTCCGCCGTGCGGCCGGGCTGACCACGGTAGCCGCGGGCGAGGTTGACGCCGCCGGCGAAGAGCTCGCCCGGCAGGCCGATGGCGCTGGGCCGCCCCGTCGCGTCGAGGACGAGGAGCTCGACGTTGGGGAGCGGCCGGCCGATCGGCACGCTGCGCTGGCGGCACCCCGCCTGCCAGGGCCAGTGGGCGACGTCGATCGCCGCCTCGGTCGGTCCATAGAGGTTGTGAACGGCGACCGGCAGCACCGCCGCCGCCCGCTCGGCCAGCTCCATCGGCAAGGCTTCGCCGCCGCAGAAGAGCAGCCGCAAGGCCGTCGCCTCGCCGAGCCCCGGGAGCTCGAGGACCAGACGCAGGAGGGTGGGAACCAGCTGCAGCACGCTCACCCGGCGCTCACCCAGCGTCGCGATCAGCTGCCCGAGGTCCTGGTTGGCCGCCGGCGGTGCGAGGACGAGCCGGGCGCCGGCAAAGAGCGGCACGAAGAGCTCCCAGAGGGCGGCGTCGAACGAAAGCGGCGTGCGCTGCAGAACGCGGTCGCCGGCGTCGATGGGCAGCGCGGCGAGCATCCACAGCAGGCGGTTGGCGATCGCCCGATGGCTGACCATCACGCCCTTCGGGGTGCCGGTCGAGCCCGAGGTGTAGATCACGTAGGCGAGCTGCGCCGTCGAGCCGCCGCCGGGTGGCGGCGTGCCGGCCCGGGGAGCTGCCGCCAGCAGCGCCGTCAGCTCGTGGACGGCGACGCCTGCCGCGGCGAAGCGGTCCGCCTCGCCGCGGCTCGCGAGCAGGAGCGGTGCGCCGGCATCGCGCAGCATGGCCAGCCGGCGGGCCAGCGGGTACCCCGGGTCGAGCGGCACGTAGGCCCCGCCGGCGGCCAGCACGGCGAGAACGCCGATCACCAGCTCGGGCGACCGCTCGGCGGCGACGCCGACGGTGACCTCGGGCCCGACGCCGAGCTCGCGGAGGCGCCCGGCGAGGCCGCTGCACGCGGCGGCGACGGCTGCATACGACAGCTGCACGTCGCTCAGCTCGACGGCGATGGCTTCCGGGCAGGCGGCGGCACGGGCGAAGAAGACCTCGTGCAGCAGGCGGTCCGTGCCGGCGAGGTCGGCGCCCCGGCCGAGCTCTGCGCGGCAGGACCGCGCCTCCTCCGGGCTCGCCAGGTCCAGCGCGGCGAGCGGTGCTGTGGGCCTCTCCGCGGCGCTCGCCGCGCTGGCGACCAGCTGGGTGAGCAGGCGGTCGGCATCGGCCTCGCCGTAGAGGTTGCGGTCGTAGGTGATCTCGGCGAGGAGCTCGCTGGTCTCGCCGGCGGCGGGTGCGAAGAGCGACAGCCGCAGCTTGCAGGGCTCGGCGTAGGAGCGCACGAGGAGCGGGTGCCAGCCGGCCGGCCAGGCCTCGCCGGCGACCAGCTCGTCGAAGGCGAACGGCTGGCACGGCAGCGGGTGGGCGAGCGGCCAGGCGAAGACCTCCTGCCAGCGCTCGAGGGTGGCCAGCTCGCTCGCCAGGTGGCGGCAGACCTCGACGACGTTCGTGGCCGGCCCGAGGGGAGGGAGGCGCAGCGGCAGGCTGCGCTCGAGCGGGCCCACGGCGGCGGCGAGCTCGGCCTGGCGCCGGCCGGCGAGGACGACGGCGTGTCCTTGCGCGCCGCCGTCGCCCAGGCGGGCGAGGAGGCTCGTCCAGCAGGCGAGCCAGAGCACCCCGGCCCTCTCCCCGGCCGCAGCCGCGGCCGCGGCGACGGCGGCGGCGACCTCCGAGGGCACGCGGAGAGCGCGGCTCGCCGGGGCGAAGCCGGCGGCCTCTGGTGCCAGCAGCTCCTGCGGCAGCGCGCCCTGGCGTGAGGTGGCGGCGAGCTGGCGGTGCCAGAAGTCGCGACCTTCGGCCGTCTCCGCCGCTTCCAGCAGCTCGTTCTGCCACTCGGCGAGGTCGGCGTATTGCCACTCCGGCTCGGCGAGCTCCTCGCGGGCGACCAGGCGGGCGAGCTCGCCCACCAGGAGGAGCAGGCTGCGACTGTCGACGACCAGCGCCGGGGCCGCGATCACCAGGCACTGGAGGCCGTTGGCGAGGGGAGCGAGCAGGGCGGCGAAGAGCGGCCCGCGGCCAAGGTCGAGGGGGCGACCGAGGGCCTCGGCGAGGAGCTCGTCGGCGGTCACCGGCGGCCCTTCGCGCACCTCCAGGCTGGGCACCGCCGAGCCGGCGATCACCTGTACGGCCTCGGTCATCCCGGGCAGGGCCGCGAACGTCGTGCGCAGCACCTCGTGGCGCTCGGCCAGGGTCGTCAAGGCCTCGCGGAGCGCTGCGGGCGTCACCGTCCCGGCGAGCTGCACCGCCACCCCGCAACGGCCGGCGGGTGCTGTCGCCTCCGTCTGCAGGGCCCAGGCGCGCTGCTGCTGCGGCGCCAGACGGAAGCCCTCGAGCGTGCTCACGGTCTCCACATGCGTCATCCCTTCCCGGTCCTCAACCCAGCTGCTCCCAGCTGCAGGGCCGCCCCATTCCCACCACCACCTTGCGCTCGCCGCGGAACGGCCGCCGCCCGTGCGCCACCAGCATGTTGTCCAGCATCAGCACGTCGTTCACCTGCCACGGGAAGGCCACCGTCTCGGCGTGGTAGGCGGCGCGCAACTCCTCGAGCGTCGCCGGCGCGATCTCCTCGCCGTCACCGTAATAGGTGTTCGTCGGCAGGTCTTGCGTGCCAAACTGCGCCAGAAGAGGCTCGCGAAGCTCGGGCGGCAGGGTCGAGACGTGGAAGAAGGTGGCGTGGTTGAACCACACCGGCTCACCCGTCTCGGGATGCTCGACGAAGGCCCGCCGCACCGCCCGGGTGCGCAGGCGGTTGCCCGGCTTCCACTCCACCTCGATGCCCCGCTGCCGGCAGTAGTCCGCGATCGCTGCGTGGTCTTCCGTCTGGAACACCGTTCGCCAGTCGAGCCCGAGACCGTCCCCGAAGTTGCGCACATAGGCCCAACCGTGCTCGCCGAAGCGAGCCCGCGTCGCCGGCGACAGCCGTTGGTAGACGCGGCGGCAGTCGGCGAGCGGTGTTTCCCCACCTTCGGCCGGGGCCGTCACGCAGCAGAAGAAGATCCGCAGCGGCCAGGTGTGCTGATAGGAGTTCTCGTTGTGGAGAAAAATCTCCTGGTGGGCCGGGTAGTCGGTCGAGGTGTAGATGTTGCCCTGCACTTGGGAGCGCGGTGACGAGCGCTCCTTGTATTCGAGGGCGCCGCCGGCCACCTCGGCGATGAAGCGCTCGAACTGCGCCAGGCCGCTCACCTCGAAGCCCCGCAGCAGCACGCCGCCGTGCTGGCGCACGGCCGCCTCCAGCCGCTCGCGGTTGGCGCTCGCCCAGCTCACCAGGTCGAGCGCAGTGCCCCGCGGGCTCAAGACGAGCGGCAGGTGCTGCTCATTGAGCCAGCTCTCTTCCACCAGGTCCCCGCTGCTCACCACGACAGCGCGCCGGGGTCGTCGTACGAGCTCTGGTGCCGTCATCGTTGGTCCTCCTTCATCTCAGTGCGCCGAGCCGGCCGGAGCGCGTTCGTCGCCCTCCACCCGGTGCGGCTTGCGGCGGGCCAGCCGCAGTTTCGAGCTCGCGGCGCTCGCCAGCTGTTCGGCGGCCTCCTGGCGGCGGCGGGCGAAGCGCTCGGCGACCAAGGCAGCAAGGCTCGTGAGCGCCACGTCCTCGCTGCCCGCCACCGCCGCGAGCACCTGCGCGAAGGCCTCGGCGATCGCCTCCACCGTGGCGCGGTCGAAGAGGTCGGTGGCGTATTGCCAGCTGCCGCGGATCTCGCCGCCGAGGTCGGAAAGGTTGAGGTTGAGCTCGAACTGCGAGCGTTCGGCAGCGATCGGGAAGGGCTGGCAGCTGAGCCCGGCGAGCTCGTGACTCGCCGTCGGCGCCATCGCCGCGGCACCGAAGGTAAGGCCCACCTGGAAGAGCGGATTGGCCGTGGCCGTCGGTTGCGCGCCCAGCCTTTGGGCGAGGAGGTTGAACGGTACCTCCTGGTGGGCGAGCGCCCCGAGCACGGTCTCCCGCTCGCTGGCCAACAGGTCCGCAAAGGTCCCCAGGCCGCTCAGCCGGCTACGCAGGACGAGGGTGTTGACGAAGAAGCCGATCAGTCGCTCGGTCTCGAGGCGGCTGCGGTTGGCGACCGGCGCCCCGACCACCAGGTCTGGCTGACCGCTGAGGCCGTGGAGGAGGACCTTGAAGGCGGCGAGAAGGAGGGTGAAGAGGGTGACCTGCTGCCGGCTGGCGAGCTGCCGCAGCGGTCGGCACGCGGCGGCGTCGAGGCGCAACGGCAAGCTCGCACCGGCCCAGCTACGCGCTGCCGTTCGCGGGCGGTCGAAGGGCAAGGGCAGCGGGCCGGGCAGCTCGGCGAGCTGGCGCAGCCAGTAGTCGAGCTCTTCTTCGAGCAGCTCCCCTGCAAGCCAGTCGCGCTGCCAGAGGGCGAAGTCGCCGTACTGCACGCGGAGCTCGGCCAGCGGCGCCGGCTTGCGCGCACGGCTGGCCTGGTAATGAGCCAGGAGCTCGTCGAAGAAGATCTGCAGCGAGACGCCGTCGCCAGCGATGTGATGCAGGCAGACGAGGAGCGCATGCTGGCCAGGGCCGAGGCGGAGCAGGCGACAGCGCAGCGGTACCTCCCGCCGCAGGTCGAAGGCTCGGTTGGCCTCGCGGCCGGCGATCTCGCTGGCCGCCGCCTCAGCCGCCTCGGCGGCGAGACCGCCGAGGTCGATCAGCGGCAAGGTCGGCCGGCGGGCCGCCAGCAGGCGCGGCAGCGCGACGCCATCGCGCTCCTCGACGCCGGTGCGCAGCGCCTGCTGGCGTCGCAGGAGCGCGGCGAGGGCGGCTCCGAGGGCAGCCCGGTCGAGCTCACCGGTGATCCGTAGGCCCACCGGGACGTTGAGCACGGCGCCGGCACCCAGGCGGTCGAGGACCCACAGCCGCTCCTGGCCGAAGGACAGCCGCCGCGGGACCTCCGGCGGGTAGGGCGCGAGCGGTAGCGAGGTCGCGGCCAGCAGGTCGGCAACCTGCCGTGCCTGCTCGGCGAGCCGCGGCGCCTCGAACACCACCCGCAGCGGCAGCTCGACGCCGAGCGCCGCACGGAGGCGTGCGAGGAGCCTGCCGGCCGCCAACGAATGGCCACCGAGGGCGAAGAAGTCGTCGTCGCGGCTGATGCTCTCGCCGCCCAGCACTTCGCGCCAGAGGTCGGCGAGCTGCTCCTCGACGAAGCCCTGGGGCGGCGCGCCGCCCTCCGGGGCCAGCGCCGCGAGGCTGGGCGGCGGCAGGGCCCGCCGGTCGAGCTTGCCGTTCGGCGTCCGAGGCAGCGCTGGCAGCACGGTCCAGGCCGCCGGCAGCATGATCGCCGGCAGCCGCTCGGCGAGCGCCGCCCGCAGGGCGCCGACCTCGGCCTCGGCGGGGCCGGCGACGTAGGCGGCGAGGCGCAGCTCGCCGGCTTGCGGCTGCCAAGGCACGACGGCGGCTTCGGCGACCTCGGGCAAGGCCGCCAGGGCGGCCTCGATCTCGCCGAGCTCGATGCGATAGCCGCGGACCTTGACCTGGAAGTCGATCCGGCCGAGGAACTCGATCTCGCCGCCGGGCCGGCTGCGCACCAGGTCACCGGTGCGGTAGAAGCGCTCGCCGGGGAGAGCGTCGCCCGGCGCCGGGACGAAGCGTTCTGCCGTCAAGCCGGGGCGGCCGAGGTAGCCGCGCGCCAGGCCGGCGCCACCGAGCCAGAGCTCACCTGGAACGCCGAGCGCGGCCGGCTGAAGCCGGCGGTCGAGGACGACGGCCGTGGTGGCGGCGAGCGGCCGGCCGATGGTGATCTCCCGCCCTGGCGCGACCCTGAGGCCGGTCGACCAGATGGTCGTCTCGGTGGGTCCGTAGAGGTTCCACAGGGCTGCCACCCGCGGCGCCAGGGCTGCGGCGAGGCTGGGCAGGAGCGCTTCGCCGCCGCAGATTGCCCGGAGTGCGCCGCCCTGCCAGCCGGCATCGAGCAGCAGCTGCCAGGTCGCGGGCGTCGCCTGCAGGAGGTCGGGCTGCGCCTCGTCGACGCGGCGCGCCAGGCGGCGGCCGTCCTGCGCCTCTTCGCGGGTCGCCAGGACGACGGTGCCGCCGCTCACCAGCGGCAGGAAGAGCTCGACCCCGGCGATGTCGAAGGAGAGGGCGGTGACGGCGAAGAGGCGTTCGCCGGCTGCGAGGCCGGGGCGGTCGGCGATCGTCGCGAGGAGATGGCAGAGCGAGCGCTGGGTGATCCCCACGCCCTTCGGCCGGCCGGTCGAGCCCGAGGTGTAGAGCACGTAGGCCAGGCCGTCCGGCGCGGCGGGCGCCGGCGCCTGGAGGGCTGCCGCGGCTGGCGTGCCGGCGAGCCGCAGGACCTCGCCAGCGAAGGCGCCCCAGTGCTCGGCGAGGCCTGGAGAGCTGACCAGGACCCGGGCGCCACAATCCGCGAGCAGGAAGGCACGGCGCTCGGCCGGCAGCTCGGCATCGATCGGCACGTAGGCGGCACCCAGCCAGTGGACGGCGAGGGGGGCCACTACCAGCTCGGCGGCACGCGTCAGGCCGAGGCCCACCTTGGCCTCGGCACCGACGCCGTAGAAGGCGAGCCGAGCCGCGAGCGCGGTGATCCGCCGGCCGAGCTCGGCGTAGCTCAGCTGCTCGTCGTGGCAGCGCACGGCGACCGCCTGCGGGGCGCGGGCGACCTGCGCCCAGACCAGCGCCGGCAACGTGGTGGCCGCGGCGGCGTCACCGCGGTCGTTCCACTCCCGCATCAGCTGCTGGCGCGCCGCCGGCGAGAGCAGGTCGAACGTCTCGATGGGCCGCTCTGGGGCAGCGACGGCCGCCTCGAACCAGGCTCGCAACTGGTCGGCGAAGCGCTGCATCGTCGTCGCGTCGAAGAGGTCGGCGCGGTATTCGAGCAGCCCCTCGAGACCGGCTTCGCCGCCGCTTGCCGCGACCGTGAGGTCGACCTTGGCGGCGCGGTGGAGGCTCGGCAGCACCTCTACGGCAACGCCCGGCAGCGCCAGGCCGCGAGGTAGCGCCGCGTGCAGCACCAGCAGGACCTGGAAGAGGGGAGCGTGGTCGAGGCTGCGCTCGGGAGCGAGCACCTCGACCAGCTTCTCGAACGGGAGGTCCTGGTGCGCAAAGGCGGCCAGGGTACGCCGGCGCACCCGGCCGAGCCAGGTGTGGAACGAGTCGCCGGCGACCAGCGAGCCGCGCAGCACCAGAGTGCCGGCAAAGAGACCGATCAAACCCTGCAGGCCGCCGTGCCCACGCCCGGCGACCGGTGTGCCGACCAGCAGGTCGGCCTGCCCGCTCCAGCGGGCGAGCAGCGCCTGGAGGCCGGCGAGGAGGGTCATGAAGCGGGTGGCGCCCCCCTGGCGGGCGAGGGCGTCGAGCTTGGCGAGGCTGGCCGCCGGCAGCTCGAAGGAAACCTGGCCGGCGGTGGCGCCGGCGAACGGCGGCCGCGGTCGGTCGGTCGGCAGGCTGAGGAGCTGCGGCGCCTGGGCCAGCTCTCGGCGCCACCAGTCGCAGAGCGCGGCGATCGCCGCGGCGCCGAGGCAACGCCGCTGCCAGGCCGCGAAGTCGAGGTAGCGAAATGGCAGCGCCGGCAGCCCGCCCGGATCTTCGTAGAGCCTGGCCAGGTCCTGGTGCAGCACCTCGAGCGAGGGGCCGTCGGCGGCGAGGTGGTGCAGGCTGAGCAGGAGCTGGTGGGCACCGAGGCCGAGGCGAAGGGTCACCGCCCGCAGCAGCGGCGGCCGGTCCAGGGCGAAGGGGCGGTGAGCCTCGCGCCGCGCCAGCTCGGTCGCCAGCGCTGCCGGCGCAGCGACCGCGCCGAGGTCGACGACGGTGCTGCGAGGCCGCCTCGTGGCGGCTGCCAGCACGGCGGCGCCGTCGTGGTCGACACCGAGGCGCAAGGCGTCGTGGCGGGCCGTCAGAGCGCTGAGAGCGCGGTCGAGGCGGCGGAGGTCGATCGGGCCGCGCAGCCGGAAGCGCAAGGGCAGGTTGTAGCTCGCGGCCGTGGGGTCCAGCCGTTCGAGAAACGCCAGGCGCTCCTGGGCGAAGGACAGCACGGGCTCGGCCGCCGCCACGCGCACCAGCTCCGGCCGCCGAGGTACCTCGCCGGCCAGCAGCCGATCGATGGCCTCGGCGAGGGCCGCGAGGTCGGGGTGCTCGAAGACGGCGCGCAGCGGTAGGTCGACGCCGAAGGCGGCCTGGACCTGCGCCACCAGGTTGGTGGCCAAGAGGGATTGCCCGCCGAGCGCGAAGAAGTCCGCCTCGGCGCCGATCGACTCGACGGCAACACCGAGCAGCTGTGCCCAGAGACCGGCGAGCACTTCCTGGCTCGGCGTGGTGGTGGCGCCAGATGCGCGCCCGGCCACGGTGGGGGCCGGCAGCGCTCGGCGGTCCACCTTGCCGTGGGGCGTCCGCGGCAGCCGCGCCAGGCCGACGAAGGCCGCCGGCACCAGGTGGCGGGGCAGGCGTTCTCCGAGCGCTTGCCGCAGGCCGGGCAGGGCCGCCTCCGCGGCGCCCGCCACGTAGGCCACCAGCCAGGGGCCCTGGGGGCCGTCGGGGCGCGCCAGGACCGCCGCTTCGGCGACGCCGGGGAGCGCCGCGAGAGCGCTCTCGATCTCGCCGAGCTCGATGCGAAAGCCCCGCAGCTTGACCTGGAAGTCCAGCCGGCCGAGGAACTCCAGGGCGCCGTCGGGGCGGCTCCGCACGCGATCACCGGTACGGTAGAGCCGCTCCCCGGGCCGCTCGCTCCAGGGATCGGGAACAAACCGGGCGGCGGTCAGCCCGGGCCGTCCGAGGTAGCCGCGGGCTACCCCCGGGCCGCCCAGCAGTAGCTCCCCCGGCACCCCCGCGGGGACCAGACGACCGTCGTGGTCGACGATCCGCGCCCGCCCCCCGGGCAGCGGCCGGCCGATCGCCGGCTCACCGTCGTCGCCCGGCTCGATGATTGCGGCCGTCGAGTAGGTGGTGTCTTCGGAAGGGCCGTAGAGATTGCACAGGCGCGGTGGCGCCGGCAGGGCCAGAAGCTGGCGGGCGAGGGCGGCGCTCAGCGGCTCGCCCGCGACGTTCACCACCCGCACCTGCGGCGGCACGGCGTCCCTGGCGAGGAGCTCGGCAAGCAGCGATGGCACGGTGTTGAGGAGGCTCACCTCGCCGCGTGCGGGCAGGTCGGCGAGCGCCGGGGCGTTCGCCGCCAGGATCACCGTGCCGCCCTGGGTGAGGGGCACGAAGAGCTCGAAGATCGAGAGGTCGAAGGTGATCGCCGTCGCCGCCAGCACCCCCGCGCGCTCGGAGGCCGGGTAGGCTTCGGCCGCCCAATCCAGCCGCGCCGTGGCGTTGGCGTGCTCGATCGCCACCGCCTTGGGCTTGCCCGTCGAGCCCGAGGTGTAGATGAGGTAGGCGAGGTTCTGGCCCGTGACGGCCGGGCCGCTGCGGCCGCGGGGCCGAGCAGCGGCGGTGGCTGCGGCAGCAGGGCGAGCGTGGCGCTGAGGGCCGGCCCGGGCTCGGCGATCAGCAGGCTCGCGGCAGAATCGGCCAGCAGGAAGGCGAGGCGCTCGGCCGGGTAGTCGAGGTCGAGGGGCACATAGGCGCCGCCGGCGCGGCCTACCGCGAGGAGAGCGACGACCAGCTCCGCGCGCCGCGGCAGGGCGACGGCCACCCGCATCTCGGGGCCGACGCCGGAGTCGACCAGCGCGGCGGCGAGGCCGCCAGCCCGAGCGGCGAGCTCGGCGAAGGAGAGGCGCTCCTCCTGGTCGATCAGCGCGATGCGCTCGCTGGTCCGCCCGGCTTGCGCTGCGAAGCGCTCGCTCAAGGTGTCGCCGGCTCGAACCGCCGCTGGCTCGCTCCATTCCCGCAGCAGCTGCTGGACCTCGCTGGTAGCCAGCCAGGGCAGCTCGGCGAGCGGCCGCGACGGCTCGGCCGCCAGCGCGTCGAGCAGCCGTTCCCAGGTGGCGAGCCAGCGCCGGGCCGTCGTCGGATCGAAGAGGGCGGCGTCGTACTCCAGGCCGACGGCGAGCTCGTCTCCGGTCGGGGTGAGGCTCAGCAGGAGGTCGAACTTGGGCTCGGCCACCGGGGTGCCGAGCGGCACCAGCGTGACCTCTCCCCAGGCGAGCTCTTGTTCGGGCGTGTTCTGCACTGCCAGAGCGACCTGCACCAGCGGCCGGCGGTTGAGGTCTCGGCGGTCGACCAGCGCCGCCACCAGCCGTTCGAACGGGACGTCCTGCCGCTCCTGGGCCCAAAGGCTCGCCGAACGTGCCTCAGCGATCAGGCTCGCGGTGTCGCTGGCGGTGCCGAGCCGCAGGCGAAGCACCAGGGTGTTGACGAAGAAGCCGACGACCCCCTCGAGCTCGGCGCGGGTGCGGTGGGCGACGGGAGCGCCGATGGCAAGGTCGCGCTGGCCTGCCAGGCGCCCCACCAGGGCGCCGAGGGCGGCGAGGGCGAGCATGAAGGGGGTCGCGCCGTGGTGGCGAGCGGCGGCTTCGAGGCGCGCCGCCCGCGAGGCGGCGAGGCGCGAGCGTTGGCTGCCGGCCGCAGCCCGCTGCGCGGGGTGAGCCAGGCGGGGCCGGTCCGTGGGCAGCTCGACCGGTGGCAGCTCTCGCAGCCGCTCGACCCACTCGGCCAGCAGGCCGGCAAGGGCGGGGCCGGCCAGGCGCTCGCGCTCCCAGGCAGCGTAGTCGCGGTACTGCAGGGCGAGCGGCGCGAGGGAGGCAGGACGGCCGTGCGCCGCGGCGGCGTAGAGCCTGCCGAGGTCGTGGCTGAGGATGGCCCGCGACCAGCCGTCGCAGGCGAGGTGATGCAGGGTGAGCAGCAGGGCATGGTGCTGGGCGGCGAGGCGGGCGAGGCAGGCCCGCAGAGGTGGGTCGGCCGCGAGGTCGAAGGGTCGGCGGGCCTCGGCGGCGGCGAGCCCGCGGGCCACCTCCTGTCGCTGCGCAGGCGCCAGGCCGCCGAGGTCGACGACCGGTAGCTTGCTCAACGCGGGCCGCAAGACCTGCTGGGGAGCCCCTGCCGCAGGGGCCACGATCCGGCTGCGCAAGGCGGTGTGGCGCTCCTGAGCGGCCACCAGGCCGGCCCGCAGGGCGCGGACGACGAGCGGCCCCTCCACCCAGGCGTGGTAGGGCAGGTGGTAGGCGGTGCTCGCCGGGTCGAGCCGGTAGAGGAACCAGAGTCGCTCCTGGCCGAAAGAGAGGGGCGCCGGGGCCTCGGCCGGCAGGGCCACCAGCGGTGCTTCTGGCGATTCTGCCCCCTGCTCGGCGAGCCAACGGGCGAGGCCGGCCACCGTCGGGTGCTCGAAGAGGGCGCGCAGCGGCACCTCGACGCGGAGTGCCGAGCGCAGGCGGGAGAGAGCCTGGGTGGCGAGGAGAGAGTGCCCGCCGAGCTCGAAGAAGCTCTGCTCCCGGCCCACCGCGGCGAGGCCGAGGAGCTCGGCCCATTGGCGGGCGAGCAAGACCTCCCGCCAGGTCTGGGGAGCGGCGTCCAGGACCACGACTGGCGCCGCCGGTGCAGGCAGGGCCCGGCGATCGACCTTGCCGTTGGCGTTGCGCGGCAGCGCTGCGAGTACGACGAGCTCCGCCGGCACCATGTAGGCGGGCAGCCGCGCGGCGAGGCCGGCGAGGAGCTGCTGCCGGAGCGCGGAGTCCTCCGGCGCGCCAGCGGCCTTGCCGACGTAGGCGATCAGCCGGCGGTCGGCCGCGGCGTCGCCGCTGGCGACCACCGCCGCGGCAGCGACCCCGGGCAGGGCCTGGAGGGCCGCCTCGATCTCGCCGAGCTCGACGCGGAAGCCGCGCACCTTGATCTGATGGTCCACCCGGCCGAGGAACTCGACCTCGCCGTCAGCCAGGCAGCGCACCAGGTCGCCGCTCTTGTAGAGGCGCGCGCCAGGCGTGGCGCTCCACGCATCCGGGAGGAAGCGCTCGGCGGTGCGCGCGGGCTGGCCCAGGTAACCGCGCGCGACCGAGCTGCCGCCGATCAGGAGCTCGCCGGGGACGCCGAGCGGCTGCAGCCTCAACGCGCGATCGACGACCACCGGGCGGACCCCGGCGAGGGCGCGGCCCAGGGGCAGCACGGCGCGCGCAGCCGTGGCAGGGACGCGGTGGGTGAGCACACCCACGGTGGTCTCGGTGGGCCCGTAGTGGTTGAGCACCGCGAGGCCGGGGCGCAGGTCCAGCTGGCGGCGAGCGAAGGCGGGTTCCAGAGATTCGCCGCCGAGCACCAGCAGCCGCCGCGGCAGGACGGCAGCGGGTCGTGGCGTGTCCTCGAGGGCTGCCAGATGGGAAGGGACGATCTTGAGCACATCGATCGGCCGCTCGGCGAAGTACGCCCCAAGGGCCAGCGGGTCGGTCAGCCGGTGGGTGGCGATCACGTGCAGGCAGCCGCCGCGGCAGAGCGCCGGGAAGACCGCCGTGTTACCGAGGTCGGCGGCGAAGGTCGAGACGGTGGCGAAGTGCAGCCCGGCGCCGGCCGCGGCGAGCGGCAGGCGGCTCACCACCGCCTCGACGTAGCTCCACAGCTGGCGGTGCTCGATGGCCACACCCTTGGGCTCGCCGGTCGAGCCGGAGGTGAAGAGCACATAGGCCAGGTTCTCGGGGCGGGTGGTGGCCGCGGGCCGGGCCGCCGGCGGGCCGCCGGCAGTCTCCAGCTCCAGCCAGCCGCCGGGCACCGTGGCCAGGCCGCGGTCGGCGCCGTCCGCGCCCACCGCGGCGACGGCACCGCTGGCGCGCACGAGCGCCGCGCGGCGCTCGCCGGGCTGGTTGCGGTCCAGGGGCAGGTAGGCGGCACCGGCCTTGAGCACGCCGAGCATCGCGAGCGGCACGGCCGCGCCGCGTTCGAGGTCGAGCACGACGACGGCCTCGGGCCCGGCACCCCGCGCGCGCAAGCGGCCGGCGAGGTGATTGGCGCGCTCTTCGGCAGCCGCGAAGGTGTAGCTGCCGTCGTCGTCGATCAAGGCCACGGCGTCGGGTCGGGTGTCGACCTGGGCCTCGAAGAGGCTGTGCACACAGTGCGGCGGTTCGGACGCCGGTCCGCCGTCCCGCCACTCCCGGCTCAGCTGGTGGCTTTCGGCAGCGCTGAGGGGAGGCAGCGCGGCGAGCGGGGTCGCGGGGTCGCGGCCCACCGCCTGCAACAGGCCGACGAAGCTCTTCGCCCAGCGGGTGATCGTCGTGCGGTCGAAGAGGTCGCGGCGGTAGACGAAGCGCAAGTCGAGGCCGCCGGCGATCTCGGCGGCGAAGAGGGTCAGATCGGCCTTCGAGGTCTGCGCCTCGGTCGCCACCGGGGTGAGCTCCAGGCGACCGATCGTGAGCTGCGGCAGCGGCATGTTCTGCAGCGCGAACTGGACCTGGAAGAACGGTGATCCGGCGAGGTCCCGGCGGGGCTGCAGGAGGGCGACGAGATGCTCGAAGGGGACGTCCTGGTGTTCGAGGGCAGCCAGCGCACGAGCCCGGGCGGCAGCCAGGAAGTCGGCGAACGAGATACCAGGCTGCTCCACCGAGCGCAGGACGATGGTGTTGACGAAAAAGCCCAGCAGGGCCTCGACTTGCGGATGGTTGCGCCCGGCGGTGGGGGACCCGACGGCTAGGTCGGAGGTGCCCCCGAGGCGGTGGAGCAGAGCCTGGAAGGCCGCCAGCAGAGTCATGAACAGGGTGGCGCCATGGCGTTGGCCGAGCGCCCGGACGGCCGCGAGCTGGGCGGCCGGGAGGTGCAGGGACAGGCCCCCACCGCGCGCCGTCACGCTGGCCGTCCGCGGCCGGTCGACCGGCAGCAGGAGGGGGGGAGGCTCGTCGCCCAACTGCTGCCGCCAGAAGGCGAGATCGCGCTCCAGCGCCTCGCCGGTGAGCTGCTCGCGCTGCCAGGCTGCGTAGTCGGCGTACTGGATCGCCAAGCGCGGCAGCTCGGGGCGGCGCTCGGTGCTCGCCGCCTCGTAGACCGTCGCCAGCTCCCGCAGGAGGATCGCCATCGACCAGCCGTCGAAGGCGATGTGGTGGGCCGAGAGGAGGAGCACGTGATGGTCGGGCCGCCAGTGCAGCAGGCAGCCGCGGAGAAAGGGCGGCCGGCCGAGGTCGAAGGGCCGCAGCGACTCTCCGGCGACCAGGCTCGCCTCGGCAGGGCTCGGCGCCGTGAGGCGGCTGAGGTCGACCACCGGCAGCGCCACGCGCGCCGCGGCCAGCGGCTGCAGCCGCGGCCGGCCCGCCACGGCCAGGAAGCCGGTGCGCAGCACGGCGTGGCGGCGGACGATCGCGGTGAGCGCCTGGGCGATCGACCGTGGGTCGAGCTCGCCGCGCAGGCGCAGCGCCGAGGACAGGTTGTAGGTCGGGTCGCCAGGGTGCAGCTGGTCCAGGAACCACATCCGCTCCTGGGCGAAGGAGAGCGGCGCCGGCTGTCCGGGGGGCAGCGGGGGGATGGCTCCCGCCGCCGGCTCGGGAGCGAGGAGGGCTTCGAGTCGGTTGACGAAGGCACCGAGAGTGCCGGCCTCGAAGAGCAGCCGCACGCTCAGCTCAATGCCGAGCTCCTGGCGCAGCCGCGAGACGACGCGGGTGGCGAGGAGCGAGTGGCCGCCGAGGGTGAAGAAATCGTCGTCCGGCCCGACGGTCTCGACGCCGAGGACCTCGTGCCAGAT
>WBZL01001999.1_pt1 | contig 20389 bp, 17 predicted proteins | sample 5204291 | NCBI WGS metagenome assembly WBZL01 (sample SAMN12344345, study PRJNA552823) | activated sludge metagenome | biome: Activated sludge suspended growth; feature: Nitrification reactor; material: Wastewater; isolation source: activated sludge from nitrification reactor of wastewater...
GTAGTGCACCGCGGTACCCACGCCTGCGGCGCCGAGCAGCTCGCGGACGTGGTCGCGGCGCTCGAACCGGGCGACGCAGAGGTGGTGGACGTGGCGTTCGTGGCGTGCGTGCCAGCGCACGCCGGGCGCGGCCTCGTGGTAGCGGGCGACGATCTGGCGGCGCCGCTCGTTCGCGGCGTCGAGCAGTGGCAGGCCGAGGCGCAGCCACGCCGCCTCGAGCTCGCTCATCCGGAAGTTCTGCGACACCGCCTCGTGCACGTACTGCTGCGTCATGCCGTGCACCCGGAGGCGGCGCACCCGCTCGAGCAGATCGGTGTCGGCAGACACGATCGCGCCCCCGTCACCGATGCCGCCCAGGTTCTTCGTGGGGTAGAAGCTGTAGGCCACGGCGGCCGACGCATCGTGGCGCTCGAGCGCACCGGCGGCCTGCGCCGCGTCCTCGACGACGGGCAGGTCGGTGAGCGGGAGCGGTGCGGGCCGTCCGTAGAGGTGCACCACCACCACGGCGCGCGTGCGCTCGGTGCGCGCCGCGTCGACCGCAGCGGTGTCGAGGGCCGCCGTGTGGGGATCGACATCGACGAACACGGGGACGGCCCCCACGGCGGCGACGGCCGAAGCGGTGGGCACGGCCGTGAAGGCCGGCACGATCACCTCGTCGCCCGGACCGATCCCGAGGCCGGCGAACACGAGTTGCAGCGCGCCGGCCCCGGACGACACGGCGATCGCGCCCGGCGCACCGGCCCAGGCCGCGAGCTCGTCCTCGAGGCCGGCGGTCTCGGGGCCGAGCAGCGCCGTGCCGCGCGTGATCACGTCGGACACGCGCCGAAGGTAGGTGGCGACGAGCTCGGGCGCATGGCGGCTCAGGTCGACGACAGGTACCACGGGTGCTCCCGGTAGAAGTCGAGGGTGCGACACAGGCCGTCCTCGAGGTCGGTCGTCGCCACCCAGCCGAGCTCGGTCCGGATGGCGCTGCTGTCGGTCTCGAACGAGCCGATGTCGATGCGGCGGTGGATCGGCGGCCACGGCGTGCTGATCACCTGGCTGCCGGTGTCGGCCAGCTTCGTGAGCGCACGGGCGATCTCGTCGAGCGAGTGGCTGCGCACATGGCCCACGTTGTAGACCCGGCCGAGCGCGGCCGGCGCGGTGGCCGTGAGGATCGCGTCGACGACGTCGTCGACGAACAGGCAGTCGCGACGCTGTTCGCCACCGCCGAAGAGCTCGATCGTCTCGCCCTGGAGCGCCTTGCGGACGAACACCGGCAGGAAGCCGATCTCGTCGCTGGTGAGCCGCTGCCGGGGGCCGTACACGTTGGTGAGCCGCAGCGAGGTGATCGGCATGCGGTGGGCGTGCGAGTACACCATGTGCAGGTGCTCGCCGGCGAGCTTCGCCACGCCGTTCACGTCGATCGGTCGCGCTGCGGTGTGCTCGTCGACCGGCAGGCGATCGACGCGCCCGTACACCTGGCGCGTGCTGGTGTGCACCACGCGGGCCGTGGGGTTCTCGGCCCGCAGCATCTCGAGGAAGCGGGCGTGGGTGATCGCGTTGAGCTCGAGGTCGCGGACCGGGTCGGTCATCGACGCGGTGTGGCTCACCTGCCCCGCCAGGTTGAACACGTGGCTCACGTCGCGCAGGAACGGCGCCACCCGAGGATCGCCGACGTCGGTCTCGAGCACGTCGACGTCGAGACCCTCGACGTTGCGCCGGTTCGCGCCGTGCTCGGCCACGACGGCGTCGACCACACGCACCGGCACGCCGAGACCTCGGAGGTGATGCACCAGGTTCGAGCCGATGAAGCCGAGTCCGCCCGTCACCACGCAGCCCCGCGAACGGAGCGCCTCGAGTTGGTCCGGGGGCACGGGCACGGCAGTCGATCGTAGGCGTGGCGGGCGCACGGGAGGTGGCAGCGTCGTCCGGCGGTGGGAGCCGCTCTCGCGCGCGGTGCGAACGGACGGCGTCTGGCACACTCGCAGGCGTGGACGTCGACGAGTACCGCCGCATGGCCGACGCCGGCGAGCACCACTGGTGGTACCGCAACACCCGGGTGCTGCTCGGCGAGTTGCTGCTGCCCCATCTCGAGCGACGCAGCGACGCCGGGCCGCCACTGGTGCTCGACGCGGGCGGCGGCACCGGTGCCACCGGGGGATGGATGACGCGGACCGCGACCACGGTGCTCGCCGACTTCGAGCCGATGGCGCTCGAGGTGGCGCGCCACGACCACGGTGCCGAGTCGCACGGCGGCCACGGCCTGCTGCCGGTGCAGGCCGACCTCAACCGGCTGCCGTTCGCCGACGACTCGTTCGACCTCGTGCTCTGCGTCACCGCGCTGTGCCACCGGATGAACCCCGACCCAGCGGCGATCGTGCGCGACTTCGCACGCATCACCAAGCCGGGCGGCACGGTGTGCCTCTGGGAGCCGGGCGGCAAGCGGCTCTGGCGCGGCCACGACGAGGTCACCCACACGGGCCGTCGGTTCAGCGTCGGCGATCTGCGCACCATGGCGGTCGACGCCGGTCTCACCGTCGAACGTGCCACGGGGGCCTACACGTTCCTCGTGCCGCCGGCGGCCATCTTGGGCGTGGTCGAGCGGGGCAAGCAGAAGAGCGACGTCGGCCGGAACGACACCGGCCTCGGCGGCGTGTTCCCCGCCCTCGCCCGCGCCGAACGTCGGCTGCTGCGCCACCGCGACCTGCCGTTCGGCCTGTCGGTGATCACGGTCGCGACGAAGCCCTGACCCGCTGCCTCAGCGGTCCTTCATGCGTTTGGGTGGGGCGACCGCGGGGTCGACCGGCCAGTGGTGCTTGGGGTAGCGGCCGGCCATCTCCTTGCGCACCTCGGCCCACGATCCGGCCCAGAAGCCGGGCAGGTCGCTCGTGATCTGGATCGGCCTGTCGGCGGGCGACAGCAGTTCGAGCGACACGGGCACCGTCCCACCGGCGACCGACGGATGGGCGGTGACGCCGAACAGGTCCTGCACGCGCACCGAGGCGGTGGGGTGGTCGCGCGAATAGTCGATCGCGACGTGACGGCCCGAGGGTGTGTCGATGGTGGGCGGCGCGAGTTCGGCGAGTCGCATCTGTCGATCCCAGTCGAGCAGGCTCGCCATCAGCATGGGTACGTCGAGCCGCTCGAGGTCGGCGCGGCCCGTCGCCCGCACGAGGTACGGCGCGAGCCACTCGTCGAGCGTGGCGAGCAGGTGCCGGTCGGACACGTCGGGCCAGCCGTCGTCGGGGAAGCGGTGACGCAGGAACGCGAGCCGCGCACGCCATGCGTCGGCCGGCCCCATGGTGAGCGCCGACAGTCGGGTGTTCGCGACGCGCTCGACCAAAGCGGCCACCGTGTCGGGCCCGGGGTCGGGTTGGCTGGTGCGGTCGGCGATCGTCATGTTGCCGAGACGGGTCTCGACCCGCCGCACGAGGTCGTTGCGTTGCTTGTCCCACACCAGGCGCTCGCGTCGCTCGATCCGGTCGGCGAGCGCCATCTCGAGCTCGTCGGCGTCGAGGCCGGCGCCGAGGCGGATCCTCGCGCTGGTGCGGTTGCCGTCGAGGTCGGCTGCCACGACGAACGGCTCGCGGGCGAGCGGGTCGTCCTTGGCCACCCACGCGCCGCTGCCGGTGCGCAGCTGGAACTGGCCGGGCTGGCTGCGGCGCGTGCCGACGCGGTCGGGGTAGCCGAGCGCGAGCACGCTGCCCGCGTGCGCCGCGTCGACGTCGGCGAACACCAGGTGCACGCGGGCCCGGCGCGCCAGGTCGAGCGCTCGGTCGCGCACCCGCTCGAGCGCCCGGCGGTCGGCGCGGTCGTCGCGTTCGTCGCCGCACACGAGGCGCACCCGGTGGGTGAGGTCGGCGGGCAGCTCGTCCGCGCGGCCGCGCATCACGTCGCGCTCGTCGACCAGGACGGCGATCACGCAGGCGAGCGGCTGCAGCCGGGGCGGGGCGGCGACGATCATGCGGGCGAGGCGCGGGTGGACCGGCAGGCCGAGCATCGAGCGGCCCGCGGGCGTGATCGCTCCCGTGTCGGTGATCGCCTCCAACTCGATCAGCAGCTCACGCGCGCTGCGGAGCGAGGTGGCCGGCGGTGGGTCGAGGAACGGCAGCGACTCGGGTGTGGCCTGCCACGCGGCGAGCTCGAGCGTCAGGCCGGCGAGGTCGACCTGGGTGATCTCGGCGGGCAGGTGCGCGAGACGGGTGTTCTGCTCGAGCTTGCTCCACAGGCGGTAGCACACGCCCGGCTCGGTGCGGCCGGCGCGGCCCGAGCGCTGGTCGGCCGACGCCCGGCTCGTGGTGACGGTGGTGAGCCGGGTCATGCCGGTGCGCGGGTCGAAGCGCGGAACACGGGCCTGGCCGGCGTCGACCACGACGCGAACACCGGCGACGGTGAGCGACGACTCGGCGATGTCGGTGCTGAGCACCACCCGCCGACGGCCTGTCGGCGACGGGGTCAGCGCGAGGTCCTGCTCGGCGAGCGACAACGCACCGGCGAGCGGACGCACGTCGACGTGGTCGGGCACGCGGCCGGCGAGCAGGCCCTCGACCCGGCGGATCTCACCGATGCCGGGCAGGAACACGAGCACGTCGCCCGGCTCGTCGCGCAACGCCGTGAGCACCGCCTCGGCCGTGGCCTGCTCGGTGCGCACGCCCTTGGCCGGCGGGAGCGATCGGATCTCGACGGGGAACTCGCGGCCTTCGCTCTCGATCACCGGGGCGGTGCCGGGGCCGGCGACGCCGTCGCCCCCGGGGTGGGCCTCGAGCAGGCGCACGAGCGTGCGGGTGTCGGGCGTGGCCGACATGGCCAGGATGCGCAGGTCGGGTCGCAGCGCGGCGCGCACGTCGAGTGCCAGCGCGAGGCCGAGGTCGGTCGGCAGGTTGCGCTCGTGCACCTCGTCGAAGATCACGACGCCGACGCCGGGCAGTTCGGGATCGTGCTGCAGTCGGCGGGTGAGCACGCCCTCGGTGACCACCTCGATGCGGGTGCGCTCGCCGATGTGGCGCTCGTCGCGGGTCTGGTAGCCGACGGTGCGCCCGACCGGTTCTCCGAGCAGCGAGGCCATGCGCTGCGCCGCCGCCCGTGTGGCGAGGCGGCGCGGTTCGAGCATCACGACGCGCCGGTCACCGAGCCAGGGCTGGTCGAGCAACCACAGCGGCACGACGGTGGTCTTGCCGGCGCCGGGCGCTGCCACGAGGACGGCGCTGTGGCGCTGGGTGAGCGCGTCGCCGAGCGCGGCGAGCGTGGCGACGACGGGGAGATCGGCGACGGACGCCGGGATCGGCACGGGCGTGCCGGGGCTCAGCCGGCGAGTGCGGGCGTGCCGTGGAACGGGCCAGGGTCGCCCGCCACCGGCAGGTTCGGCCGCGACCAGGCGCACGAACGGGCGATGGTGTCGGCCACCGAACGCCACTCGGTGGCGTTCCAGCCCTCGGCCGAGGCCTGCAGGGTGCCGTCGGTGCGCACGAACACGAACGCCGGGAGCTGCTCGAGGCCGAGGCTCTTCACCAGCGCACGATCCGGATCGACGTACACGAGGAAGTCGTCGGCGATCGGGCCGAGGAAGTCGCGCGCCTCGCTGCGGCTGCAGGTGAGGATGAAGTTGACCCGGCAGTCCGAGCCACGGAACCCGTTGAGCACTCGCTGAGCGGTGCCGAGGATCCACGAGCTCTCGTTGGTGTACGGGTCGAGGATCACGCTCGCCAGATGGAACGTGGTGAGCCACTCCTCGAGCGGGCGGGCGTCACCGTCGAGGGACGTGAGGACGACGTCGGGCGAAGGATTCGTGGCCACGGCCGACAAGCTACCAAGCCGCCCCACCCCGCCCCCAGCTCATGGATGTCGCGGGATGCCGGAACCGGAACGGCTCGGCATGCGACCATGGATCCATGAGCATGCGTTCGATCCGTCGCGCCCTGGCCGTGGGTGCCGTGTCCGTGTTGGCCCTCGCTGCGTGCGGCGACGACGAGTCGAGCGACGCCGGCACGGAGGAGCACTCACACGACGAGGCGGCCGCCGATGGTGAGCACTCGCACGACGAGGCCGCGACCGGCTCGACCGTGGCCGCCACCGATGACGCGGTGGTGATCGACATCGATGCCGACGCGGCCGAGCCCGGCACGCAGACGGTGCCGGTGGGCTCGACGGTGTCGCTGCACATCTCGGGTGCCGAGTCGCACGAGTATCACCTGCACGGCTACGACATCGAACAGGAGGGCACCGACGTCACGATCACGTTCGAGGCCACCGAGGCCGGATCGTTCGAGGTCGAGACGCACGACACCGAACAGGTGGTCTTCACGCTCGTCGTCGAGTGATCGTCGAGTGATCGTCGAGTGACGATCGCCCACGAGCCCGGCGCTGCGCCGCCGGTCGTGTGCCACTAGCGTCCTCGCGGTGCACCCCATCGAGCGTCTCCGGTACGTCGCACGGGCCTCGAGTGCCGATCAGCGCCTGCTCGTCCGCGAGACGGCCGGTGCGCTGCGCGGCCTGCAGTTCGAGCCCGCCGGCCTGGTGATCGCTGCGCGTCGCATCGTCGAGCGCCACCCCACCAGCGGTCCGCTGTGGTGGTTCTGCTCGTCCATGCTCACGTCGCCACGGCCGTTCGACGCGTGTCGTCAGTTGGCGGACGAGGTCGAGCACGACCCCACGCCGGACCACCTGTACGACCTGCTGCCCGACGACGCCACGGTGTGCGTGGTGGGCTGGCCCGACCTGATCGGCGACGCGGTGATGCGCCGCGGCGACGTGCGGGTGCTCGCCGTCGACGCCGACGACGAGGGCAGCTCGTTCGTGCGGCGGCTGCAGCGCGCCGATGTCGAGGCCGAGATCGTGCCGCCCGCCGGCATGGCGGCGGCAGCCATCGCTGCCGACGTCGTGCTGGTCGAGGCGATGTCGACCTCGCCCTCCGAGATCCTGGCGACGCCGGGGTCGCGGGCGCTCGCCAGCGTCGGCTACTGCAGCGAGGTGCCCACCTGGCTGGTCGCCGGTCGCGGTCGTCGCCTGCCCGAGCCGCTGTTCACCACGATGGCCACTCGCATCGCCGACGTGCGCGAGCCCTGGGACGCCGCAGCGGAACCGATGCCGCTCGCGTTGTTCCACCAGGTGATCGGCCCCGACGGCGCCGTCGACCCCACCGCCCCGGGCGTGCTCGACCCCGAGTGCCCGATGGCCCACGAGCTGGTGAAGTCCTCACCCATGTGACCCCCGAACTTCGTCGGCTCGGGGTCGATGAACGACCCCGAGCCGACGAAGTTCGAGTGGTTCAGCGCTGGCCGGTGCGGCTGGGCTGCATCGCGGCGGCGTCGGCCAGGCGTCCGGCCAGGCGCTGCTCGGTACGGGGTACCAGGCCCACGGTCACGCGAAGGTGGGCATCGTCGTCGCGCACCTGGAACGGCTCGCCGGGGGCGGCGCCGATGCCCTGTGCTGCCAGGGTGAGCAGCGCCGATCGCTCGTCGCGCACGCGCATCCACAGGTTGATGCCGTCGGTGCCGGTGCAGTGCACGCCGCGCGTCTCGAGCACGGTCGAGATCGCCGAGCGCCGGGCGGCGTACTCGTCGCGCGCTGCGGCGACGGCGTCGATCGTCGGCTGGTGGTCGAGCATCTCGAGCAGCACCGCCTGCAGGATCCGGCTGCTCCACCCCGGGCCGAGCAACCGGCGGTTGGCGACGGCGGTGATCACCTCGCCGGCGCCGCCGACCGCCGCGAGCCGCAGGTCGGGACCGTGGCTCTTCGAGTAGCTGCGCACGTGCACCGTCCGGCCGGGCAACCAGTGGCCGAAGCTCACCAGCCGACCGCTCGCGATGTCGCCAGAGTGGTCGTCCTCGACGATCACCGGACCCCCGACCCTCGACCCCCTGGGCGCACGGCGGAGCAGGAGATCGGCGAGCGCCTTGGCACGCCGGCGCGACATCGTGATGCCGGTGGGGTTGTGCGCGCGGGGCTGGCAGAACACGGCCACGGGCTCGCGGTCGAGCGCGGCGGTGAACTGCTCGGGCAGCATGCCCTCGTCGTCGAGGTCGACCCCGACGACCTCGGCGCCCAGCTGGTCGAGCAGGTCGAGCAGCGGCGGGAACGTCGGGTGCTCGACCACCACACGGTCGCCGAGTCGCACCACCACCGAGGCCACCCGATCGAGCGCGTCCATCGCCCCGTCGACCACCGTGAGCTCCTCGAGCGCGAACGGCCAGCCGTCGCGGAGTCGCTCGTCGAGCGCCGGCAGCACCGGCTGGTCGAGGTAACTCGAGGTGAAGGTCTGCTTGCTCACCCGGGCGATCACCCGTCCGAGGTCGGGGAGCAGCGCCGGGTCCGGCGTGCCGGTCGACAGGTCGAGCGCGAAGTGACCCGGCCCTTCCGTCACGCGCCGGTAGCGGCGCGGCGACCCGGGGCCGGTGGGCTGCCGGATGAAGGTGCCCTGGCGGCCGCGGGCGTCGATCGCGCCCACCCCGGCCAGCGTCTGCCAGGCCTCCGAGACGGTGGTGGGCGACACGCCGAGGGCGCGCGACAGCTCGCGCACGGTCGGCAACCGATGACCGGGGGCCAGCTCGCCCGACGAGACGAGGCGCCCGATGGCCGCGGCGATGCCCTTCGCGCTGCGGTCGTCGATGAGGGCGGCGAGGTCCACGGGAGCACCTTTCTGCCACACCGGACGGGGGCCGGGCGCACCTCGACGAGGACGATCGCGTGAACGGTGTGTGACGGTTTGTGCGGGCACAATATCGGCATTGTCAGCAGGTAGGTGGAACATTACGATCCGCCGGATGAGCGACACGTCGACGGGGGGCCGCACCGTTCGCGCGGCACTGGTGCAGACCGACTGGCCGGGCACCAAGGACGAGATGATCGACAAGCACGAGCAGTACGCCCGTGACGCCGCCGCACAGGGCGCGCAGGTCATCTGCTTCCAGGAGCTGTTCTACGGGCCCTACTTCTGCCAGGTGCAGGAGACCGAGTACTACGCCTACACCGAGGCCATCCCCGATGGGCCCACCACGCAGCGCTTCCAGAGCCTGGCCAAGGAACTCGGCATGGTGATGGTGCTGCCGATGTACGAGATCGTCCAGGCCGGCATCTACTACAACACCGCCGCCGTGATCGACGCCGACGGCACCTACCTCGGCAAGTACCGCAAGCAGCACATCCCGCAGACCAAGGGGTTCTGGGAGAAGTTCTACTTCAAGCCCGGAACGGGCGGCTATCCGATCTTCGACACCGCGGTCGGCAAGGTCGGCGTGTACATCTGCTACGACCGCCACTTCCCCGAGGGGTGGCGTGCGCTCGGGCTCAACGGCGCCGAGATCGTGTTCAACCCGTCGGCCACGCACCGCGGCCTCAGCGAGTACCTGTGGCGCATCGAGCAGCCGGCGGCCGCGGTCGCGAACATGTACTACGTCGGCGCGATCAACCGCGTCGGCATCGAGCCGCTCGGCGAGAACGACTTCTACGGGCAGAGCTACTTCGTCGACCCGGAGGGCAAGTTCGTCGGCGAGGTCGGCGACCCGTACCAGCCCGAGCTCATCATCCGCGACCTCGACATGGACAAGATCAAGCAGGTGCGCGACCGCTGGGCGTTCTACCGTGACCGTCGTCCGGACGCGTACGGCGAACTGGTCGAGCACTGAGCACCGCGCTCTGAACACCGGGCACCGAGCAGGAGAAGGGGATCCACGTGGCGACGACGCTCATCAAGAACGGCAAGGTCATCTCGACGACGGGGGTGATCGCGCAGGACGTCCTGATCGAGGGCGAGACCATCACCGCGCTCGCATCGCCCGGCTACTTCACCGAAGAGGGCATCGACAAGATCATCGATGCCGCCGGCAAGTACGTCATCCCCGGTGGCGTCGACGTGCACACACACATGCAGATGCCCTTCGGCGGCACCACCGCGAGCGACACCTTCGAGACCGGCACCCGCGCCGCGGCGTGGGGCGGGGTCACCACGATCGTCGACATGGCCGTGCAGAACACGGGCGGCAACGTGCGCACCGCGCTGGCCGACTGGCACGGCAAGGCCGAGGGCGAGTGCGCCATCGACTACGCGTTCCACCAGATCATCGGCGGCGTCGACGACCAGTCGCTGAAGGACATGGTGCACCTCGTCGAGCACGAGGGCGTCACCAGCTTCAAGTTGTTCATGGCCTACCCGGGCGTGCTCTACAGCGACGACGGCCAGATCCTGCGGGCGATGCAGACGGCCGCCGACGTGGGCGCCACGATCATGATGCACGCCGAGAACGGCATCGCGATCGACGTCCTCGTCAAGCAGGCCATCGCCCGGGGCGAGACCGACCCGAAGTACCACAGCTACACCCGACCGTCACCGCTCGAGGCCGAAGCCACCCACCGTGCGATCGTGCTCAGCCACGTCGCCGGCAACGTGCCGCTGTACATCGTCCACATGTCGGCCGGTGACGCGCTCAACGAGGTCGCGGCCGCTCGCCACCACGGGCGCAACGTGTTCGCCGAGACCTGCCCGCAGTACCTCTGGCTCACCGTCGAGGAGACCCTCGGCCAGCCCGGGTTCGAGGGCTCGAAGTGGGTGTGCAGCACCCCGGTCCGATCGAGGGACCACGACCCGCACCACATCGGCCAGATGGGCCACGGCCACCAGGGCGACCTGTGGAAGGGCCTGCGGATGAACGAGCTCGCGGTCGTGTCGACCGACCACTGCCCCTTCTGCTTCAAGGACCAGAAGGAGCTCGGCCTCGGCGACTTCTCGAAGATCCCCAACGGCATCGGCGGCGTCGAGCACCGCATGGAGCTCATCTACCAGGGCGTCGTGGCGGGCGAGCTCAGCCTGCAACGCTGGGTCGAGACCTGCTCCACCACGCCGGCCCGCATGTTCGGCATGTACCCGAAGAAGGGCGTCATCGCGCCCGGCAGCGACGCCGACATCGTGGTGTGGGACCCGAACTCCAAGACCAAGATCGGTATCAACGACAAGCACCACATGAACATGGACTACTCGGCCTGGGAGGGCTGGGTGATCGACGGCAAGGTCGACACCGTCCTCAGCCGCGGCGCCGTGCTGATCGAGGACGACCAGTACGTCGGCCGCAAGGGCCACGGCCAGTTCGTCAAGCGCGGCCTGTCGCAGTACCTGGTCTGACGCCTCGCGCGTCACGCGCCGGGCGAGCCCGGCCCCATCACCCGTGAGCAAAGGAGCTCCGCCCCCATGAACCGCATCAGCCACTGGATCGACGGCAAGGTGGTGCCCGGCACGTCCGGCCGCACCGGCACCGTCTGGAACCCCGCCACCGGCGAGCAGCAGGCGTCGGTCGACCTCGCCTCGGCCGACGAGGTGTCGGCGGTCGTCGCCGTCGCCAAGGCGGCGTTCCCCGCCTGGCGCGCCACCAACCTGTCGCGCCGCGCCGAGGTGATGTTCAACATGCGCGAGCTGATCTCGGCCAACCGCAAGGAGATCGCCTCCTTGCTGTCGGCCGAGCACGGCAAGGTGCTCAGCGACGCCCTCGGCGAGGTCGCCCGTGGCCTCGAGAACGTCGAGTTCGCCTGTGGCGTGCCGAACCTGCTGAAGGGCGGCTACAGCGAGCAGGCGTCGACCGGTGTCGACGTGTACTCGATCAAGCAGCCCCTGGGTGTCGTGGCCGGCATCACGCCGTTCAACTTCCCGGCGATGGTGCCGATGTGGATGTTCGCCAACGCGCTGGCGTGCGGCAACACCTTCGTCCTCAAGCCGAGCGAGAAGGACCCGTCGGCGTCGATGTTCCTCGCCGAACTGCTGAAGCAGGCAGGCCTGCCCGACGGGTGCTTCAACGTGGTGCACGGCGACAAGGAAGCGGTCGACACCCTCCTCACCCATCCCGACGTCGCCGCGGTCAGCTTCGTCGGCTCGACCCCGATCGCGAAGTACATCTACGAGACCGGCACGAAGAACGGCAAGCGCGTCCAGGCGCTCGGCGGCGCGAAGAACCACATGCTCGTGCTGCCCGACGCCGACCTCGACATGGCCGCCGACGCGGCGGTCAGCGCGGCGTACGGATCGGCCGGCGAGCGCTGCATGGCGATCAGCGTCGTGCTCGCGGTCGACAGCGTCGCCGATGCGCTCATCGAGCGGATCCAGGCGCGCATCCCCGACATCAAGGTCGGCCCCGCCAGCGAGCCCGGCAACGAGATGGGTCCGCTCATCACCGGCGAGCACCGCGACAAGGTGGCGGGCTACGTCGCCGGCGCCGCCGAGGAAGGCGCGACCGTCGTGGTCGACGGCCGTCAGGGTGCGCCCGACAACGGCGGCTTCTTCCTCAACCCGAGCCTCATCGACCATGCCAAGCCCGGCATGAAGTGCTACGACGACGAGATCTTCGGCCCCGTGCTCACCGTCACGCGCATCGGCAGCTACGACGAGGGCCTGCAGCTCATCAACGACAACCTGTACGGCAACGGCACGGCGATCTTCACCCGCGACGGCGGCGTGGCCCGTCAGTTCGAGTTCGACGTGCAGGTCGGCATGGTCGGGGTGAACGTGCCGATCCCGGTGCCGGTCAGCTACTACAGCTTCGGCGGCTGGAAGGCGTCGCTGTTCGGCGACCAGCACATGTACGGCCCCGACGGCATCAACTTCTTCACCCGTACCAAGGTGGTGACGAGCCGGTGGCCCGACCCGCGCACGTCGACCGTCGACCTCGGCTTCCCGCAGAACCGGTGAGGGACCGCTGATGGACTTCGGTGTCGTGCTGCAGACCACGCCGCCCGCGGCGCGCGTGATCGACCTGGCCAAGAAGGCCGAGACGTACGGGTTCCGCTACGTCTGGACCTTCGACTCCCACATCCTGTGGGAGGAGCCGTACGTCATCTACTCGAAGATCCTCGACGAGACCCGCAACGTGATCGTCGGCCCGATGGTCACCAACCCGGCCACTCGCGACTGGACCGTCACCGCCAGCGTGTACGCCACGCTCAACGAGATGTACGGCAACCGCACGGTGTGCGGCATCGGACGTGGTGACTCGGCGGTCCGTGTCACCAACGGCGCGCCCACCACGCTCGCCACGCTGCGCGACTCGATCCACGTGATCCGCGAGCTCGCGAACGGTCGCGCGGTCGAGTACAAGGGCAGCGAGCTGCGCCTGCCCTGGGCTGGCGCGAGCGAGCTCGAGCTGTGGGTGGCCGCGTACGGTCCGAAGGCGCTCGCGCTCACCGGCGAGGTCGGCGACGGGTTCATCCTGCAGCTCGCCGACCTGTCGATCGCCGAGTGGACGATCGGTGCGGTCAAGGCCGCCGCCGCGGGCGCCGGCCGCGATCCCGAGTCGATCACGATCTGCGTGGCCGCTCCCGCGTACGTCACCGACGGCACCGAGGCCGGGCTCGCGCACGGCCGCGAGCAGTGCCGCTGGTTCGGCGGCATGGTCGGCAACCACGTCGCCGACATCGTCGCCCGCTATGGCGACGACTCGGCGGTGCCGAAGGCGCTCACCGACTACATCAAGGGCCGCCAGGGCTACGACTACAACGAACACGGGCAGGCCGGCAACAGCCACACCACGTTCGTGCCGGACGAGATCGTCGACCGCTTCTGCATCGTCGGTCCGGTCGAGACCCACGTCGAGCGGATGCGGCAGCTGAAGGACCTGGGCGTGCACCAGTTCTCGATCTACCTGCAGCACGACGACAAGGACCACACCCTGGCCGCCTACGGCGAGAAGGTGTTGCCGGCCGTCGCCGAACACGTACGGGCCAAGAGCTGATGATCGTGCGGGCGGCACATCACCGGGGAGCGGCCGGCGCATGAAGGCCCGGTTCCGTCGCGTCGTCATGTTCGTCGTGGCGATGCTGCTCGTGGTGGCCCTGTGGGAGGGATACAAGGCCGTCGGCCCCGAGAAGGGCGGCGACGTCCTCGGGTTCGGCATCCTGCCGCGCACGAACGACCAGGTGATGCCGCACGTCTGGTCGATGATCACGCGGCTGTTCGACCCCGCGCAGCGCACGGGCGACCAGACCGTGCTCGGTGTCGTGCTCGACGGCGCCTGGTACTCGTTCCGCATCGCGCTCGTCGGGTTCGTGGTCGGCGTGTCGTTCGGGATCGCGCTCGCCGTCGTGCTCAGCCGGTTCAAGATCGCCGAGCGGGCGATCCTGCCGTACCTCGTGGTGTCGCAGACGGTGCCGCTCATCGCGCTCGCGCCGCTCGTCGCCGGATGGGGCGGCAAGCTGCAGATCGGCGACTGGGTGTGGCCGAAGTGGATGTCGGCCGCGGTGCTCGGCGCGTTCCTCGCGTTCTTCCCGGTGGCCGTCGGCACGCTGCGGGGGCTCAAGTCGGCGAACGCGGCATCGCTCGAGCTGATGGACAGCCTGGCGGCGTCGTGGTGGCGCACGCTCATCACGTTGCGCTTCCCGTCGGCGGTGCCGTACATCGTGCCCGCGCTCAAGCTCGGCGGCGCAGGCGCCGTGGTCGGGGTCGTCGTGGCCGAGATCTCGACAGGTCTGAAAGGTGGCATCGGTCGCCTCATCATCGAGTACTCGCGACAGGCCACGTCCGATCCGACGAAGGTGTTCACGAGCATCTTCGGCGCCGCACTGCTCGGTCTCACCATGGCCGGGATCGTGGCCGCCATCGACGCCGCGCTGATGCGCAACCGACCCAAGGAAGCCACCTCATGAACACCAGCACCGGCGCGCCGAACGCGGTCGAGATCACCGGGCTGAAGAAGATCTTCAACGCCGGCAAGCCCAACGCGGTCGAAGCGCTCGTCGACGTCAACCTGTCGATCGCGCCCGGCGAGTTCGTGTCGCTCATCGGGCCGTCGGGCTGCGGCAAGAGCACGCTCCTGCGGTTGATCGCCAACCTGCTCGAGCCCACGTCCGGGTCGGTGCTCGTCAACGGCAAGCCCGCTGCCACCGCCCGCAAGGAGCAGGACTACGGCATGGCCTTCCAGCAGTCCGGGCTGTTCGAGTGGCGCAGCGTCGTGCGCAACATCGAGCTGCCGCTCGAGCTGAAGGGTTGGGACAAGGCGAAGCGCCGGGCGCGGGCGCTCGAGATGCTCGAGCTGGTCAAGCTCGGCGACTTCGCCTCTCACATGCCGTGGCAGCTGTCCGGTGGCATGCAGCAGCGCGTCGCGATCGCCCGTGCCCTGGCCGCCCACCCGCCGCTGCTGTTGATGGACGAGCCGTTCGGCGCGCTCGACGAGATGACCCGCGAGCACATGCAGGCCGAGCTCCTGCAGATCTGCGCACGCACCTCCACCACGGTCGTGTTCGTCACCCACAGCATCCCCGAGGCGGTGTACCTGTCGAACCGCGTGGTCGTGATGTCGCCGCGGCCGGGCCGGATCACCGAGATCATCGACGTCGACCTCGGCACCGACCGCGACGAGGACACCCGCGAGGCCGGCGAGTTCTACGGCCGGATCACCGCCGTGCGCGAGGCGCTCCGCGGCATCGAGATGAGCGGCGGACCGCGAGGCATCGAGGACCGATGAGCGAACCCGCCGTGCTCACCACCCGCAGCGCCACCTCCTCGTCCGTGCAGGTCGCGCGGGTCGCGCAGGTGGTGCTGCCGCCGTTGGTGTTCGGCGCGCTCTTCTTCGGGGCGTGGGAGTTGCTGGTCGCGGTGTTCGACATCCAGCCGTACTTCCTGGTGCCGCCCTCGGAGATCCTCGATCGCTTCGTCGGCAACGCCGACCTGATCTGGTCCGCGATGCGGGTGTCGGGCGCCAATGCGCTCGTCGGTCTGATCGCCGGTGCCGTGCTCGGCGCTGCGATGGCGTTCGTGCTGCTCCGGTTCAAGCTGCTCGACGAGATCGTCACGCCGCTGTCGATCGCGCTGAACGCGGTGCCGATCTTCGTGCTCGTCGCCGTGCTCAACAACATGTTCGCGATCACGAGCGAGGTGCCGCGGCGGCTGATGGTCACCATCGTCGTGTACTTCGTGGTGCTGGTGAACGTGGCCCGCGGCCTGCGTCAGGTCGAGGCCACGCATCTCGAGCTGATGCGTTCGTACGCGGCCAGCGACTGGGAGATCCTGCGCCTCGTACGGGTGCCGAACGCGATCGCCTACTTCTTCACCGCGCTGAAGATCGCCGCACCGCTCGCCGTCATCACCGCGTTCGTCAGCGAGTACTTCGGCGGTTCGCAGAACGGGCTCGGCAACAAGATCACCTCCAACCTCGCGACGTCGAAGAAGGCCGAGGGTTGGGCCTATGTGGGCGGCGCATGCCTGCTCGGGCTCGCCTTCTACCTGACGGCCGTGCTGTTGGAGATCGTCGTCGCCCGCCGTGGTACGGCGGGCGGAGCACATCGAGGCCGGGAGGGCGCATGAGCGCCGCCCGGCACACCAGGCCGCGACGGCAACCCGCTGTCGTCGGGGGAGGAGAGAAGAATGAAGCGTAGGACCAGAGGAGCAGTCGTCTCGATGCTCGCGCTGTCGCTCGTGGCCGCCGCCTGCGGCGACGACGAGGAGACCGCGAGCACCGAGGCCCCCGCCACCACCGCCGCCGCGTCGGACACCACCGCTGCCGCGACCGAGACCACGGCTGCCGCGACCGAGACCACGGAGGCCACGGAGGCCACCGATGCCCCGGGCACCACCGCCGCCGCCGAGGAGTGCGCCGAGCCGACCGAGGTGAAGCTGCAGCTGCAGTGGGTGACCCAGGCCCAGTTCGCCGGCTACTACGCCGCGATCGATCAGGGCTTCTACGAGGCCCAGTGCCTCGAGGTCACCATCCTCGAGGGTGCGGTCGACATCACCCCGCAGGACGTGCTCGCCAACGGCGAGTCCGACTTCGCGATCGCCTGGGTGCCGAAGGCGCTCGCCAGCCGCGAGCAGGGCGCGAACATCGTGAACATCGCCCAGGTGTACCAGCGCTCGGGCACCCTGCAGGTGTCGTTCAAGGACAAGGGCATCACCAGCCCGGCCGACTTCGCCGGCAAGACAGTGGGCAACTGGGGCTTCGGCAACGAGTTCGAGGTGTTCGCGGCGATGACCGCGGCCGGTCTCGATCCGGCCACCGACGTCACCAACGTGCAGCAGCAGTTCGACATGGTCGGCCTGCTGGCCGGCGACATCGACGCCGCCGAGGCCATGACCTACAACGAGTACGCACAGGTGCTCGAGGCCGTGAACCCGGACACCGGCGAGCTGTACACCCCGGACGACTTCAACGTCATCAGCTACGAGGACGAGGGCGTCGGCATGCTGCAGGACGCCATCTGGGCCGACGGCAGCCGTCTCGACGATCCCGAGTACCAGGACACCGCGGTGCGTTTCGTCGCCGCGTCGCTCCAGGGCTGGGCGTTCTGCCGTGACGACGCGCAGGCCTGTGCCGACATCGTGCTCGCCCAGAGCCCGATCCTCGGTGCGTCGCACCAGCTGTGGCAGATGAACGAGGTCAACAAGCTCATCTGGCCGGCCGCCAGCGGCGTCGGCTACATCGATCAGGCTGCGTGGGACCGCACGGTCGAGATCGCCGCCGGCACGAAGAACCTCGACGGCGCCACGGTGCTCACCCAGCCCGTCGACGACGGTGCGTTCACGAACGACATCGTCGAGGCCGCGCACGCGCTGCTCGAGTCGCTCGGTGTCGACATCACCGGCGAGAGCTTCGCCCCGATCGAGGTCACCCTCAACGAGGGCGGCGCCTGATCGGAGCCCCGATCGGGCGTTCCGGCATCAGCTGAACACGCTCACGAGGGCGGGTCGCTCCGGCGGCCCGCCCTCGTCGCGTCTCCGGGCGCCGTAGGTCTGTGAGCGAGCGGTACCCCGGCGGGCCCGGTCGCTCACGCTGTCGGGGGTCCGTGAGGCGGAGGTCCGTCGACGGGCCCGGTGGCTCACGGACGCCATCGACCGTGAGCCGGCACTGATGGCGAGCGTGTCGCGTCCGGCGACTCAGGCGGCGTCGGCGCGAGGTGCGCCGTGCGGGTGGGGGGCGACCTCGCCGCGGAGCGCTTCCACCAGGTCGACGAGCCGGCCCATCACGAGGTCGCTCGCCAGCCGGATCTCGTCGGCGGTGGGCTCGGTGGCGGGCCCGATGTTCATGAGCGCGCGCACCTCGATCGGGGTGCCGACCCGGGTGGTCACCTTCGGACGACGGATCACGTTGCGGACGAGTGTGGTCACGATCGCCTTCCGGCCGACCACCTCGTGGGCGCCGAGCATCGCCACGGGCACGATCGGCGCGTCGGTGCGCAGCGCCAGGCGGACCGCGCCGGTCTTCGCCCGCTCGGGCCACATCATCGGATCGCGCGTGAGTCGTCCCTCGGGATACAGACCCACCGCCTCGCCGGCATCGAGCGCGGCCGCGGCGTCGTCGAGCGCGCCGGCCGCGTCGGTCGAGCCACGCTTCACCGGGATGAACCCGAGCCGCCGCGCCAGCGGGCCGATCACCGGGGCGCGGAACACCCCGGCGGTGGCGAGCAGGCGGAGCTCGCGCCCCAATCGCCGACACGCCAGCGCGAGCAGCACGCCGTCGGCGTAGCTCGTGTGGTTGGAGATGACGATGATCGCCCCCGGCGGCAGCGACTGCGCGGCTCGCGCCCGGCTGCGTTGTTTGGCCACCTGCAACCGGCTGAACACGCCGATCACCGACCCGAGCAGTGCCGCGAGCACGCCGTAGAGGATCGCTCCGGTGCGCCCGGGGTGCTTCCAACTGCTCGACACGCCGGCCGACGCTAGCGAGCCCGGGTCACCGGGGTGCGGTGCATCACGTACAGCGGCAGGACGCCGTCGGAGGTGACCGTCTCGAACACGACCTCGAAACCGAGCCGGCGGTAGCCCCGCACGTTGTCGTCGCTCGAGGTCTCGAGGAACGCGACCGTGCCGTCGGCATCACAGCGTGTGAGCACCGGCTCGACGACCGCCGCGGCGAGCCCGCGGCGTCGGTGGTCGGGGTGGGTGCCCACCGTGCCGAGGTACCAGTTCGGCGCGGGCGGATGTGCGTGTCTCGTGCGCGCATCGGCCGCGTCGAGCCGGTCGCCGTCGTCACCGATCAGCGGTGCGCTGGCGGCTTCGTGCGCTGCCAGAGCCTCCGGCGTGTACGCACGTGGCCACGGCGGACGCCACATCGCCACCGTGGCCAGTCCACCGCCGTCGTCGACGACCCAGACCGTGCTGTCACCCGGGGCGGACACGGCCAGCGCGAGATCGGCGCGGAACAAACCATGGAGGCGCGCTCGCCGATCCGGCCCCGGGAACGCCCAGACCGCCCAGGCGTAGTGCTCGTGCGCGGTCGACAGCACATCGGCCGCCGCGTCGACGTCGGCGAGGGTCGCCTCGCGGACCCGCACGTGTGGGTCCGGTCAGGCCGTCACGTACGAGTCGGCGACGTTCAGCGCCTCGTCGATGATCGCGAGGCCCTGGTGCACCTCGTCGACCGGCGTGTTGCACGGCGGCACCACGTGCAGGCGGTTGAAGTGCGTGAACGGCCACAGGCCGGCCGCCTTGCAGGCGTTGGCGAGCTCGAGCATCGGCTTCGCATCGGCACCGGCGGCGTTGAACGGCACCAGCTGCTCGCGCGTCTCACGGTTCTTCACCAGTTCGATCGCCCAGAACGTGCCCATGCCGCGCACATCGCCGACGCTCGGGTGCTTCGCCTTGAGCTTCTCGAGCTCGGGCCCGATCACGTCGGTGCCGAGCATGCGCGAGTGCTCGACGATGCCCTCCTCCCGGAAGATGTTGATGCTCGCGACCGCGCTCGCGCAGGCCAGCGGGTGGCCGGAGTAGGTGAGGCCACCGGGGTAGGCCTTGTCCATGAACGACGCCGCCACGTGCGCGCCGAGGATCACGCCACCGAGCGGCAGGTAGCCGCTGTTGACACCCTTCGCGAACACGACGAGGTCGGGGCGCACGTCGAACGCGTGGAACGCGAACCACTCGCCACAGCGGGCGAAGCCGGCCATGACCTCGTCGAGGACGAGGAGGATGCCGTGGCGGTCGCAGAGCTCGCGCACGCCGGCGAGGTAGCCGGGGGGCGGCACGAGGATGCCGTTGGTGCCGACGACGGTCTCGAGCACGATCGCGGCCACGGTGTGCGGGCCCTCGACCATCAGCGTGTCGGCGAGGTGGGCGAGCGCGCGCTCGGTCTCCTGCGCCTCGCTCGTCGAGTGGAACGCGCTGCGGTAGGGGTAGGGGCCCCAGAACTTGATGATGCCGGGGGTGCTCGGCTCGCTCGGCCAGCGGCGCGGGTCGCCGGTCATCTGGATCGCGGCGGCGGTTCCGCCGTGGTAGCTGCGATAGGTGGTGAGCACCTTGTGGCGACCGGTGTGCAACCGCGCCATGCGGATCGCGTTCTCGTTGCCCTCGGCACCACCGTTGGTGAAGAACACCATGTCGAGCCCGAGGTCCTGGCCGTTGTTGGCCGCCTCGCTGATCAGGCGGGCAGCCTCGCTGCGGGCGTCGTTCGCGTGGAACGGGGCCACCGTGCAGAGCTTGCCTGCGTACTCCTGGATGGCGGCGACGAGC
>WBZL01002000.1_pt1 | contig 20385 bp, 13 predicted proteins | sample 5204291 | NCBI WGS metagenome assembly WBZL01 (sample SAMN12344345, study PRJNA552823) | activated sludge metagenome | biome: Activated sludge suspended growth; feature: Nitrification reactor; material: Wastewater; isolation source: activated sludge from nitrification reactor of wastewater...
ATTCGTCCGCTTTTGCGGCCGAATCTGACCGATAAATGGGGTTGATGAGTCGGAACAACGCTTCTGCTTTGTCCCCTGCGCCCAATTCGGCAAAGGCCCAAATTGACCACACGGCAGCATGGGTATATTGCCCACCGTTTTCGCGGATGCCGGGCAAATACCCCTTGATGTAGCCGGGGTCTCTGCTGGTCTTGTCAAACGGCGGCGTAAACAGCAGCAGCAGCCGGTTTTTCTCTTTAACCAGATATTTTTCGACGGCTTGCATCGCCTGCCGCGCCCGTTCCGGTCGTGCCAATCCTGTCAGCACACCCCACGATTGGGCGATAGCGTCCAGGCGGCATTCGTCGTTTAGCTGCGAGCCGAGCGGTGTGCCATCGTCGTAATAGGCGCGGCGATACCACTCGCCATCCCAGCCGCTGCGTTCCAGCGCCAACTGATAGGCTTGGGTTTGACTGGTGAACGTGGCTGCCCGTGTCTCGTCGCCCCGCTGCTGACACAATTGGGCAAACTGTTGCAGTGCCGAGCCGATAAACCAGCCCAGCCAGATGCTTTCGCCTTTGCCCTCAATGCCCACGCGGTTCATGCCGTCGTTCCAATCGCCTGCGCCCATCAGGGGCAGGCCGTGGCGACCTTCGGTGGCGGCGCGTTCCAGAGCGCGGCAGCTGTGTTCGTATAAGCTGGCTGTTTCGCTGCTGGTCTCGTAACGGCCGTACCGGTCTTCTTCATCCTCAGTCAACGGCTCGCCCAATAAAAACGGCACTTGTTCATCGAGAACGGCCGTATCCCCCGTCGCCGCCACATAATAAGCCGTTACAAACGGCAGCCACACCAGATCATCAGTAATACGCGTGCGCACGCCGCGTCCCGACGGCGGATGCCACCAATGCAGCACATCGCCCGCTTCAAATTGATGCCGCGCCGCCCGCAAAAGCTGTTGGCGCGTTAAATCCGGTCGGGCGTGAATCAGGCACATCACATCTTGCAGCTGATCGCGGAAACCATAAGCCCCGCTCGATTGATACAGCGCCGACCGTCCCCAAATGCGGCAGGCCAAGGCCTGGTACAAAAGCCAGCGATTTAGCAACATATTCATGGCCGGGTCGGGCGTTTCCACCTGGATGGTACCCAACACCTCGTCCCATAAATCCTGGGTGGCTTGCCACGCCGCTGCCACTTCTTCTGCTTGCTGGAAGCGGCTGATGAGAGCCAGCGTTTCCGCCTCATCCCGCCCCTGCCCAAGCAAGAAATAGATTTCCTGGCTGCCACCCGGCGGCAAATCGATGTGCATTTGCATGACGCCGCACGGGTCTAGCCCTGCTTCTATGCGGTCGCTCAGGCCAATGCGCTTCATGGCGTCGGGCTGGCTCAGGCTGCCCAATCGACCGATAAATTCTGCCCGGTCGGTGGTCAGGCCATGGGGCGGCTGACTGGTAGCCAGGAAGGCTACCGCTTCGCCAAATTCGGTGTGGTATGGATTTTGCGCCAGCAGCGCCGCGTATTCCCGGCGATAGGAAGGGATGATGGTTGTTTGTGTGTCGTGGCGCGATGGCCCCAGCACCCATTCGACATAAAGCGTGGCCGTCAGACGGCGCGGCCGCTGCGTGGCATTTTCCAGGCGCAGCTGCACAATTTTGACAGGCGCATTGGGGACCACAAAGAGGCGCAGCCGCTGTTTCAGGCCGTGGCTGTGATGGCGATACCTGGTGTAACCTGCGCCATGCTGCACCAGATAAGGCGCGGCGGCGGGCGTCGGCTGCGGGGTGGGCGTCCAGATTTGGCCCGTTTCTTCGTCGCGCAAATAGAGGATTTCGCCCGGCATGTCGGTGACAGGATCGTTGCGCCAGGTGGTTAGCCGGTTTTCGCCGCTGTTTTCTGCCCAGGTGTAGCCGCCGCCAGAAGCTGACGCCAAAAAGCCGAGCCGTTCATTGGCAATGATGTTGATCCAGGGGGCAGGGGTGCTTTCACCCGGTTTTAGATAGATGGTGTAGTCACGGCCGTTTTCCCCAAACCCCCCATAGCCATTGTCAAACAGCAGCCCGCCTGGTCGCGGAATAGGCGGCACGGCGTCGGCATAGGTGTCAGCGGGCAGGGTGGGGTAGAAGGGGGGCAGCGCCAGCGCCGCCTGGTGCATGGGCGCGAGCTGTGCCGCCAAAGAACCGGCTTCATGAGACAACACCACACGGGCGATAGTGCGCAGCAAAATCCCATCTGCCTGGCTCATCTGGTCACCACGTATGATGAAGATGCCGCCTCGTTTGTTGAGCCAATGCTCGCTTTCCAGGCGGCGAACGGTGCGGTTGATGGCATTTTGCACCGGCTGGCCGTAGTTGGTAGCCTGCCGGTTGAGGATGACCAGGTCGATGCGCAGGCCGCGCCGCCGCCAATAAGCATGGGCGCGTAACAGCGTTACCAGCAGTTCTTGCGCTTCCTCGTCAGCCATTTCCAGCAGCAAAATAGGATAGTCGCCGGAAATGCTGTAGCCCCATAAGGCAGGTTGTCCCAACCGATTGGCGGCAATGGTGCTGGCGGGCGCGCGTCCTGCCGCGTGCGGATAAAGCAGCAACGAGAGCAACTGCTGCGTTTCTTTTAGCAATGCTGTGTCCATGTCCAGGCGCATCATCTCTTGCAATGCCTGGACGCGGGCTTCATTAAAGGCGGTGTGTACGGCCGTCCACTGTTGATATTTCTGCGCCAGCGCCAAGAGTTCTTCACGAGTAGCGGCGGTAAACGTCAACAGGGCGATTTCGGCCGAACTGTGCGGCGCGAGGGTGATTTTCTGTCCCAACGACATGATGGGATCCAGAGTGGCGCCGACAGTTCCCGTGAGCCAGTGGCCGTTGGGCTGCAAAGCGCCCGGATTAACCAGGGTGCGATTGCGACCGATGAAAGCAGCACGGTCGCTTTCGTAGGCCCGGCTGGGTGTCAGTTCTGCCGAGACGATGAGCATATGGGCCAAAAAGCGGGGCGCTTCGTGGGCGGCGCGCGGGCGGCGGCGGAAGAAGAGGGCGTTTTCTTCCGGCAGGTATTCGCTTTCCACAAACAGTTTGGCGAAGGCGGGATGGCGGTTGTCGGCGGCAAAATCGGTCAGGGAGACCTCGCCGTAACTGGTGAAGCGCAGACGGCGAGGCTGGTCGCTCTGGTTGGTAAGGTGGATGTGGCGTATTTCTACATCATCGGCGGGAGCAATGGTAACGGCCGTTTGCTGATTGATGCCTTGCTGACGGCCGTTAAACTGCACCATATGAGGGAAGAACCGGACTTCGCTTTCTTCTGCTCGCCGACCCATGGGTTGGCGGCTGACTGACCACAGCTCGCCGCTGTCCAGGTCTTGCAGATAGAGCCATAGACCCCAATCGTCTTGCGTGGTGTCGGGTCGCCAGCGAGTTAGCGCTATGTTTGTGGTTTGTAAATAACCGCCGCCGGCGTTGCTGATGAGAGAACTTAAACGGCCGTTTGCCAGATAGTGCACCAGTGGCAAGGGTGTATCCACAGGTACTGTCCAGGGATCGGCGGTGATGGGGTGGGCGGGAACGGCCGTTTCTGCGGTGGTTTCGTCTTCGTGCGGATTTTGCAGGGTGGGCGCGGACGGTATTTGTTCTTGCAGCAGCAGCGCCACACTTTGCACAATTGGCTCGGCATGGAAACGCCGCACCATTTTGTCATTTTGCAGATAATTGACCAGTGCCAACATGATCATGCCCTGATGATGCGCCATGTAAGATTGCACAATGGCCGAATCTTGCCCCAACTCCAGGCGCGACGGGGTGAGATCGAGCGCTTCATACAGGCCATAAAGTCCCATCATCTGGTATTGCAGCAAGTGATCCAGGTTTGCCAAAACCGCTTTGGGCTGGATGGGCAGCGCCATGAGCGAGGCGTAGGAAGCTATGACCCGGTCATTGGACAAGCCCCGATTGAAGCCAACACCCGGCACGCCAAAGGCGCGGTATTGGTAATTCATGGCGTTGTCGAAGGTGTAAAAGCCAGATTCAGAAATGCCCCAGGGAATGTTGAGCTGCTGGCCGTAGCGGATGTGGCGATCCACAATCGTGCGGCAGCTTTGTGCCAGCAGGGTTCCCGGATAGCTGTTCATGAGCAGCGGCGGCATCAGATATTCAAACATCGTGCCACTCCAGGAGAGCAGGGTCAGCCCTTCCGGTAGTTGGGTGAATGGGCGCGCCAGATGCAGCCAATGTTTCTGCGGCACATCCCGTTTGGCGATGGCCACAAGACTGGCAATGCGGGCTTCGGAGGCCAGCAAATCGTAATAGTTTTCATCTAAACGGCCGTTTTCCAAATTATAGCCAATGTGGAACACCTGACGTTGTTCGTTATAAAGGAAGGCGTAGTCCATCTCCTGCACAAAATGGTCGGCTTGTTGTGCCAGCATTTGGTAACTGGTGAGGATAGTTTCGGCCGCCATGCGGGCGCTGAGGATCTTGTCGTTAAATGCGGTACACCATTGGCTGGCAGCAGCGGTTTCCGGCGTGTCGGCGTGTTGTTGTAGGGCGGTTTGGAGTTGGGTAACGGCCGTTTTCAAAGAACGATACACCTCGGTCAATTCCCCCAAACGCGCATCCTGAGGCAGGGCGGCTTGCACCCGTTTCCAGGCGATTTGCACAGTTGTGGGCGCGCTCTCGCTGCCCAGATAGGCGGGCGCTTCGTGCCAAAAGAGCAGCCAGGGACTGAGTAGTTCCACTTCCCGCCGCAAACCTTGCAAGCTGCGATGCAACTGCGCTACATACACCTGCCAACGATGGATCGTCTCCGGCGAAAAACCAGCCAATTCCCCTTCAAAAAGCGCCAACAAACGGCGATCCAACTCCGGCAGCGCTTCCTCTGTGAGATAGGCAATAAGGCTGGTCCCCTCTTGAGCGCGTGTGGAGCGATTATGGATGGCCGTCTGGATGTCGTAAATTTGGGCCTCCAGCGGCGCCACTTGCTCAGGACGGGTAAGGCTGGTGATGCCTTCGGTAAACAGAGAGAGGGTATCCAGCAGCCCCTGCCACCGTTCCTGGCGTAAGACTGGTTCATCTTTCATCGCCAGACAAGCTTGTTTAAGCGCCAGCAAACTACCTGCCAGGTTGCCGCTGTCTACGGTGGAGACGTAGCGGGGCAGCAGAGGCTGCGGGGCGCGGGTATCGATCCAGTTGAGGAAGTGGCCGCGATACCGCTCCATTTTGGACAGGGTCTCGAAGGTGGCGTTGAGGCGCAGCGACAAATTGAGCAGGCCGATATAGCCAAAATCGTAGGCGGAAAGAGCGCTGAGCAGGTAGAGACCAATGTTGGTGGGCGAGGTGCGATGAGCGACCACGCCACGTGGGTTCTCCTGAAAATGGTCGGGCGGCAGCCAATGATCTTCCGGGCCGACAAATTCTTCGTAAAAGAGCCATGTGCGCCGGGCTAAGGTGCGTAGGCGCTGTTTTTCGAGGGGGGTGAGAACGGCCGTTTCCTCTTCTTTCGGCAGACTGATGCGATAAGCAATCTCAGAAGCCAGCACCCACAAAATCATGATGGGTACGGCGGCGGGCAGCGCTTGCGGCTGCCAAACAATGAGGATCAGCGCCAGAAGGGTGACGAGGATAACAGGTCGGATCATTTGCCCGGCCGTTTTTTCGGCGGAGTGTTCGCTGCCAAAGAGTCGGGCCGTGTGGGCGGCAGTGGTCCATTGCAGCAGCTTGCGCCGCGTGAAAATGAGCCGCCCGAGGGTGGTGGTGATGGCGTCCAGATTAAGCAATGCTTCGTAGGGCAAGAAAGCAATTTGCAGCAGCCAGCGCAAACTGCTGTCGCGGATGGGCGTACGTGCTTCCCGCCAGGAACTGCGGCCCAATAGACGGCCGACTGCCATGATGGCCGGTATCAATAAAGCTACGGCGGGCAGCAGCAGGCCGACCATTGTCCATACCAGGGTGGAGCCAGGGAAGACCAGCCAGCCCAAAATGAAAAAGAGAAAGAGGGTGGGCGCGACCAAACTGCGGCGCAGGTTATCGATTATTTTCCAGCGGGCCAGGGGGGAGAGATCGTTGCGGAAACGGCCGTTTTCAGCCGGCGCCGTCAGCCAGAGCCAGGGCAGCAACTGCCAGTCGCCCCGAATCCAGCGATGGGCGCGGCGTATATAGGCCAGGTAATGCGTGGGATAATGCTCGTATAGCACGATATCGGTGACCAGACCGGCGCGGCCTTGTACCCCTTCAAACAGGTCGTGGCTGAGCAAACTGTTTTCAGGGATGCGGTGGGCGAGGCTGTACTCAAAGGCATCGACATCATAAATGCCTTTGCCCACAAAAATGCCCTCACCGAACAGGTCTTGGTACACATCAGAAACGGCCAGGGTATACAAATCTAGTCCGACATCGCCGCCAAAGACGCGGCTGAAAAGGGATTTGCCGGCGCTGGTGGGCTGGATAGCGGTGCGTGGCTGCAAAATGGTGTACCCGCTGGTTACACGGCCGGTGGCAGGATCGCAGTGGGCGCGGTTAAGCGGATGGGCGATAGCGCCGATGAGGCGCTGGGCGGCGTCAGCGGGCAGAATGGTGTCGGCGTCCAGGGTGATGACAAATTGGATGGGGGGCAAGCGGCTGAGATCGCCCACTTTGGTGGTGAAAGATGTGTCGGTCGCGCCGCGCAGCAGTCGGTTAAATTCGTGTAGTTTGCCCCGTTTACGCTCCCAACCCATCCAGACCCCTTCGCTGGGGTTGTGCAGGCGCTGGCGGTGAAAGAGGTAAAAAGGCTGCCGGGCATAGCGCTGGTTGAGCATTTGTATGCCAGCGGTGGCTATCTGCAAGAGCTTATCGTCGCCGGGTATGTTGGCCTGGGGGGCGTCGGCGAAGTCGGTGAGCAGGGCGAAACCGAGGTGGGGATCGGGGTTGCGCAGGTAATGCTGTTCCAACTGATCGAGCAGCGAGCGGGTTTCGTCGGTGTCTGTGAGCATGGCGGGGATAACGACCGTACTCTGACAAGCAGCGGGGATGCCTTTTTCAAAGTTGAGTTTGGGCAATTTTTGTGGCTTGACGCTCTGGGTGACAAGCCAGTTGATGAGGCTGACGGCCACGGCCGTTAGCGGCACACATCCCACCAGCCCCACCAACAGAAGCTGCCAGGCCGCGCCACCCACTTCTGCGGCGTAAGCCAGCAGCGCGGCCAACAGTAGCGCCGTGAGTAAGCCGATACTGCCCAGGTAAAAGGCGAGGGGATGGCGCTTGAGCAGGCGTCGCAGCCGTTCCGGGCCAGCGGGTTGGTAGGCCAGCTTTTGCTCTAACTGATCCAGGCCAGCGTCGATGAGGTAGTAGCCGACGTGGGCCTGGGCGGGCAGATGCAGACCGTGCCAGGGATCGGTAGAGGGGCTTGTTCGCTTCTCTGTATCCACGAAACGTTCGGCCAGGGAAACGGCCGTTTGCGCCACCATCATTTCCGCTAGCCCTGTCTCTTTGGCGGTGGTTTCTACGACTTTACGATATTGATCGCGGGTGGCGAAGGTTAAACGGCCGTAAAGCTGGGCGGGGTCCTGGCGTAAGGTTTGCTCGGCAAGATTGGCCGTCTCAAAAAAGGTTTGCCAGTCCAGCGTACCCAATAGGCGCAAGCTGACAATGGAGTGGGCGACCACATCTTTGTCTGCCGCCTCTGGGCAGAAGCGCAGGGCGGGAGGCAGGGAGTTGGAAGTGGGGAGTAGTTTGGTGATACGGCCGTTGGCCTGCGCCAGACAAGCCAGCAGCGAAAGGCGCAGCATGATAGGCAGCGCCCAAATTTCCCCCATCGTCAGGGGGGTGACGGTTTGATACGCCTGCAAAAATTGATGCAAGGACGCTAAATCGACCTGACACTTCTGCTGCAAAATGTAGCGCCGGGTAAGGGCGTAAATGCGCGGGTAATGGTGCAGATCATTCGCTCCGGCGCCGGTCAGTTTGGGCAAGTCGTCATAAAAATCAGGCGTGAAGTCTTTCTCTACCTGGCGGATGACCTGCTGCACCACATAAAAATTATCCAGCATCCATTCGGCGGCGGACGAGAAGGCCAGTTCGCTCTGGGAGGCATTGGCATAAGCTTTGTGGCTGTTGTTGAGCAGTTCTGCCTGTTCCGGCAGGCGGCGCAGCAGCCAGCGCGGGGTTTGCATCACAGCGGCCTGCTGCTGGCGAGCGGCCAATTCTTGGGCGATGGCATTTGGAGTTGGGGTGGTTTGGGTTTCGTCGTTAATCAGGTTTCCAGTTTTCAGGTTGGGCATAGGCGATATTCCGGTCAAGACCACCGGTAGTGATGGGTGTCATTTGGTTTAATTTGAATGATTGGATCTGATCCGCGGGTAAGTCTTGGAGAACAAACAGAGCTGCAGAACTGTAATAAATGAAGTTGTTGATGAGTGACCCATACAACCGATTGTTGCCGCCAGATTGGCCGTGAGCGCACATCATGACGAGATCGATTTGTTCGGAATTCGCGAAATCGAGCAGGGCATCGGCGACCCGAGCCTCGCTTAACAGCCGAGTTTTTACGGGGAATTCTTCGTGGTCGGCTATGTCATGCAGGTAGTACTCGGCTTCGCGCTGGTTGCGCTGTTGCAACTGGGTATACATGGTGGTTTCTTCGGGGGAAAACGGCCGTCTTTGAATCATTTCTGCTTGTGGCACGACGTGAACCAAAAACAGTTCAGCCTCGTGGGCGGCGGCGAGTTTGGTAGCGAAGGGTAAGACACATTCGGCGCGCCGGGAGCCATCCAACGGCACCATGATCCGTTTGTAGGGGGCGGTTTCACTTTTTTTAGGCTGCGCTTGGTGGGCGCGAACGAGCATGAAGGAGCCAGGAATAAGGTGGATGATTTTGTGGGCCACGCTGCTGATGGGGCTGTCGGACAGGCCGCTTTGCCCATGGGTGCTGAGCATAACAAGATCTGGTTTGTGGGTTTCTACGTAATTGATGACACGGGAAACGGCCGTTCCTTCATCTAAAACAATTTGTGGTGGCGCCTCAGAAGGCGGCCAACCATACAGCAAACTGTTCAAATAAGATTGGGCTTCTACCTTGCGTAAATGCCAGTTGACAGGGTCTACCTGAGTATGGGTGTCTTTGTCTTCCACTTCCAAAACCCGCAGCAGTGTCATCTCTGCGCCGAATGTTTCAGCAAGCGCGCGGGCATGGTGCAGAACACATTGTGCCAGCGTAGACCCATCTAATAAGACGAGAACTTTGTCTAACATCATGTTTTCTCCTGATCTTTTGCCAGCAAAAGGTCGAGTTTGCAGCGGTCAATAGTTGGCTGAAGTCCCTCTGCCGGGTCTTTACTCCGCAGATTCCGTTCAGAATTGCAGCGACTCCAACGTACCCTTGACGGTTACTGCAAAGGGTGAGTTTGAGGCATTTTCGCTTTTTATGATACCTACTCGCAACGAGGGCTGACTATAGAGGAAGATATAGATGCAAGATATAACTTGGGTATATTTCTGGAAGATATATCCCTATTTGTATCCACTTTATATATCCCCATCCCTATTGAAAAAGAGAAACCAGTAGTAAGGTACAGGAGATGATATGTCTCGTTTCAAATGTGTGTTGAGCGCATGGTTGAGGCGAATGACGGCAAATCAACAGGAGTGCGATCTGCCAGATGATAAAGGCGGACAATCTGGTTGCGCTCCAGATGAGGGAGAAATTAGCATGTTAAGAATTGCAACCTTTTTTTTAGCGGCGGCGCTGTCGGCTGCCTTGTTTGGTTTTAGCGGTCTGGGCTTTGCCGAGATTGTTGTGGAGCTGGCTCAGATTTTCTTTTTGCTGTTTTTCGCCATCTTTTTGATTTCGTTGATGGCAGGCATTGCCCAACAGAGCAGAAGATCAGAGGAATTCCATGACAACTGATAAAAACACAAAGAACGAAAGTGGTCACGATAGGGGGATTTAGAAGGGGGCAACGGCCGTTATATCCTCTTTATATCTCTTTTCTGTACCTCTATATATGGGGAAGTAGAAGTTAATTTCCTATACTGAAAGTGTCAAATTCAAACACGTTCTTCCTCATTTCTCAGTTTGGAGATGAAAAGCAAGAGGAAGAGAAACTAAACTCGGAGGCAACACAATATATGAATACTGATATTTTGAAAGGCAACTGGAAACAATTTCGCGGCGAGATTCAGAAAAAATGGGGCAAGCTCACCAATGATGATATGGATGTGATCAATGGTGAATACAACAAACTGGTCGGCCGGGTTCAAGAGCGTTATGGCTGGAATCGGGAACATGCAGAACAGGAAATAACAAATTTCTTCGACCGCGAAAAAGCGTAAACACAATTGTAATGAATAAGTGGGGAAGGCATGATGGCCGGGAAACGGCCGTTGTGCCTTCCTTCAATTTTTAATAATGACGATAAAAACATGAACGATAGAAAATCGCAACCAGATAAAAATGGCAAGCCAACCGAAATCATTTCCCTAGATGTGGGTGAAGAAGGTGAGACGCCGTTGGAACTAGCCGCGGAAACCACCGCCAATTTATTAGAGGATGCACGAGAAGAAGCATATGTAGCAGAAATCGGCCGTTATACCGACAGCCCTGATATTCAAAAGAGCTTGGCCGCCCGTCAAGACCTCAATCATGGACAAGAACAACTACAAAAGCGCCTGGCCGAACACCATGCCAAATCGCCCGTTTTGTCTGGTGGCGATGTGGATGCCGCCTGGGACGATGCCAATGTAGGCGAAGAAACGGCCGGCGGCATGACCCCCACACCCGATCAAGACAGAGTGGCTGACATCGGCGAAGCCTATGGCATTTCTTACGCAGATGATGAACCGCTAAGAACCGGAGAAAAGTTGGCCAATAGAGATGAACATCGTTGGGAACTTAATCCTGAATCGGTAAAGGAAAGCGAATAGGAAAAACGGCCGTTTTCTGCACCTATAGTCCTATAGCAGTTCGCAGAGATTGAAAATAATGAACATACCGCACAACAAAAAGGATAATAAAAAATGAACACTCCCCTTAAAATAGGTATTAACGGGTTTGGGCGCATTGGCCGTGCCGCTTTCAAAGTGGTAGCCGACACACCAGAATTGGAAGTGGTGGGCATCAACGACCTCATCGACAACGAAAACCTGGCCTATTTGCTCAAATACGATACTGTGTACGGCCGTTTCCCCCATGACATCTCTCACGACGAAAATGCCATCAGCGTAGATGGCATAGAAATCCCCGTTACCCACAGCAAAGACCCGGCCGCCTTACCTTGGGACGACTTAGGTGTCGATGTGGTATTTGAATGCACCGGCGTCTTCACCAAACGGCCGGACTTAGAAAAGCACCTGCAGGCAGGCGCTAAACGCGTCATGCTTTCCGCGCCCAGCAAAGATGACGAACTGCTCACCGTCGTGCATGGCGCCAGTGGCACAGACACCGACGACCGCATCATTTCCTGCGCCAGCTGCACCACCAACTGCATCACCCCCGTCATCGAAATCATCGGGCGGCGCATTGGCATCAAAAAAGCTACCCTGACGACGATCCATGCCTACACCGCCTCCCAGTCCATCGTCGATGGCCCCAATAAAAAGCTGCGTCGCGGCCGGGCTGGGGCTGAAAACCTGGTGCCGACCTCAACGGGTGCGGCCGTCGCCACTACCAAAGCGCTGCCTCAGTATAAGGGGTTGTTTGACGGCGTGGCTGTTCGCGCTCCCATTCCCGTCGGCTCCATCGCCGATATTGTCATCCTCACAGAACGGAAAACAACAGTTGAGGAAATCAACGATATCTTCCGGGAAGAAGCGTCCGGTGAACGGTATCGCTATGTTTTGGGTGCGTCGGATGCTCCGCTGGTTTCTTCTGATATTGTGCAAGACCCCCGCGCCTCTATTGTTGACCTGGAGATGACGCAAGTTGTGGGTGGTGATCTCGTGAAGATCATGAGTTGGTATGACAACGAATGGGGTTATGTTAACCAGATGGTGCGCCAGGCGAAGACGTTTCACAACAAAAAATGACAACCCATACCCATACCCAGTCCAGTGAACAGCATATAGATAATACAACCAACAGCTTGCGCCTGGCCTTCTTCATCAATTTCGGCTTTACCCTGCTGGAGATCATCGGTGGGATTTGGACTAATAGTTTCGCTATTGTGGCAGATGCCTTGCACGATCTAGGGGATAGCCTCTCGCTTGGAATAGTTTGGTATTTAGAGAAATATGCGCAAAAAGAGGCCGATACTCGTTTTTCTTATGGCTACCAGCGCTTTTCTTTGCTTGGCGCCATCCTTAATACCCTGGTGTTAGTGGGCGGGGGTGTATGGGTGTTGGTAAATGCCATTCCGCGCTTGATCAATCCAGAACCGACGGATGCCGGGGGTATGCTGCTGCTGGCGTTGGTGGGCATTGTTGTCAACGGGTTGGCGGCTTTCCGGCTCTATCGCCTGCAATCTCTGAATGCGCAGGTGGCTGGCTGGCATTTGGTGGAAGACGTTCTGGGGTGGGTGGCTGTTCTGGCAGCCAGCCTGATTCTGCTGTTTACAGATTGGTATGTTATCGATCCCATCCTCTCGATTTTGATCACAATTTTTGTGCTGATCAATGTCGTGCGTAAATTGAAGCGGGCCTTGGAGTTATTTTTACAGGCAGCGCCAGACAACATCAATATACCCGAGCTTGAACGCCGAATACAGGCGTTGGATGCGGTGCAAAATGTGCATCATTTACATATTTGGTCGTTAGATGGTGCCCATCACGTCCTCACCTCCCATGTGGTTGTGCCTGAAGCGATGAGCAAGGAGGCGGCTTCCTGTTTGAAGAAGCAAATAATCCAGCAGGTGAGCCGAGATGAATTTGAGCATGTCACCCTGGAGATTGAATTTGGCAAAGATGATTGCCGCCTGCTGTAGGTGGTAATGCAAAGTTGTCATAACGGCCGTTTGGCCCACAAAAAAGGAAGGTACAAAATGAAACGAAAATTATGGATACCAGGGATTGTTATAGGCGTGATTGCCCTGTTGGTTAGCATGAGCGTCTTGTTTGTGTCCTCACCCACGGAACGCGCCATGGCTCAAAACGAGAGCCAACAACTGCGCACAATTGAGGTCTCGGGTGTGGGACAGGTAGAAGTGGCCCCAGACAAAGCGGTTGTGCGCCTGGGTGTGCAGACGGAAGCCGATACAGCCGAGGCTGCCTTGACAGAAAACAGTGAAAAGATGACGGCCGTTATCTCCGCCACCGTAGAAATGGGAATAGAAGAAGCCGACATCCAGACCCAGGGTCTTAGCTTGCAGCCTATTTATGCGAGTACGTCTGAGAGTACGACGAACACAAACTCGCCAGAACTAACCGGCTACCGCGCCCAGAATGGGGTGCAGATCACCGTCAATGATCTATCCCGGTTAGGTGAGCTGCTGGACACGGCCGTTTCCGCTGGTGGCAATACCATTGACGGTATTCAATTTGAAGTAAGTGATCGAACTGCCCGAGAAACAGAAGCGCGTGCAGCCGCCATGCAGGATGCTCAGCAAAAAGCCGAGCAGTTGGCTCAATTAGCCGGAGCAGAATTAGGATCAGTCCATACCATCAGAGAAACGGGCAGCACATCACCTTTAACCGCCCCCTATACCAGAGAGCAGAGTCTGGCTGCGGCCGTACCCATCCAACCCGGCACCCAATCTATACAGACCAGTGTCCAGGTTGTTTGGGAAATCGAATAAAAGGGTGATCGTCTGTTAGCTTTGTGGAGTATTACCCGATTTGTCGTCTTCATCGGCAAGATGCTCTAGCAGCCTGTCGGAGAACTCAGGATAGGTGCACGGATTGAACGGATTCGACGGATTTTTACGGATAAATCACCAGAAAATCGGTGTAAATTCGTTAAATCCGTGTCATCTGTGTATCCATTTCTACTTTTCCGACAGCCTGCTAGGCGTTTGGAGTTCCGGTATGAAATCTAACGTATTCCCTTCTCGTTTCTGGCTGGTATTTTTGCTGCCGTTGATCGTATGCCTGTTTACGGCTGCGCCCAGCGCGGCGCAGGACGATCCCGACCCGCCGCCGCGCCATACAGATCGTGTCGCGCCAGAGCGGGAGCCAGAGATCCTTGCGCAGCAAGAACTGCCAGATGGCGTCAACACCGTCATTGCCATACCGGCCAGCGCCGACGCCTATATTGCCTCTGGTCACCCCAATGATAATTTTGGCAGCGACGCGCTTTTTCTGGGCTATAACCTGGCTGGCGGCAGTAACTATGCCGCCCAACGTATGCTGCTGCGTTTTGATACAGAAAGCGCCATTCCCGCTGGCGCGATTATTAACAGTGCCGCCTTGCGCTTGCACCTCAACTTTTCCAGCCCATCGCCAGATGCGGCTATGGGCACGGTGCTGCGCCGCCTGGCTTCACCCTGGGACGAACAAACCGTCACCTGGAATACGGAGCCAGTCTGGACAGATGTGGATGACACGGTGTTTGTGGGCAGTGATCTGACCTGGTACGAGTGGGATGTGACAGCGTTGGTGGAAAACTGGGCAACGGCCGTTTACCCCAACAATGGTGTCGAGATCATCGGCGATGAAACGATTCAGCAGCGGGAGCGCGCCTTTTACTCGCGGGAAACCAACACCTCGCTGTACCCCATTCTGGTGGTCGATTACTTCTTGAGCAGCGACACGGAGCCACCCGTCGTCAACATCAATGCGCTGCCCACGTATTCACGGCGTAATTTCACAGTTTCCTGGTCTGGTACCGACCCCGGCGGCTCTGGCCTGGATTATTACGATGTGCAAGTGCGTGTGGACAACGGCGAGTGGCAGACCTGGCTGGCAGGTACGACGGTTACGGAGGCGGAATATGGCAATGGGGAAAACGGCCGTTTCTACCAATTCCGGGCGCGTGGTGTCGATAACGTGGGCAACGTGGAACTGTTTGGCGCGTCTGAAGCTGAAACCACCGTCGATGCCCAGGCGCCGGTCTCAACCATCAACTCCCTGCCCGCCATTACCACCAACAACAACTTTACCGTCTCCTGGGTGGCAGCCCCAGATGTATCCGGCATTCAATATTACGATGTGCAGTACCGGTTTAACAGTGGGTCTTGGGATCTGTGGTTGCCACAAACATTATCCACCAGCGCCATCTTTAACAATGCGGCCGACGGCCTGTACGCCTTTGAAGTGCGGGCGGTAGACAATCTGGGTCAGGTAGAAACATTCACCCATACGCCAGAAGCGGCCATCATCGTAGACAATGAAGCGCCTTTTGTAACGCCGCAATTTTGGCTGCCGCTTGTTGTGAAATAAGAGTGGCCGTGTTCCAAATAAGGACAAGTGCATGATGTGGAACCTTATGTCCCACTATAGAAAATTATCCATTTTATTTGTACTATTGATTTTGCTGCTCTTGGTGGCTGTCAACGAGATGCCTCTGCAAGCGCAGACAAACCCCTGGCAGGCAAGCTACTGGAACAATCGTTTTCTTACAGGGGAGCCGCCGCTGCAACGGTCAGAGAGTAATCTCAATTTTAATTGGGGCAGCGGCTCGCCCGATCCCAGCATCAACCGAGATAATTTTTCCGCCCGCTGGCTGCGTGATCTTTACCTGCCGATGGGTCGCTATCGCTTCACGGCTGCAGCCGATGATGGGATGCGCGTGTGGGTAGACGATACGCTGCTCATAGACGCCTGGCAAGAGGGGCAGGTGCATTCGCTGAGCGCCGACATTGTCTTACTGGAGGGAAACCATCAAATAAAAGTTGAATATTATGAAGCCACCGGCAGCGCCGACGCCGAACTTGACCGGCAGATGCTTTCTGGCTATGAAAGCAATTGGTTAGCGCGTTACTACGACAATATGACATTGTCGGGCGAACCAGCCTTGGTTCAGCATGTGGCGCGGATTGGTTTTTCGCTTTTGGGGGCGCCTGTGGCGGAAGTGGGGGCAGACAATTTTTCTATCTTATGGACGCAGGATGTGCCGCTGGATGCCGGACGCTATCGCTTTACCATGACAGCTGATGATGGGGCGCGGTTGTGGGTGAATGATCAACTGGTGATCGATGCCTGGCATGACCAACCGGCCACTACCTATGACGTGGAAGTGGACGTAGACGGCGGCCTGGTTCCCATCCGCATGGCTTATTATGACAATCAGGGTGATGCGGTGGCGGATTTGAGCTGGACGCAGATAGCGGCCGTGCCGCCACCCCCCATCGCTTCCCCCGGCAACTGGCGTGGCGAGTATTACAACAATGTTAGCCTGGGCGGCACGCCGGTCATGGTGCGTGAAGATGACAGCATTGATTTCAATTGGGGCGACTCCTCGCCCGCTCCCGCCGTTATGGACGCGGATCGTTTTTCTGTGCGCTGGACACGGACTCTGGATTTGAGTCCAGGCCGCTATGAACTGACCACCTATACCGATGACGGGGTGCGCCTCTGGCTAAATGATGAACTGCGCATTGACCAGTGGCAGGTGCAGGCGGTAACGCCGCACACGACTACTATCGACCACCCCGGTGGCCCTTTGCGTGTAGTCATTGAATATTTTGAAAACACAGGGTTAGCTGAAGCCCGGCTGGTCTGGTTACAGATCCCGACGCAAGATTTACCGGACACGGCCGTTCCCACGGCTACTATGACCGGCGCTTCTTACCTCAATGTGCGTTCCGGCCCCGGACTAACTTATGCGCCGTTTAGCGCTCTGCGGCGGGGACAAACGGTGCCGCTGATAGGTCGTGATGAAACGGCCGTTTGGCTCAACATCACCCTGCCAGACAACCAGACAGGGTGGGTCAGCAGCCGTTACATGATCAGCCAAACCCCCTTTGTAGAATTGCCCGTGGTTACTCCTTAGGAATACCCTTCACAACTTAGGTCTGTCTTGAAAACGCCTGATTTAAGTGCGGGAAAGGGCAGTAAAAACAAGTAGGACGCTGAACGGCCGTTTAGCGCTCATTTTAAATGTAAGAATGATTTTGAATGTAAGCATGGAAGGAGGTAATTTATTTGGAATATCTTGATCTGACATTTCTCAACAATACACTCCGTTTCTGGTTGTTGGCTGTTACGCTGGCGGTGGGAACGGCCGTTATCATTCTGTTCAGCAAACGGCTGCTGCTGCACCGTTTCCAAAACCTGGCTCTGCGCACCGACACAAAATTAGACGACGTGGTTGTCCTTATGGGCAAAAAGATCAATACCGCCATTGTCGTACTTCTCTCCATCTACGTGGGATTCTTAGTCCTGAGCGTGCCCGGAACCATAATGCAGTGGATAAGCGCCGCCGCCTTCACTACATTTTTGATCCAGGTCGGCATCTGGGGCGACGCATTGATTTATTTCTGGCTGGTACGCGAACAACGTGCACAGTTGGAAGAAAATGCCGACCGGGTAACAACGCTAAATGCGGTCAGCTTTGTTGTGCGGATTGTCCTATTTTCCATTCTCGTCTTACTGTCGCTGGACAATATTCCTGGCGTAGAAGTGACGGCGCTGCTGACTGGATTGGGTATTGGTGGTGTGGCTGTAGCGCTAGCTGTACAGAATATCCTTGGCGACATGTTTGCCTCACTGTCAATTGCTCTGGACAAACCCTTTGTTATTGGTGACTTCATTGTTGTTGATGAATATAAGGGAACAGTGGAGCACATCGGCTTAAAAACAACCCGCATGCGCAGCATATGGGGCGAAGAGACGGTGTTTGCCAACAGCGATTTATTGGAAAGCCGCATTCAAAATTACAAAGATATGCAGGAGCGACGTGTCAGCTTTAATGTTGGCGTTACCTACGATACGTCGCCCACGCAGATGCGGCAAATTCCCCAAATAGCAGCCAGCATAATTCGATCCGTGGAACAAACGCGGTTCGATCGCGCGCACTTTAGCAGCTTTGGCGATTTTTCGCTCGTCTTCGAGATCGTTTATTACATCTTATCAGCCGAATACAAGGCTTACATGGACATTCAGCAGCAGATAAATCTGGCGCTGCTGGAACAATTTACAGCAGCCGGTATTGATTTTGCCTTTCCTACACAGACATTGTTCGTGGCCGGTACGCCGGACGGGGCTGCCGTGCGAACCAAGCGCATAGCTGCCGGGAACGGCCGTGCGCACGCTTCCTGACTTTACCTCCACCCCCAAGCTACACCTATCCAGATATATATCTTACCCATATACCTTGACATATGGAGGTGTAGACTGCGCCTCGTTATACTGGAAAGAAAGTTAAATTTTATTGGAGACAATTTGTAACTATTGTAACTATCGGAGGCAATTCGCAACTCATGACTACATTAACCACCCAAAAAGACTTAAACCAGGAACTGGACAACCAGGAACTGGACTTTGTAAACCTGGGCATTACTGCCGATGACCGGCAGTTTATTATAGAAGAACTGAACAATTTATTGGCCGATGAACACATCATTTACACAAAAACGCGCAATTTTCATTGGAATGTGACCGGTCCGATGTTTGCCAGCCTGCACTTGCTGCTTGAAGAGCAGTACAACAGCCTGCAACAAACGGCCGATCAAATTGCTGAGCGTGTGCGTATGCTGGGCGGGGAAGCCATCGGGACACTGGCGATGTTTCTAGAAAGAACACGTTTACCGGAATCGCCGATGGATAAGCCCAACGCCCAAACCATGATCGGCCGCTTGTTGGACGATCATGAGACCCTTATCAACCGGTTGCGGCAGGATATTGATGTCTGCACAGACAAACTTCATGACGAAGGCACGGCTGACTTATTAATAGGTACGATGAGGATGCATGAGAAAACAGCCTGGATGCTGCGCGCACATTTGCAAGGCGAAGCCTGGTAAATGCACCTGGTTGAGGGGTAGATGGTGGGAAACGGCCGTTACCCACCAAAACCTAAATTAGGTCGAACCACTTTCAAATTGTTACGTGATTCGACAAGGAAGAAAACGACAATGTTATTATTAGGAAAAGAGTTAGTAGGAAACCCGGTTGTCAGTATAGACGACGGCCGTATCCTCGGCCATGTCAAAGACATCTACGTTGACAAACCCCTGCACACAGTTGAAGGCGTGTATCTGGGCAGTGAAGGCATCCTGAATCGCCAACCGCACTTTATCAGCCGTGACAAGATCGCTACGATTGGTCAAGATACCGTATTGGTCTCTTCGTCCCAGGTTGTGCAAGAAGGCGAGGAAGCACCGCACTGGCTGCGCCGTGATGACCTGACAGGGCGCCAGGTAGACACTCCTGGCGGCACCCGCATTGGGCTGGTAGACGATGTCATCATTGATGAGCTTGGCGACATTGTCGGGGTTTCTTTGGGCCGGGTGTATGTGGAAGGCCCCGTAGCCCGCAATCGCGCCATCAAGCGCACGGCCGTTTTAGACACCGGACAGGAGGATGGCGCTATGACCATTGAACTCTCCCGCGCTGAAAACCAGGAAATGGGCGTTGTAGAAACCTCATTCTTCTCGGAACCGCAGGTCACCCGACGTATGCAAGAGGTTGAGGACAAGGACAAAAGTCCATACACGACCCCTGCGCCAGAAGGCACAGGCCTGGACCATGCGACACCAGAAGAGCCTTACAAAAGCCCGTATGTTACTGGCGAACCGGAAGAACTAACGGCCAATGTTGCTGGCTTCAAAAGCCCGCACGCCACGCCGGAACAGGCCGATACGACCAAAGACACGTACAAAAGCCCGTATGCCACGCCAGAGGCGAGTCCGAAATAATGATGAGCAATGGGCGAATCGCCATCATTGGCGTAATGGGGGAGGCGGATGCATGTCATCGCCTGACTACCGAACTGCGCACTCACTATGACATTCCCACGTTTGCCCTGGCAGAAACAGCCCAAGAGTATGTAGCCGAAGAGGCTCGACCAGACCCTCCTCGGCGCATTCTTGCACCGACAGGGTACCATGCGCCGGAAAAGCGATTGGCCCAATACGGCCCGGAGCATTTCGCGCAGCAAGTTATCGCTGACATGCAAAAGCGCCAGAACGATTGGCCGGTCATTTGCCTGGCTGATTCTATGGAGCCGAGTTTGGTGATGGCCCTGCGAGAGCAGTTTGGGTCAGAGTTGATAGTGGTGTGGGCGTATGAAGGGGAAACGGCCGTTCCCCCAGATGCTCATCCCTGCCTGGCCCCCAAAATCGCCGACATCCAAATCGCGGTAAATAACGCCGCAGAGTCCGTCGAAGCGCAAATCGAGCAACGATTGATCCCTCAATTGCCCAAAAAGGAGTTGAATGAAAAATGAATGAAAACACAATGACATTTACAGCCCGAAGTCGTGAAAAGCCGGAAAAGATGGCTACATTCACACTGCAAAACGGAAACGTTGCCTTACAACTAGGCGACGCCCTTTTAGCGTCCGTAGAACAGGTCTTCGACACCCTATCAGATGACGAGGCGGTCAGTCTGCGATCCTGGCTAAAACCTATTACCACCG